>ERZ827496.382-NODE-382-length-64697-cov-9.305297_pt1 | contig 64697 bp, 66 predicted proteins | sample MGYA00519769_ERZ827496 | MGnify/ENA primary metagenome ERZ827496 (study PRJEB31778, sample SAMEA3449327) | human gut metagenome | biome: human gut; feature: human-associated habitat; material: faeces | place: United Kingdom | collected 2010/2012 ...
TGCAGAGCTGAAATACCGGCACAGGTATCTGGCGGGGCGGAAAAAGGCAGAGAATGGACAATTATGTAAAAGGTGTAAAAGTTATAGAGATATATGATGCCGCAAATAAGGAATTGCTGGTAAAGTATGATGATAAGCATAATATAGACAAGGTTATTTCTGCTTTAAATATAAAATCATGGAAAGAGACAGAAAAAAGCATAGGTATGAACCCTAAATATACCATAAAATTTTATTGCGATACTACGAACCAAGATGAAGAAAAAGATATAAAAGAAATTACCCTTTATGAAAATGGGGAATATGCTACGATTTTTATTACTTCTCCTGGCGGAGTAAAACAAAACTATAAAACGAGCATTGATATTTCTGAATTGGTTATCTAATAATATTTGTGTAATGAGAATGAAAATCTAATTCTTTCAAGTTTAACTAAGACATTCCCGGAGCAAATGCTCATGGCATTGAAGCGGATACAAACACTATTGTTTGATAGAAATAAGAGAGGTTATTTATAATAAAATGAGCCGCCAGAACTGTAGGGGTGATGCAGTACGGGCGGCTCATTTTCTATCTAAACGGATGTATCCGGAAGTTCCGGCAGTTGATCGGTGAGTTCTTCATATCCGAGAATATCTCCGGCACATGGCATCGATTGCCCTGTTCCCTGCTGTGGTTTCCGGAAGTACAGCCGATACCGATGTCCCTCTAGGAGTTTGATATTCTTTTCCAGTGAGAAGGCGTATTCCTTTCCGTTATCACTGGCAAACCAATATTGCTGGTTTTTCCCGAAGAGTGTCTGTTCCCGTTTCGTGCAGCTTACGTCCAGTGACAGATAAGCATGTGTATGGATCAGGTGGTAGAAACTGAGTGCACGCAAGATGCTGCAGATTCCGATGAGGAGGCTCATGAGGATAAAGAGCCGGTCATGGGTGGCGATCCCGAAGATGCACCCAAAAAGTACACAGAAAAAGCCGATTGCACTGATGGCAACCAGCTTTGTGAAAAATGGTTTTGGCATAAGGTTCCTTCCTTTAACATGTATGAAATGTGATTTGTTTATTCAGGTACAAATTAGCAATAGCCTGCAGCACTGGATACTGGGTATGGTGAATCTGGACATCATCCACAAGTGTTTGGTAAGTTGTCTCCGGTTCTGTGTATAACTCATCCATAATATCCGATTCGTTGTGGATTACTTTTTCCTGCTCCATACTTGTGACAAGCTCAGCGGTCGTGAGGGATACCTTATCAGCCAGCTTCAGAATGGTATCTTCCATCGGTGAAGAGGGTTTCTTCTTTAAATATCTGCCAAACTCTTTTGCACCAATAGTTCCTTCCAGATAAAGCTGAACGCAGCCAAAGAGCCGGATGGGAAAGGTATCCTTCAAGGGAATAATGGTCAGACTGCCGAGAAGGCGATATAAGGCATCCACCCCTGTCAGTCCAATTCCGCTTACAACCAGACCGCGTAAGGAAAGTCGGTTCAGATAGTGTTGGAAGGATAAGCCTTTCGGACCTTCTTTCTGTATCTGGCGCAGGGTATAGGCATCCTGGAGTTCATGGAGCGTCAGAATCTGGAAGGCAAGACAGCTCCAGAGCAGCAGCTCGTCATCCGATAGTCCATATTCTTGTCCATCGTTGATTACAAGAGGAATGGATTTTCCGCCTGTCGTTTTTTGAAATTTTAAGGTTCCGACAGCAGTATAAAGTGTCAGCATAAAAGTTCCCTCCTTCAAGGTTAAGTCAGAAGTGCATAGAGTGCATCATCCTGCTGTAATAGTTTCCGTGCTTTGCTCTGCCATGCCCGTACACGATTGGCTGGTACTTGGTAGTGTTTTGCCAAGTCAAAGCTGGTATATCCCTGCTGTTGCAGATAGAGGGCTACAATTCCCTTCTGAATAGTTGAGGACTGTCCGGTGCCAAGCTGGGTTAAATGCTCAAGAAGCAAGGTCTGGTTTGTGTCCTTTTCCGGGTGAGTTGTTTGTGTATCCTCGTAGGAAAACAAATCACGATAATGGAGATGTTCATCTTCAGATGATGCTTCGTCCAGAGAACAGAGCATGGAGCGGTCACGGGCAATTTTCCGCCAGTAGTCAAAGATGGCATGACGGATGATAGTTTTGGCATAAGGCTGGAATGATCTTCCTTCCTCAAATCCGACAGCCGACCGGCACAAAGCCAGATATCCAATCTGACATAATTCCTGTTGTTCTTCCTCAGTTACATAGGCAGCGGTGCGGGTCATGGAACGAATCATGATCGGAACCAGATCCATGGATTTTTCCACCAGTTGTTTTTGCTTTTTATTTAGTGGTAAGGTCATCATCAATCACCGCCTTTCAGCTGGCTGCCCGGAGGCGGAAGGGAATATGGTTGTTCTTTAAAACATCTGCGGATTCCCGAATGAGCTGGTCGCACATATAGTTGCTGAACTGTCCGATGTGAGCCTGCTTATCAGTCAGGCAGAACTTATCTGCCACCCAGCGATATGCTTCCGGTTTGGAAAGGATGCCCTGTTGCCAGATCTGATCGAAAATTCGATGTGCCTGAATCCGCTTTTGACGAAGCTCCCGGTTGGCGAGCGTTCCTTTTGGTATCTTGGTTCCCGGATGTACCCCGACATAGGAATTGCAGGATGGATAGTGGGAGCAGACATAAACCTGTCCGCCATGAGAATGCGTTCCATATACAAAGGATGCATCTCTTAATATTGCTGTTCCGCCGCAGTAAGGGCAGCGGATGATTTTTGGTTTCTTCATCTGTTTTCACCTCGCTTGTACATACACGATACGTAACGTGTACGTGAATAACCAGTACGTACTGTATACTTATATTGTAAGTAAGCAGGTGATGAATTCCCATAGGACGCAAGCGGATACTGATCCCAGATTCGGACTAAATGGCACGAATCCCCATTTTTCAGATGCCGGGATAGAAAATTGCTCGGATGAGCGGGAATAAGCCGCTGTCTGTGAAACGTGGATAATTAACCGGTGTAAAGATGAACTTCTCACAGAAAATCCGTAGCAGGAATAAGCTGATCAGTACCAGACAGAGCAGGTAAGTGTTCCTGCGCCTTCTGGTCCATGGCTTTTTCGGACGGAATTTCACATACAGGACAAAAATCATGGGAATAAATATCAGGTTCGTAAAGACCTGATCGATACATTGGATGATTGAAATTACGTTTAACATAGGCAGTGCCTCCTTTCTTTACATATCCTGTACGTATAAGAGCCTGAAAGTGCAACTTTTTGTTACCAGTCATATTGCTGGTTCTCCTGAAGCCGGAGCAGTGCCGGAATGGGACATGGCTTTAAAGGCAGCTTCTGAGCGGCCAGATAGGGCAGATAAAGCTCTGTAAAAGCAGCAATGCTCATGCTTCCGGTACATTCGGTTGGCTCCGGTATCCGGGGAAACAAAAGCGCTGCATCTGAAAGAGGGAGGATGCAGGGGCTTCCCGTTTCATCCGGATGGAATAAAAAGCCAGAGTTCTCACAGCTTTCCTGTGCGTTACAAGTGCGGCACCAGACGTAGATACAGGAGTGCCAGTTCCCTTCACAGAGGTTCAGAAAATGACGGATGTGCTTGGCATCTGTCTTGCAGTGGGGGTGTTTCATATTCATCACCTACTAAAGAAGCAGGCAGTTCCATGTGGGAGCTGCCTGCAGGAGTCTTCGTTATGAGTTACTGATGTTTCTTTTTGCGTTTGAAGTAAACGATGCCCAGGACACTTGCACCTGCAAGTGCAGCTATGGCGATTCCGGCATACAGGAGAAGCGGCGTCTCATCGCCGGTCTTTACAGGCGGAGCTACCGGAGGCGTCTCCGGTTCTTTCGGAAGCTCCGTCATGTGTACGGTCTGACCTTCATCCTTCAGATCCTCATGGGAAGCAATCTCATGCTCGGTTTTTCCGTCTGTATAGTAGAGCTTTTCAAAGACAACCACATCCTGTCCGGCAAGAGCAGAAGCGTCGAAGGTAAAGGTAACTTCCACAGAGCCGCCAGCTTTTTCTGCTTTAAATTCTGCCTGAGCGGTAACTGGTTTTCCGTCTTTTAACAAAGCCTCTCCGGTTTCCTTATTCATCAGGGTTCCGATGACTTTGTACTCAGATCCAGGCATCAGACCATGATAAGTGACCGTATCTACGATAGTCGCTTCCTTGGAAGCAGAGACATCCTGATCCCCGTCACTGCCGTCTTTGGCTGTGGTTTTGATTTCCGGGAAGTAGATGGTCTGGTTGGCATCTTTGATGTCCGCATGTACCGCTACTTCGTGATCTTCAAAAGTCATTGTTTCAAATGCCACGAGCGTTTTTCCGGAAAGTGCAGAGGCATCAAAGGTAAAGGAAAGCTCTACGCTGCCGTTAGCTTCTTCCGGAGTGAAACTTGTTTCTGCAGTCACAGCTTTGCCATCCACATCGAAAGGTTTTTCGGTTTCCGCATCCATGAGTGTTCCTGTCAGCTTGTACTCTTTGCCTGGGATCAGGTTTTTGTATTCCACAAGGTCTGTAAGCGTCAGTTCTTTTTCCGGTTTTGCATAGTGTGTGCCGGAAGCAGCATCTGTTGCAGTGGTTTTGATTTCCGGGAAGTAAATAGTCTGTCCTTCATCCGCAATGTCTGTGTGTACGGCAACTTCCTTGTCTTTGTAAGCCAGGGATTCAAAGACAACTACTGTTTTCCCTTTTAAGGAGCTGGCATCAAAGGTAAAGGTAACATCTACCGTACCAGCGGATTCTTTTGGCTTGAAGGATGCTTTTGCTGTCACCGGTTTTCCGTCTGCTTCGACTGGTTTCTTTGTTTCTTTATCTATCAGAGTTCCAGTCACTTCATATTTCTGGTTAGGAACCAGCCCCTTAAAGGAAACCGTATCCACCAGCGTGATTTCTTCCTTTGCACAGGAAATATTGGAGTTCGTGTCCGCATCTTTCGCAGTAGTCTTGATTTCCGGGAAATAGATGGTCTGGTCTTCATCGTTGATGTCGGTATGGACTGCAAGCTGCATCTCATCCTGATATAATTCCTCGAAGACAACGGTTGTTTTTCCCTTTAAGGAAGTTGCATCAAAGGTAAAGGTTACTTTGACGGAGCCGGAGGATTTCTTTGCAGTAAATTCAGTTTCAGAAATCACCGGTTTTTCATCCACAAGGATTGGTTCCCCGGTTTTTTTATCCATTAAGGTTCCAGTCAGTTTGTATTTCTGGCCCTTTTTCAGTCCTTCGTATTCCACAACGTCTTCAATGGTCACTTCTTTTGCCGGCTGGCTCATGTGTGTACCGGTCTCGGCATCCAGAGCAGTCGTGCCGATCTCAATGGCATCATCGGTCAGAGTTCCAACCTGTATCAGAACAGAATCCTTATAAACCTTGACTTCAAAGGTTAAAAGATCCATGCCTTTGTTGGAATCACAACGCTGTTCCGCCAGAGTGTAAGTATCGTAAATGAGAGCGCCTTTGGAATCATCCGGTTTGGAGGTGCCGAACCAGATGCCGTCTTCCGAAGACTCACCCCGGTTGGTATTTGCGGTATGTTTGTTCCATTTGGAGGAAGTGCTGGCATAACCGTTGGCATCTGTCACAATCACATGGCTTTCGCCTGTTGTTTTGGAAGTGATCTTAAATGGCACATTTGCCAGACGGTTCTGGCTGCCGTCAGCAATCTTGACAAATTCCAGATCCCCGCGGATGACCTGATTGGAGATGGAATTGTCTTTTGCAGTCAGTTCCACGATTTTTCCCTGTTCTGTGATGTCAAATTCTACAGAGATCTTTCCGCTGTTCAGATAACCGGAAGGTGCAGTTGTTTCATCCACACGGTAATGTCCGAATGGGAGAGCATCTTTTGCAGTTGCAGCAGAACCGGATTTATCGGCAGTAAGTGTAAGGACAACCTGATCTTTCGTGTAGGATGTTCCGTCTACTAATACCGGATTTTCATTTAACGTAGTGATCGCAAAGACAGTACCTTCCAAAGTGGCAGAACCCTGTGGTTTTGCTTCTCCGGTCTCGCTGTCACGTTTCTGGATCTTCACTCCGCCACGGATGACAGATTCTTCTATGGTAGAAGACTGGTATACCGAAACCATTTCCTGCTTACCGTCACCTGTAATTTTCTGTACGAAGACAGTTGGATTGAGCTGGTATCCGGCAGGGGCTTTGCTTTCCTGTACCGTTATGGTACCGAGCGGAAGACAGACGGTCTTGCCATCACTGGTATAGTAAAAGGCATCGCCGCTTACAAAGGAATCTTTGGTAAAATGCATCTTTCCGGAAACATCTGTTTTTAATACCCAGGTACGTGCCGGTTTCTTTCCAGCTTCCGCAGGATCACTGTCAGACTGCTCGGTATAGAACTTGACTGTAAATTCTGCGTTTGCAAGGGAAGCTGCTCCCTGTGGGGAGGCTTTCTTTGTTTCGGCATCCAGCTTTTCAAGCACCAGATTCATGGGATTATTCTGCGGAATATCTGTTACGTTTGCAGCAGAAGTCTGTTCTGCTTTTACGGTGACTTTGTGAGCTTTGGTGTCTACAATGTAGCCTTTGGAAGCAGAGAGCTCTTTTATGGTATAATCGCCTTCCTCCAGTTCGCCGGATCTGGCATACCCGTTTTCATCAGTGGTCAGTTTCTGGATGAGCTTCTCACCCTGATAGATCCCATACACAGCACCCTTTAAGCTGTAATTCGGATTCCCGTCCGATACGCTTCCGTTGGCAGAAGATTTTTTCAGTTCGATCCAGCCGTTTGGAACCTGATACCAGCTTCCGGCAATGGTCTGGCTGCCCTGTCCCGGAACGATGAATGCCCGGAAGCCTTCCGGCGGGTTCGGAAGTCCCTGAATGGCACTGGCTACTTCCAGTGCTTTATCAATATAGGACTGCGGGGCGCCATGGAAAGCTCCGGTGTCAGCGGAATTACCGGCATAGATGTAAGCGACAACCAGATGTCCGATGACATAGCTGTTATCATCACTCCAGCCACTGAAATATTTATCCTTGACGACTTTATCGTAGCCGTAACCGCCGTTTAAGTAGTAGAGCGCTTTTCTGAGCGGGGAGTTCTGGCTTAAAAGGTCATAGGAATAGGAACCAGAGGAAGGTGTTTTCTTCAGTGGTTCCACGCAGTAGGCAGTATTGCTCCCGTCAAAGCTCATGCGGGAGGTAAAATAGCTGCCGTAAGGGATATTGGCACCTGCCTTATAGCTGATGGTGCCGTCGGCTGCATGAACCGGAAAACTGCCGGAAAACAATGCGCCGACTGCGACAAGGACTGCCAGCAGCATAGCCAGCGTCCGTCTGGTATAGGATTTGTATGTCTGTAACATAAGTCTCCTCCTTCTTGAAGTTCAAATGAAAAGGGCAGCGTCAGTGCTGCCAAAAGTTACACAGCCTGTTTCTTCTGTTTCGCAAGGATTTCCAGAAGCTCCTGCCGATCTGTGGTAATCAGCTCCTTTTCCAGATTGGAAGCCTTAAATTCCACAGTGATGTTATTGTTGTTGGTTGAGATCAGACCGTTGCCCCGCTGGAAATGGGTGATGTTCATTACTTCTGTTTCCGATAGATGCAGGATAGTCTTCACCCGCTGTGCCTCTTCATCCTCCATGTTCAGGATAATCTTGGTCTTGCAGTTATTGATGATACCCTTGCCGTACTTCCCGTCATCCAGAGCAAAGAAGTCGTTTAAATCCTGTGTGGCAAAGATGCCGGCTCCGGAGTAAGCACGGATGATCTTGGCAATCTCCAGTACGAATTCCGCTGCAAGCCGGTTGCTGGATGCACCGATGAGCTGCCAGACCTCATCGACAAAGATGGCTTTCTCTTCGGTACGGTTTTCCTTCGCTTTATCCCAGACATAATCCAGGGCAACGAACATGCCGACCGTTAAAAGATCGCTGGAACCGGTCAGTTCGGAGATATCCAGTACCGTATATTTATTGGTCAGGTCCACATTGGTCTGCTGGTTAAAGGAAGAAGCAGAACCGTGAACCAGGCGGTTCAGGATATGAGCCAGACGTTTGGTATCCTCGCTTTCCAGCAGGACATTGTAGACATCCTCCAGAATGGGCATCTTTTTGTACTGCTCCGGATGCTGCGGATCTGTCAGGGATTCATTTTTATGTGTAATCCCTTTTCTGGCATAGGTTTTGATTAGGGCTTCATCCAGAAGCTGCTTCTCCTCATGGGACATATCCGGGATCAGCAGACTGAAGAAGATGTGAAGCCTTTGGATCTTGCCTGCCAGTGCGGAGGCATCTAGTGTCGGTCCGTCCAGCAGTTCATTTACAGAATTGTCTACCTTCCGGATTTCCATGATGTTGATACAGTTCTTACTGGCAGGAGAGATCTGGATAAATTCTCCGCCGACATTCCTTGCAGCCCGGTAAAATTCGTGTCCCTTTAGCGGAGCGATGATGAACACCTGGATGCCTTTTCTTCGCATCCTTAGTGCCATGGTCTGCATGGTGAAGGTCTTTCCTGCTCCCGAACAGCCTAAGATACAGATGTTGCTGTTCTTGTACTGCCTGGAATCAAAGATATCCGCAATGACCAGGGAATTGTTATGCTTGTTTACCCCAAAGAGGATTCCGTTATCATCGCAGATACTGTAGCTGACGAAGGGATAGCAGCTTGCCGCCCCGGAAGTCAGTACGTTCCGCTTGGACAGCTTAAAAAGCTTCTTGTCCAGATTTGCCAGCGGCAGAGAGGATAAAAATCCCTGCTCCTGTAAAAAGTAGCAGGAGTGTAAGTTCATATCCTGCGAGATCAGGAGCTTTTTCATTTCCTGAATCCGCCACTGCAGTTCTTCCAACGTGGAAGCAGTAATGGTGATGAGAAGATTCATGTAATAGAAATCTTCGTTGTTGGCAAGTCCCTGCTTCAGAAAATATCCGGAGCGGATGGCAGAATCCAGATCGTCATAATCAGTGTTGGTATCGGACGCATCCTTTAATTTGGAACGGTTGATACGGATCTGCTGACCGAGACGCTGCTGAATCTTGTCCTTTGGCTGTTTCTGGAGAAAGAAATCAATATCAATCCCTTCCCCGGCATTGACAAGGAGTGACAGCCATCCGGGAGTTACCCGGTTTTTGTAGCCGTCAGACGGCACAAGCAGGTAGGAATGGTAAAGCCCATTGATCTGCACATAATGGGAGTGCTTGAAATCCACACTTTCCGGTGCGAGAAACTCGTTGATCCGGATGTGATCCAGTTCCTCCATGCGATTTTCCTTTGTATAGGCGGACAGTACAGTGCTGATCCGGTTCGAAAGCGGAACCTCCGTACAAAGGGTACGGTTTAAAAGGGTGTAGAGAACATCCGTAGTAAATTCATCCTCATTGTCATGGGAGACCACTTCATTCCCGCACTGGTATAGAAAGGTTTTGGCGGTCTGGGAGGCTGTCTCAAGAGCAGCAAGGATTTCCCGTTCCTCTTCCTTTCGGTTTGCGTTGAATGGTTCATATTCAAAGATCAGAAAGAACCGTCTGGATACTGCTTCTCTGGAACTTAAGTTCTGGACAAACTGGATGTAGTCACGCTGCAGTTCCTGACAGTGGGGATCGGTTTCCCGCTCCAGCTCCAGCTGGGACTGCTCCAGATGCTTATTGATGTCTGCTTTTTTGGAGATCATCTTGATCTGGAGTTTGACAGGGCTGATCTTTAAGTAACTGATAAAGCTGTAGATAATGCCCTGCTGTTCCCTGGCACTTCGAAGCAGAAAGTTGATTGGTTCAATCTCCAGGATCTTCACGTACCGTCCGTCTGTGGTATAGACGATTCCGTTTGCGATTTTTTCCACCGGAAGATAATCCTCCAAGGTCTGGTCTTTCTTTCGCTTTTTCCGGGAAACGGGTTTTGACGTGGCAGATGAGGTGTCCTCCTTGGAAACCACCTTTTTTTTCTGCTCTTTTTTTGCAGCCCGCTTTTCGGAAACTGCCCGTTTTTCTTCCTCCTTTCGTCTCCGGGCTTCCGTTTTTTTCTGTATTTTTATCTGTTTCGCCGCCTCTTTTTTCTGTCGGCTGGCTTCTTTCTGCTCCCACTTCAGATAACGGATATCTTCCTTTGCCTGTTTTTTGATGCCCCGCTTGGTGGAGGTATCAAACTGCCGGTGTTCTTTTTTTTTACTTTTTGGCGGAGCTGGTGCGTCCGGTTCAGACTGTGGGGGAGCCGATGCCATTACTTTGGAAGGCTCTGCCATTTTTTCTGCTTTCCGGTGTTTCTTTGTCTTTGGCTCTTTGAAACGTGGTTTCCTGCGTGGCTTTCCTTCCGGAAGACTGTCGGACCTCCAGATTACCCTGCGGTTCACTACAAAACGCAGGGCATTCATCAAAAAGGCAGTGATGCTCTCCCCGCCGATTCCAATCAGGGCTACCATTGCCGCTGGAAGTGCGGTCATGCAGAGAATGATGATGCGGGCAGTCAGGGACAGCGGCAGGTGGAAAACAGGGATACCGATTGCCAGGGAAAGAACAATGCTTTCTATGGCATTGCGGATGTCAAAAGTTCCGTTTAGGATCTTGCCTTTCTCAATGAAGTTGGAAGGGATAAAGGAAACCGGTGTTTCTTCTGGCTGTGTCATGGCTGCACCTCCTTTTTCGTATCTTTCGCATCTTCGGAAGGCACAGAGGCACTGCCGGATTCTGTGTCCGGAGCTTCCGGGCTGTCAGAAGTATCCGGATACCCGCCTTCCTGCAGGTGTTCAATGTCCTGCGAAGTCAGGGACGGCAGGGAATCATCGGTTTGCTTTTCGTAAACAGTCGTATCTGCAGAGACCTGTACCCCGTCTTCTCCAAATAAAAACACACCCGTCGGGGTGTGATAGGTAACCGGAAGCGTATCCTGATCGGAAAGTGAAAACATCAGGCAGACGGTTGTTTCGGTAGGGTAGCTGGTTTTTTCCGGCAGGAAGGTGATGCTTGTCTGTTCTTTTTTGACATACTCTTTTAGGTAGACAGGAAACTGCCCTTTGAGAGAAGCAATCTGGCTGTCGGAGAAAAATGCTTTTAAAGCATCAAAATCCAGATATTCCGGCATGGGGGTATCAGAATTTGTTTCTGTTGTTTCCTTTGCCGGTTCCCTGCCTTTGTTTCCGGAAGCTTCTTTTTTCTGGCTTTTCCAGAAACTGGGGAGAACCAGTCCGGCAAGCAGCAGAAACAGCATCAGAAAAATGGAAAGAATCACTTTTGTTCTGTTCATAATGGCTCCTTTATTTTTTGTCGAAGATCCAGTAGGCATTTGCCGTAGCATGGATTTCCGACATCATATCAAATTCACGGTTAATATAGTTCTTTGCGTCACTGTCATTGGGATCATTGACCAGTACCTTGCCGTTTGCCGTAACACCTCGGAGTACGATGAAGTGTCCGCCGCTGGTGAAAAGTCCTGCCCGCTGAGAGGAGATGACCGGACAGCCTTCGGAGAGTGCCTGAAGTACCGTATTGGCATTGCTGGTCTGTGTGACGCTGCCACAGCCGAAATGACTGGCTGCAGCCTGAAAGTAGCTCCAGTAGGTTCCAACTCCCGGCTTGTAATAGGAATTCCCGCACCATGCCACCGCATCCGGAGGGGTAATGGTATTCCCGGTCAGGTAGCTGGCGATCATGGCAAAGCTGGTAGGCCCGCAGCCGGAAGATGCGATGGAGCCGCCGCCATAAGGAATGTTCCCGTAATCGGTCTGGAGATAGTGCGGAATCTGCATTCCGTTTGCCGGATAGCTTCCGCCGGTATTGGTAATCTGATAATACCGGAGAACATGCTCCACATATTCCTTGTCCCCATACCGGTCATAATGCCAGTTCGGACGGGCACACATCATATCCGAATAAGCAATGGCGTTTTCTTTGGTATAACCGCCGTCACGTTCCATTGCCCAGTCGATATAGCCGGAGCCGTAATTGTAACCCTGAAGCGCCAGCTTGATGCGGTCCAGGTCGGTAGGTCCGGTACATCCTGCTTTATCCAGTGCATACTTTAATTCCTGAATCCCACATTCGATGGAATAAGCAGGATCGGTGATGCCGTTGGGGACATGGGGGTATTTCTTATTAAAGCCGCCTTCTGCCGCCTGCATGGGATCGCTTCCACGCCCGCCGCTTTCCTGCATCATGACTGCCATGAGGAGTTCCACATAAGCTTCCATGCCGTATTTCTGTGCGACCTGCTGGATGGTAGCCCGGTAAGCCAGCACCTCATCGCTGACACCTACCGCCATGGCAAGACCGGAAGCGGAGCCGCCAAAGAACATGGTCAGGTTTTCCACATAACTGTCTGCCGTTTTTTTCTGCTTATCGGTCAGATGAAAGACGTGATCTGCAAAGTAGGCATCTCCGGCATAGCTGACCGTGTAGGTATGGCGGGTAAAAGTAACCTTTCTGGGTGGTGCATTTTCCTCTTCCGCCGGAACTTCCACCGTGGCCGTTTCTGAAGTAACGTCATAAGAAAAAAGCCCGTCCTCGTTTTCCCGGATCAGGCTTTTGAGTTTGCTGATATTTATATTTTTATAGTCATCCTGGCTGGCACAAAACTGTGCGATGAGCTGGTTCGCATTTACGATGATACTGGAAGCGTAAGGATCGCTGATAGAGGCAGTATCTCCTTCCGGGAGTCTGGCAATTTCCGCATTGATCTTAGCAAGCAGTGCATCATGGCTTTCCTGAAGCACCTCCACGATTGCCTGATTGGAAGCCCGGATATTTTCACTGATTACCGTGTTGCTGGTCAGTGCTCCGGTATTTTCAGAGAGGTCTCCGAAGACGAGTCCCGGAAGCATGACAAGGAACAGAATGGGAAGCATCAGTACACCGCCGACGGCTGCTCCAGTTTTCGCAAGGGTGCGCCTGTGCCGGAATACTGTACCGATGACAGCAAGAGGACTGCCCATCAAGGCTGTTTTTGGCATGTTACATACGCTCCTTTCGCTGTGGGGCTGGCGGCAGTTTCTGGACAATGGATTCATTGTAGGCTACTTTGCCGCTGCCGGAAGTATATGGTGTTTTTTCGACCGTATCCTGTGCATACTGCTTGTACCAGGTGGAACCATCCACGGACTGTACCGTAGAGTAGGAGCCCTGAGTAGGAGCTGCATACTGGTCGGCATGGTACAGGGCAAAATCCCGGTTTCCGGAGCTTCCGGTTTCGGTACCGGTGATCCTTCCGCCACCGATTTCTACATTATCATAGGAAGAACCGCCGCCCGGATTGATGCCCATATAGGAAGTAAAGGCTTTCTGTGCGTCTGCTCCCTTGATGGAACCTACCTGACCGTAATTTCCCTGTGCAATGTTGCTGATGACCTGATTGGCAAAGTCTCCGCCTTTGTTCAGGGATGACTGGTAGAGCATGTTTCCGATACTGCTGTGTTCGGTATAACCGGTTGCGGAATTGACCGCTTCTCTTTGTACCTGTCTTCCCACTGCCCCGGCAAGCCCGCCGGATAGGAAGCTTCCTGCGACAGCCGCACTTCCGGGAGAAGAGGCTTTGTGGTAGCCGCCACCACCATGGGAACGCATGGAACCGGTCAGGCTCCGTCCTGCAATCAGAAGTTCAGCCATCATGTTTCCTCCGGTATTGCCGACATTGATGCCAAGCGATGCCAGAAAAGAATCAATTTTCTGGGATACCTTTAAAAAGGCAATGGCACACAGGAACCAGACGAAGACATTTCCGGTTACCGCTTCCTTTCCCTGACTGGCAACTGCCGCTTCCACGTCTGCTTCCGTAAGCTCCGCTGCAAAGACCGGCATGGAGCAAAACAGTACCAGACAGGCAGTTAGTACCAGGAATGGTATGAGTTTCTTTCTAAGTTTCATTTTGGTCCTCCTTTCTTATAGGGATAACGGATTGGCAAGGAAGGTGCCGACCATAGAAGTAAACAGCCGCAGGCACCACGCATTCATCAGAAGCAAAAAGAACTGGCCGCCAAGCATCCGGCACCAGCTTTTGAAGATATTTCCGGTTGACTGGCTGGCACCCATGGAAAAAGCTGCCGGGGCTGTGTAGACCAGTACCCCCAGAAGAATATAGCGTTCTGCCGCTTCAAAGAGCAGTTTGATGTAGTTCCACGCCAGAATCAGTACCAGAATCAGTGCAATGATGGCTACCGCCCCATTTGCACAGACTCCCAGGATGACTGTGACTACGGAGTTAAAATCCGCAAATTTTAAAGGCGGCAGGTCTTCCGTCAGAATCCAGTTGTACGGTGTTCCTGAAATCTTCAGGAGCAGATCCACAATATCTTTCGCATAGAAGGTGAGAAAGATAAAGAGGAAGGAACGGATGGACAGCTTAATGGGATCTTCCGCTTCGATACCGGCTCCCATAAAGTAATTTTTAAAGAGCTGCCATACCCAGTTTAAGAGGATCAGCCCGATGCCCAGTGCCAGAAAGACCTGATACATGGTCTCGGCAGTAGGAAAGTAGCGAAGAAACGTATCCATGGAACAGCCCAGAGCACCGAGGACTGAAGTGGTGATCAGATCCAGAATGTTCATGACCTGTTCGGCAATCCATTCCACGATTCCGTCAAGTATTCCCATAGTGGCATCTCCTTTCGTCTATCCGTTCCATTTTCCGCCTGCAAAGAACGGGGTGATGTAAGCCATGATAAAGCCAAGCCCGTTTAAGATCGCCCAGGTAATGACGATACGCTTGAGCCATGCACGTGATTCGTCCACGGTTTTTCCGCTTTTGGAAAAATTCATCATCAGAAGGGCAACCGATGCCGTTACGACTGCAGCAATGGTGGAAATGAGGATAATCTGGTTATAGACATCCTTCATGATCTCATTGGCTTTGGTCCAGATGGTAGCGGCAAAAACCGGCTGTGTGTATCCGCAGAGGACTGTGACAGCCAGAAATGCAGCATACAGGCATCTGCCATAATTGACATGCCGTTTTGTGTCCGGCGGAGCGTTTTTCAGTTTGTGTTTCACGTAAAAGTACCTCCTTTTTATAAGAGCGGCAGGAGAATTACCTCCCCTGCCTTTGCTTATGGTTTTCCTGCCTCAAGAAAGGACGCAGCCCGGTCAATGCAGGCTGCGTCCTAAATCAAAGTATGAAATTGTAAAGATCCTCCTATCTTACAGAAAAAACGCAGCTTATTTGCCGCAGGAGAGGCTTCCCATACGGCAGTGCTGCGTTTCGTTCTGCATATAATTTTGACAATATCAATTTTAACATGGGTAAATTACCGCTACAATCGCAGGACTGTGCCAGTTACAGACGATGGAGTGCCAAAAATGTGACCAACGCTAAAAGCGTTATAAATGCAATCCTTATGGATACTGTAAGCGTGATTTGCAACCAATTATACTGGATTTACATGACTAATGCTTTAAGCGTTAGTGAATACTGGAAGGAGGAGGTGTGCGTGTGAAAGGAATGGGAAAGGCAATCCGCAGGTACAGGGAAGAGGCAGGAATTACGCAGGAGAGACTGGCTGAACTGGTGGATATCAGTACCAACCATCTGGGTGCGATTGAGCGGGAAGTGAAAACACCTACGATGGAAACATTTGTAAAGCTGTTGAATGTATTAGGTGCGGAACCGAATGAAGTGCTGAAGGAAGTGATTCCTCTTACCAGAATGGAACATACTTCTGTAGTGGAAGGAAAGCTGGAAAGGCTCACACCGAAGAAGCAGGAAAGCGTGCTTCGGATGCTGGATGTGATAATTGAAGAGATGATGAAATAGAAGCTGTCTGCGAAATTGCCGCAGGCAGTTTTTTTGAAAGCTGTATATGCAATAAAACACATAAAAATATGCGATTTATGATGAAAGTGATTGCAAGATTTGATATAGTAATCCTAAAAGCATTATAAAACTAATTCTTAAAGGATGACTATAATATGAAAAAGGGATATGTGGGATTATTGGCATGTGCGTCAGGAATTCTGATCGGACTGGGAATCAGCCGGCTGGATCTGACAGGTTATCTTGAAAAAACACAGGAGCAGGAATATCACCCGGTAGAAAGAAAGGTGCCTGAATCAGTAGAAAGCAAGCTGAAAGATCCAAAACAGTGCTGGCTGTGTGGAAGCGATGAACGGAGTATGATGGATTATTTCCGGAAGTTTGACGATCTGGGAGTGATCTGTACCAATCACTGGTATGTGATGGATATGCATATCCGGAATCATGATGAGGACGGGAATCTTACCGGCCCGCAGGGAAACGGGCATATGGGTTATACCGGGACAGGAGAAGGCGGCTGCTTTTTCCATACGGAGCAGATGTCGGATTACGGGATTTCCGAAGTATCGGTGGATTACGGGGAAGATAGTATCTTCGATGTGAAAAAAGTACAGAACCATCTGTGTCAGGAATGCCTGGATAAGCTGGTGGAAAGCATGGAGGTATTCTGTGAGGAAACGCAAAAACCCAAGCCCCGTGATCTGGTACTGGTGGATTTTCAGACATTGGAGCTGTACGCCATTCAGGAGCATAATGCGGGATACTTTATCCGGGATTATTATGTGGAAATTGAGTCGGAGGAAGATGGGGTGGAAGTAAAGGCATTTTACTGCCCGAAGCTTAATAACGGGAAAAAGGATGGAGAATAAATTGAGGTTTGCATTGGTGAGGAGTATAATGTAAGTACGTGTTATGTATTGGAAAAACTTGAATTTAGCAGAAAGAAGGATTGTTATGAAATTTATCAATACTAGAAAATTCACATGGATAATTTGTATAATAGGATTTTTGCTTGCTCTTGTAAGTATATTTTTCTTACCGAGTATTATTCCAGTACATTTTGCAAATGGGATTGCGGATGATTATGGAAGAAAAATACAAATATTTTTATTTCCTATATTACAAGTGCTTATCACTTTTTTGACTGGACGAGAAAAAGTAAAATATTGCCTGACACATTCAAAAACTTTCTTAACGGACATTCAGTTTAATTGGATGATAGATGGTGTACTTTTATTGGTAATGTTTGCAGAAATATGGGTTATCTATGCTTCATTTGCATAGAAATACTTGCATAACAATTTACATTTGATTGAGCAGATAAAAATGATTTGAGGTGGTAGCAATGAAAAAGCGATTGGGAATCATAGCCGGAATTTTAGGAATTGTATTGGCAGTCATTGGCATTGTACTGAAGCAGAAAGAAAACACAGCCGTTTCTGTTATTGGTGGTGCGGATGGCCCGACTTCTATTTTCATAGCAGGGAAGTTAAATGGTGATAATTTTATTTTTATGATTGTAGTTGGAATTATTTTATTGATTTTGGCAGGAGTTATTTTTTACAAACGTAAGCATTAAGTTACAGTTTTTTAGACTGTGTATGGCGGAAGAACCGGGAAAGTGTAGATATATCATGGGGATTTTGGAAAAAAATAAAAAAAGTAAGGGTACAGCGTTTGTCTATGATGAGAATAATGATTACTATAAGATGGAAATAAACGGGATTGAATTTGTCTGTGACAGTATACATTCCGATTATGAGAAGCATGCAGTTGAACTGGCACAGGCGTATGAGAAAAGGCTGCCGGATATCGTGGATTATCTTATGCCGGATATAAAGGAGATGTTTGGAATTACAAATCCAGATGTAATAGCAAACTCACTAGGAAAGCCGAGTATAGATTTGGATAGAGGAACACTGACTTATCTGGAGCACACAATGGACAGCCTACATATTATTGAAATGGAATTTGACGGTATCTTCACGGCATTCTATAACTCCTGTATTGATGGATAGGACTTTAGTAACATAGAGCTGCAGTTGTCTACAGCTTTTATCCAGACTTCGGATGTTACAGAGAAGCAATCAGAAATGGATTGATCGATTTCTGAAGCAGTATCCGGTGAAATCCTTGAACATATGAAGGAAAAGTATGTATGTTAATTTTATTTTTATTGTAGACAAAAGATAGGACTGATATGATAAAAGAACAGGTTATTACAAATAGAGGTGGAGTATTTGATGCAGAAAATATTATTACTGGAGGATGACTTGAATCTAAATCGGGGAATTGCCCTGTTACTTTCACGGGAAGGGTATGAGGTTCGTCAGGTTTATACAATAAAGGAAGCAAAAGAAGCATTTCAAAAAGGAGATTATGCTCTTGTTATCAGCGATATTACATTGCCGGATGGTACAGGACTGGATTTTGGAAGGATGGTACGTGCAGGTGGAGATACATATCTTATCTATCTTACGGCTTTGGATCAGGAAATAGATATTGTAAATGGTTATGATACAGGGGCAGATGATTATATTACCAAACCATTTTCACTGATGGCTTTGGTGTCGAAGGTGAACGCATTGATGAGACGGCTTTCTAAGGTACAGGCACAGATTATGTCTTCCGGAGAGATTACGGTGCATATGAAAACGATGCAGGTGTATAAAGGGGATGAACCAGTTACTTTAAGTAAGAAAGAATTCTCTCTGTTGCTGTATCTCTGGGAGAATGCAGGACAGATTGTTTCAAAAGAAAGTATCCTGGAGCATGTATGGGATATAGACGGTCAATTTGTCGATGATAATACGGTTACTGTCAATATAAGCAGACTGAAGAATAAACTTGGAACAGAAGAGATAGCGAATGTGAGAGGACTGGGATATATATGGACCGGAAAGGTAAACAAAAATTAAAACGGTATTTTATCGTATATGTAATCTTTGCAGTATTTTTTACAGTAGGAATGTATCTGATAACAAAGTATGAGGAAAATGCGAAAGCAACGCAGATAGCACTGCTCCTTGCAGAACATCCTGAACTGGAAGGGGAAATAGTTGCAATCTGGGAAAAGTCAGGAACAGTAGATTTTATAAGAGACCGGGACGATCAGAAGATAGAAAGAGTCGTACAGATGCTGGAAGAAACTTATGGTTATCACTCAGGGAGTGGATCTTCAGATGTGGTTATAAGGATTATCTGGGGAATTGGATTACTAGTGGGAGTCATAGTATGTAGCCTGTTCTTGTACCTGGACCGAAGAAAAAACTGGAGCAGATACGGTGATGAGGAACAATTACAGCAATTATATGAATGTCTGCAGGAATTCAGAAAAGGAAAATTCCAAACATATCCTGAAGAAACATCAGAATCGGAACAATGGTTAAAGGTGTGGGAATCTGTAAAGGAGCTGGGGCAATATTTCGAAGATTTGAAGGAACGTCTGGAGCAGGAAGAAAATGGTACGAAGAGTCTGATTACAGATATTTCCCATCAGTTGAAGACTCCGCTTGCATCACTCCGGATGAGTCATGAGCTGGTGGCAGAAAATCGGGTTACAGGAGAAGAACAGAGGGAGTTTCTGGAGCAGGAATCACAGGAACTTACCAAACTGGAACAGCTCTTGAATGAACTGGTAAATCTTTCAAGGCTGGAAACACATATGATCCAGATACATTCGCTTCATGAAAGCCTGAAGAAAACGCTAACAGAGGCTGTCAGTCAGATTTATATGAAGGCAAGAGGAAAAGATATTTCCATTCAGGTGGAGATGGATGATGATATAGTTGTGAACCATGATTCAAAATGGACGGTAGAAGCATTAACGAATATCCTTGAGAATGCAGTCAAATATTCACCGGAACATACAACGATTACAGTGAGGACGCAGGAGCTAGCAAGCAATGTGCTTATTGAAGTAGAAGATGAAGGAATGGGCATTCCTGCGGAGGAACTGCATAAGATCTATCAGAGATTTTACCGGGGAAGGAAAGCAAAGGAACAGGTAAAAGACGGAGCGGGTGTCGGTCTGTATCTTGCCAGAAAGATCATAGAAGAACAGGGGGGGACAATAGCAGCCAAAAGAAAGGCTGAGAAAGGTATGATATTTAAAGTGACACTGCCGCTCATAATAGGAGAATAGTCGGAACCCTTACAAAACTGTTATGGTTGTTGTAAGGGTTTTGTAATGCAGGAATGTTATAGTAGGGGTATGAAATGGAAAGGGGACTTGAAGATATGAGTAGTATTTTAAAAGTAGAAGATCTAGTAAAGTATTATGGAGAAGGCGAGAATCAGGTGAGAGCCGTGGATCATACAAGTTTACAGATAGAGAGAGGCAAGTTTACAGCTATCGTAGGACGTTCCGGCTCCGGAAAATCTACACTTCTGCATCTGATTGGAGGGCTTGACAGACCGGATTCCGGCAAAGTATGGATTGATGGAACCGATATCTATTCTCGAAAAGATGATAAACTGGCACAGTTTCGAAGAAAGAAGATAGGATTTATCTTTCAGGATTTTAATCTGATTCCATCGCTGAATGTGTGGGAGAATATCGTTCTTCCGCTGGGACTTGATAATCGCAAGGTAAAGCCGCGGGAAGTGGAAGATATTCTCAAAAAAATCGGACTGCAGGATAAGAAAGATGCGATGCCGTCTGCTTTGTCTGGTGGACAGAAACAGAGAACTGCGATAGCCAGGGCATTGGTGACAAGACCGGCGATAATTTTGGCGGATGAGCCGACTGGAAACCTTGATTCCCAGACTGAGCTAGAGGTTATGAGCCTATTGAAAAGCTGCGTGTCGGATTTCGGGCAGACGCTTATCATGATTACCCATGATGAAACGATTGCCCAGATGGCGGATGAAATGATTATCATTGAAGATGGCAAGGCGGTGAGAAGATAATGAAGATGACGACCAGAGTTGCATATTGCAATATGCGGCATTATAAGAGCAAAAACATACTGATTGGAATTGCCATTATCCTGACAACATTACTGCTGTTCGTAATCCCATCAATCGGAAAAGATATGGTGGAAGTGAACTTTGCGGTAATCAATAAGATTTATCCAACATGGCATGCCCTTTATCGGAACGTGGACGAGAGTACAGTTACGAAACTGGCGGCACATCATGATGTGAAAACTTACGGACTCCGCAGCGATGCGGGGTACATGAATCTGGAAGATGCGACGGTTTCCATGATGTATATGGACAGAACAGGGATGGAACTTTATAAAGTGAAGCTGAAAGAGGGGCAACTTCCGCAGAAAGAAAATGATATTGTGGTTTCAAAAGGAATACTGGAAGCATTAGGACAGAATGGGAAAATCGGTGACACTATCACAGTACCTTATCAGATTCTGAAAGATGACGGACTGGATTATACGAAGGAGAAAGACTTTCGAATCTGTGGTTTTTTAGCAGATAATGAGAGCAGCAAAGAACAAAAACAATATACATCATTGGTTTCAGAGGCCTTTCTGAAAGCGGAGATACCGGTAGAACAGGTGAAATATCGGTTTTTACTTCAGGTGAATGGACAGAAAGGAAATACGACTGCAGATTATACAGAGACGATACAGAATATTGCCAGACAGTTCGGAATTTCCGAGGATGACATGAATATTAATAAAGAGTATCTTGCAGCAAATTATGTGGATCCGGCTACAATTCCGGTGATTGTAGGAATCATGCTTATTGTTGTATTGGCGGGCATTATCACAATTTATAGTGTTTATTATGTATCTATGAACCAGAGGGTTCGGGAATTTGGAAAGTTAAAGGCAATCGGGGCTACGAAACGGCAGCTTAGACAAATCGTACTAAGAGAGGGAATGGGAGTGGCGTTGTTTGCCATTCCGATAGGACTTTTGATCGGAACAGTTGCTGTGAAAGTTGTACTTCTCCAGTTTGTAGAACATGCAAAGGATTCAAACGTACTTATAACAGAGGCATACAAGGTTGTAGCTAAAGGAGAAGTCCAACTTTATTATTGGTGGATTTATCTGTTGGCAATTGCAGTGACTCTGTGTACAGTGTATCTGTCACTGATGAAGCCTATGCGTATGGCGGCGAAGGTATCAGAAATAGAAGCTATGCGTTACCAGGGAGGCAGTAAGCGACAGAAAAGCAGCAGGAAGGGATATCAATTTCTGAATATCGGACGACTGACCAAGAGAAATCTTGCAGAGAATAAAAAGAAGAGTACTATCACGATTGTATCTATGGCCGTTACCGGAATATTTGTCATGATGGTAGCAACGGTGCTGTCTTGTGCAAATCCGATGGAAAGTGCAAAGAGTTCGATTGTGGGGCAATATGAGATTTCTCCAATTGTGGAATCCGGGAATAAAGAGCATCCTGAATATGAATGGGCGGAGGTTCAAAAGAATAATCCATTAAATGAAGGACTAAAGCAGCAGATAGAGGAGCTTGACGGTGTTGAGCGGGTAGATGTGTTTACCGCGTTGAAGGTATCAGGAGGACCTTTTGAAGAAAAAATTGGAACCGAATTTATCAATGGAGTGCCGGAAGAATACGCAGAAGAGCTGAAAAAAGGAATCACTGAAGGCAATGTCACATACGAGGAATTGAAATCCGGGGATAAAGTGATTCTGGACCGCGCGCTACTTCACTGGTATCCAGATATTAAAGTGGGAGATAAGCTGAAACTCAATATTCATGATGGAGATAATACCTTTCAAAAAGAGATTGAAGTGGCAGCAATTGGTGAATATGGAACAGGTCTGACAAACTATAACTGTCTTATCATGGCAAAAGAAGGGGCAGAGAAACTTACCATAAATAATTCTTCCAGCTATTTTCAGGTGATTGCAGATAAGGATTATGATGAGGCACTGGAAGCATCTCTACAGGCTATTGTGGATGGATCAGGCAGACTGCAGATGCGTACCTGGAAGAATGAGTACGATACATGGGAAAATGCCATACAGATGACTAGAGGTGCATGTTATGCATTTATCATCATTCTGGCAGCAATCAGCATTATGAACTTGATTAACACAATGATCAATAGTGTCCATGTGCGAAAAAAGGAGCTTGGCATGATGCAGGCAATCGGAATGTCGGACCGTCAGTTGATGAAGATGCTCCAGTTGGAAGGTATATTCTATACAGTAGGCACTCTTATTATCAGTATCGGAGTGGGAAGTCTTGCAGGATATCCGTTGTTTTTATATGCAAAGCGTACAGGAATGTTTGATATCAGCACATACCATTATCCGGTAACAGCAGCTATTATTATAATTTTAACATTGTTTGTGATACAGATGTTATTGGCAATATTCATTGCAAAGTCAGTAAGGAAAGATTCATTGATAGAGAGAATTCGTTTCAGTGAGTAAGAATATAAATTTCTGATGTTTAATGCAGATACTAATCAATGTCATAATAAAAAGGGGGACTTGATTTCTCAAATCCCCCAGTGTATAATGAACTCAAGAAAGGTATTCAGATGCAAAATCTGATGCCCTCAGTTAAATTTTATATTCTATGTATAAGTCATAGCATCCAAAACTTTCCTAGGGTCGTGGATGCTATTTCTTATTATGTCGATCTATATAAGTCAAAGCCGCAAAAATTACCAATAGTAAAGTCAATACTTCCATTGTATTCATGGGCATCACCCTCCTTGGATACTAGAGGGCAAAATCGAAATGCATCCGTCTTTCCGGTTCAGTAATACCGAATCAGTATAACACGTTACCGTTTTCAGTACAATAAGGTAATGGTCTGAAAAATACTTTATTCTGTCACCTTATGTAGCTGTATCGTGAGTATTTGCTGGACTAATTGGTGCTGTATATGAAAAAAAGCTATTTAAAAATAAGGTGGAAGCCTTATATGGTCTGCTTGATGATGCGGGTGATGATGCCGAGGGCAACATTACGCTCTTCATCAATATGCGTCACCACAAAGGATACCTGATCCTTTTTCCCGACTGTCCGGCTGTCATAGCAGGAGTGGGCAATGGCATTGACACCGATGGAGAGCCGGACAAAGACGGTGCCTTTATGGATGTCTTCCACAGTTCCGGCGTATTTTCCCTGAATCTTACATTTTTTCATGTTTTCCTTGCTGGTGTTGCCTTCCACACTTTTGACATCTGCGTGGACAATGACCTGCTCCGGTGAGTCTGCCCGCACATCCAGGATGCGTACCAGGATGTGATCGCCTACCTGGAAGCGTTCTCTGGCATCACCCATCCAGTCGAAGGACAGGTCTCTGGCAAGAATGGAGGTTTCCACACCGAAAATTTCTGCCCGGACTACCTTTTCCGCAACAGCAATGACTCTTGCCTGCACGATACGGTCTTCATAAACTTTCGGCATTCCGGAAGCATCTTTATCCAGATAGAAGATCTGGCGTTTCTTCAGCATCGCTTCTTTCCGGCTGGCGACAATGCTGCGTGTCTTCGGATCTAATCCCTTAATCAGAAAATCAATCTCACATCCAAGCATATTGTTGAGGATTTTGTTCTGCCGCAGAGCAAGCTCCCCATAATCGTGTGCTTCATCCTGCATGAGATGGATCATCATCTCAGTTACTGGGATGACAGTACGGAAATCCTTGTAGTAAACCACGGCAATGAGGCTGCCGTTTTCTGTTTTCTCGATACCGCCAAGCATTCCGGTTAAGATTCGGCGGGTACGGTAGGCATTCTGGATCTCATGCCAGGTAAGGTCTGAAATGGACTGGGCTGTTTCCAGCTTCGCATCGGAATCCAGAGTTAAAATAGGTGTGTTGGTTGTTTCGTTTGGCATCATAGTGTCTCCTTTCAAATTATGACATGATAGAATCTTTATCTAAAGGAACCATGTCTGTGTGATCCGAATAGTTATCTGCTGAGAAGTCATCCGGGAAATCGTGATAGCCAGGTTCCTGATAAACGCTTTGCTGGTCAAAGTGCGGTTCAGCTTTTTTCTTTTTCTGCTTTCCATAAGAAGCGGTTTTTTTCGGGTGGGAAGCAGGAATAGTTGGAGTGTACGTATATTCTTCACTACATGCTCCTTTTCTCCATTCCGGAATATGTTCGGAAGCCTTCCGGGGAATGAGTTTTTGGGCATCCGGGTGCAGGGTGTAATCGTATTTTTCTACCTGCAGTACCTTCTGACCACGCAGGATAATCAGTGCAGTATCCAGCGGGAGCCGCAGGATCTCATCCGGAGTTAAGAGCTTTCGTTTCCCGATGGATCTGGTCTGGCGGTATTCCGGTGTATAATCGGATACCCTCCAGCTATTTAATTGTTTGGCTTCGCTGCTGACACCAACGGTCACATCACCGGAGCGGTTAGAGATAAATGTAGCAGTTACCTCATCCGTACAGCCTAAAAATAGCTGAGTGTCGCAGTTCCCGATGATTTCCTGCCATTGGTTTAAGGGATACCGGTTCTGCATCTGAGGCAGGTTTTGGAAAATGCAGGAAATACTGAGGTTTCGACTTCGGATCACGGAAATCTTTTTGTTGAGCGATAGGATTGCTCCCGTATTCGCCAGCTCATCAGCCAGGATATGTACCGGAACCGGCAGTTTTCCATCTTCCCCATAGGTGTCTGCATAACGGACCAGTTTGATAAATACGAAGGTCATAAACAGGGAAGAAAGAAAATCAAAAGTGCTGTCTTGATCCGAAGTGATGCAGAAGTATGCACATTTTTCTTTTCCCGGCAGCGTCAGGTTGATCTCATCATAGGAAGTGATCTGGCGGATCAGCTTGTTCTGGAATACCTGAAGTCTGGAACCGAGTCCGATGATGACGCCGGAACGTACCGTGTCACTTGCCTGCTTATAGATGCAGTAGGGGACTTTTGCCGGATGGGAGACCGGAAGCAGGTCAAAGAGGCTGTTCAGTTCTTTTTCCGAACTCATGGTCAGGAGTTTGTATACCTGTCCGATATTCTTTGCCTCCGGTGGGAATCCCTGATCCACATAGAGAATCAGAGCTTTTAATAAGTTCATCTCGGCATTGTCCCAGAAGTGATCGCCTTTGGCAGAACCGGTATTCTGGATGATGACATCAGCAAATACCTGTGCCATGGTTTCCTGTCCGCCAATTTCACCCAGACAATTCCAACTATCCGAGTTTTCCGGGTTTACAAGATTAAAGGATTTCACGATATATCCGGCATTCTCAAGGTAAGTGGCTGTACTTTCGTACAATTCCGATTTTGGATCGGTGATGATGAGGCTTTCCCCGCGGGCAACACACTGGAAGATCATGTTGCGTGCAAAGGCCCGGCTTTTCATGGAACCGCTGGCACCGTAAACGGCAATATTCCGGTTCATGCGGGTATCCTTCGGGAGACAAATGGCTTTTCCGTTCAGTTTTCCAAGAATGGTTCCCTTGTGTTTCTTGACATCATTCGTAAGCTCCAGTACCTGATGCATTTCCTCCAAAGTCATAAAACCGGAAGTCCCATAGGTTCCCTTTGTGGAATAATTCAGGTTCCGGCCCCGGTCTGTTATTTCCCCGTTTCGGTCAAATCCCATACGCATGAGAAGGAAGGTCAGGAGTCCAAAAGCTGCCAGACATAGAAAAATCCCATACAGATTGTACGGGAAAGCAGTCAGGGCATCCAGACAGGCGAGCGGGTGCGGGGAGGGGATCTGCGGGGCAGTTCCGTTTCCGGCAAAATTGCCGGCAGATTCCCAGGTCTGATAGTTGCGGATAAATTGAGCAACATAGCCTCCTGCATAGAGGGTGCAGAAGGTGATCGGAAGCATATAAATGAGCTTCCACCATTTACGGTTCATGTAAAAACCCCCTTTTGAATTTGCAAAGGTCAATACTGGAGAAATGGATTGTGGCAGTTAAGTATTTTTTCAGGACCGGAATCTGAAAATCGAAACAGATCAGGTTCCCGGATCTGCCGTATACATTTAAGCCGGTATTGAACCGGTTGATTCGCTGCATGTCAAAATCATAAGCAAGAAGGATGGGGTTCCCGGAAGCATCCGTGGCATCATGTTCCAGTGGAATTGAATCGCTGCGGCAGCCCAGATCGGACAGCAGGAGGTTGTCCAGCTTTTCCATGATCTCAGGGTGAACCAGCAGTTTTAAAAGCACTTCCCCTTCCGGAGTATTGGGAAGGTAATGGAAATGCTCGAAGGAGGTGTCCAGCATAAACAGGCTCTTTTTGTAGCCTCCGGTACTGGTAAACAGCCGGAAAGCCATTTCCATGTCGGTTCCGGTCATGATTGCCCGGATCTGTGGATGTCCGTTGTAAGGGTAGCCTTGCAGGTAATGCTGCAGGAAGGCGTTTAAGCGGACTTCCGTTCGATATTCCCATTTCAGGACTCCGTTTCCCGTGTTATAAAGGACATAGACACATTGCGGTGCCATCAGGATGCCCATGCTGCGGGAGTTCCTAATCTTCGTGGTCTCCGGGCCCAATTCCTTAATTTCTCTGGAAGCGTAAAAAAGAGGAAGGCTTCGCATACCGATGGAACCAGCTTCGCGGTGATTACAGAAGATGTCAGGTTTTACATCCGGATAAAAGGGAATCCCGGCATGAAGGAGTGTCAGATACGTTTCGGCTTTCTGATGTAAGCGGATACGTCGGGATACTTCACTTCGGATGAGGTTCGTCTCGGTATTGCCGGTCAGATAGCACTGGAAGCGTAGCGGCGAGACAGATAACAGCATCTCTTTCGCAGCTTTTGTAAGACGGTAGCCTCTGAGAGCATCCCGGTAGTGGGTACGGATGAGGTGTTCCGCCTTCAAATCCGTAATGAGTTTTTCCGCATAGGAGGCACTTGGGATGAGTCTGTTTAGCTGGTCTGCGGGAAATTCCCCGCACATCCCTATCATTTCCAGTAAGCGGTATTTCGTAGTGTCAGGTCTTATCAAATAAGCATCACCTCAATTCAGTTCTTACCCATGCAAGCCTATACTTGGGTAAATCTCCGGTGGTTTGGAGATAAAAAAAGCAAGAAAACAAAGTTCCCTGCGGTGGTTCTTACCGATGTCGGATTTCTGCCTGAGAAGTCAGGAGATTTTCCGACATGCTTTCGTGATGATTTTTCTGGTTCTGCAGCCATTTCGGAAAGTCAGCTTTTTCCATAACCGATACCAGTGTACAGTCCTTTAAGCCAAGCTGTGTCGTGTAGTAGGAATCACAGAAAAAGCCGCTGTCATCTGTCAGAACATAAGTACAAAGTGTATCCAGAATCTGTTTAAACTCCAGATTGTCATAATCCCGGATACGTCTTTGAGGAAGTTCCCTGTCATATATTTGACTGAAACATATCACGCAGTCACGATAGAGGGGCAGGGCATTTTGTTTTACATACTCCCGAAGCATATAATTAAGCGGTTCATGGAGAAATGCAGTGTTTGTGTGGACTCTTCGTTTCGGAAGCAGTCCGGGAAGCGTAATGGTGAGAATCCCCTGCTGTTCTGCAATCCGCATTCCCTGTGCATCTGCCGCTTTGGGAAGATAAGCTGCTTGATTTGGGGAGAGAGCCGGACAGACAAGGTTACGCATCTGGCAGGCAATCCGCTCCGCCCGAAGAGCAGCACTGACGCTCAGTTCCTCAAAATTTTTATCATAATTCTGGATATCAGTGACCTTCAGAGCGTAAACGGTATTCGTCAGTTTTTGCAGCTCCCCTTCCAGTTTTTCAAGCCGCTGGTAAATGGTTGGTGTATTTTGCGTCATAATAACCTACTTTCTCATGTAGTAACTGACAGCACCGGATTCATTTACAAGGCAGTAAGCGGCTACATCATCAATGGTGATTTTGGCAGCCTGGCTTTCGGATTCTAAGACAATCAGGCGTTTGGAACCATGTGATGGGATACTTTCCATCACATGATTGATCAGAGCCTCCTGTTCTTCACCGATATAGATGATTTCGTATTGTTCATCTTGCGAAAAGAAATTGAGCTTGATTGGAAATTCGCCACTGGTGTGGTATACAACACCTTTCTTAAAATCCAGCAGTACCCAGAAGCATGTAATTATAGCATAGTCAGGATTCTCAGCAGACTGCTGGCTGTCACAAAGAAGGTCATGCTCTTTATCGTAAATGATGCGCCCTTGTTTGATGAGGCTGGTAATCAATGACTTGATAGACTGCTCATGTCGGGAGAAAAGTTGTAAAACCTGGTCATACCTCAGAGTATGGTAAGTGGTAATGAACCGTAAGAGCTTGGCTCCCTCTCCTTGATAGATTTCGTTCCTTGTTTTCATGATTGACTCCCTTCTATATATAATAGGAAACTTTATACATATGGCTGTACGTACAGGATACGTTTGGTATTGTAAGTATAGTGTACGTACAAAGTACATAGAACCTGCTGTCAGCGATTGAATTTACAGGTACAAAAAAAGCACCATCTATGGGTGCTGGAAATAAGGAAAACTATAAGCAATACCTATTGTAGCATGGGTAATTTTACGCTTCAATCGCAGAAGCAGGTCATTTCTGTGCCATTTTCACTGGTTGGCATAAAAAAAGCAGGAAACCATTTTGATTCCCTGCATGGTGTATTGTTGTGCTTTTGTGTAGTTCTAATGATTACTTGTCTTTATAAAATGCTTCGAAAGCTTGTGCGAAGAATTCGGCTGTACCATTGCCGTATTTTTCATCTATCATAGGTTTGATTTTTTCATTACGGTAATATTGAGCCTGTGCAACCATCAGACCGTGTTCTTTCTTTATCTGTGAAAGTTGTTTCATAAGAAAACCGTATTCGGAAACAAGTTCTCTTACTTCAGAAGAATCTGGTGAACATACTTTTTTAGCTGCTAATTTGTATAAAAGATTGTCAAATTGTTGGTTGTAACTTTCTGCAGCCTCTTTGCTAATAGGATTGTTGGCAACAGACAGGAATTGCTCTTTTCCTCCATACCACTCAACAACTTTAGCATAGCCTTTCTGCATTTCTTCTGATGAAACTGTCTTAATATAATGCTTTTTCCATTCTTCAATGCTTCCAAACTCTTTTACAGCAAGTTCTTTCATATTGTCAGGCATATGTTCAAACATAGTTTGGAACATTTCTTCAACTTCCGTTTTACTAAAAATCGCAAAATCCATTTTATTCTCTCCTTTCAGGATATCATCAATGCTGGCAATCAGATGTTCCATACGTTCTTTCTTTGCTACCAACATTTTTCTCTGCATTTGCAAGATCTGGTTCCTTTCAAGAGCAGGATTCTCCAGAACAGCTTTGATTTCTTTCAAAGGAATGTCAAACTCACGGAAAAACAGAATCTGCTGTAATATTTCCAATGCCCTATCGTCATAAAGCCGGTATCCCGCATCACTTTTTTGTGTTGGTTTTAAAAGCCCGATTTCATCGTAATAGTGAAGCGTGCGAACGCTGATACCTGTAAGTTCTGATATTTCTTTGACTGTCCTCATAGTTGCTGACCTCCTGTTCCTGATAAGATAACTGTACGCTATGACGTTCCGTGAGAGTCAATATATATTTTGCATTTTTTAGTATAACATTTTTATGATATTACGAAAAGCCGAGGAGATAGGCGATATGTATTACTCTGGAAAGAACTTGTTGAGCGTATCCAATGTCTCTTTTGCAGTAAATCCCCAAAGGATGGTACTGAGTGCTTCAATCGCAGCCCTGCGTTTCCGGTAATAGGTGCGGTAGGAAATATTGGTGATGTGGTGAGCCAGCTTATCCAATATCTCATCTGTATTTTTCATTTCCTGTGGAGAGAGAAAAGCGTAGTAGAGAATCCAGTAATACTGTTCCCCATGCTTGTGATTGTTCCGGAGGAGATCGATGGATGATTCCAAAAGCTTCAGCATCTGGTTGCTTCTGGCAATACTTTTTGCCCGTTGTTCGATGTCGCTTCCGGTAAGATCAGCCCCGGCAGCATAGATGGAGTCCAGAAATTTGTCGATGTCATTGTCGTATTGGAGCTTAAACTGGTGCTCCATCTGGTGTACGACTACCTTCAGGCTGTAGGTTGCATCCCGGTATCTGCGTAAAAACTGATAGGTGTCGTGAAAACGTGGATCTTCTTCGGGTGAAGGAAATCCCTGTGTATTGCGGTTTGCCATGTCTATTCCCCCCCTTTCAGTGCAGAAGGCTCTGCCACGGCAGGCATCTTTTGGGCAGACTCATCCCCTGGACTTACGGACAACTCAAACCGATAAGCGGCATTTCCGTAGGGACAGATAATATTTAGAGTAAATGTATTAAATATATCTTTGCAGGCTGATAATGGAGATAATATATAGCGGGTTTTGGAGCAGTGGCAACATGGAATCCCTTGTGAATCCAATAGTTCTGCGACTTTTTGCACGATAAATTTCATGTGTGAATCTGGAACGCAGGAATCATTTTTTGTAACGGTGATTTGTGAGTCTGTGACAGTTTCTGAAACGCTAACAGAAGCAGAATCCTCAATAGTGATTTCTTCAGGTACATGGATTGGTAATTGCATCTTCATAGCGATCTCCTCCTTGTCAATCATAACGTCGCTGATATTAAACATCACGGACAGGTAATTGTTGAGATAAATTACGCTTCCGTGTTTTCCTGTAAATGAGATAAGTGTAATGTATTCTTTTTCCTCCAGTTTCTTCAAGAGTCGTGATACCGATGCCTTTGACAGACTCCACCTTTCACCCAGTTCATTAAAGCTGGTAAGGGGATTTCCGGTATTATCCCGGTAATAGACAATGGGACCGGAATCAGATCCCAGGACAGAGGAATCGTTGTAAACTGCATGAATCCACAGATCCAGAATAACATCCATTTCCGAGCATTTTCCAATGCCAATTAGTTCGTGAACTTTGGCAATCGGGAAAAAGAAAAACCCTGTATCTTTTTTACAGGGATAGTTGTATTCCAATACGGTATTGTCTTTGGGCCAGTCTGATATTTTGAATTTGACCAGGCGGTTTTTGCCGAGAAGAGAGTAGGTAATGTAATTCTGCTCTTCAAAAAATCGAAGGATGGACAACGCTTGATGTTGGAAACGGCAGCGAAACCATTCCTGAAGATCTGTGACTGTGCAGATCCACTCTCCTGGACCAATGGTATAGGTAATGTGTTCCATCCGGCGGTAGGATGTGCGGTAATTTGCATAGGAGCATAATACCAGATAATAAAAAAGAAAAGAGCCCCCGGTAGTTCGGATGCTCTTGGTAGTGATTAAAGTTTGTATGAAGTCACGGTAAATGCGACAGCGTGGAAATTCCACGATTTGTTTGAGTTCTAATTTGTAATTCATGGTGATCTTCCTTTCAAAGTATATTTAATTGTAATCGGACTTTTCATAGTGTTGGTATCAAGAAGAAGCCGATGGAAGTATAGCAAGTAGTCGTGTCACTCATTGCATTTTTATTGCATTTTTAAAATTTAGATTATGTGGCTATGTTGCTCTTAACTGGTTAAAAAGCCTTTAAAATCGTCTATATGCGTTAATACTCCGTACTGTCTGTCTGGAGTTTGAATAATGTAAATGTTTGTCCACAAAACTTATTATTCAGTTTTTTGTAAAAATGAATAGCCAGAATATGACTAAGGTTCAGAATCTACATAGTAGGTTCTGAGCCTTATAATTATATTTTGGAGAATTACGGGTAACATGTAAAAGATATAATATAACTGATATTAGAATATCAAAAAACATATAGCAGGTAGTCTATGAGATTACCTGCTGTTTTTTGTATATGTAATAATATTGATTGTAAAAAAATAAAAGTAAAACATTAAAAAAAATATTTACACACAAACAAAGCAGTGATATCATATAGACATATAAGGGAGGGAAAGCTGTATGTATACATTGGAGGATTTGTTTGATAGACGAAGTCCGGTAGGAACACGTCTGGAACAGATTTTAATGGAAAAGAAATGTACTAAAGCAGAGTTGTCAAAGAAGACAGGGGTTTCCAGACCGACAATAGATAAGGTTTTAAGTGGAACTATTACCAGCAAAAAAAATTATGAAACACATATGTCAAAAATAATGAATTATCTCCAAATAACACCAGATATTTTATTGGGAAATAATGCATGCAGTTCAAATAGAGTGCGTGAAATTCGAAGTATAATAAGAATATCTACAGAAAAAATGGCGAGTGCGACGGGAATTTCTCAGGAAAGATTACAACAGATAGAGGCCGGGGAGAAGGCAACAATCACAGAACTTAGGGAGATTGCGATGCAGCTTCGTACGAGCACTCATGTTATAACAAATCAATACTTTTTTGAACCACAATTTAGTGAAATGGAATATTATATGGATATGAAGGATGCACTTGATGAAATTAGTGGATTTTGGGGACATGTAGGAATCAAGTTATGTGGAATTGACAAATATATGTGGTATCCAATTAACAGTAATACACGAAAGATGATATATAAGGGCATTGATGAAGAGTTAATGGTGATTCCATGTATGAATAATAAGGTATTATTTTTGAACATGTCAAATATAGAAGATATCACCTTAAGTGACTTTGACGCGGATACACCTAGTGGGAAAAATTGGGATGAGCATGTAAGTTGCGGAGAAATTCCATTGGTAGTATATGAGGCACTTGAAGATTATGAAGAAAATAGTCAGGTGACTTTATATAATGATACTGAAAATTCCACCGAACTGTATAAATATCTTATGGAATATGTTCGGAAAAATGGATGGACAGAAGAAGATATTTTTCAGTTGTTAAATACGTCTGTATTTTATTACCTTGATGGAAGAAAGAAAAGTACAATTATTGATTTTTATCAAGACTCAGATGATATTATCGAAACGATAGAGATGGTTTATGGATATGATTTTACTGATATAGAACAAAATTTTATGTTTTATATTGATGCGCACGACGAAACAGAAAACTTTGTAAATTTAAAGGGCATTTCGATGATGGAATTGCCACTGTTGAAGGTGGAAGAAGAAATTTTCAGGAGGAATGATCAATGAATCCAAAAGATGAAGTAAAATTTGAAGATATAAAAAAGTTAGTAAATGCGTCATTGGAAAAATTCTACAAAAATGACAGGGATTTAATTGAAATGTCCAATGAAGAGGACATGATTTCTGAACAATGTATGGTTTTTCATATAGGAAGTTACATGAAAAATAAAATGAATACACTTACTAAGTTTCAATGGGCTGATTTAGATTGTGAATACAATCGGAATATGAATGATCCTAAAATGATGCGTAGTGACAGAAAGATTATTCCTGATCTGGTAATTCACAGAAGACGAAGCAATAGAAATAATCTCCTTGTGATTGAATTTAAAAAGAAAAATGCTGAAACTTATGATAAAGAGAATGACAGAAATAAATTGATGTATTTAACTGATCAAAAGGAAGATTTTAAATATAATTTTGGACTGTTTGTTGAATTGGGCAGTCATGAAGTGTATATGGAAGTTTATCAGGAAGGAAACCTGCAGACAAAGTTGAACTATAGTATCACATATTAGTACTGTACATGGGCAGATGGTTGAATGGAGACAATGGAGCAGAAATCAGAGACGGATGAGTTACTGAAATGTAAGTAAAGTAATCTGGCATAGATAAGGTGTTTCGAGCGGATAAAATAAGCTTCAAAAAAGAAATGAGAAAAAAGAAAAGAGGTCATACCGATGTCACAGAAAAACCATAAGATGACAGATGGTAAATTACTGCAGACGGATAAGAAATACGCTCAGTTAAAATTAAAACAAAAAGAAAAGATTGCAGAATGGATGTTTCAGGTAACCAGAGACTATTATACAAAAAATTACACATTTCCAAATGACAGACAGATAGAAAAAGTGGTGAATATAGTTTATGAAAAAATCGAAGAAGCAGAGATCTGGGTTCCTTATGGAGAAGTGCTCAGGCATTATAAATCTAAAAGGTCAGCTATTAACAGGCGTGTAAGAAAAGAACTGAATGAAAAGGAAGAGAACAGAAACGAGAAAGTCTGTTTTATGAATATGTGTATGGTACAGGATGATAAAGGAAATGTATTGGCGTTGGATAAGGTGAATGACAGCTATACCGGTACAACTTTTCCGGGCGGACATGTAGAACAGAATGAAATATTTCAGAAATCCATAATCCGGGAAGTGTGGGAAGAGACGGGACTTACGATTGAGTCGCCGAAGCTTTGTGGTTTGTATCACTGGCATGAGGACGGTGTACATAGCGTGATTATGTTATATAAAGCAGAAAAATTCATCGGAGAACTGAAAAGTTCTGAGGAAGGACAAGTATATTGGATCCCGTTAGAAGAACTGAAAACCAGAGAACTGGCTACAGGGATGAAATATGTGTTACAGATTTTAGGAGCGGATCAAGTGAATGAGTGTTATATGCATTTGGAATCGGAAGGGTATGTAGGAGATCTGTATTAAAAATAAAAATATAATTTTTCATGGGAAAATCAGACCTTGAAATATGAGCAAAACAGCTTGTAGATCAAGGCCTTTCGTTGCCATGGCAAAAGTTTCGACTGTTATATATTGTAGAAGGATTTCCAATAGTATCTCTGGAAATTATTTTTCACTATCAGAAGTAACATTTGATAATGCCTTTGCATAAGCCGTGAGCCGCATTAGTTGAGCCGCGTTTAGAGTTTTGCATGTTTCAACGAGAGAAAATAGCGCTGGAGTGTCACTTTGTTCAACGACTAGTCTATTCGGACTTGAATCTGCAGATTTTCCAATAAGATAATCTGTAGATGTTGAAAAAACTTCAGCCATTTTAGAAATAATCTGTATAGAAGGGTTACGTGAACCGGCCTCGTATCGCAGATACGCAGGTTGAGAAATCTGAATTCTTTTGGCAGCCTCTTGTTTGGTTATCCCTAGTTTCAGTCGACATTCTTTTAATCGTTCTTTATCTAAAATATCCATTGCTTTTACTGATACTCCTACTATGATTGAAATTTTGATATTTATATTTTAGCATAATCAGCTTGACAATACCATTGGTATATGATAAAAATAATATACCAATGGTATATATGCGGATTCATGAGCAAGATAGTCTGGAAGGTATATACGTAACTGATTGGCAAGGGGTGATAATCATGCCAACAATATTAGTTGATTATGAGAATGTAAATGGTTCTAATGGATTAAAGGGAACGGATGTGTTATGTAGAGATGACACTTTAATAATCTTCTATAGCAAAAACTGCGGAAAAATACGATATGATTATATACAGGAGATTAAAGAGAGTGGCTGTGAATTCCGGGTTATAAAATAAAAAGGTACAGGAAAGAATGCACTTGATTTTTATATTGCGGCAGAATGTGGAATCATTAGTGAAAGAGGAGAAAATGAGATTGCAATCATAAGCAATGATAAAGGATTTCAGGCCGTTATTGATTTCTTTGGAGCGGATCAGAATGCGAATCGGATTCAAATTGTCAAAGCAGGAAATATAGAAAATGCACTTACATTATTTCATGCACCGGAGGATGCAGAGAGAAGAAAGAAAATACAGAATCGAAAATTATTATTAGATTTGTCTGCAGAGAGTGCCCGGATTGAAGAAGGTAACAGAATAAAAAAAGAATTGAAAAATATTCTGACTGGAACAGAATATGAATGCAAATCAGCGGAAATTATTGATTTTGTGAGTGCAAAGAGACATCAGGGGAAGAAAGACTTGTATATGGGAGCACTTCATCAATTTGGCAGAAAAGATGGCAGGAAAATATATCAATTATTAAAGCGTAAAATGAGTGAATGACAGGAATCATAAAGTCATGATTTTTGGCTGTTCTCTATAAGGTCAAGAATAGAATTATCCGATAAATTATGATAGGATGAAGTAAAGACAGATTAGAATTCTGAAAGAGGAGAAATATATGACTAAGGAACAAATTATTGGTGCACTGAAAGCGGCGGCAAAACCATATGAAGAGTATTATATTGATGACGAAGTAGTGGATGCTATAAATACATATTCTAATCCTTACGAATTGGTGGCACCGATTTTAGAAATTATTGCGGACAATCCCTCGGTAGATTTTGGAATGCCGGGAGAACTGGTACATTTTGTTGAGCAGTTCTATAAAAATGGGTATGAAGAACTGTTAATTGCTTCAGTAAGTGAAAAACCAACCCCGCACAATATCTGGATGCTTCATCGGTGTTACAATGATATTAATAATCCACAGCGTGATAAGTTTGCAGAAGTTATTAGAGAATTAAAAAATGAGGAATCGATTTCTGTAGAAATCAAAGATGCTATTGATGAATTTGACTGGGAATAAAATCAATGTGATTGTCTGGCATATGGAGATGAACGGCAATGTAGAGAACTATATGAAAGAGCTTTGGGGTATTATGAAAAGATGTAAAATCCTGAGAGCAGTGGGGACGGATGGTGAAAAAAAGAATAACATTTATGCTGGTTGTAACATTGATATCTGGATGCGGGAAAACATTTCTGAGTAGATTATTCAGATCAGATCACGGAGAGTTTACAGAAATCCTTACAGATTTTCTGGATGCGGCAATCAGAATGATAAGAAGAAAATAGAAAAATTATTTGCAAAAAATGTATCAGGAGAAAAATTTGAAAAGCAACCGGACAAATTTCTTGAATTTTACAGCGAGACAATAAAAGACGGAACTCTTGATAAGGATAGTATTTTAATGAGAGTAACAGGAAGTCAGGACAGAAATTTTTATCGTATAATGGATTCAGGTGCAAAAATAACAAAAGGAAATCAGACTTATTATATTTATATGGAGGTTGTCACGGCGGATAAGGAACATCCGGAAAATAAAGGAATTCAGATTATTGATTTGGCCACAAAGAAGGCGTATAATGACAGATATTTTCTCTGGCATTCGAAAAAAGGAATCTTTACACAGGAGAAAGTCTGTGAAGATTATCGGACGATGCTTATATTCGGAAAATGATTAAAACGATAAGGAGGGATTCTCATGAAAGCAACAGGATGCAAAAAAATCTACAATGCAGAAAATATCATTGAGGCAGAGATGCTGGTAGAAATGCTAAAAGAAAATGGAATTGCTGCATTCACACAGGAACCAAGCTCAAGTGTAGCAGCATATGGAGTTGCCGGATTCGGAGTATACGGCGTTGATATCTGGGCAGAGGCGGATGAAGCAGAAAAAGCAGTGCAGATTATAGAGGAGATTGAAAAATCTCTGGATACAGAGAATGCGGAATAAAAGAATAGAGAGAAATACAGAGAGCCTGCCACTGGCAGCTTCTCCCGAAAACATGACGATGAAAATAAGGGCAGTGTTGATTACAATGATAATCAGCACTGCCCTTGGTAGTATCAGTTCACTTAAATTTCCATACGATAGATATGCAATAACTATACAATAATTATACATTATACCGAATCCAGATCGCATCACTGTCAAATCTCTGCACATTTGTAAGCTTCAGATGTACCAGCGGATGATCCATGGCGAAGCCGTCGAAGACAGAAGGCATTTCCCGTCTGGCATCGATTCCAGCACCCATCAGGATGCTGATCTCGTCCAGAAGTCCGGCATCCAGGAAACCGGTATTGATTGCAGGACCGCCGACGATACCCATGCGTTCTACGCCGAATTCAGAAGCGAGGATCTCGCAGGCACGTACGAGATCGATCCGTTCTTTTCCGCAGGCAATCCATGAGATATGCTGTCCGTCCAGATATGCCAGATATTCTTTCGTTACCTGTTCACTTGTGATGATCAGGTAAGGCTTGTCCATATCAGAGGCATCCGGCCAGAGAAGCTTTCCCTTGGTATCAACGATAATTTCATAGCCTTTGGCGTCAGCTTTTTTAGAAAATCCTTCCTGGGTATATGTTTCAGAATTTTTTGCTTCGAAGAATCCAGGTTCAGCCATCTCAAGTTCCGCAGTGACACGGCCGCTCACGGTAGTCGGAACATTCAGTTCGTCCAGTGTCTTATAATAGTCCTCGACACCCGGAAGCTGGGATGTCATGGCACAGTCGATTCTGCCATCAACAGAAGTCATCATGTGGCAGATAATATATGGTTTGTTCATCTTAGTAACCTCTCTATGATCAGAAAATATTTTGATTAAATATTTGATTTATAATATGTTTATCTCTTTTTTGAATAATTTACAGTTTTCCGCCGTATACCGGGAATCCGCTGCTTTCTCCATAGCTTTCGATATGTTTGAAATTCTTCAGAACTTCCATATCTTCGGCACTAATCTCAAAGTCTACATCGGCATTTGTCTTCATATGTTCCGGATTACCGGTTTTAGGAAGTGAAATCGTACCGAGCGGCAGTGTATAACGGATGCAAAGCTGTGGAACAGATACTCCGTATTTTTCAGCCATAGAGGCAATCTCCGGCTGGTGTAAAATCTCGCCATGAGCGATTGGGGAGTAAGCTTCTACAGCGATACCCTTCTTCTGGCAGTACTCAATAAGTTCCAGAGGAGTGTTGCTGATGTGAAGAAGAATCTGATTTACCATAGGTTTGCTTTGGCATCTTCATAAGTTTTATGCTCTGCAGCAACTTTGGATACAACGAATAATTCTTCTCTCGGAATACCACATGTACGGATTCCTTCGCCGACACCACGCTCATTTCCGTAAGCCTGTGCAGTGTCAAAATGTCTGTAGCCGAGATCGGCAGCAGCTTTGACTGCATCAGCGACTTTATCATCATCGATGAACTATGTTCCAAGTCCTAATTGAGGAATTTTCACACCGTTACTTAATGTTAATTTTTTATTGTACATTTCTAAGATCTCCTTTCAGTTTCTGGGTTCATACTAGCACTTGAAGCGGACTCCAAGTCAATAGATTTTCAGAAAAAGCTTTCAAAAAAAGCTTGTAAAAAATTTTTTGAAAAATGCTCCGAAAAAATCCCGGTAAATTTACAGGAAGCTGCGGCTATTCCTTTTCCTTAAAAAGTATAAAATTTTAAGAAAGTATGAAGCATAGTTATATACACTTGAGATACCCTGTGTTATACTGTTCTACGTTTCCAAGAATGTAGTATTGAAAACTACATGTAAAATGTATGAGAAATTTATTTTTACAGAATATATAAGTAGAGAGGTAATGGATATGCAGAAGAAAGTGCAGATTGTCAGTGACGGATCGTTGGATCTTTCGCAGGAGATTACAAAAGAGCATGATATAGAGGTTGTGCCATTCTATGTGTCTTTTGACAGTGAGACATATCAGAAGGAAATGGTGGAATTAGGAGTCAGAGATTTTTATAACGAAATGGTGGAATACCCGGATGTATTTCCGAAGTCTTCCATGCCATCGGTGGATGACTTCTATCAGGTGTTCGAAAAAAGTGCGAAAGAGCAGATCCCGGTTATCTGCATCTGTATTACCCGCAAATTCAGCGGTTCACTGCAGTCGGCAACTGTCGCAAAGGAAATGATCGAAGAAGAGTACCCGGATGCAAAGATTACGCTGATCGACTCAACGGTGAATACAGTACTGCAGGGGCTTTTCGTGTTAGAAGCATGCAGACTGCGCGATATGGGATTGGGATATGAAGAAATTGTGGAGAAAATTCTTCCGATACGCGAGACGGGACGGATCTTCTTTACAATCGGAAGTATTGATTATCTGAGACATGGTGGACGAATCGGTAAACTGGCCGGGATAGCTGCCGGAGCACTGGGGATAAAACCGATGATTACATTAAAAGAGGGGGAAATCTTCAGTTCCGGACTGGCAAGAAACCGTATCAAGTCTATGAAAAAGGTTGTAGATATGACGAAAAATTATCTGGACGAGATCGATGCAAAACCTGGTGAATATAATTTTTGCATCGGATATGGTTATGACTATGACGAGGCAGTCAGATTCCGTGAGATGATAAAGGATCTGATAAAAGAACGGCTTGGAATCGATGAGATCGGAATCTACCAGATTGGAGCAACGATTGGTGTGCATACAGGACCGTATCCGCTTGGTGTCGGAATTATTAAGAAGGCAGAAGTTTAAGCAGCTGAAAAGGTTGAATGGGTAGATGGTGGAGAGAAACCGATGCCCATAATCAGCGAAAATAGAATAGGGATAGATAAAGATACCTGAGAAGAGAAATCTTTTCGGGTATTTTTTGTTACTGATGGTAATTTTATACCCCATCTGATGTTATAAACTATAGACATAAAAGGGAAAACAAATCAAAATCATTATTTTTCAAAGAAATGGAGGAACTGGCAATGAAAGGTTTTAACACAGGTGACGGTTACATGGGAATGGTAGATGGCGAATATATCTTATTTGCCAGCGAGGCGGATTATTATGATTATGTAAATGATTAGAAATCAAGGCAGAATTTTCAGAAAAACAAAGAACTAGGGAATCTATTTCCAACGCATGTGCTATACTGAACTTAATTAACCAGAAGGAGAAGTTCTATGCAGGTATCAGATAAATTAATCAAGCCGCTGACAGAAGCAAAATATTTAAATGCCGATAACGTAAGCAGATACCGCTGTATCATGCGTATCTTTTTCGAGCATTATGAGAAATTAAAATACTGGCTGTATCAGGAAGAGGTCTATGAAGAAATGATACAGGACCCGCTTTTTGCGGATTACAGACCGGAACAGTGCCAGCAGGATCTCACCATGCTGACAGGAAATCCGCATGCATTTGACAATGGAACTGCAGCAGGAAATTTCCTGTATCAGATGATACAGATGGATCTATTTGCAAAGTCGGGAATCCGGGTATATTATGCGGGTGACCTTGACCCGGAAGGAATACTGATCGCACAGAAATTATCACAGTATTATAAGGGAGAATTTCATTACTGGCATATGGAAACGGCGGATTATGAGAAGTGCAGGTCAGAGGAAGTAATATCGCCGAAGCGTATGAAGATACTGGAGCGGATTACGGATGGGAGATTGAAACCGGTGGTGGATAGGATCGAAGAGTATGGGACTGTCGGGTATCAGGAGATGTTGGTGGAGGAGATGTGATTATGCCAAAAGGAACAAATCAAAAGCTAAAATTATACCGTCTCGCACAGATTATGCTGGAAAATACAGATGACGAACACTATATTACCATGCCGGAAATCATGGAAGAACTGGGAAAATACGAAGTGACCGCAGATCGCAAAACAATCTATGCAGATCTGCGTGATCTGTCTGTACTCGGGATCGAGGTAGAGGGCGAACCCATCGGCAACCGCTATCATTACCGCGTAGTCAACCGACCATTCGAACTGCCGGAATTAAAGCTTCTGGTAGATTCCATCCAGTCTTCCAAATTCATTACAGAGAAGAAGACCAACACACTGATAAAAAAGCTGGAAAAGCTGGTCAGCAAATACGATGCACAGAGGCTGCAGCGACAGGTGTATGTATCCGGAAGAATTAAGACGATGAATGAAAGCATCTATTATACTGTCGATGCAATCCACAATGCGATTTCTGAAAATAAGAAGATCAAGTTCCAGTATTTCCAGTGGAATGTGAAGAAAGAGATGGAACTGCGTCACGGAGGAGCGTGGTATCATATCAGCCCGTGGGGATTGTCCTGGGATGATGAGAATTATTATATGATCGGATATGATACAGAGGCGCAGCTGATTAAGCATTACCGGGTGGACAAGATGCTGCATATCCGGATGTCGGATGAATCCCGTGAGGGAAAAGAACACTTCAAGAAGCTGGATATGGCGGATTATGCCAAGAAGAGTTTCGGGATGTTCAGGGGAAAGGAAACGTCTGTAAAGATGCTGGTAAATAACAGCCTTGCGGGCGTGATCATTGACCGGTTTGGGAAAGATGTGATGATGATTCCGGAAGACGAGGATCATTTCCGGGTGAATGTGGACGTGCATGTGAGCAAACAGTTCCTGGGATGGGTATTCTCGCTGGGGGAAGCAGTTAAGATCATCGGACCGGATGAGGTTGTGGAGCAGATGCGGGGAGAGGTCCGAAGGCTTATGGAGCAGTATGGGGAGTAGAAAATGGATTCTGAATTAGCAAAACAAGAACATGATTGTAAACCTGTGCAAAAAATAAGTTGACAATCAAAGCGAAATACGATAAATTGTTAACCATAAACTGAAAGGAAGGTTAACAATTTAATGAACACAAAAACAAAAAAATTATCCACTGTAAGTATGGTATTATGCGGAATGTTCGCGGCGCTGGTTGCCATAGGAGCATTTATCCAGATCCCGGTTCCATATATGGATTATTTCACACTTCAGTTCTTTTTCGTACTGCTCGCAGGATTGATTCTGGGGGCTGATAAGGGAGCAATATCTGTAGGATGTTATGTATTACTGGGACTTGTCGGAGTACCAATCTTTGCAGCAGGCGGAGGAATCGGATACATATTCCGGCCAAGCTTTGGTTATCTGGTCGGATTCATTGTAAGCGCATATGTAACCGGAAAAGTATGCGAAAAGCTGAAAGCAAGTTACAAGAACTATCTGCTTGCATGCCTTGCAGGATTTGTTGTGACATATGCAATCGGAATCGTGTATAAATTTATAATCTTAAACTTTTATGCACATACACCGGCAACGTTGGGCGTGATCTTTTTGTCCTGCTTCCCATTAGATATGCCTGGAGATTTTGTATTATGTCTGCTGGCAGCCGGTGTGGGGCTTAGAATGCGGAAAAGCGGGTTTTATCTAAGTTAAAAAAGGAGCATGAGATTATGGCAAAAGGAATATTTGTGACGGGCACCGGCACAGATGTAGGAAAGACGTATGTCACAGCATTAATCGTGAAAAAGCTGGTGGATGCAGGAATCCATGCAGGCTATTATAAGGCTGCATTATCAGGTGCAGAGTCCATAGAAGAAAGTGACGCAGGCTATGTAAAGAAGATTGCCGGTATCACACAGGAAGACAGCAGCTTACTGTCATATCTGTATCAAAATGCGGTGTCTCCGCATCTGGCTGCCAGAATAGAAGGGAATCCGGTTGATACGGAAACGGTAAAAGCAGATTTTGACAGGGTAAAGAAAGAGTTCGATTATGTCACGGTAGAAGGAAGCGGCGGCATTGTATGTCCGATCCGCTGGGATGAAGAACATGAGATCCTGCTGGAAGATATTGTGAAAATGCTGCATCTGAATACTCTGGTGATCGCAGATGCCGGACTTGGCACGATCAATGCGGTTGTCCTGACGGTAGAATACATCCGGAATCACGGAATGGATGTAAAAGGAATCATTCTGAATCATTACTCGGGTGGGGCGATGCAGGAAGATAATGAGAAAATGATCGAGAGATTAACGGGGGTACCGGTGATTGCCAGGGTAAGAGATGGTGACAGGGAGCTTGAGGTTGATCTGGAAGTGTTGAAAAGGGTGTATGATTGATGATGAGAAGAGGGAATTGACTGCGGTTGATTTCCTTTTTTGATGTATGAAAATAAAAAGAGGTGAGAATATTATACCCCACCATCTGAATTATACTATACACATCAAAGGGAATAAAACAGAATTCCGGGAGATAAAAGTAATTATAAGACAACAAATTAAATTCAGATGAACACGTTTTCAAAGCGAAAGGAGCACACACAATGGCAAAAATATTTATCACCCTGACAGGAACAAAACACTACTTCGGAAATGATTTTCTGGAAAAAGGTATGAAGATCAGATTAGAAAAAGAACCGGATAATGAATATGACAAGGAAGCAATCAAAGTAACGTATGAAGGACTTGGGAAGATCGGTTATGTAGCAAATAGTTCGTATACAGTCATCGGTGAATCTATGAGTGCAGGTCGCCTGTATGACAAGATCGGTGACACGGCATATGCGAAGGTGGTATTGGTTACACCGGTCGGAACAATCTGCAAGATCTGTAAAAAGAGTTTGAAAAGTGAACAGGAGGAAACAGCATGAATTACCTTGTGATAGATTTAGAAATGTGTAACGTACCGAGAGATTATCGGAGCCGATCTTATAAATATGCAAATGAGACGATACAGATCGGAGCTGTTCTTCTGGATGAGGAATTCAAAAGAATCGGAACGCTTAGCCAATATGTACATCCGGAACACGGAGTGATCGATCCGTTTATTCAGAATCTGACAGGGATACGAAATAGTCAGGTGAAGAAAGCACCACGTATTGAGGAGGCTCTGCTACATATGATCGCCTGGATCGGCGATCGTGAGTATAAAGTCTATGCCTGGAGTGGTTCCGACAGAGCACAGCTGCTTCATGAAATCAAAGCAAAGAAGATCTGTGATGAGTGGATTCTGGATTTTGTCTGTGAAGCAAGATGGATCGATTATCAGGATGTATTTGTAAAACGATTCGGAATAGAACGAAAGATTGGTCTGGAAGAAGCACTGGGCAGGGTGGAGATTGAACCGGAGGGACGACTTCATGATGGTCTGGATGATGCGGTGAATACAGGATATCTAATTGAAAAGTTGGAAATGAATCCGGAGTATAAGTTAGTCAGCTATGAAATGCCAGAGCAAGAGCAGGGACATCTGTCGTGTACGCTTGGAGAATTATTTACGGGATTAGAGTTGAAATTGGCGTGAGGGATGTTTTGATATTCGATGAATATAAAAAAAGAAACGAGCACCCCGCTTAGGCAATAGCCGTACGGTAACAAACCCATTTCTTGTATATAATATTAATTTGTTTGTTAACAAAAGTCAACTATAAAAATCAAAAAGATGAAAGTTGTGAAGCTTAACTCAGTACAGTATAATTAATATATCATTTCAATTCAAAACATAATGTAAGGAGCACCCCTATGTCCACATCCCATAAAGAAAAAATAATCCGCGTCCTTCAACTTTTCCAGACCACCGATGAGAAGACGCCGATGAATGCAGTGCAGATAAGCCAGAAACTGGAAGAAGAATACGGAATGGAAAATGTACACCGTACATCCATTTATGACGATGTGCGTTTGTTGCAAAGCTGCGGTTATCCGATTAAGCAGGCAGAAAATTCACATAAAGGATGGTATATGGAGAAACATTTGCTGGAAGACTGGGAAATTAAGCTGATGTTAGATTCGGTGCAACAGGCAAGGTGTGTGTCCGTTCACGAAGCGAATGAGATTCGAAATAAGCTGTTAAATCTGACGAGTCAGAGAGGACGAAGCAGATTTTCGCATATGATTATGCCGCTGCCCGGAAATGTCAGGGGTGTCGGTCAGATCGTTAGAAAAAGGAAAGTATAAAGCGGTATTTAAAAAGATGGACAGCGTGACATTGGTTGGCTGGTTTGTACAATATGCGAATAGATTTAAAGTCATATCACCGGAGAGTCTGAAAGGTAAAATTATAGAAAATTTAGAACAGGCACAAAGCATATATAGTGAGTAAGAAAAGTCCTACATATAATATGTGGGATTTTTTTGAAGTAAGATACATAAGTGTTGCGATATTACGACAGTAGATTTGCTAAAATGATAATAACTATGAATGATACGACGAGAAATTTAATCTTGCCGTTGGAATTTGGACTGGAGATATATTCTGATTATGAACAAGTATTTGTCAGGATGAAATTTCGTGATAACCAAGATAAGAAGATTCAAAGGAAACATCGATGGAGAGTGATTCGAACTTGTAAATTATCACTTCGGAAAATATTGTTGTTCAGAAAAGAATATGTGAATAAAATGTATGGTTTAATGTCAGAAGAAACATTTGATAATATAATGAGAGAATTCAAAGAAGAGAGTGATAAGTAATAAAAGGTGAAAAAAGATAATGGTTATTAAGTTGCTGAATGCTTTGTGAAGGAGAGTATACTCTTTCTTGTATCCATCCACTCCCATGCAGTATAATAAATACAAGACAATATTGGGACAAGTATCACACCCTCAGGAGGCAACCGTGAACGCAAGAAACGAAACCACAAAATCAACCACAACACTGGACTACTACAACAAAAACGCAAAAAAATTCATCACCGGCACTATATCTGTAGACTTCGGAATCGTGCAGAATCGCTTCCTGGACAAACTGCATCCGGGAGCGGAAATCTTGGACTACGGCTGCGGTTCCGGCCGCGATACAAAATATTTCCTGGAGCAAGGCTGCAAAGTCACTGCCATAGACGGTTCACAGGAACTATGCAAACTCGCAAGTGAATATACAGGCATTCCGGTAAAGCACATGTTGTTCCGGGACCTGGATGAAAAAGAAGCCTACGACGGAATCTGGGCATGCTCGTCAATCCTTCATGTTCCGGCAAATGAACTGCAAGACATTATAAAGAAGATGACAAATGCTCTTCGAGCCCACGGAATCATTTACACATCCTTCAAGTATGGGACATTCGAAGGGGAACGAAACGGCAGATATTTTACAGATATGACAGAAGAGACATTTGCAAAATTGATTCAGGACATGGATGAATTAGAGATAGAAGAACAATGGATTACATCAGATGTACGTCCGGGGCGGGGAGAAGAAAAATGGCTCAATCTAATTTTGAGGAAAGAATAGATACATATGAGATCGAATCTACGAATGTAATGACCGGGGACAGAGACCGGAGCCGGTATCTATATTATCAATTGAAAATGAGTATGGCAAAGGCGAAGCAGATTGATATCATCGTCTCATTTCTGATGGAATCGGGTGTGCGGATGCTCTTAAATGATATGAAGCGGGCGCTGGACCGGGGCGTGAAGATACGTATCCTGACGGGGAATTATCTGGGGATCACACAGCCGTCGGCTTTATATCTAATCAAGAGCGAGCTCGGTGACCGTGTGGATCTGCGCCTGTATAATGAAACATCACGCTCATTTCATCCAAAATCTTATATCTTTCATTATGAATCTTCGAATGAAATATACATCGGATCATCGAACATTTCCAAAAGTGCGTTAACTTCAGGAATCGAATGGAATTACAGATTCAGTGATACACTGGACAAAAAGAATTATGAGTTGTTCTATGCTACATTTGAAGATCTGTTTCTGAACCATTCGATCATTATAGATGATGAAGAATTAAAACGATATTCTAAGGCATGGAAGAAGCCGGCGGTGTCCAGGGATCTGACGAAATATGACGCTGCAGAAGATAGTGGGGACGAAAATGTCCGAATGTTGTACCGCCCGCGGGGAGCACAGATAGAGGCATTGTATGCGTTACAGGAAAGCCGCATGGAAGGTGCGACGAAAGGACTTGTATATGCGGCCACCGGAATTGGAAAGACATACCTTGCTGCATTTGATTCGGCAAAATATGAACGGGTGTTGTTCGTTGCACACAGAGAAGAAATCCTGAAGCAGGCGGCGGTTTCTTTCAAAAATGTGCGGAACTCGGAGGATTATGGATTCTTTGACGGAAAAGAAAAGGATAGGGATAAATCCGTTATCTTCGCATCGGTGGCGACACTCGGTAGACCGGAATATTTGAATGAGACATATTTTCCGGCAGATTATTTTGACTATGTGATCATTGATGAATTCCATCATGCGGTTACAGATCAATACCGGAGAATCGTAGATTATTTTCAGCCGCAATTCTTACTGGGATTAACAGCAACACCGGAAAGAATGGACGGAAAAAATATCTACGAAATCTGTGATTATAACGTGCCATATCAGATTTCATTAAAAGAAGCGATCAACAAAGGAATGCTCGTACCATTTCACTATTACGGCGTGTATGATGAGACGGATTATTCCGGGTTGCGGATCGTGAAAGGGCGCTATGATGAGCAGGAGCTAAACCAGGCTTATATCGGAAATGAAAGAAGATATGATCTGATTTACAAATATTATCGAAAATATCGTTCTTTGCGTGCAATCGGGTTCTGCTGTTCCAGACAGCATGCAGAAGACATGGCGAAAGAATTCTGTCAGAGAGGAATCGCATCCGCAGCCGTATACAGTGGTGAAAATGGAGCGTATGCCGCGGAGCGTAACGAAGCCATCCGCAAATTGAAGAACGGAGAGATACGGGTGATCTTCTCTGTGGATATGTTCAATGAAGGTGTGGATATCGCTTCCCTGGATATGGTAATGTTCCTGCGCCCGACGGAATCTCCGGTCGTATTCCTGCAGCAGTTGGGACGAGGACTTCGTCTATATAAAGGAAAAGAATATCTGAACGTATTGGATTTCATCGGAAATTATGAGAAAGCGGGGAAAGCACCGTTATTATTAAGTGGAGAGCAGACATTTAACAAGAAAGGATCTTACGAGTATCAGGATATGGAATATCCGGATGACTGCATCGTTGATTTTGACATGCGCCTGATCGATCTGTTCAAGGAAATGGATAAGAAGAAATTAACACTGAAAATGCAGATCCGGCAGGAATATTATCGTGTGAAAGAATTACTGGACGGAAAGCGGCCAAGCAGAATGGATTTATTCACTTATATGGATGATGATATTTACCGGATTTGTGTCAGCGGCAGTCATGCGAAAGAAAATCCATTCCAGCATTATCTTGATTTTCTGTACGAACTTGGTGAATTGTCGGAGGATGAGCAGAAGTTATATGCGGGAATCGGGCGAGAATTCATTCAGACCATCGAAACTACGGAGATGCAGAAAGTGTATAAGATGCCGATCCTTTACAGCTTTTATAATCATGGAAATATCCGGCTTGCGGTTACGGATGAAGAGGTATTGGAGAGTTGGAAGGAATTCTTTGATACCGGGACGAACTGGAAGGATTTCCCGAATGTGAATACTTATGAGGATTATAAGAAAGTGACGGATAAGCAGCATCTGAGTAAGGCGAAGAGGATGCCGATTCGATACTTAAAGGCGTCAGGGAAGGGATTCTTTGTGGAGAAGGATGGATATGCGTTGGCGTTGAGGGATGAGATTGGAGAGGTTGTTGGAAATATGGCGTTTGGCGAGCAGATGGGGGATGTGCTTGGGTATAGGAGTTTGGAGTATTATCGGCGGAGGTATGAGAAGGAGTAAAGGCGAAAATAGTAATTGTGGGAAATAAAATATTTTTGAAATTAAAAAAAACGACAGAATGCGACAGTTTTTTGAAAGTCATGTGTATTTATATATAGAGAGTGTTTGTGAGTGGAAAATATTGGAGAAATTTCGAAAAATTTAAGAAGATAAGATTTGAAAAAATGATGTATAAATATGTGTAGGGAGGTAGAGTATGAATTTAATATCTGGTGTGTTAAAGGAAGATTATTCGGATTATGTACTCTATTTTGTAGAGAGCTTGTCAGATGAATTGAAGCAAGAAATTCGCAGTCGATTGTCAGCGGTTTGTCATGGGGTAGATCAAGCACAATCAGCGGCAAAAATTTATTCTTACAAAGAAACTGCTAAAGAGTTTGTAAAGAGATATAAAAGTGATAAAAATGCTTCTGAAAAAAGAAAAAAAGGTATGATTGGTGAATTGCTGGTACATATTATATTGGAGATTGAGGGCAGATTTACGACGGCGTCACCTTTTTTTAATATGGAAGAACGTAGCTTTAAAAAGGGGTATGATGTCGCTTTATTTGAAGAAAAAACAAATGAATTATGGATTGCAGAGGTTAAGTCAGGGGAGATTCAAAAGAATCAGAAAGATGCATCAGCTGCGGCAACTGGATTAATTAATACTGCAAAAAATGATTTGAAAGTTCGTTTAAATGATTATAACACAAGCTTGTGGTTGAATGCGTTAAATGCTGCAAAAGTTACTATGAGTGATAGTAATAATCAAAAGGATGCTGTGATAAAGTTATTGGAAAAATGTTCAGATGATGCTGTAGAAGAAAAAAATTCAAGTAATTCATTTAATGTTGTACTTTCGGCTACACTTTTTCATCCTATCTCAGAACCAATGGAAGCAGAAAAAATAGGGAAAAAACATTTAAGAATTGTTAATGAAAATCTTTTTAAAAAAGTGCTTATAATGGCAATTCAAAAAGAAACATTTGATGCCGTTTATGATTTTTTGGAAAGTGAGGCAAATGATGAAAAATGATCTAACTATTGCAAAAATTAAGCATACAGATTTTGCGGAGCTTTATGACAAATTTATTATTGGGAAAAAATTAAATCAAAAACAATACGAAACATTACTAGCAATTGCAATTTGCTTTACAAATGCGGACGATATAAATGTTCAACAATGGGGATATCGGATAGTAGTTGAATATTGTAATCAAACGCAAGATTATATGCCTCTTTATGAAATAGCTATTAATAAAGGACTTTATCCCGTCAGTAAATTCATTGAACGACATTACATTGATGATGATCAAAGAAATTTCTTTACTGAGTGGAATGATGCTTTTACAGAACAATATATATCTGGTGATATTTGTCGAAGTGAACAGCAAGATGCGCTAATTAAATTTTTTGAAAAGAAGTATAATAATACGATTTCCATTAGTGCTCCAACTTCATATGGAAAATCCGAATTGATTTTATCAACGATAAAAGAATACAAGGGAAGAAAAATTTGTGTATTAACATCGACGAAAGCGCTTCTTACACAGACAAAAAAGAGAATACAGCAAATTAGTAAGGGCATATTTCCTAAAGTTGTAGTTCATCCAGAAATGTATAATTCTAAAGATGTGTCATGTCTTGCAGTTTTAACACAAGAGCGATTGTTAAGAGTTTTAAAGAAAGATCCAGCACTTGCCTTTGATTGTATTATTGTAGATGAAGCGCATGAGATATTGGAGAACAATGCCAGAAGTCGAATATTAGCTGATGTAATTATTGTTGCACAAAAAAGGAATCCAGATGTAGCCTTTAAGTTTTTGACGCCGTTTCTTGCAGATAGTAAAAATCTTAAAATAAGATATACTACTTATGATATTGAAGGCTTTAAAGTAAGTGAGTACATAAAAACTGAAAAATATTATTTATATGATTTGAAAAATCATACGGGATTAAAATTCTACGATCAATTTCTTAACAAATTTTTACCAATATCAGGTGATGAAAACCTCGGATTTGAAGAGAATGTTGTAAAAAAATATAGTGCAGAGAAAAATATAATATATCTAAATAAACCACTGGATATTGAAAAATTTGCGTTGGATTTAGCAGCTGTGCTGCCAGAAGTGAAATCAGAGATAATTCAAAGAGCATGTGATAATATTGCGGAGTATTTGCAACCGCAATATAATTTGATAACGTGTTTGCGAAAAGGTATTATATATCATCACGGTAGCGTGCCAGATGCAATAAGAATTTATATAGAGGACCTTTATAAGGAAAATGAAGCAATTAAATATGTGATTACTAGTTCGACATTATTATCTGGTGTAAATTTACCTGCTGAAAGAATGTTTATTCTTGATAATAGGCGAGGAAGGTCGAATTTAAGTCATGATTCTTTTAAAAACCTTGTGGGACGTGTGTGCCGGTTTAATGAAATTTTTAATAATGACTCTGGAACATTACAACGCTTGGAACCACAAATTTATCTTGTTTTTGGAAGATATTTTGCTAGAAATGCAAATTGTGAAAATTTTTTATGTAATGTAGCAAAAGCAGAAAAAAAGTATCAAGATGAAGTGGAAAATGTTTTACTTAGTCAAACAAAAATTACAGAAGTTAATAAAGAAGAATTACGTCATGCATCAGAATTTATAGAGAATTATGAAAACGGAGCAGTTGAGAATTATAAGGAAAGATATATAGATACTACTTTTGGAAAAGCATGTATTATGAATGGGGCTAATGAAATTGATGTTTTTAAATATGAAAATGAAATTCAACAGCAAGTAAGCAAATATCAACATGAAAATCTGAAAATAAATGATTCGACTAAATTGCTGGAAATTATTAATGAGCTTTTTATTAAATATTTGCCAGAAAATGGAACAGATAGTTTGAGGCGTTTAAGCAATAAGGAGGCGCGTAAGTTTTATGCAATGATGTTTGAGTGGCGTGTAGAGAATAAGTCTTATTCAGAAATGATTAGTCTGTTTTTTGGGTATTGGCATCAATTATATAGGAAAAACAGAAATGTAATGGTATATGTTGGAAAATGGGGAGATGTTAAGCAGGAAGGAAGTAATGTTGCACGATATACGAAGTTTATTGGGAAAAATAGAACACAAGTAGTTAATTTGGCAATTGTACGGATAAAAGAAGAGCAAGACTTTATGGATAATATGCTGATTAAATATGTTGAAGTTCTTCATGATTTGGATTTGATTGAGAATCGGTTTTATTCTAGAATTAAATATGGGACTGATGATGAAAGTGCAATTTGTTTAATAAAAAATGGATTATCATTAAGTTCGGCCACATTGTTAATAAAAAAATACAGTGATTATCTTCAGATTAATCTTTTAGAAAGTACAGTTACATATGATGAGAATATTATATTAAAGATGAATGAAAGAGAGGAAAATGAGATTCAAATTTATGAAGTTCAGAATTGCATGTAAATGTGTATATGAGAGGTGATGAAAATGAAGTTTGAGTATATCCCTAAAAAAGACGCAATAAATTGGTCTGGATATATCGTAAATGAAGATAAATTTTATAGATTTGTAGATGAATTTAATATTATTGGAGTTGTCTGGTCTCAACCTCAAACGATAAGCGCATCATATTTTCTTAGGCTGCTTCAGAATGGATCTTCAGAAAAGGCTCGGGGTTACGGAAGAAGAAGTCTGGAGAATGATGAGTATTCAAATCAATTACAACCGTATTATATGCCGCTGTTTGAGCATGGGGCATTATGGAAAAAACGTGATGGTAGTGTAATATGTACTGCAATGCCATATGGTGATAAGGAGTCTGTTACGGTAAGCTTTAATAAAATGGTAAAAGAATTTGGGTTTCCGGAAACGATAAAAATGGAATTTTTAGATAACAGATATCGATATAGGCCAAATGGGGATATAATGATCATTATACATTGTGAGGCACTAAATAGAATATTTAATCAAGATTATTCTGTCGAAAAAATGTGTGAGAAAGTAAAAGTGGGTTCACAATCTGATGAAATAAGAAATCAGCTAACACATATTTATACCAGAAATAAATATGTAAGTGAGTATGCGAAGCGCAGAGCTGGTGGAAAGTGCCAACTATGTGGAAGGTTGGCACCATTTTATGATAATGAGGGAAGACCGTATCTTGAAGCTCATCATATTATTCGACTGGCAGATGGAGGAGAGGATTCAGAGAATAATGTTGTTGCACTGTGTCCGAACTGTCATCGGAAAATGCATTCTTTAAATTTAGAAGAAGATGTTAATAAGCTTTTGAAAATTGTATTGAGTAATAAATAATATGATAAAAGTATTTGAAGAATTTTAATAAGACAGAAAAAATATTAAAAATCTGAAAGCAGATTTTGATTTACTAAATTGTTGATAGTATATCGGAATCTGCTTTTTTAGTATGATATTTTGATGTAATGATAATAAAAAACAGAAACAAATATTAACAAATAACAGTAAATGAATTGAAAGTTAAAATGTGTTTATGATATTATATATAAGTAAGATTGAATTAATTATCAAAGGGTTTGGGTGAAGAAATGATTGATAATAATGTGAATGAAAAATGGATGAGTATAGATGATGCAGCAGAACACCTTGGGGTAAAAGCTGTTACGATACGAGGGTGGATCAGAAAAGGCAAAGATATTCCGGCACATAAAATAGGAAAACAATGGAAATTCAAGTTTTCTGAATTAGATGCATGGGTAAAAAGCGGCCAAAGTGCTGAATAATAAGTAACGAAACGAGGATAAAATGATGGCATATAAAGTATTGGATTTATTTTCAGGAGCTGGAGGCCTTTCGAGAGGTTTTTATGATGCTGGATATGATGTGGTTTTAGGAGTTGATTTTGATGAGGCAGCTCTTAAAACGTTTAAGGCAAATCATGGTAAGGCAGAGGCAATGAAATTGGATTTGTTTGATCATAGTAATATTGATGTAATTATTAATTTTCTTAAAGAAAAAGATATTAAATTAGATGTTCTTGTTGGTGGCCCTCCTTGTCAAGGGTTTTCTGTAGCAGGGCCAAGAGATATGAATGATAAGAGAAATACGTTGTATACTGCAATGGTAGAATTGGCAGAACGAGTTAAGCCTCAGGTTGTTGTATTGGAAAATGTTCCGGGGATGGTACAAACTAATGGAGGGATTGGAGCAAAACGTGTCGTTGAAGACTTTGCCAAGATTGGTTATAGAATGGTGCCCAAATTATTATATGCACCAGATTATGGACTTCCACAGATACGGAAGAGAGTATTTTTTGTTGGTCTTAGAGATATAGATAAAGACTTTGTTTTCCCATCTCCGACAGTAGAAAAAGAGCATTATATAACTTGTGAAGAGGCAATTGGAGACCTTCCATCTCTGCAGAAACCGGATGGAGAGATTATTTATGGTGAAGATTTTCAGGATTACGTTACAGAGCCTCAGAATGATTATCAGAAAAAAATGAGAGAAAGATCTGTAAAAGTTCAGAATCATATAGGAAGTATTCCGATTGAGAAAACTAAGCGTATGATTTCGCTAGTACCAGAAGGGAAAAATTATAAAGCACTTCCGGAAGAATATCGTGGTATGTATAAGTATCATGAAGCACTTACAAGATATCATAGTAAGAAACCTTCTCTTACAATAAATACTGGTCATAGATCACATTTTCACTATAAATGGAATAGAATACCGACTGTGAGAGAAAGTGCAAGATTACAAAGTTTCCCAGATGATTTTATTTTTTATGGGAATAAGTCAGAACAGTATCGACAGGTAGGAAACGCAGTTCCACCAATGCTTGGACAAGTTGTGGCTGAAGCTTTAATACCCTATTTAAAAGATGGAGAGTAATCATGAAAAAGTATAAGTTTATTGATTTATTTGCTGGGTGTGGAGGACTGGAGGATGGTTTTCTCCAGAGTGGCAGATATATAGATATTGCGGCTGTTGAATGGCTTAAACCACAAGTAAATACACTTATCCGTAGACTGGAAACAAAATGGAAAGTAGAAGATGCAGCAGAGAGAGTGATGCATTTTGATATTCAAAGAGAAACAGAACTTTTTGCGGGATGGGATGATGAAAAATTTGGTAGTGGCAAAGGGCTTGATTATTTTGTAAATAAGGCTCAGGGAATTGATGTGATTATTGGTGGTCCTCCTTGTCAAGCATATTCTATTGCAGGAAGGGTTCGTGATGAAAATGGTATGCGAGATGATTATAGAAATTATCTTTTTGAACACTATTTAAGTGTTGTAAATAGATATAGACCTAAAGTCTTTGTATTTGAGAATGTTCCAGGTATTCTTAGTGCAGCTCCAGATGGAACGCCAATTACTGATTTAATTAAACAGGGGTTTGCGAATATAGGATATGATATTATTGGAGATTTAAAAATTACAAAAGTGAATGCAAGTGATTATGGTGTACCACAGAATAGAGAGAGAATGATCATTGTTGGTATAGATAATAGAAAATATAAAAATACCCAAAGAATGTTGAATACTTTTTATAAAGAGATTCTTCCGAAGTATAAGGTGACAAAAAAAATAACTGTGAAAGAAGCTATTGGAGATCTTCCGGCATGTGAGCCGTTTTATGATGAAGAACATCATAAGAAACGTAAATCACATACGGTACCAGAATTAAATATCACATGGCATAAACCAAGATATCATAATCTTCGGGATATGGATACATTTAGGATTTTGGCAAAGGATATTGAGTCTGGGAAACGGGAATATAATAGCAAAAAAATCAGTGAACTATATGAAAAAAAGGTTGGATCAAAATCCCCGATTCATAGATATCATGTATTGGAACCGGATCTTCCAAGTACAACGATCATTGCTCATTTATATAAAGATGGTAATCGGTTTATTCATTATGATTCAAAACAGTGTCGTTCTATTACGGTAAGGGAAGCTGCTAGGTTACAGTCTTTTGACGATGACTTTGATTTTGTCGGAGCACAAGGAAATGCATATCAGATGATTGGAAATGCAGTACCACCTCAGTTGGCAAAGCGTGTAGCTTTGGCACTTGGGGAAATGCTGGATGAGATAGACTAAGGTGATGATTTATGACAATAAAGACGAAAAAATTGCTGGATGAAATGACGGAAGCACTTTTTGAGAAAAAAGCTGTCTTACTTACTGGTAATACAGGAGTAGGAAAAACATATCTGGCAAAAAAAATTTCGGAAAAGTTGGTTGAAAGAAAATATAGTTGCTTTCCGTCAAGCAAAGATCAAATTGTAAACGTAGAGATCATTTCGTGCCATAATAGTGTTACATACGAGGAGATTATAGGCGGGATAACAGCCGACACCGACTCTGGTAAGATGTTTTTTGAATACAAAGATAAAATTTTTCTTGAGACAATTATCAGAGCTGCAAGTGATTATAATGAAGGTAAAGGAACGAAATATGTTCTTATTATGGATGATTTGCAACGAAACGATGTATCTACACTTATAGGTGATGCAGTAAATGCAATTGGATTAGAAGGAGAAGAAGGGAAGCTTTGCCTGAATTCCGGAATGGTAGTTGAAATCCCACCTAATTTTTATATTATAGGGACTTATAACGCTGCGGAGACAGGTGCAATTCTACTTCCAAGTGACCTCATAAGTAAATTTTATGTCAGAGAGATATTATCCGAAATCGAATATGTTACAGAAGATTTAGAAACAGAAAACGCTATTTATTATGATCAGGTGCGTAGTTTGGTGTTGAATTATCTTGATATACAATATCGGCGCAGTACATATGATCAAAGTAGATATTTTCTTGGGCATGGGTACTTCAGTGGAAATAATGTTTCATTAAAAATTAGGTATCAACTGATTCCGATTTTGAAACAATATATTTCGGAAGGGATACTTGATAGTGCTGCAGAAGAGTCAGTTCATTTATTGGAAGCTGCATGTATAAAAAAGAAAGAAGTTGTCGGAAAAAATGTACAGAAAAGTATTTTTAGTGAATATAGATGTGGAGTGACAGCAGCACGATTTATAAACGAAGATTCTACAAGAAAGTGTAGTTCGATTCCAATAGAAAATCTTGTTGGTAGGATAATAGATCAGCAACTACTTACCGATGAAAAAATAAAATATACAATTTTGTTTAATAAAAAAGTGTGTTATCGTGAAATGGAAGTTGGGGGTGTTACTTATCAGGCTATGCTGATTGCTGATAGTGTACAACATAATAAGATTCGTAGGAGTGGAAAATCAGATGGAAGATGTCTGTATAATGGAGGGAAAATCTTCATTGATGATTTGGAGTATCATTTCACAGGCGGATTTCATCCCAGGGATTATGTTAAAGCAGCTTGTTGGGAAAATACCGACGGTTACAGGCTTGGAGAATCATTTGGAGGCAATCTTGTATTGTTTAGAATTGTATGGCAGTATTATCAGGCATTAATAGAAGAATATACTCTTTACTTAAAGAGTAATTCGGCGGATAGAAATAAACAGAAGTTGTTAGATTATATAAAAGATGAATGGAATTTATTTTTAAATGACTTTAAAAAAATTGAACCGAAGAGTGTGAAAAAGATTGGTAGAGAGGATAAAGAATGGAAACAGGAGGAGGCTGTATATAACCAAGAAGCCAATACAATTGTTCGAAAACGAATAGCCAGACTCACCATTCTTTGGAGCAATCCTGGGGATATGATTACGGTAGAAGATGGATCTGAAGTAATACTGGAAGGAGTGGATAATAAAATGAGAGATTCAATCTATAAAGAGTATGAAGAAGCAATGGAACTTCTTGGAATAAAGCAAATGATACTTCAGGGACCTCCTGGAACGTCAAAAACTTATTCAGCAAAAGCCTTTTTAAAATATATGGCACATAATTGTAGTGATGAGGAATTGGCAGCTCTTCAGATTGTTGATTATTTTGCAGAAGATAAATATTGTGCAAAACTGCGTAAGGAAAAAGGAGATCCAGAAATTGCATGGGATATAGTACAGTTCCATCCATCATATGGATATGAAGATTTTGTTAGAGGAATTAAAGTGTCTACTAAACCAGGATCTGATACAATATTATATGAAACGGTGAATAAAGTCTTAGGGAATATAGCAGAGCTTGCAAAGAAACATGAAAAGACAAAATTTTTCTTGATTATTGACGAAATTAATCGTGCAAATCTTGCAACAGTATTTGGTGAATTGATTTATGGGCTTGAGTACAGAACAGAACAAGTAGCAACACCTTATTCTGTTGATAATAATAATAGAATAAGTATACCAGATAATCTTTACATAGTTGGAACGATGAATACTGCGGATAAGTCTATTGGAGGAATAGATTATGCTATCAGAAGAAGATTCCTTTTCTTTGAGCAATTGCCAGATATAAAGGTTATTGAGGAATATAAGGCAGAAAAGGGGAGCCAACAGCTGGAATTGAATGCACAGGCATGCAAACTTTTCGAGAATGTTGCAACTCTTTTTGAAGAGAATTATCTAAGTGCGGAGTATAGAAAAGAAGATGTACAGATTGGTCATACATATTTCCTTGTTGATAGTAAAGATAAGCTGATGAAGAGGTTTGAGTATCAGATTATTCCTATCCTAAAGGAATACTATAAAGACGGTATTATCAATTTTGAGATTAGTGATGAAACAGATGGATTTAACGGATTCTTAAATTGTATTGCTGGGAAAATAAATATGACATCTCAAAGAGGAGACATTGAAAATATATTTAATGATCTTATAGAATAGGTGGTAGTAGTTATATGAATGGATGGCAAGAGCCGAAAGATGGAAAACGAATATATATTATAACTGATAATACCAAAATGGATGGATTTACTGATTATATTAAAAGTGAGGATGTTGAAAGACTCTATGTTACATATAGTGAATCTAGAGTAAATCTTGGCATTCATTATTATCGAAATAAGCTGTATACTTCAAATTTAGTCGGAATCTGCAGAATAAAGTCAGTTGATGATGAAACATTGTATGATGCTGAGGGGAATGAATTACTTATAAAAGTAATTCCAAGATTCAATGTGAAGATTGTGGAATTATTAAATTATATGCGAGATGACGATGAGTTTGACCGTTATATGGCTCCGCAAACAATTAGCAACAGACATAAAGAAAGAGACATAGAGGCAATTGATCGAAATGAAATTTTCTATTTTTATGTAAATGAAAATCCTTTAAAAGTTGATGAGAAGATTTCCGGTGAGAATAGTATTATTACAGTTACTGTATTTCTTACATTGCTTAGATTATTATGTAAGAAACCACTTATGGGAAGAATGATGAAAAAAGAGAAGAATCTGACTGGAAAGGTTAAGGGGAAAATTGTTATTGAGAAAAATATAAGAGCAAATACTATGCATGGCAGAAATGACAGATTTTATTGTCAATATTTGCAATTTTCGGAAGATATTATTGAGAATCAAATTTTAAAGGCAGCATTGAAAAAATCAAAGCGTTTTGTTATAGAGTATTTTAAAGATTGCGGCAAGGATAATAATAATTATACCAGTATGATTTCGTATTGTTCAAATGCATTAAGGAATATATCAGATATTCAGTGTGATGGTGAGGCGTGCAATGGACTAAAGTTTTCAGGGTGTTATATTTATTATAAACCAGTGATGGCAATGGCAAAAATGATTTTAGATGATATATCCATTGAATCAAATGGAGATGTCAGCACAACAGGATATATTTTACCATATGCAATATCAATGGAAAAGCTTTTCGAAGTATATGTGAGAGCGTATTTTAAGAAAAATGGCATTGCATCTTATAGAAGTAAGGATAATACGGGCATTAGATTAGAAAAATATGACAATAAAACGGATGTTTTTTTGGAAGAAGAGGGATTGGAGAACCCTGGAAAATATATTTCAGGTTCAATAAAGCCTGATTTAATTCTTACTGATCAAGAAAGTGGAGAGACAGTGGTATTAGATGTTAAGTACAAAGATTATAGGAATGGTGATTCTAGAGATGACAGACTTCAACTTCTGGCATACAGTATGATGATGAATGCAAACAACATTGGAATAATCTTGCCAGCTCAAGATGAAGTAGAAATATTTGATGCCAGAAGAATTAATTCAATGGAAAACAGGGTTGTTAAATATCATCAAATGTTACTAGGCGTAATGAAAGATAATCCTGTTATTGCAAACTATATTAAGACTAATGCTTTTAAAAAGAAGGAATAGACATGGCTGATGTACTAACTCCAGAACAACGCAGAAAAAACATGCAACATATCAAATCTAATAATACCAAGATTGAAGTATTACTTCGTAAGGCATTGTGGAAAAAAGGATATCGGTATAGGAAAAATTATAAAAAGCTACCTGGAAAACCGGATATCGCATTGACAAAGTATAAAATTGCTATATTTTGTGATGGAGAGTTTTTTCATGGTAAAGATTGGGAAGTGCTTAAACCTCGTTTGGAACAGAGTAATAACAGTGAATTTTGGATTGAAAAAATCTCCAGAAATAGAGAGAGGGACGATAAAGTTAACAAAAAATTGCTGTTTATGGGATGGACAGTAATTCGCTTCTGGGGTAATGATATTAAGAAAAATACAGAGGAATGTGTCCGGGTAGTAGAAGAAACTATTTTTGAATTGATGTATGAAAATAGTGATAGAGAGTTTGACAATGAATGAAAGAATAAAAGTTGCCTGTAGACAGGTATTTGCCGATTTAAATGAGGATAAATAATCTAGAAGAAAACTTAGTAATAAAATCGTTGAGAAATGATAATAGATAGGAAGTGATATTTATGGCAAAAAGTTCATTAGAAAGATCATTTGAAAAGTACCAAAAAGAAATGGAACGTCAATTTAAGAAAAAGCTTGCTTCTGATAAAAAAATAGCTGATAAGCAGAGACGTGATTCAGAAAGACAATTAAAAATGAATGCAAGAAGAGAGAGGGCAACGTCTATTGTCATGGGACAACCAACAGTTGGTGATATTAGAATATTAGATAGTTCCGCAGAGGAGCTTGTTTCATTAATATGCCAGGGATATTGTAGAGAAGATTATGTAGTTACAAATAATGATGTTGAAATACCTACATATTTGGAAGATGATTTGTCTTTAGAATTTGAAAAATTAAAGCAATATGGACTGATATCAAATTATGGATATTATATTACGGGATGTTGGAAGCTTACAATACTTCCTGGTCTGTTGACCTATTTTGAAAGAAAGGAGAATGCAATTTTGCATGAAAAACAATCTTATAACACCAATAATTTTTATGGTGATGTTACTGGAGTTCAGATTCAGCAAGGGACCATTAACTCGTCGCAGACACAAAGTATGAAACAGAATTTTGATTATGATGCGATTAGTGACATAATTGGGAATATAAAAAAATATGATGATTTATTTGATGAAGAATTTGGAGACAATGCGTCAGATTTGAGGGAAAGAATAGCAAGAGTAGAGGAACTTGTTGAAAAACGAGATAATCCGGGTAAAATAAAAATGCTGTTAACAGAGATCAAAAATCTTGCAGTTGGTGTATCGGGAAGCTTAATAGCATCTGGGATTGTAGCAAAAATTCCTGATTTATTTTAGGAGGAAGATAATTGGAAGGAATAGTAATTCAATTAGAGAAAGAAGCTCTTGATGAAAGTGTAAGTATAGAATCATTGCTAAGGAAAGCATATTTGGTAGCTAGAAAACTTAAACTGTCAGATTTTGAAGAGTGGATTAATAATGAGCAAAATGGATATAAAAGAGAAGTACCTGATTATAGAATGATACATGGAGAGTATAGGGCGTGGAATCCGTATAGAGGATGGATACCAGTTATACTAACGCCTGAAATGGGAAAAATTTTATCAAGCATTCCAATGAATCAATCGATATCATTGTTGTGGGAGATTTATACATCGCATGAGAACAATATTCATTTTTCGCTAAACGCGGAGGTAAATGACTTATTAAATAGGTCAACAGATGGATTTAAAACGGAGTTTGCTTTTTTTACATCTAAATGCGAGATATACCAAATACTTAGTAACGTGAGAAATAAGATATTGGAATGGGCATTAGTTCTTGAAGACAATGGAATTATTGGTGAGGGAATGGCTTTTACAGACGAAGAAAAAAAGAAAGCACAAGATACAGGGATAGTAAATAATTACACTAATAATTTCTATTCTGATGTATCGGATATTGAAATGGAACAGGGATAATAATTGATTGTATAAGTAAAAGATTACTTTTGTTGATTAATGTTAGGTATATATTTATATTAAGAGATAATTAAATTTGTAAACATATTTTGGTGGAAGTTCGAAAATATATGTAAGAATATGATACATATTTTGTGATGATCGGATCCGTTGGATAGAGAAACTGTTAACAATATCAATAATTAATGTTGATTACAGCGTATATACTTTGGAAAAATGTACTTGTATATTCCGTTCCAAGTGAACCACTTGCACGATCAAACTGAGCCAGTCTCACGGAGGATGAGAGCCACCCTCACGGAGACTGAGCCAGTGCTATTTGATGCTAATTATCAGGTAACTGTCTGTTAATTATAAATACAACTGAATAAATCATAGGTCATAGTAATCGTCTGGTAATACAATGCTGTTTTCTTCCAGAAGCTTTTTCAGGAAATCTACTTGACGCTGGAGAGATTCTATTTCAATCCAGTTGCCATGACATAATTCATCGCATTCTTCCAGTTCAAGACGAGCTAACACATAATCTTGCCACTTGATACAATGATGATCTTTGCTGAATGCACAATAATTATTCATGGAGGCCTCCTTTCTGGGTTGCTTTTAATCCGTGACGCTCACGCATGGATACTTTACCATCAATCAATACTTCATATGAGTTATGAATGATTTGATCCATATAGGATTAGTCATTATAAGTTGAAAAACATATTCAAATCGGATTTTTGTAATAGCAAAGGAATATTTGACAACTCCGTAATTAAGTTATTCGAAGACTTAAAGTTTAAAAGAGAATACTTTTCATATAGTTCTCCTATGAATATGGTATATGATTCATGGGAAAAAGACATTAATGTTGTTAAAGATATGTTGTGTAGGATATATCAGGTCCTTGCTTTGCATTCCAGTATTGCAAAGAAGGAATTTCCTTTTTTACAGTAACATAACAAATAAAAATTTATTCTCTCTAAAATTTAAATCATATTTTTCTAATATTGATATAGTATTATTAAATGAAAATTTAAAAGAATTAAAGCGTAAAAAGAGGAATGAAAAAGCCAGACTTAGAAGGCGAGAACAAAAGTAAACGCACCATAGTGCATATATAGACGATAGTCCGGTAAGCCGGATGATTTCTCGATATTTGGTCATAATTGAGACCTCCTTGTAATGAATTTACACCATTAGGTGCATACATTCATTATAAGGTTTTGAATATAAAGTGATTTCTTTTTTGACGGAATCATGATTTCCATTAAAACGGAACTGTGATTTCCATATACCGGACAGCTGATGGATTTTACCCCGGATTATTCAAGATCTAAAGACAAGTTCTGAACATTTAGCTAAACTGACTCGTTTTTCTGTTTTTAGGAGATCAGATAAAAACATATTTGGGTTATGTTGCACAGGATTTGCAATTAACAACAAAGTATGTTGGTGTGCAGATGAGAGTTCTTGATTATTTGGGAGATCGTGCAACATCGAAGGAACTATTAGGCAGTTATCAAATGATGCTTTCAGATTTTGTGGATAAACCGCTTAACAAAAGAAATCAATCAGCAGTTGTGTTGATGCAGAATAATTCGACTTATTCAGATGATACACAAGATTACTGGCTCAAGTTTAGAGAGGATATTCAGGAGACTGTTAAATCAGGATTATTATTGAAGGAAAGGGACATGATTGTTGTTTCCATGGAGGATGCGAAAAATGAGCAATGATAAGAAATGTTGGGCTTGTGGTAAAACACTTATAGGTGGAGAAAAATTGGGGCTGTGCGATGGGTGTTTAAATAAATATGGTGGTCCTATGTCAAGATTTAGTACAAGTTAAAATGAGAAATTTCTCCCCATTTTAACCTGCCAGAAGCTCAGCCTCAGTGTTCGTTCTTTCATACACTTGT
>ERZ827496.386-NODE-386-length-64372-cov-15.947634_pt1 | contig 64372 bp, 57 predicted proteins | sample MGYA00519769_ERZ827496 | MGnify/ENA primary metagenome ERZ827496 (study PRJEB31778, sample SAMEA3449327) | human gut metagenome | biome: human gut; feature: human-associated habitat; material: faeces | place: United Kingdom | collected 2010/2012 ...
CTGCTTCCAGAAGTTTGGAGTACAGCACCATGCCGCCCGGCTCCCAATGCAGGAGCTTTATACGGTCACGGGCACGGTTTATGAAGATATATACGTTGCCGTTACAAGGGTCCTGACCCATGGCGTCGGTGATGATACCGCTAAGAGTATGAAAACTTTTGCGCATATCAGTCGGGCGGTTATACAACAGATAGCGCATGCTGTCATTAAGGCTGAACATGGCTGCAGGCCTGGATGATTGAAAACAGTTCCTTTTCATTTAGCTCACCGCAAATGCGTATGGCAGTACCGGCCGGTGTACGTATTTCTATCTCTTTCAATCCGCTTGGCGGGATCGGTGTGTTTTTCTGTTTACGCCCGCTTGTTCCGGCAAATGAAGGAACAGGAACAAAAGATCCGCTGTGGGGAAGCTCGATAAACTCACCCTGAGCCGATTTACCCGATGATTGCTCGGCGGCATAACGGGATTTGCTGTCATAAAACCGCCATACAGGGATATTGAGTTCCTCTAATCTTGATTTATAAGTCACTTTGTGCTCTTTGCAGTAGTTCATTATCTCTACTACTTCTTCTCGTGTCATCATAACTTTGCTTTTTGGACGTAAAGTTAATGATGGAAGTTGGAGACAAAAATACGTGGTTTACCGAATGCTTACTTTTTTGCATTATGTAGTTTAAATTCTATTCAATTTTAGAGTATGAATGCATTTTCGAATATTTATTGTAGAGATTATTATATTCTCTTATGCATTCATCCAGTCTTAATAACGTTATTTTAAAAAATTAACTATGGATACTATATTATTTAGTGCTTGCTAATACCTTCATTATCTGTTTAACACTATTTTCAATTGTTCCAGAATTATCAATGACATTGACATCTTGTTTTCCGGCTAATTTTTGATATAATGCAAACCTAAAAGGAAAATCTGGATTGACATGATTTTCTACTCTACAATCTAAAACGGATTGACGATCCCTAATTACTACAAATTGAAATGAATTAGGTGGTAATATTGAATGAAATTTTTGGTACCACTTGTCGTCTAAAATTCCTTCAAATCTACATTCTGCACCAAGATCTATTAGAATATCATTAATCCATCTATCACAAATTACATAGTCTGATTTTAATCTTAAGACTTTACGTTTAGCAATTTTATTGTCAAAGTATGAACACCATACATAAAGTTTACAGAACCATCTTATTTTATATAAACGATGCTCCCAAATATTCCCCATTTCGTTATGAACTTTAACGGAAAGTCCGAGAATTCTAGCAAGAGCATTCATTATTTTTACAGTATAGTGGCTGTATCGCATCCAAATATAAGTCACACTATAACCTTTATCTTCAAGTTCTTTTTTTAATTTATTTATGACAGTTGTTTTACCACTTCCATCAACTCCACTTATAATGATATATTTTGTCATTTTATTTTTTTTGTTTATTCAAAATTACATTCATCCATTGTTTCCCTACTTTATCCCAAGTAGGATGTTTCTTCATAATCTCTGATGCATTTCTAGCTAATATAATTTGTTCTTTTTCATTAATCCATAAATCTAACAAAGCTTTTGATAAATTTGAAATTGAAACTAATCCTGCTGTTTTAAGACCTTTTTTTAGATATTTCGTAGTTCCCGCATTATTAAAAGATATGACAGGTGTACCACATGACATGACTTCATAATATGTGATAGGTATTTCAGCAGGGATACAAATAAAAGGTAATATAACAGCATATGCTTCTGACATAAATGCTTTTAACTGAGAAATAGATAGATTTTTACATATTACGGTAACACAATCTTTATTATGGAGACTGTCTAATGTCTTAAAAAATGATTCATATTTGGCTCCGACGTCATTTCTCATTAAAAATACAATTTTAGGCTTTGCTGATAGTCCACGTGCTTTATTGATAAATTTATCAAAAGCTTTTAGTAATAACAAACTTCCACGTACTTGTCCAGGCGCTCCAGTAAATAGATAAAATTTTTCACCCTTAAGTCCTTCCGATTTCAATATGTCTTCATCTACTTTGATATTTTCAAAATCATCTTTACCAGGATAAATAGTATGTGTTGATAATGAATGGCCAATTTTTTGTGTCGTATATTCAGTTAAACCAATTATATCTGTAAAACCAACTTTTTTAAGTTTTGATGCTATTAAAGTTTTGGGGGTCATTGCTTCTAAAAGCCATGCTTTTGCCAAAGTGCCATAATATCTGAATAATTGAAATGCGTTCCATTTAGGAGTAATACCGGATGGAATATATGCGATTTTTCGACATTTTATATTTCTGAAAGCATACAAATTACGTAATCCTTCGCGGATTGTAGCTGCAAAAATGAATACATCATAGCCTCTTTGATTTATCCATTCGCTCAAATCATTAAAATCACGTGGACATTGTATTATATTTATATTATGCCATGTAAAATCTTCTGCATTATATTCAGAAACACTTGAATTTAACACATCAGCTTGCCATCCACATGATAACATAACCTCTGCAACTTCCAATGTTGTACGGAATGGCATAAGACGTTCTCTTCCTGGAAATAAGTCAACAGTATGTATACCGACTTTCATTCTTTTATGTGTATTTGATTAAACATCTGACAAAAACTTTCAAAGCTCATGCATTCTTTATAATATAATTTATGAGCATTATCTACATCTTTAAATATTATTGGCACTTCATTTTTACTCATAACTTTGTAGCTATGTTCCATTGTAAAAATGTACATGTCTAAAGGATATCCATTAAAAAAGGCTCTACAACGTTCTCCAACAGACCAGAATACTGCTTTCCAATAGTTAGCTTCCCCTTCTTTGGGGATAAAGCGTATATCAATATCAGAAGAAGGATGCCACTTGCCTGTTGAAAGAGAGCCATATGATATAGCGGCATTTATATATTTACAATTGTCTAATCTTTTTTTTAGTGCTACAGTTTTATTATAAAACTCATTAGCTGTAAGATTTCCAGCACGAATATGATAGAATACACATATTGCTTGACCATTCAAGCAATAATTAATAATATGTGCTATCAACAATCCAAACCACCATGGCATAATGAGTGATAAAATAATTGTAATAACAACATCAATACCAATTTTTACTACATTATCTCTCCAATTGGCATATAGCATACCTTGCAGGATGAATGATGTTATAAAAGTAATATATCCATAACTCATCCATTCATCAAACCATGTATTTTTTAAAAATATAGGTAGATTTTTTTTCTTGTGCTTTGTAAATAAAGCATTGATATATCTATTCATATAAACAACTAATTTTAGAGTACTTTCTTTTATAGATAGGCGTCAGTAGGTACCCGTCTATAAAAAGTCCACAGATTTAACGATTATAATTAATACTTGTTATGGAAGAAGATTTTCGGAATTCCATTCTTCCTTTTTTTAGTTCCCTGAGCAGTTTGCAAAGGTATTCCTATTAGGAATTAGCCTGTTTGCATATTTTATAAACGTATTATAGATGACTGAGTTCTATATTTCCTTTACACTGCTGAAAATAAACTATCCTTTGTTGGATAATGATTTGCCCTAGTTCGTTCTGCTGACAAGTTGTCGATTGAATATTCTGAAGACTTGATTACAGTTGTTCTATAGGTAAGAACCTTACAATTCAACGTTAGGATTTTTGGGCATTCTATGTGTAAGCTTCTATTCAATGCATTTATACACAAATTTTTAATATAAATATTCTTGTCACTCCCCTTTAGCTGAGAGCATATTAAAAGGCATTTGTTAATTCCAGTTCCTAATATGAATTCCATATAAAATTTATTATTTTCATATAATAACTATTTGATTTTGATTTACTAAAAATAGCACTAATACTTTGATTTAAATATCCTTAAATAATTATCCGAACAACTCTCTATTGTGAATGGATTGTTAATCATGTTAGTTAAACTTTTATTTTTTAATTGACTTTCTTCTATAAAGAACCTTTTTAAACTTTCTGTGTATGAAGATATATCATAATTTTTACTAATAATCCCGTTTTGCCCATCTTTAATTATATCTATTACTCCACAAACAGGTGTAGATATGATAGGAATTCCAGTATTTACACATTCTATTACAGTAATAGGCATACCTTCAAATAAAGAAGAAAGACAAAAGGCATCTGCATTAAAAATGTAATCAGAAACGTTAGTGCGTGTTCCTAAGAAATGAATTTTATCACATGCTATTTGTTGCAATTCTTTTCCTGCTTTGGAATCATTAAAATGAGCACCAATAATAAGTAAGGTTGCATCAAATCCTTCCGAAATAAGCTTATTAAAGGATTTTATTAAAAGTTGTTGGTTCTTTTGTGGATTACATCTAGCAATATGTAGAAATATTTTTGTTTGATTTGTTACCTTGAATGTTTTTATTTCTTTAATAACATCAGGATATTTATTTGTTTTATAAAGGGGCGCACGACCATTGTATACTAAATTATTTTTTAGTTTTGGATAGATTTTGTTAAAATCTTTGTAATTTGTTTGTGATATTGTAATGAAGTGTAACCATCCTAATCGACCAAAAAAATTGAATATTATTTTATGTTTTCTTTTTGCATAATTTAATCTGATATCATTATGTATTGTTAAATAGAATTTATATTTCCACCCAAGTAATAATAGTGCTAATAGTGCAAACATATGGCACATATGAAGATGTATAATATCAGGTTTTATATGGTAGATATATTTAACGAAAGTCCATAATATTTTTAGTTTTTTTTGTTCGTTTACTTTTGCGTTTATGTATTGGATATTCTCCGACAAATCTGGTTTGTAGAAATCGAAATCTTGTTGATTGTCATCCCATAATGTCAGTAAAATAACCTTTTGAGATTTTGATAATTCGTTACATAAATCGGTTACTAATCTTTCACCTCCACCTGGACGTAGAGATGGTATTATTTCTAGAATTTTCATGAGTTTATTTTTATAATCTTTGCTGGAACACCGGCAACAATTGCATTATTAGGTATATCTTTAGTTACTACTGCGTTTGCTCCAACTTTTACGTTATTACCAATTGTAACAGAACCAAGTATCTTAGCATCAAGTCCAAAAGAACAATTATCTCCGACTATAACTTTTTCTTCGATTCCTGATTTGTCACCGAAAACAACTCCTTGAAGAATTGTACAGTTTTTACCAATTTGGGCATTCTTTTTTATATAAGTAAATGCGCCTATATGATAAATTGTGAGTCCTGGTCCTACGGTATTAGGTTGTATCATGATATGAGTTTTACCGCAGAGCCTTTTATAGATAAATAGATGAAGAATATAAAGTAATGCATATAATTTTTTCCCTTCTTCTACAAGGTTTTTATAATATTCTACATACCGTAATTCACGTTTAAGACGATTGATATACCAACTCTCATTTTTTTAAATCCAATCTTTTAATCCAGGTTGTTTGCCATGGTATTGTCTAGCATCAGCTTTAAGATACTCTAGTAATTCTTGTTTTGAATGAATCATATATATTAATTATTTGATTTGTTGTATTATGCATTAGGTATGCTATTATTGTGTTTATTATAAGTGTAATTAATAATAGTAGATATGAGTTATAATTTTCTCTATCTATTATTAGAAATGTAATTCCTTGACATATATATAATTCATAGCTAATCGATGAAAGGAAACTAATCCACTTTTGTTTTTTATATGAATATGAAGATATTATATAAGCTATACAATACGTCCAAATTATGGAGTTAATCATTACGATGGGTAAAAGAAAATGTGAGATTCTTATACAACAAGTTATTGTAACAAAAGTTAAAAGTGTGAGAATTGGTATTTTGTATATTTTTTTATGAATTGACATTTTGCCGTTATACCGTTGTTCTATCTCTTTATATAAGCATCCTCCTACAAATGCAAGATTGGCTTGATAATAGGTAGATGGATATTTTAATTTGTAAGCAATGAATCCAATGCATAATATACCTATTAATATCGTAGATATGAAAAAATAATTTGTTTGTATAAATGTTGATAAACTGTAATATAGTATATATAATAGTATTAATGTAACAATAAACCAAGTGTAAGGAAGAATAATTTGATAGTTTTTTATTTTCTCTAATATTTGAGTTATTGAATAATCTTTATAGTAATATAATAATAGTATATATACTATGCTGGGTATTATCAATGGAATGAGAAGTTTTTGCAGTGAAATGTATAGAGCGTGGAAATTTATTTGTTTTTTATCCCTTTTGCATTGTAGGCCATAACCAGAAATAAAGAAGAACATTGCGACAACATAAATTCCGACTTGTTTAAAATCATCAAAAATCCATAAGTGATGTATTAATATTAAAAATGGCAAAATTGCTTTGAGCAATTTTGTCTTATCTAATGTGAATGTTTCACTTTCACTATTACTATTTGGATACAAAAAAATGATTAGTATTGCTATAAATATGATTACCATATGATTTTATATTAAATTCTTAATAAATTCATGCATACGTTTTCCTTGGTACTTATAGTTAAAAATATTAGTTGCAAGTTTATAACCATTTTGTCCAATTAAATCAGACTCTGTCTTGTTTTGAATAATTTTAATAATACAATTAGCCATTGCTTCCAAATCATTAGGTTCTACAATGTAAGCATTTTCTTTGTTTTTCATATAATGCATAGCTTCACCAACGTTTGTTAATATGACAGGATGAGCAAATGAAAGATATTCTCCAAGTTTAGTAGAGAAACAATAACGATTTTGTTCTGATCTCAATTTATTAATAATCATTAATGAAGCATTCTGTTGATAATAATGCATTTCTTCATCAGAAAGATACCTTAAAAATTTAACATTATTTTGTATGTGATATTTATTGATCACTGTCTGAATAATCTTTTTATCTCTTGATTTTTCAAGGTCTCCAGTGAGATAATATTTAAGTTTTCCCCCTAGTTCTTTATTTGCGATTGCAAATGCTTCTAGCATACCACTTACTCCATCTTTTTGCTCGTAAAGGGTCCCAGAATGAAAAATGTAAATTTCATCAGTTTTAGGATATTTTTTATCGGCTATAGAGGTATCTACTATAATAGGGACTTTTAATATTTGAGCTTTGGAGCATTTGTATTGTTCAGCTATTTTTTTTAGTTCTTCAGAAATCACAAAAAAGCCATCGTATAAAGGGAAGCCAAATCTATAAAGTATTTTTCTTTGCAGTTTTAATCTGCGATTCATTATTTTAGGGCCGTATGGAATTTCATTTATTTCCATAAGGATTTTAGATGATTTTATTTTGCTAAAAATTCCCAGTAGTGTGAACCAGATATAGCCTCCTACCCATGCGTATATGATATCATTGCTTTTTACTGATGTTAGGATGTAGAATAAGGTTTTTATATATCCTATCATATCAATAGTTTGACGAATTATCCAATTCTTGTTTCTACGATTTGTACCTGTCATATATTGATAAGGTATTCCTTCATATGTTCCTGAATGTTCTTCTATGTTCGGAAGTTCATTATAAGTCCGAAGGGGGATAGGGATAATGACTTTACATTTTAATCCTTCATTTTTAAATGCCTTGATGTAATTTTGGCATCTTACAGTTGATGCCATGCCATTAGGGAAATGTCCTTTGTAAATTATATGAATCATTTGGTTGTAATATTATTTTTCAAAAAAGATTTGCTGTTAATAGCATAGTGCTTTAGTAATTCATTAATTTTATTCCAATTTATAGATTTGTAAAGAATACTATCAACAGGAGGATTATATAAAAATGAACATTCTATATTATTGCAAAAATCAATTAATCTTGAAGTATTAGTAATTTTTGTATTAATAGTAATTATAAAAGGCGTATTAAATATTGATGAGAATGCCGTTGCATGAAAGGAATCTGAAATTACATAAGATGCTTTTTGTATTAATTCAAGGAATTCAATAGGTCCGGCATTGCGGATATGAGCATCTGCAAAATCTACACTGAATGTAGTTTCTATAGCAATGATTTTGTAGTTTGTTTCTTTCTTTAATTTCTTACACCAATTTTTCATCAATGGATTATTCATGTATATTTGGTAAACAAGAATATATTTCTCTTTTATTTGCATACATGAGGAGGTCGCAATCTTTTCCCAATCTTTTTTCTCTAATAAAAATACAGGGTCTAAAACCTGAGTCGCATTAAATCCTAATTCTGTAATTATTTTTACTCCTGATGCTTCTCGAACAGAAATTGCATCAAAATGCTTTAATTTTTCTATTGTGAAATTTTTGTAGCCTGGTGCAATATTGCTATTGCCAAAACTACATGCGTATGCAATTCTTCGTTTAGAAGTGTCTCCAAAAGCTAAAAAAAAAGCATCATCTTTTCCATTGTTAAGATAAGAATTCCATACTTGATCACTTCCAACTATGTAGCACTCTCCCTGTGGTGGGTCAGAGCGTAATTCTTGAATATTTGTATATTTTCTTGTTAATCGTAGATAATTTTGGGTAAATTCATTAAAAGCATTTCTTCGATTCTTCCATTTATGGTATCTATATAATATTATTAAAGAGTAAAAAAGTCGTAAAATTGGGTTATATTTTATTAGAGATCTATATTTTGAATTAGCTCGAATTTCCCAGAATTTAGGAACGTGTTTAATATATGGAGGTAGATAATTAATAATTTCAACATAATGTCCTTGACTCTCTAAATATTGTTGTAATGCATAGGCTTGTAGGGATGCTCCATAGTTATAAACATCGTGGCAGGTTATAGTATTTATTCTCATAATAATTTTCTAAATGGAAACAATAATATTCTAAAAATCGATTTAATAAATCCTTTATAAATTCCAATTAATTCTTTGGGATAATTTACTAATAAATAATTTGTTAAGTGGAATATCTTCCAAGTGGAATAATGAAATTCCATATATACTCGTGAGAATTTAAAATCACGGTAAGCGGAGTGAGATAAAGACTGGTTAATAACATAATAGGCACGTAACGGCTTGTTATAGCAAATAAGTTTTTGGCCTGTTAGAGCTATTTTACTTATAAGATACATTCCACTATAATAATTTGCTTTGATTTCTGGAAATTTGATTCGTTTTATTAGTTCTGTTTTTATACACCCCCAATGTTCTCCTTTCAAGTGATATTTGAACACCAATTCAAGATTATTTGTAATTAATCCCTCTTTACTATATTTATCTCCTATTATTTCTCCATTTTTAGGGTTATAACAGCAAACATTTATACCTGAGTATTGTGATTTATCATTAAGAGCATTCCAATGTTCTATATAAAAAGAAACGGCATTGAACGTGATTGTATCGTCACAGTCTATCGGAAGAAAAAGTTCTCCTTCAGCCATATCTGCAGCTTCATTCCATATGCGATGTTTCCCTTTGTTAACGGGGTTGTTTTTATAGCGTATATTAGGGAAGGATGATTGGGTAATCCTTTTTTCTATAATAGAGTTGGTTCGATCTGTCGAGCCGTCATTTATGATAATCCATTCAAAATTTTGATATGTTTGTTGTTCTACACAGTCAAAGAGTTTTAATATATTTTCCCCTCCATTGTAGCATGGAGTAAATAGTGTTAAAGGATATTTATAGTTCATTTTTTAGAATTTCTTTATATGCATTCATTAATTCATCTCCAACAGATTGAGGTGTATGACGTGCAAGTGCTCTTTTACGAGCGTTTAATCCATATGTTTGTGCCATTTTGAAATTACTTATATAGTCATAAATAGCCCCAGCTAGGATAAAAGGATCTCCGTCTTGAATTAATTTTCCCTCTTTTTCGTTTTCAATTAAGGAGGCTGTACCTCCTGCAAAAGTTGCAATAATGGGAAGTCCTATTATCATCGCCTCACAAACACTATTAGGAGAATTCTCAATATGACTTACGTGGCAATAAATATCAGCTTTGGTAAGAATGTCGGCCATTTCTTCAGCACTTTTTAGTCCTAAAAATTTTATATTGCATTTATCAGGATTAAGTCTTGTCATTTTATGGATAATATTAGCACATTTGTGATTTTTATTATAGCCTATTATTTGCCATTCAAAGTTGAGATTTGAGTACTTTTTAAGTATGTTAGCTGCCTCTAAAAGAGTTTCATAACCTTTGTATATGCCAATAGAAATAGTACTTACAATAATAATTTTATCAGAAAATTGAGTTTTTATCCAGCGAGCATTAAAAAAAGGACTTCTTAATATTTCATTTACTACATAGTACTTTCGATTAGGATTAATAGCTTGCGTAATCTCTCTGTCCCAAAATGTTCGTCCTAAAATATATTTTGCATTCTGTAGATATCTCAATTCTCGTTCTCGTCGATAGCAATTTACTTTGTAATCATTAAGATAAGAATATTTTATCAATTTGTCTTTTAATGGTTCGTATTTCCTTATTATCTCTTGTGGTATGCCAGAAAAAAATTTATAAGAATAAGGTGCCAACAGTCCTTGGATAGAAAACACAATCGGAATATTATGTATATATTCACCTATCTTTCCGAAAGCTTCTTCTGTACCATGAATATGAATTAAATCAGGTTTTACTTTATCTATTATTTTTATAAATTCTGGTATAATTCTGTTATCAAGATATTTTTGTGATATAAAACGACATATTCTACGTTCAATAGGAGTTCTACTAAATGGGCGTGAGATAGGATAATAATGTACTCCTTTATATTCAAAATCTTCACTTTCTGTATTCTCATAATAAGCAACAGATAATTTGATTTCTTGGCGTTTTTTTATCTCATCTTCCAGGGAAATCATCCATCCCTGGTTGTATTTAATTATTTTTTTGCGCCTTATGCTTCCGCATGGTGATAAAGAAAACCATAAAATATTCATTTTATTTTCCATTTTCGTAATCTATTATTTATGCGTTCTAAGTAGTCTTCTGTTCGGAGTATTATATGCCAATGTAAGGGAAAAAAGTTAGGCATACGTCGTTTCATTCCACCTTGACAATGTAATCCTTTAAATGTAACGATTTCTCCGGTTGGAATATATTTGCATTTAGGTGATGATGCACCTTCAATTACATTATAATGATTATCTTTCATTTCATATCCATCTTTTGCGTCACGATAATTATGGGCATAACAAGTACCATTGACTATGTGGTCAATATGTAAACATTTTATGCCCGGCATCTTTTCATATGCCATAAATGCTGTCATATCAGAAATTCCATATTTTCGTTTCTCTTTAATAAGACGATTAGCGTATTCATTAATTAACTTTCGCCCTTCCTGTGTGGAATATCTATTATAAATAAATGATGTAAATTCGTTTATGGAATCTGAATTAAAATATGTAAAACATGGTGTTCCTGTTCTGCATATGGTGAAATGATAATTTCTCCAGACTTGAAGGTCTTCCTCTATATCTGTAAATAATAGGGTATCGGTATCACAATAAAGAAAATCAAGTCCATTATAATGATCTTTAACAAAATCTCTTATTATGAACCATCTTTGTATGCAGAATAACTCAAAATTAATGGGATTTGGTGAACGGTGTATGTAAACTTTAGCAAAGTTATCAGCGGATGTCATATAGTCAGAGATATTATAGTGTTTAACAAATTTGTATTTGTTATTTGCTTCATCTCCAATCAATATAATATCTCGTTTAGGATTTGTTAAGTGTGCTTTTAGTAAAGCAGCATGAAGATAGTATGAATTAGAAGAGTGTACGAATATTATAGGAGTATTCATGTTACCTAATATTTGATTGCTTATTGTTTGTCTGTAAATCTGTAATGCGTATATTGCTTTTAGTGTATTGTTTGTAGTTTTCAGTACAAAGCATGCTGATGCAAAACCAAAATATAATGAGCCTTGGAGTAAATTCGCTGATTGATGTTGTGGCATAGAAATCTATGAAGGAATATAAAAGGGTTAATTCTATGTATTTGTAAATTAGATTATTAGATTTCCATGCATTCCTAATGGCATTTAATATGAATAATAAAATAGAAATCATGTATATTATTCCTCCTTTCAGTAAGAAATGTAAGTAACCTGTTTCAATTCCATTACGTAAAACTGAATATTCTCCAGTTTCTATATTGTAAGAGGGCTGTATGTAGCCACCACTAGCACCTCTTCCGATTATCCAATCTATTAGTGGAGCATTCATAAAATCCTGAAAGAAAAGGTCATTAACTTCTTCTCGAGTGTTAGCGTTCATTCGTGCATTTAGATTTTCAAAAAGTCCACTCATAAGGCTATTCCAATATATTAATATGGCTATTATTATTATTATGGAAATACTTAAAATAATACCTAGTCGATTTGGATCTCGTTTTATATTGTTTTGAATTATTATATAGTATGCGAATAATATGTACATCCCTAAAGATAATGTAACGTTACGCCTTGCATTGAGAATCATGAGTATTAAGTATATAAAGGTAATTGCATATAAAGCAAAATTTTGTTTTCTATTGAAAAGGTATGGGAAACCTAGTAGAAAAGCTGAGAAATAAGGAATGTAATTTCCTATATGTTCTCCTGCAAATCCTATTTGTACAAGATCTTTTAGGTTAAAAATCCATATTGGAATCATGACTAATGATGCATAGAAAAATATTTTAAGTATATCTTTGAAATATTTTGCATTTGGTAAAAATAAAATAATAAAGGGCATTACAAATGGTAACATATTCCGTGTGTTAATAAAATTAAGGAGTATAGATTTAAGGTCATGTCCCCATTGTGTTCGTACGATTATTAGAAAGCTTATAAAGGTATATGTAATTAATAAAATTTTGTTATGTGGCCTTATTAAGCATCTAAGAATTTTTAATTGATAGAGCAAATATAATATGATTATATATGATAATAGGGTGAGGGCGTTTAATATTGTTAGAGTAGAGCTATTTGAAGGGAAAGTAGGATATACTGTAATTGCTGTCATGAGAATGTATATACTTATGACATATTTCTTTTCTTGCTTATTTATTGCCATAATTTAGTTTCCTTTAGTTCGTGTATGAACATTGATGTCCATGCTGTTGCTCCTTGGTCATTTAAATGAACTCCATCTGCCCAATACTTGGCATCAGTGCTTATGTATGTATTATCGAAGTGATCGATAAATAAGATACCGTATTTGTTAGATAATTTTTTGACGGAATTTAGTATAGAATCATTCGTATATTTATAGCATGGAGAAACAGTGAAGCATAGCTTAATATTTAAGCGTTTACATTCTGTTATTAGTTTTTCAAGATAAAAAATTTTTATGCTGTCCAATGGTTGTAATTTCGTAAAATCTGGATTAGGCTTTGGCTCATAATTCATTATATTATATTTAGGAGCATATCCTTTGTTTATTGGTGTATCGTTTTTTGGCGTTTTATAATCGGAGAACATACTAATTAGCTGAGAGTTATATTTATACATCTGGGATAACATTTTAAGATTCTCTTTATAATTTATTTTTTCGAAAATCTTTTGGATTTCTCCTTTCCCATAATATAATTTAAGATTAGTCAGATATACTTCATTGTCTCCTTCAAATAAATCATACTTAGGACAAATATCATATATAATGAATTTGGGAATATATCTTGACGTGATTACAGTAAATATTCCATAATTATATATTATGCCACAGCCATCATTGGCTGCATTATAACATGTCATGTTGATGCTATCTTCAATGATAGAAGGCTTGTAGTGATGAACAGCTCTTGATGAACCAAAAATAACAACACTGTCTTTTGATAAATCTGATAGATATCTGATTTTATATGTGGCTCCTTGTTTTGATCTAGAAAATAGATAATAACCGATATCTCCAATTATATAATCAGTTACCATTAAAAGTAATAAAAATGCGGATAATCGTAATATGAATCTTTTCATCTAACACTTAAAAACTAACATAAATAAATTGGCCTGAGTCTAATATTCCATATGTAATGGTAAGGCAAAACAGCAATAGATAGCATGTCCAACGGATAATAAGTTTCCTTTCGAATAGTTGTTTGAACTTCAAGTTATATTCAATAGATATTTCTGTAATAAATACAATCATAAAAAGTAGTAAATGTATTGCCGGAAAACTAATATTTTGTTGAACTCCTGGACTTAGAGTTAAAATTTTAGTAATAACATTTGCTGCGTCACTAATACTTGGCATTCGAAAAAAAATCCATGCAAAATTGATAAGTATAAATGTACTTATAATTCTTATCGGACGAAGAATTACTATTTGGGAGTTTGGTAAAATAGATTTCTTTTTTCCTTTAGGATCGAGTCCTAATATCTTCTCTAAAATTTGTAAGAATCCATGAATAACTCCCCAAATAATAAATGTCCAATTGGCTCCATGCCATAATCCACTGACGAGAAAAGTTATCATTATATTACTATATTGACGTGCTTTTGAACAACGATTTCCTCCTAGATTGATGTATATATGGGTTGTCAACCAGCGAGTTAAAGATATATGCCAGCGTTTCCAAAAATCCGTAATTGATGAAGCAAAATAAGGCCTATTGAAGTTATTGATTAGATTAAATCCCAACAACTTGCTTATACCCATGGCCATAAGTGAATAACCAGCAAAGTCTCCATAAATTTGAAAACTATAAAAGACACTTGCTATAAGGCAAGATATACCATTATAATATTCATATTCATTGTATACAGCATCGACATATATACCCAATCTATCAGCAAAAGCAACTTTTAAGAACATACCCCATAATAGTATCTGTAATCCTTCTCGGGCTTGAGTGTAGTTAAACTGATGGGCTGTTTTAAATTGTGGCATTAAATCTTTTGCTGTACTGATTGGGCCTGAGATAATTTGCGGAAAGAAACTTACAAAAATGGCATAATTCCAAAAATTTTTTTCAGCTTGAATTTTCTTATGATATACATCTAATAAATATCCTACTGCTTGAAATGTAAAGAATGAGATACCTATAGGTATTGCTATATTTAATCCTGGAAGTGTGATATGTAAATTACATTCTTGAAGTACTCGTGTTATATTGTCATTTAGAAAATTGTAATATTTAAAGATTAACAATGGTAGTAAAGAGGTTAATGTAAAGAACCAACAAAGTAGCTTCTTACGAGATTCTTTTTTATCAGTTATAACTAAAGCACCTATGTATGTTATTAGGGTTATTCCCAAAAGGGCAATAGCAAAAGCCGGTTTCCAATTCATATAGATTAGGTAACTAATCATTAAAAGACATCTATTCCTTGCACTGTTATATTTAGAAGGAATAGACCAATATATTATAAAAATGAGTGGGAAAACTAGCCAGAAATTAAAACTATTAAAGAGCATTTTGATGTTTTATCTTATGTGATATAAAATATATTACTTTCTTTTTTTCTCCTTTAGTCATTCCAATAAGGAATATAAGGATTGCATTGCTTATTATCGTAATTATTGAATAGATACAAAGTTGAATAAATGTTTCTTTAAAAAAAACGTTGATATACCAACTTAAGGTAAATATTGGAATCGAAATGATTAAACATGGAGTGATTACATCTAAGACGTATTTTTTTACAGATAATTGTATTTTGTCTTTTATTAGAAATATACGTATGCCAATACTAAGTATCTCAAAAATAATAATAATGAAATATACAATTATGGGATTTAGCCATATGCAAAGTGCACCATAGCAAATAGGAAGTATTAGTAATTTAATGAGTCCCATAGTTAGTTGATATCTTTTGATATCTCCAGTTGCACAAATCCCAATGTAAAATGTACGTGTCAACATGGCAATTATATTGTATATAATTAGTAAACGAAGAAAATCTGCACTGTACTCAGGTGGATTTTTTAGCCATAATGTTAATATGTATTCGGCTTTAAAAATTATTGGGACTGTAATTATTGTAAGTAAAAAGAATGAAAACTTGTTTGTTTTACTGATTAGATATGTCATTCTTGCAAAGTCTTGGGATGCACAACTTTTAGTTATTTGTGGTTGCACCGCTGTCGTTACATTATTTGTAAAACCAATTATTGCATTATTTACTTGAACAGCGATACCTCGTGCGGCATTTACTATTGGACCAAAAAAGATATTTAACATAATGTTTAATCCTTGATCAGATAGCATGTTTGCAAAAATCTCTATCAAGTTATACCCAGAGAAACTTAATATATTTTTAAATAAATCTTTGTCAATGCATGGTTTGCTTTTCCCTTCTTCAAAATTCCTGATACAATATGAGGAATAAATAAATCTAATTAATAATGCAACAATCATCCACATTACTGCATATAATATAAGCTTATCAAAAGGAATATAAACTAATAAAAGAACAGTAATAAGTTTGAGTGAAACTTCTAGAATACTAATATAAGCGAAGGTTCCCATTCTTTCATGTGCTACAATCATAGCATTGTAAGGAATACTCCATATATTCATGACAAAAGAGAGCAAGACGCATTGATAAATTACATTTGCAGCAATCATTCTGTTAGCTGGAATATTTAATTGGGTATTTAAGAACCATAATCCTATTGTTTCAGAAATTAGAACCACTATTCCTGCTAAAATTAGATGTACCGAAATGCAATTGCCTGTTACCTTCTTAATCTTTTGATTATCTTTACTAGCTAAAGCATATGTTATAAATCTTTGGGAAGCAGATGACAGCATTCCATTAAAAAAACTCAATGTTGTAATAACGCCACCGACTACATTATAAATGCCATAGTCTTCAATTCCAAGAACTTCTAAAACAATACGTGATGTATATAAACTAATACACATCATAAGTAGCATTCGTATATATAGCATCAATGTGTTTTTGGCTATTTTCTTATTGTCATTTGTTCTGATTGGCACTTTTGTTGATTTTGATTGTTTTGGTCCTTTATATTATAATTTATTTGTCAGAATTTTTTGTGATATGTCTGTTTATAAGAATACTAAATGGTTTTAAGTTTTAGAAAAATTAGATTTGTCAAATATCAGATATTGTAAAATCAACTTTTTTCTAAAACTTATTATTATTTTCCATATCCATATCCATATCCATATTTTTTCCCATAACCATATTTCCCATATTTTCCATATTTCCCATAGCCATAGTAATAGCCATTTTTACGTTGATTCATATCTATACAATTTATTAGTGTACAGAGTTTTGGGAGTTTATGGTCTTTCTTCAGTTCATTGATTAGTTCGTAATGGCTCTTGTGGGTGTAGCCGGCACGACAAATGTATACACTCAGGTCGGCTACACGGGCAATCAACTGGGTATCGGTTACCATACCAATAGGAGCTGTATCTAGAATCACATAGTCGAAGTTTGCTTTCAGAATTTCAATGGCTTTATCAAGGGTATTTCGAGCTACTAGTTCAGTAGGGTTGGGAGGCACCATGCCACCCGGAAGGATATACAAGTTGGATGAGACCGTAGAAGGCTGACACAAAGAAAGTAAATCGGTGTGTTCCGGATCGGCCAAATATTGGGTGATGCCTTTTTCTTTATGGGAAATCTGGAAGACTTTATTCAAACCGGGTTTGCGGATATCGAGACCTACAATCACTACTTTCTTACCCATAAAAGCAAAACTACATGCCAAGTTACCGGCAATGAAACTTTTTCCTTCACCAGAACTGGTAGAGGTGAAGAGGATAACCTTTTGACCTTCCTGTAACATGTATTGAATATTGGTACGTACGGAGCGAAATACTTCTTCCATCAATTCGTTGTGGTTTTCGTGTACGACAATAGGATTACCTTTAGTGTCTGCCATGGGGATATCACCTACCACAGGTATATCAGTTATTTTTTCTACATCAGCACGGCCTTCAATCTTAAAGTGAAGTAGATTACGTAGTGAAATTATAATTAAAGGAAAACCAAGGCCAAGTATTAGTGCAGCTAGATAAGAAATCTTTTTATTAGGGGAAACGGGGACTCCTCCAGAAAGAGGTTCTTCTACTATTCGTCCATTGTTAGCAGTTGCAGCTAACGTAATGGCGTTTTCTTCACGTTTTTGAAGTAACATCAAATATAGGCTAGCCTTAATTTCTTGTTGTCGTGTGATGCTTAGTAATTCTTTTTCTTGCTGCGGTGCATTGTTGATTTTTCCTTCAAATTTACGAGCCTGGTTTTCCAAATCATTACGGGTAATTTCCAATCCTTTCAAAACGCTATTGACAGAGGCTTGTACACTTTTGCGGGTGGCTTCGATAGAAGTGTCCAAGTTGACAACTGCAGGGTTGTTTTCACTGGAAGTGCGAAGTAAACGCTTGCGCTCAGTCAGCATTTCGTTGTATTGTTCAATCACTTTTGTTAAGGCATTGTCGGCTAATCCGATATTGGCTGGAATCACTTCCATTTGGTTGGACGGGTTGTCGATGTATTCTTTTAAGAACTGCACAAGACGAAGCTGGGTGGCATTGTCTGCACGTTTTTGTTCGTATTCAGCATTGCCTTGTAGGGCGAGTTTTGCATCAGAACTTAAATCTGTCAATCCGGCTTTTTGTTTATATCTAGCCAATTCATTTTCGGTGGTGCCTAGTTCCTGATTGATAATTTGGATACGTCCGTCTATAAATTCTGCGGTACGGCTGGCCACTTCGTTTTTGTCGTCATTGGCATCACTGTTGTAAAGAGCAACTAAGGTATTTAAAAAGTCTTTTCCGCGGCCGATGTGAGTGTCGTTGTAATTCAACCGTACAATCGTGGTAAATTTGCTGGTGGGTTCGGCGGTAAGTCGGGCTTTGCAACTTGCAGCTGCAGCTGTAGGGGTGATGACGGTGGCATAGACAGTACGAGCTTCTTTGACGGTTGTACTGTCTTTTGGGCTGAGAGTGAGGGTACCCACAGGGGTCACTAATACACCTGGAAGTTGGTCAAAACTTTTGGAAACGGTTTGTTCCTTTCCAGCCTGATAATAGAGCGCATCGGTCTGTACCTTTCCATCCGGAGTACAGGTCAATTTTATTTGCAGAGTAGAAGGCAGTTTGTCTGCTTCTTCCGGGTTCATCCAAACTTGTACAGGGGTGTCTTTGTAGAGTTGAATTGGATATCCGAAACTGCGATTTTCTTTATAGGTAATATTCAGGTTCAGTGTATTGACCACTTTTTTGAGTAGGGTACGGGATTGAATTATTTCTACTTCGTTGTCAAAGTTACTAGCCATGCTGAGCATGCCTAAATCCTGCATGGCGGCTAAAGGAGTGTTTTGTCCTCCGGCTTTGTTTTTATCTCCTTGTTTAATCAATACGGTGGTATTTACATTGTAGACCGGGGCTTGATAGCGTAGGTAGCACCACGCTCCAGCTAAACATATTATTAGGCAGGCCACAAACCAAGGCCAATACATCAGGTATTCAAATAGGATGGCTTTATAATCTATAGGTTTTTCATTCTCGGCCTGAGACAAATCGTCGTATCTTTCGTCGTTCATAAGAAGCGTAATAAGCGGTTTATTAATTATTTGGATTTAATTCTAGGTTTATTTAAATACAGTCACTAGCAGACTGGCAATAGATACCAAAATGGAAGTTGCACTAATCCAAAGGGTTGTACTGTTACCGATGTCAGAGTTGCGTGCTTTGGTTTTGTTGGGACTTACATAAAGAATATCGTTCTGTTGAAGATAAAAATAGGGAGAACGGACTAAATCGGCGTCGTTTAGATTGAGTGTTTGAATCAGTCGTTCTCCATTGGCATTTTCTCGTACGAGTTTGACTTTGTCGCGTACTCCATATACTGTCATGTCGCCTGCCATAGCCAAGGCTTCCAGCACGTTTACCTTTTCGTTGCTTACAGTGAAAGTCCCCGGATGGTTTACTTCGCCTAACACGGAGATCTTATAGTTGACCATTCGCACATTTACAATGGGAGTTTCTTTCAAGTAGGGAACCAATTTTTCACGAATTAGGGTTTCACATTCGTTTTTGGTAAGCCCGCTAATTTTTAGACGACCCAAAACCGGGAAATCTATTTCTCCTTGGTTGTCTACAAGGTATTGTTGTAATACTGGCTGTGTGGTTAAACTTGTATTGGATTGGGATACAGTTGATTGAATCGTTAAATTAAACGGTACACTGGCCTGCGGGTCGGTGGTGCTGACGGTAATGGTCAGCAAATCCTTGGGCATGATTTTCGCATCGTAAAGGGGAATTTCACCAGCGGCTACTTCCACTTCCTGAGAATTTTGAAGGTAGGGTACCTTCTTGTACGACGTACACCCGCTCACCAGCAGGGCAGACAACGTCAGCATGCAGGCTGCTTTGTATAACTTCATCTTGTTTCTATGGTTTTGTTTTTTATTTGAGAATGAATTACTTCCCTTCCGGGTAGGCTTCGCCGTTACCAGTCCCACGAGGTGTTCGTTTGGAATAGGGATTGGTAAACGGCACAATTCTTTGTAATTCGCCGCGAATTTAAAGGTTATTTTTGATTTATTCAACGTGATTCCGTTTTTTTTGAGGAAAAAGGGAACAATTTGCCGTTGATAATGAACAAATTTGTCGTTTTTGTAACAAAAATGCTTGAACGTTCTTGTCGGTTAGTACATGGGCCAAAACGCTTCGACGTTTGGACGTAAACGCCGAAGCATTTTACTGGAAACGCCGAAGCGTTTTGTCCAAAACGTTTAGGCGTTTGAGATGAAACGTCGAAGTGTTTGAAGTGAAACGTCGAAGCGTTCTGGAAGTCGGGCTGCCGGATAGGGGCGGCACGGGCGGACGGAAGGTGAAAAATAATGTGGAAAACCGGTAAGAAAATGGCTGGAAAACTTGTCTATTTGGCTGAAAATGAGTAAATTTATAGCGTAATCAAAACAGAGAAACCATGAATTGTATGCACTTGAAAACGGGAACGGCGAAGGCCGCGTGCGGTGAAGACGTGCCGTTCCAGATGAGGATGTACCGGAAAACTGAGCTGGCCTGCCTGTATTTCCCGTACACGGACAAGAAAGGGGCCTTGATGAACCTGTGGCGGTGGATCAAACGCTGCACCCAGCTGGATCAGGCTCTGCAGGAGGCGGGCTACGACAAATACCGGAAGTATTTTCTGAAACGCGAAGTGGAACTCATCGTGAAGTTCCTGGGCGAACCGTGAAACTGCCGGAGGGCGGAGCTTTTTTTCAAAAAACAGTCCCCTTTTTAACGGGTATAGTTAATTAAAATATATATATACTACTAATGGCCGCGCGAGGGTCTTAAGAAAGGTTTGAAGTAAAATTTGTTAAATTTTTCATAACACCCTGGAAATGAGTATCCAATTTGCGCGCAACCCTTAAGTGAACCCTTAAATAGTGGGCGAAAAGTCGTATAGCTTGATTGACTGACAAAATGTCATATTGTCTAGGGGGCAAAAATGACGACAAAAAAATCGCAAAAATGTTTTTTTATTTCAATATGTTTCATAATATTTGCAGTGCGAAATCGACAAGAGCTTCGTTGGAGGTGAATGAGTTTCGAAAAAAATAACTGAGTAATTAACCTGTATGCAAAGAAAACATCCATAAAGGGCCCCTTTGTGGATAGGATTTTTGTGTGCCTAAAACAAAGAAAGGAAGGAAATGGGTTGCGAAATGAAAGATTTTCTCAGCTTCAAGAAGGTGGGAAAAATGGCTACCTGATGGTACCGAGAAATTTACTGGAAGAGGTGTTCAGTGTGGACAAACCGTTTACAGAGGCTCAGGCTTATCTGTATCTGTACATGAAAGCGTCGTTCTGTAACCGGAAGGGAAAAATGCCGCTGAAAAGGGGGCAACTGACGTTTAAGACATCTGACATGGCTAAACGTTTCAATTGGAAGGTGTATACGCTGAGGGAGTTCCTCCATACGCTGCACAAGGAGGGGGTGATTGTCCTGGAACAGATGCCGGGAGTGGGACAGAAAGTGACGATGTGCTTCTACGAGGTGCTGGCAACCGGACGAGAGAAACCGACAAGCGAGTCGGAACAGGCGGATTTCAATGAGTTCTGGAAACAGTATTACTCGCTGCTGGATCGGCAGGGGTACGACTTGTATGCGGCGCTCTCGGAATGGGAAAAGCTTACCGAGGAGGAAAAGAGGCTGGCCGTGCAGAACATGGTGCCGTACTTCGAATCGCTGACGGACATCCGCTTCGTGAAAACGGCCTGCAATTACTTGCGCTTCAAGGTGTACCTGAGGCCGGAGAACGTGGAAAAAATGCACAAGAATCAATAAACCAACGAATTGTGATAACCTTAAATCTTTTGATGTATGAAAACGGACTATACTGGACTGGGCTTGGAGAAGTTGTATGACCTGGAAATCGAACGGGCGGTTATGGGAACGTTGATGTTCGACCCGGCTGTGGCAAAAAGGCTGGGACCCTCACTGAAACCTGAGTTTTTTTATTCTGAGTCGATACGTGTGATGTTCGTCGCACTGCGGTCGCTGATGGCCAAGGGCATGGATGCGGACTTGCTTCTGGTGACGCAGGAGCTGAGGACGATGGGCTGCCTGGAAAAGGCGGGCGGGCCGTATGGCGTGACGATGGTGGCGGGCGGCGTGGCGAACCGGGTCTTCGTGGACAACCATGTGCATGTGTTGTATGAGCTGTATCTGCGCCGGAGGATGCTGGCAGGACTGTACAAGCGGATGAGAGAGGTGGGCGACCTCACGCAGGATGTGTTCGAAGTGATCATGGGGGTGCAGAAGGACGTGGAGGAGGTCTTGGAAAGGTCGCCGCTGAGGAGCAACCTGCAGGACATGAAGTCGGTGATGAAGAAGACGTGCGACCGGATCATGGACCGGGTGAGCCGGAGCGTGAACGGGGTGACGGGTATCCCCACGGGCATCCCGGAGCTGGACCGCATGACGGGAGGATGGCAGCCGGGCAACCTGATCTTCACGGCGGGACGACCGGCCATGGGAAAGACGCAGCTGGGACTGAAGTTTGCCATGGAGGCGGCTTCGAGAGGGCATCATGTGCTGCTGTTCACCCTGGAGATGATGAGCGAGGAGGTGGGGGAACGGTTGCTACTGATGCGCACGCCGGGACTGTATGCGAAGGTGAAGGGCGGACGGGTGACGCAGAAGGATCTGGACGAGCTGTTCCGCCGGGCACGCGAGCTGGACAACTGTCCGCTGCTGGTGGACGACAAGGCGTATTTGGGCATCGACCAGCTGTGTGCGGAGGCACGGATGGTGCATTCGCGCTACCGGGTGGACCTGGTGGTGGTGGATTACCTGCAGCTGCTGGGGGTGACGGAACGGGCGGGACGCAACCGCGAACAGGAGGTGGCGGAGTGCTCGCGCAAGCTGAAGGCGCTGGCTCGTTCGCTGGAATGCCCGGTCATCGTGGCGAGCCAGCTGAACCGGCAGGTGGAGCAGACGTACAACCAGCGGCCGGAACTGAAGCATCTGCGGGAGAGCGGGGCCATCGAACAGGATGCCGACATGGTGCTGATGCTGTGCCGCGTAGACCGGGGAAGCGACCACCCGAAGTCGGGACTGATCCTGGCCAAGAACCGGCACGGGGAGGCGAGCAAACCGAACTCGTGCATCGAACTGGAGCTGTTCTAGACGGGAACGAAAATTTTTTCTCTTCAAATGTCTGCGAATCGCTACGTACTTCTACAACGGCGGAAACCCGATGTCGTATCTTTGTCATGTAATCGGAAAGGAAGGCGCCACGGACCGGATTACAGAGATAGTTTTCAGGTTTAACTTAAAAAAGAAAGAAGTATGAAAAAAACAGTGACTTATTCAGTAGTGGGTCGTGTAAACCCGTCGGATCGTGAAAGTGGTGAAAAGAAGTTTTATGCGCAGTCGCAGGCCCGAGGTGAAATGGGCATCCGTGAAATCTCGGAACGTATCCACCAGATGTGTACCGTGACCCGTGCCGACGTGATGGCGGTGCTGACGGCGCTGGAGGAAATCGTGTCGGAAGGACTGCAGGGCGGCGAAATCGTGCGCCTGGGCGAACTGGGCTCGCTGCAGCTGAGCCTGAGCGGCGGAGGTGCGGAAACGGAAGAGCTCTACACCGACTCGCTCATCGAACGGGTGCGCGTGCTGTTCCGACCGGGTACCATCATGCAGGAGGCCATCAACAACCTGGCTTTCGAAAAGGTGCCGGTGAAGTACATGAAGAAGGAAGAGGATCCGGAGGAAATGTCGGCTTAAGCGGACAGTAGGTAGTTAGAGAGAATGAACATGATTAGGGTAAAATGGATTGTAATCAGGGTGCTGCAATGCATTCTCTGCATCCTGACCGGAAAAAAGAGAAATTGTGATGAGAAAAATTGACATGATTGTCATTCACTGCACGGCAACGAGAGCGGACCACCCGCTCTCGCCTTCCGAGCTGACGAAGATGCACCGGAAACGGGGGTTCAAGTGTTGCGGATATCATTATTATGTGCGCACGGACGGCGAAATCTGTACGATGCGGCCGGTGGAAAGGGTCGGGGCGCATGCCCGGGGCTACAACGAACGGAGCATCGGCATTGCCTACGAAGGGGGACTGGACGGGCAGGGCAGGCCGGCGGATACGCGCACGGAACTGCAGAAACGCTCGCTGCGAATCCTGGTGAGGGTGCTCAAGGAGGATTTCCCGGAAATCACCCGGGTGACGGGACACCGCGACCTGAGCCCGGACCTGGATGGCGACGGGGTGGTGGAACCGGAAGAGTGGACAAAGGCGTGTCCGTGCTTTGACGTGGCTACGGACTTGTAACTGAAGGGTGTTTCCCGGATCTTTCTGCCGAGGTGGCGGAGGGTCCGGGAAATGTGTTTCCCAAAGGGGGGAATGTGTGGACGGGAAGGGAAAAAACTTTCAGGATTCGAAATAAACTCCTATCTTTGCAAAACTATCAACATTCGAACGGACTAACATGGAGAACTTATATATTCTGATTCTGGCTTTTGTAGCCGCGGTCATCCTGGGAAGAATCATCATTCCGAACATTCTGATTATTTCGCTGCGCAAACGGCTGTTCGACGAACCGAACGAACGGAAAATCCACAAACGGCCTGTGCCGCGCTTGGGCGGGGTGACGTTTTTCCCGGTCATCCTGTTCTCGCTCTCGGTCTTTACGGCGGTGCGCCTGATCACGGGCAACGGGCCGGTCTCGGTGGAACGGGCGGAGACGCTGCTGTGTGAGTTCCTCTTCCTGATGGGGGGACTGACGCTGCTCTACGTGCTGGGCATTGCCGACGACCTGGTGGGGGTGCGCTACCGCAAGAAATTCCTCGTGCAGATTGTCTCGGCGGCGATGTTTCCGCTTTCGGGACTGTATATCAATAATTTCTACGGGCTGTTCGGCATCTACCTGATTCCGGCGGAGGTGGGGATTCCGCTCACCATGCTGCTGGTGGTGTTCATCACGAATGCGGTGAACCTGATTGACGGCATCGACGGACTGGCTTCGGGACTGAGCATGGTGGCGCTGGTGGTGTTCGGCGTGGTGTTCGTGTACCTGCAGCTGTGGTGTTATGCCATGCTGGCGTTCGTGAGCGTGGGGGTAATCATCCCGTTCTTCTCGTACAACGTGTTCGGAAATGCGGACATGGGGCGCAAGATTTTCATGGGCGACACGGGCAGCTTGACGCTGGGATTCATCTTGAGCTTCTTCGTCATAAAATATTGTATGTACACGCCGGATATGTTGCTGATGGTGAAGAGCAGTCCGGTACTGATTTCGTTCAGCGTGTTGCTGGTGCCGTGTCTGGACGTGGTGCGGGTGGTGATGCGCCGGGCGCGCAACAAGCAGCCGCTGTTCATGCCCGACAAGACGCACATCCACCACAAGTTCCTGGCCATGGGGTTCTCGCCACGCCGGGCGATGGTGACCATCCAGCTGATGTCGGTGTGCTTCTGTGCGTTTACGATGGTGGCCATCCATTACGTGAACAACACGCTGGTGTTTGTCATCGACGTGGCGACGTGGACGCTGCTGCACCTGTGGTTCGACCACGTGATTGCGCAGCGGAAGAAGAAGGGGTTATAACCGCTTCACGTAGCCCACGGGGATTTCTACCATGGCATAGCCCAGGTGGTCGATGCGGAGCATGACCTGGGAGTGTCCGCCCAGTTCCACAAGCTCGCCCTGAAGGCCCTGGAGGGGGCCCTTGATGACTTCCACGGTCTCGCCGGGGGCCAGCGGTTCGCTCTGGAAGTGTACGGTGTCTTCGGAATAGTCGAGCATGAAGCGGAAGCGGTCCATCTCTTCGTCGCGGATAATGGCGGGCCGGCGGGTGGACGGGTCGATGAGACAGCCGGTGAGGGAGGGCATGCGCTGCAGGAGTTCCACACGCTGTTTCTCGTCGGTGCGGATGAAGATGAGCATGGGGATGACGACCTGCTGGATTTTTTTCTTGCGGTCGCTCCACTGGCGTACCACTTCCTGGATAGGGAGGAAATGGGTAATTCCAGACATGCCGAGTTTCTCGGCGGTTTTCTTTTCGTGGTGCATTCTTACGTAGAAGGCATACCAATGCGCTTCTTTTTTGGCTTCCATCTGATGATACCTTTGTGATTATAAAAATATTTTCTATTTTGCCGGAATCCTGTCTATCTGCTGACGGATGAGCGGGATGCCCGGGTCGTTCTCCGAGAGAACCGGTCTTTGTGTGAAAACCAGTTTGACGTATTCGTGCATTTTCATGGAACCGATGCCTGAGGTGTCACGAAATTGCTTTAACGTTTCTCGGACTTTGCTTTTATCTGTCAGTTTTTCGATGGTTTCCTTTTCTTTTCTTTCTTGTATTTCTGCTGCAATGTCCTTGAGCACTCTGAGCAAATAGCCGGCCAGGGTATGTCCTTGCAGCAGTTTCCAATAGTCTTTTTCTGAAATACCCATGGAGGCGGTCAGCTCTTCTTTCAGGCTGAGCGTGGCGGTGTGGTATTTTTCCAGCAGAGGGCCGTATTTCCCGTTCATGTATTCCAGCCATGCGGCTGTCTCCTTGTCGCCGTCTTTTCTGGTGAATTTCAGGTTGGCAATGTCTGCCCGGAATCCTTTGATGCTGAGTAGTTCTTTTTCCGACTCGTTCAGTGTATTGTCGGCCCGTTTGCGCTCACCTATTATAATAAGCCGCAAAAAGGGGGCGATGAGGGTGGAAAAAGACGCGACCAAAGAATCGAAATCAAAATCGGGCTCTTCTTGTGTGATTTCAGCAACGTATTTCTGTAGGATGTCGGGATACAGTTTATGATTCTCCATGGAGTAATAAATTGTATGCAGCACACAAGGGTCGTGTCCGATGCGGGCGGAGTAGGAGTGGTATCCGCTGACGATATGGTCATAATCCATGTCGACGGCTACTACTTTCGACGGTCCCAGGTCGTGTACGTCCTCCATCAGGCTTCTTTTACCTTTTCGGTCGGTTTCCGTGCCGTGGCTCTCCGCATCTGGCAACTTTAACGTATGTACGTCGATTCTGGCATATTTGTCTTTGGCGTATTCCAATATCTTTTTCCAGAAGAAGACATCATCGTCTCCTTCTACCAGTACGAGCAGGTCTCTTTTCTCCGTATAGGGACGAAAATAACGACTCAACCCGATTTCTGCTGACGTATTTGCTTCTGTGAGTCGGGTCATTTCAACAGGTCCTCCATGTTAACAACCATCTTTTCCCACCCTTCGTAGATGATGGAAGGGGAATGGGTGGAGATAATCAGCTGGCTGTGGGAATTGAGCGTGCGGATGACTCGGATAAGCATTCTCTGCCAGTCTATGTGGAGTGAAATCTCAGGCTCATCCCAGAACGTGATAAATTCTTCTTCTTTCTCAATGAGTGTGCCAATCATAAGAATCAGCAGTTGCTTTTCGCCGGAAGACAAATCTCTGGCCGGAATGAGGGTGCCGTCTTCCAGCTTGAACTCGATGCCGTTTCCTGATTCGAAGATGGTTTTACGGGTGGACTGGAACATCTCGTTCATCAGTTCCAGAAATTTGTTCTTTTTACGGTAGTATTTGGAAAGGTCGGTCAGGTTGTTTTCCCGGATGGCTTTTTCTACTTCCTGTGAGATGCCGTTGACATATCTATAATATAAGTCCAGACTTCGTTCCACATCCCAATCCAGTTCCGAACGTATTTTGTCGCTTCTCAGCAGGATGTACTTCTGGTAATCTTCCAGACTGGGCATCGTGCCGTCGAAAGTGGAAATGGCTGTTGTTTTGACGTTTACTAGATATTGCTGGCGGGTGATAGCCTGTCCGTTCTGCTTGTATGAGATGGACGGTGAAGAGGTGGTGTCTGACGGCCGGCTGTATTCTATGGAATAGCCTTCCGTAAAGACTAGGCGGACTTCCTTTACTTTTCGCAGGATGTCCATGTTTATTTCTGTAGGTGTTGTCAAGGAGTAGATTACATCCAACAGTGTAGTCTTTCCTGCCCCGTTGATGCCGGATAAGATATTGACTGTGTCGTTCAGTTCCCAGTCTAATCTGAATTTACCCCAAAAGCCTGTTATGTGAACTTCTTTTAACAACATAATTCGTGATGGTTTTATATTCAAAAGTGGTCGTACTTCCCTTTTATAAAAAAGGAATCACTGACAAAGATAAGAAAAAACCCCGTATCACCTACTGGCGGTACGGGGTTTTTGTTGTTTTCTTTTGATTTTATTTGGGGGATTCCTAGAACTTTTTGAACTTCAGAATGGCGTAATCGGATTCGAGTGTCATGTATTTCTTGCCGGATTCCAGCACTTTGAACGTGGTGTTGACGTTGTTCAGACCGTAGGCTTGCAACTCCCAGACTTCGGCCGGACGGGTGTTCTCGGGAGTGGCGTAGGTGCTCATCTCCGTCATCTGGATGGTCTGGGTGGAGGCATCGTACTGGTAACGTCCGCGGAAGGGGGAGACTTGCAGCGGACCTTCTTTCTCGGCTACTTCCACCACCCAGAGCTGGATGCTGTAGTAGATGCGTTCGCACGGATGGACTACTCCGTCGGCCTTGGTGGTGAACTCCAGCAGTTGCCAGTGGCCTTCGATGTCGCTGTTCAGCGGTTCTTTCTGACAGCCCTGGCACAGGAGGGTCAGCAGGGTAAGGCAAAGTCCTATGTAGAATGTTTTTTTCATTTCAATGGGGAATTAAAAGATGATACCTGTTTTTTTGACGGTGAGCATGCCTCCGGTGGAGTTGCCCAGGTAGTTGCCGCGGTCGAGTCCGAGGGCCAGCGAAGCGCTCCAGCCTTTGGCCCACGAGGGGGTGTAGGTGGCTTCGTAGAGGGAGCTGAACTGTTTCCGCTGCTTGTCGAGGGGGTTGTTGTAGGTACCCCAGTGGCGGACGAACGAGAGCAGTACGCGGTAGCCCCATTCGGAGGTGGGCTGGCCGCTCAGGCCCAGGTGCTGTGCCCTGACACGGTTGCTGCGGATGGTGATTTCGTGGTTCTCGTTGTAGGCGGGACCGGGAAGGAGGGGATTGCCCATGCCCATGCCCTGGTGCTGCCATGCGCCGTAGATGTAGTGGTTGTAGTAGTTGTCGTTGGCGCTGATCTGGTATTCGGGAAACTGGCCCCAGAAGCTGTCGTACTGCAGGGGACCGGTCTGGTCTTTGGTGGAGAGGCTTTCCCACACGGCGGAGGTAATCCAGCGGTTGCGGGGGAAGGTGATTTCCAGTCCGAGCTGGCCGTCTTTCCAACGTCCGTATTCCCAGAACATCTGCGAGTGGTCTTCGAAGTAGTGCTCCAGGTAGGCGCGGAACTTCCATTCACCCAGGTAGTAGTTGAGGGCGAAGTTCCAGCTTCCCAGCATGTTGCCTTCCACGTTCACCTGTTCGCCTTCGGGGGTTTCCGTGCCGCCCGACTGCGGAAGGAAGGCTTTCCAGTAGGCTTTCAGGTCGTTGGGCATGTCGACGATTTTCTCCGTGCTGCCGTCTTCGTGCTTCAGGTACTGGTCACCGCCGAACTGGGTGGCCATCAGGATGCCGAACTCCAGTTCGAGGGGGAGTTTTTCCTTGTTGCCCAGGCGCAGCATGAGCGACTTGCTGTGGTAGAGCACGTCTTTCACGAAGGTCTGTCCGGGACGTACGAAGTCTTCCTGCCACCCGTTCTCGGTGAAGGAGCCGTAGGCAAGGTGGCCCTTGAAGGCGAGCCAGCCGCGGGTGCCCGGCACCTGGAGGTAGTCTTTTATCTCCACCCTGATCTGGGGAATGGGCTGGGTGTTGGGGCCTTCTACCAGCATGCCGCTGCTGAGGGCCGTGTTCTTGGTGAGGGGGAAGCCTTCACGCTCGCGGCTGCCGATGCTCAGGGTGAGCTTCTTCCAGGAGAAATCGGAGTATATCTGATGGATGGCCACGTTTTGTGCGTGGTGGACGGCGGCGGTGAGGTCCAGTCCGGCTTCAATGCGCCAGTCGCGGGGGAACTGTTTCTCGTAGGCGATGCCGGCCAGCAGGTAGCCGGAGTTGGGCTGTACGCTCGACAGTCCGTAGCGGTTGCCCGTGAACCAGAGGGGGGCGTAGGTGCCGCTGCCGGCAGTGGCGCCCAGTTCCACGCGGTAGACAAATGAGGTGGAGTCGGCTGTCTGGGCGTGCAGTGCGCTTCCCGACAGCAGGCTGAGTAATAAAAGGGTACGTAGTTTCATTATGCGAATTTAGAGTTTAGTCTTTCTTTTTCAGTTCATTCCGGACGCGGACCCACAGGTCTTTGCCGAAAAGAATCCAGCCCGATTCGGCCAGGAAGGCCAGGAAGGCGAAGGCCACGGCGAGCACCGAGGTTTTGGGTGATGCCGGAGCCAGGGGCACGGTGGCGGGTTCCACCACGGCAAACACGGGCTTGGCTTCCTGCAGCTTGCCGCGGAGCACCTGGAGCTGGGCCATGGACTGGCTGTAGATTTGTTCGGCCAGGGTCAGGTTTTTCTGCAACCGGTCTTTCTCGGTGGTCACGGTCTGCAGCACGATGTTGCGGTTGGCGTCGGCAAACTTCGCGTATTCCTGCTGGGCAGCGAAGTATTCCTTGCGGTACTGCTGGCACAGGTGGAGCTGGAAGTCGTAGTCCTGACGGGCCTTGCGGGTGCGGTAGTCGGTGATGTATTCCTGGAGCTTGCTGATGGCACTGTCGGCCACGATGGCGGTAGCCAGGGGGTCTTGCAGGGTCACGCTGACTTCGGTGATGTTGGTCTTCTTGTCGGTCTTCACCTTGAGCACGCCCTTGAGCATGCCGATGCGCTCGTTCTGTTCCGGGGTGAGCTGGAAGGGGTCGATGGCGGCGCGGGCGGTGTCTTTCGGCTCGTCGCGGAAGAGGGACATGAGTCCTCCCACGGCCATGCCCGGGGCGTTCATCACGTAGGTCCACCAGGGTTTCCGCTGGGTGTCGAGGTAGTCGTAGAGCAGGCTTTCCTTGCCGTCGCGGGTCTTGACCGGAATCTGGAGCAGTTCGAGGGCGAAGGGGTTGGTCTTGACAATCTCGGGAAACATGTTGAAGGTCAGGGCGTCTTCACCGAAGCCGGTGGAGGCGTTGCCCAGGCCGAACATGGAGGCCAGGCCGGAGAGGCCGTTGGTGGCGGTCAGTCCCGACTCGGGCGAGAGGCTGACGTTGACTTTGTAGGTGGTGGGCAGGCTGAAGCTGAGCACGATGCCGACCACGAGGCCGATGCCTACGGCCTTGTAGAGCTTTTTCCGTTGTGCATATAATTTGCGGAAGATGGCGAAGAGGTCGATTTCTTTCATTTCCTTTTCTTCCTTTTGCTGTGTTTGAGGGTCTTCTGTCATTCTATGAGTGGTTTTGGGTGGTAAAAGTAATGGAATTCTGTCATTTACGCAAGAGTTTCTGGTAGATGAACTGCCGGAGGGCGCTGGGCGTGAGCCGCACGGTGCCGCGAACCAGGATGTTGTAGGCCAGGGTGGGCAGGCCGAAGAGGCCCATACGGTAGAAATCTATCTGCGAGCGGATGTCGGCCAGGGCGTATTTCCATCCTCCCCGCCGCTTGATCATGCTGCGGGAGAAACGGAAGTAGAGCAGGCTTTGCTGCACGTTGTAGAACCGGGCGCCGGTCATCAGCATCTTGACCCACAGGCGGTAGTCTTCGGGGAAGCCTTCGTAGCCGCCGGCACGGAGGACGGCTTGCTTGCGGTAGACCACCACGGGGTGGTTCACGGGACACCGGTGACGGGCGTAGGCGCGTATCTCGTCGTGGGTCTCGGGCAGCTTCTTGACCGCCAGAAGGTGGTCGGGGCTGCCTTCGAACTCTTCAATCCAGGCACTGCAGATGTCTATCTCGGGATGGGCTTCGAACACCTTCAACTGGATTTCGAAGCGTTCGGGACGGGCGATGTCGTCGGTGTCCATGCGGGCGATGAGGTCGTAGCGGCAGTGGCGGATGCCTTCGTTCAGGGCGTTTCCCAGGCCTTGGTTGCGCGGCAGGCTCACCGTGCGGAGCAGGGGGCACCGCTGCTGGTATTCCCGGATGGTCTGTGTCAGGACGTCGGGCAGGGGGCCGTCTTCCACGAGGATGATTTCGTCGGGCTGACGGGTCTGGCACAGCAGGCTGTCGAGGGCTTCACGCAGGCAGGAATCTTGTTCCTTGGCGTAGACCGACAGCAACACGGAAAATGGAATATGGTTTAGGGAGGACATGGATGAATAGGGTCTTTATGAATGTTTTTTGGTTTCGAGTACGGACTGGTAGATGGCGAGGTGGGTCTGGTAGAATATCTCGGGTGAAAAGGCCTGAAGGTATTTCTGGTACAGGTGCTCGCCGAGGCTGTCGTCTTCGCGGGCGCGGCGGATGGCGTCTACCAGCGAGGGGATGTCTTCGAGCTGGAAGAAGGATACTTCGGTGCGGTCCACCACTTCGCGGAACACGGGGAGGTCGGAGCACACCACTTTCTTCTTGTAGAGGGCGGCCTCGATGAGGGTGAGGACGAATCCTTCGCTGCGGCTGGGCAGGGCGTAGATGTCGTAGTAGGGCAGGTAGCGGCAGGCGTCTTTCCGGTAGCCTGTGAACCAGACGCGGGAAGAGGTGCCGTTGGCGAGGCTCTGCTGACGGAGGGGTTCGAGGCTCTTGCCGTCGCCCACCACCATGAGCTTGTAGTCGGGCAGGAGGGGCAGGGCCTGGATAAGCTGGTCGATGCCCTTGCGGGGGGTGAGGGCCGCGTGGACGCCGATGAGGGGGGAGCTGCCCTTGAAACGGAGGATGGCGGCTTCCTCGTCGGCCGTGACGGTCAGTCCTTCGGGCAGGGTGCGCGTGTTGTAGGCGCAGGCCAGCTTCTCGGGCTTGAACCAGCGGGTGTAGTACTGGAGGGCGTTGCGGGTGAGGGTGATGAGCTTGTCGTGGCGGCACAGCATGCACATCCAGAGGTTGCCGGCCGTGTAGGCCACGAAGGGGTTGTACTGGTAGGAGAAGTCGGCCAGGATGTAGTTGTGCAGGGTGGAGAGGACTCCGGCCCGGCAGTGGCGCGGCTTGTGGACGAAGACGTAGCAGTCGGGACGCAGGCCGTGCGTATGGATGATGTCGAAGGGACGGAAGTCGATGGCGTGTGAGAAGGTGATTCTTTCTACGGGGCAGGGAAACTGGATTTCCTGTTCCGGGTCGAAGTAGAACACCTTGCAGGTGTGGCCGTGGCGGAGCATCTGGCGCACCAGCTCCAGCACCACGATGACCGGGCCTTTGTTGGCCAGTTTGGGAACGATATAGGCGATGTGCATAGCGTGAGTGAAAATGCGTTAGGAGGTGAAATAGTTCCAGAATTCAGGTTCCTGCATCAGCTTCTGGAAGTTCAGGAGGAACAGCAGGGCCGTGAGGAACCAGCAGATGAAGTATCCGCAGGCCCGGGGCTTGACCACGAGAGCCAGGGCGGGGATGATGAAAATCTCGCAGGTGGCGAAGATGGTGGCCAGTCGTCCGCCGATTTCTCCCATGTTGCAGGTGAGAAGCAGGAGGAGCGTGGAATAGAGGTAGGCGTTGCGGATGAGGTAGTAGCCTTTCTGCCGGTCCTTGAGCAGGGGCTCGAAATAGAAGAAGGCCAGGCAGAGGAAGAGCTGGAAGAAGAGCACGGGGTTGAGGATGCCCAGGTTCTCCGTGCCGATGTAGCGGAGGAAGATGCCGAACCCGGTCTGCACGAGCACGAGTTTCAGCAGCATGCCGCCCACCACTCCGGCCACGAGGCTTCCGGCCACGAGCAGGAGGACCTGCCGCATGGACAGCCGGAACTTGTAGAGGAAGACGAAGGGCAGGACGATGACGGAGCTGTAGTGCATCATGCAGGCAAAGAAGAGGAACCACAGGAAGGTGCGTTTCCGGTCTTCCAGGAGGTACTTGAGCCCGTAGATGAGGATGACCATGGCCAGGGCCTGTCGGATCTGGTTCATGTCGCGGATGATGAGGAAGCGGGCGTAGTAGGTGCAGAAGCCTAGCAGCGGATAGAGGGAGAATTCCTTCAGGCTCTTCACCAGAAAGCTGACGGTGAGGGCCGAGATGGCCAGGAAGTAGAAGTCGATGTTGTTCCAGATGCTCTTCAGGAGGACGGAGAGGAGGTAGAAGCCGTGTTCGGCATAGCCTTTCTCTTCGTTGTTCCACTGCCAGAGGGTGTCGGTCTGGTCGTTGAAGAAGGTGATGTAGTTGATGGAGTCGGTGCCGCTCTCGCCCCGGAAACCGATGAAGAGGACCATGCAGACCGCGATGGCCGACAGGACGAAGTTGCGCTGGCGGACCCGGCAGAAGTCGATGAAAAGCAGTACCGACAGCAGGAAGAAGATGAGCGGATAGATGTACATGGGTATCTTTTATGCTTGGGTGGAGGTGAAGCAGCGCATGAACGTGGTGTAGAACCAGGGACAGCACAGCAGACGGCACCGCAGACGGCGTTCGAGGTTGAGGTGGGTGCGGCCGATGCGGAAGGCACCGAGACGGCACAGACGGCGGTACTCTTCCTGTTTCAGGGAGAGGGGGATGCGGCCGAAGAAGAGCCGGTTGATGCTGAAGAACTTGTGGGTGTCGACCCATTGGCGGGCTGCCTGGTCGTAGGAGCTGTCGGAGGTGTAGCGGGCGCTTTCAATCTCGACAATCTTCTGCCAGCTGCGGATGGATTTCAGCACCTGCTGGTAGCCGCGGGTGGTGGTGATGCTGCCTTCCCGGTGGAAGTAGTTGTAGACACGCACATCGCGGAAGGTCATGCGGCGGACGTATTTGTAGAGGTGGAGGGTGAACTCGTAGTCCTCGTGGATGATGCCTTCGGTGAAGCGCACCGCATGGTGGGTGAGGAGCTCCCTGCGCACGAGGAAGAACCAGGCGCTGATGCCCACGGGGTAGTCGCGGATGTAGGTCTCGCCCGAGATGACCTTGCCCACCGGCTGCCGGGAGGGGTTGAAGCCTGCCGGGCTCTTGTCGGGCCAGATGTCGCAGTAGTTGAAGGCCAGCAGGTCGAGGTCGAGGGCGTCGGCCTGGTCGAGCAGGTCTTTCAGCACCCGGCTCTCGACGTAGTCGTCCGAGTCGACGAACCAGATGTATTTGCCGCGGGCATGCGGGATGCCGAAGTTGCGGGCCGAGCTCAGTCCGCCGTTGGGCTTGTGTACGAGGACCAGGTTGGAGAACTCCCGGCTGAGCTGTTCGACCAGGGAGATGGAGCGGTCTTGCGAACCGTCGTCCACCACGATGATTTCATAGTCCTCGCGGGGGATGTCCTGCTGTTCCAGGGAACGGATGCACCGTTCCACGTAGCGTTCCACGTTGTAGACGGGTACGATGAGGGAGAGACGGATCATTCTTTCTTGATTTTTTTATAACTGCGGTTGTACACCCAGAAAAGGAGGGGGTTGTTGCGGATGAACTGGTAGATGTGCTTCTTGAGCTTGCTGCTCTTCGACACCCACGAGCCCGCGAAATGGTGGACGGTGTAGGTGTTCCGTGTGCGGGTGACCTTGCCGGTGGTGTAGGACTTGGCCGTGAAGTAGTCGTTCGGGAAGAGGTAGACGGTCTGCGGGTCGTCGGCCAGCTTCAGGGTGGTCCGTTTCTGGAAACGGTGGTCAGCCGAGAGCAGGCTGTACATGATTTCGGGCAGGGGCGTGATGCGCATGCGTCCCTGTGCGTCGATGAAGTTCCGGTCGTGGTAGTAGTCCAGGCACTGTTTGAGGAGGGGGTGGTGCTTTTCCGCCCCGAAGATGCCGGCCTCGATGCCGTCTTCCTTTTCGTAGCCGAAAAAGTAGGGGCTGTCCAGCAGTTCGTCGAAGGGCTTGACCACCTCGATGTCCATGTCCATGTAGATGCCGCCGTAGTGGTACACGGCATACAGGCGGATGTAGTCGGCCGCGAAGGCATATTTACGGGCTTCGAAGGCCTGCCGCACCCATTCGGAGGAATGGAGGTCGAAACGGTTCCGGTCCCACAGGATGAACTCATAGTCGGGGAGTTTGGCTTTCCACGTGGCCATATAGTCTTGCAGGTTCTGGGGAACGGGGTCGCCGCTCAGCCAGCAGTAGTGTATGATTTTGGGTATCATTTGGCAGAAGGTTTAGCGGGCTGGCCGACTTTCTGCAGTCGGTAGCGCCAGATTTGTGCTTCGTTTTTCTTTCCCCTCAGCCGCAGGTAGAGGAAGTTGGCCAGGGCATTGAGGGCGTAGGGGAGGTTGCTGAGGTGGTAGTAGGCCCGGCCATACCGCTTGGTGTAGTAGGTGCGGCGTGCGTCGAAGAGGAAGTCCTCGTAGTGCGTCCGCAGGGTGAAACTCTGTCCTTCCAGGTGGATAATCCGGGAAGTGGGGACGTTGTAGATGCGGTAGCCCAGCTGTCTGACCTGGTAGCACAGGTAGGTTTCTTCGAGGTACATGAAGAAGTCCTTGTCGAAGCCGCCGATGCGGTCGAAGAGGGCCTTGGAAATCATCAGGGCCGCGCCCACCACGTGCGGCACCTCTTTCGGGGCTGTCCCGGCGTTGAAGTCTTCGTTGAAGCGGGTCATGGTGCACGACCGCGAGTTGATGAGCTCCTGGAGGATGCCCGGCTCGCGTATCTCGTAGGAATGTCCCGGGGTCTGGTCGGCCTTGTAGAGGTTGGCCCCGCAGACGCCGGCTTCCGGGTGTCCTTCCATGAAGGCGAACAGCTCTTTCACGGCGTTGTTCATCAGCAGGGTGTCGGGGTTCAGGCAGAACAGGTACTTCCCGCGGGCATGCGAGGCCCCCAGGTTGTTGGCCCTTCCGAAGCCCAGGTTCTCGGGCGAAGGCAGGAAGGTGATGCGGCGGTCGTCGGGCAGCAGGGTGGGCCGGACCGGCGAGGCATTGTCGACCACGAGCACCTCGAACGAGAGGCCTTCGGTCTTGGCGTACAGACTGTCCAGGCAGTCGAGAATCAGTTTTTCGGTGTTGTAGTTTACGATGATGACGGATACGTCCATAGGGTTGGGTCTAGCAGGTTTCTGAATGAATTACAACTGTTTGTCGGCAATCAGCCGGCCCCAGTACTTGGGCGAGAAAGAGAACAGGAACGACAGGCCTTTCAGCAGGTTCCGGTACCTGTATTTGCCCAGCGGAAGGCTCAGGTCTTCGTCGGGCTGGTCGCAGAAGAACAGGAGGGGCACCTCGAAGGTCTTCAGGCCGCGGGCCCGCAGGTAGACGTTGAGCAGGCGTTCGGCCATGAACCCGTAGATGCGTTTCTGGTAGGGCGAGTAATACTCGATGTGGGTTTCCTTTTCCACCTTCTCCAGGATGCCGAACAGCCACTGGCAGTAGCGGTCGAACTCGCTCCAGCCCATGATGAACATGTTGCAGGGACGGAGCTTGTGGGAGTAGTACATGACGTCGTCGAAGGCCTGGCTGAAAGTCGGGTCGCCGTCGCTCTTGACGAGGCGTTCGAGGGTGCGCAGGTCGTCGCTCACGTGGGTCACGCAGTAGTCGTTGAAGAGGGACAGCTGCAGCGTCATGGGCTTGGGCATGATGACACAGCCCTCTTCCAGCCGGGTAAGGATGTCGGCCGGGATGCGGATGTCCTTGCCCTCACATTCGCTAGTGGGGAAGAGGGTGCAGGGAAAGCCTTTCCGGCCCTGGCGGTGGAAGTCGAAGTAGCGCCGGTAGTGGCAGAGCCCGATGTAGTCGATGCCCTTCAGGTTCTTCCAGGCCCAGTACAGGGCCGTGAGCTCGCAGTAGCTCGGGTTCTTGGCGCTGATGTGGTCGCCGCTGTCGTCGCCCTGGATGTGCAGGTCGCACGAAGCCAGTGCCTTGCCCACCTGGATGGGAAGGTAGTCCTTGTCTTTCAGGTAGATGTCGTCTTTATGGATGCACGTCAGGATTTTGATTGTCGCCATCTTTTACAGGTCTAGGTTTAATACTTTAGCGATGATGGGGGCCATGTCGTAGTATTTGTACTCGGCCAGCCGTCCGCCGAACAAAACCCGGCTCTCCTGGTCGGCCAGTTCCTTGTAGCGGCGGTAGAGGGCGTTGTTCTTCTCGTCGTTCACCGGATAGTAGGGCTCCATGCCGTCTTTCCACTCGGTGGAGTATTCCTTGGAGATGACCGTGCGGGGGCATTTCAGGAGCTCGTCGCCGAACAGTTCGAAATGCTTGTGCTCGATGATGCGGGTGTAGGGCACTTCCTTCTCGGTGTAGTTGACCACGGCATTTCCCTGGAGGTTGGGGCAGTCGTGGATTTCCTCTTCGAAGCGTACCGTGCGGTATTCCAGCTTGCCGAAGCGGTAGTGGTAGAACTCGTCAATCTTGCCGGTGAACACGATTTTCTCGGCGATGCCTTCCCAGTGTGCCCGGTCGGCAAAGAAATCGACACCCGTGCGTACCTCCACGCCCTCCAGCAGTCCCTGGATGAGACGGTTGTATCCTCCCACGGGGATTCCCTGGTATTTGTCGTTGAAGTAATTGTTGTCGAAGACAAAGCGGACGGGCAGGCGGCGGATGATGAAGGCCGGGAGTTCGGTGCACTGCCGTCCCCACTGTTTCTCGGTGTAGCCCTTGATGAGCTTCTCGTAGATGTCCTTTCCGATGAGAAGGAGGGCCTGTTCTTCCAGGTTGCGCGGTTCAGTCACCCCGTCGTGCCGCATCTTCTGCAAGGCTTCCGCCTTCTGTTCCTCGATTTTGGCGCGGGCCGCTTCGGGCGTGGTGACCCCCCACATCTGGTAGAAGGTGTTCATGTTGAAGGGAAGGTTGTAGAGCTTTCCCCGGTAGTTGGCCACGGGACTGTTGGTGTAGCGGTTGAACTCCACGAAGGAGTTGACGAAGTTCCACACCTCCTTCTGGTTGGTATGGAAGATGTGTGCCCCGTACTTGTGGACGTGAATGCCTTCTATGTCCTCGCAGTAGATGTTTCCTCCCAGGTGGGGGCGTTTGTCGATGACCAGGCATTTCTTGCCTTGTTTCCGGGCCCTGTATGCAAAGGTGGCTCCAAAGAGGCCGGAGCCGACGATGAGATAATCATATTCTTTCATGATGTAACCATTTTGATAGTTTGATTCTGAAAAGGTCGAGTTGGAAAGCCAGCTGGATGTAGGCGGCGTGCTTGCACAGGAAAATCAGCTTCAGCACCCACACCCGCTTGGGCGGGAAGAACTGCGAGCAGAAATCGTTTTCGTGCAGCAGGGTGTAGCAGAGAAGCAGGAATTCGCGCTTCTCGGCCCGCGTGATGCCTGCCGGCCAGGCTTTCTTGTAGTAGATTTCCACGGAGTCGTAGATGTGGAAGGCGTATTTCTGTCCCAGGTAGGCCACGTAGTCCGGGTTGTCGGAGATTTTCCGGGCGGCGTCGTAGAGCAGTCCGGCCACGTGCTTCCGCTCCTTGTGGGTGAGAATCCGTTTGGAAAGGCTCTGGTCGTTGGAGGTGGTGAGGTAGTGGTAGCCGTGGTAGGGAATGGTTCTGACGGAGGTGACGTGCTGGCAGTACTCCAGGTTGAAGAGCTCGTCTTCGTAGCTGTTGAGGGCCTCGCAGAAGGTGAGATGGTACGTCTCCACGATGCGGCGCCGGAAGAGCTTGTTCCAGGGAACCCCCACGAGGTTCTTCTGGTAGAGGTAGACGAGGGCTTCGTCCATGCGCGTGTAGCGGTGTGCGTGGGGCGTGACGAACGTGGTGTGTCCGTCGTATTCGATGGCGGCCCCAATCAGGTAGAGGTCGGTGTCCGGCGTGAGGTATGACTGGAACGTGGAAAGCAGGTCGTGCTCCATCCAGTCGTCGCTGTCGGCGAAGTAAATCCATTCGCCCTGGGCACGGCGGATACCGGCATTGCGGGCGGCGCTGACGCCACTGTTGGCCTGGTGGATGACCTGGATGCAGGGATGCTGGCTCGCATAGCGGACGCAGATTTCCCCGGAGCTGTCCCGGCTTCCGTCGTCGACCAGAATCAGTTCGAAATTGCGGAAGTCCTGCCGGAGGATGCTGTCGAGGCATCGGCCGAGTTGCGGGGCCACGTTGTAGACGGGCACCACGATGGAAATGAGCGGGTGGGAGGTAGTCATCTTTTACGAAGGGTAGTGAGTTTGTTTTTTACCATGGTCTTTTCCTGCGGACTCAGTCCCAGCAGGTAGATGCAGCCCAGCAGGATGAGGGTGCTGGACGCGCAGACCAGCAGGAAGCCGATGAAGTTGTCGGGGGCCTGCCGGTAGACGAGCAGGGAGAGGCCCACGCTCAGGACGAAGACCGGCACAATCTTGCAGAGCACCTGCCGGACATAGGCGTCCATCGGCATCTGAATCAGGGGGAGGACAATCCGCAGGCGGGCATATTGTGCAATGATTTCCACGGTGATATGGACGAAGAACACGACCTCCGGCGGCAGGGTGGTGAACCGCAGCAGCAGGTAGGAGATGGGCACGATGAGCAGCAGGATGGTGCCTTCCACAATCTGGAATTTCTTGATCCGTCCCGTGGCGTGCACGGAGTTGATGATGGGGTTCGACAGGCAGAACAGGATGCTCGTGAAGAGAATCAGCCGGAGGAAGGACTTGGTGTGGTCCGGGAAACTGCCGAGCCACCAGGAGAGGACGGTGTCGGCTTCCAGGGAGAGCGGGATGCAGATGAGCAGCATCAGGTAGACGGAGTATTTGGAACTGGCCACCACGAGGCTGTGCATCCGTTCCAGGTGGTTGGCTGCGTAGCTCTTGGTGAGCTGCGGGTTGATGGCCATCTGGAAGTTGGTGCAGAAGTTGTTGGCGATGCTCTGCACCTGCACGGCGATGCCGCGGGCCGCGTTGACCACCGGGTTGAAGAAGATGTTCAGCAGGATGTTCAGTCCCTGCGTGTAGCCGAAAATGGCCAGGTTGCCGTTCATGGTCCAGCCCGCATAGCTGAAGATGTCCTTGAACAGTTTCCGGTCGGTCTGCCGGAGCTGGATGTCTTTCGTCTCTTCGAAATGCCGTTTGCAGTAAAGAATGTAGAGGGTGAAATCGAATGCCTGGATGGTAAACATGTAGAGGGCATAGAAAATCAGCTTGTCGGCCGGGATGTAAATCAGCACGAACACGGCAATCAGTTTCAGGAGCGCATCACCCAGGGTGAGGTAGGCAAAGGCCGACATCTTTTCGTGGGCGATGATGGCCGCGTTGAAGGGCGTGCTCAGCAGGCTGCCCATGGAGGTGAGGATGGAGAGCTGGTAGACCCACATGGCGGCGTGTTCCCTGGCCGCGGGGATGTTCAGCTGCGTCAGCACGAACCACAGGCCGACGGTTTCGCCGATGAGGAAGACTACCCCGGCAAACAGCACGTGAATGAGGACGATGTTCTGGAAAATGTTCTTCAGCTCCGGGAGATTGCCTTTTCCCAGGTAGAACGTGATGTAGCGGGAGGAAGCTCCTGCCAGCGAGTTGGTGAGAAAACCCAGGAAGGTGATGACACCTCCCACCACGTTGTTGATACCAAAGTCTTCTACGCCAAGGGTTTTCAGAATCATCCGGGAGGTATAGAGGCTGATGAGCACCAGTATACCCATGCGGACGTATAAAAGCACGGTGTTGTAGGCTATCCTTTTGTTTTCGTTTTGCATCAGGGGGAGAATGTAGGGTTTCGGGCACGCTTCGCGGTTACCTGTCACATGAAAACATGTGAGGTAAGCGCGGCAAATAAGATTGCAAATATTTTGCAAAATTATTTCTTTTCCGTGAGACAGCCAAAAATAAGCCTCCGCAAAAAGAGGATTTTTGCAGACTTCGGAAGATTTCTGTAGAGATTCTGTAGAGATAATGAAGGAAACGGGCAAATACTGCATTCCCTTCCGGATACGTGCGGTAATTGAAGAATTTTATGTAAGTTTGCAAGATAAACGCAAGAAGATACATGGAAGATTTTATATCGACGACGGTCAATGTGACGGCCAATAGAGGGAACAGCCTGATAAACAGGAAAATGATTCTCCGCATTCTGGGTGTGCTGCTTTTCATGGAGGCGATGATGTTTCTGGTGTGTGCCGGCGTGTCGCTGTGTTACGGAGAGAAGGACTACATTTATTTTATTTATACGACGCTGATCAATGTGGCGGTGGGCAGCCTGCTGCTCCTGCTGGGAAAGGGAGCGGAAAACCGGGTGACACGGCGCGACGGATATTGCATCGTGGCGTTCACGTGGCTGCTTTTCACGGGCTTCGGGATGCTGCCTTTCTACATCAGCGGGGGCATTCCCTCGGTGACGGACGCGTTCTTTGAGACGATGTCGGGCTTTACCACCACGGGAGCGACCATCCTGGACGACATCGAGTCGCTTTCGCACGGCATGCTGTTCTGGCGGAGTTTCTCGCAGTGGATCGGGGGACTGGGTATCGTGTTCTTCACGATTGCGGTGCTGCCCATCTTCGGGGTGGGCAACCAGGTGCTTTTCTCGGCAGAGGCTACGGGGGTGACGCACGACAAGATTCACCCGAAAATCAGTATCATGGCCAAGTGGCTGTGGACGGTGTACCTGATTCTTACGGTGGTGGAAACGGTGCTGCTGCTGGTGGGCGGCATGGACCTGTTTGATGCCGTGTGTCATGCCTTCTCTACGACGGCCACGGGAGGGTATTCCACCAAGCAGGACAGTGTGGCTTACTGGAATTCGCCCTTTATAGAATATGTGATTGCCATTTTCATGACGCTCTCGGGAGTGAACTTCTCGCTGTACTTCATGTGCATGACGGGACGCGTCAAGCATTTGTTCAAGGACGAGGAGTTCCGGCTGTACCTCATCTCCATCGGGGCGGTGACCCTGCTGATTACGGGGTCGCTCTACTGGCACAACCATTACGGGCTGGAGGAGGCTTTCCGCAAATCGCTCTTCCAGGTGGCGTCCGTTCATACCTCGTGCGGGTTTGCCACAGACGACTATAGCCTGTGGGCACCGTTCACGTGGATGCTGCTGATGTATACCATGGTGGCCGGTGGGTGTGCCGGTTCGACGGCCGGAGGTATCAAGATTGTGCGTCTGCTCGTGGTGTTGCGCAACGTGAAGAACGAGTTCCACCGGCTGATGCATCCCCGCGCCGTGCTGCCGGTGAAGCTGAACCGGATGGCGGCTTCGCAGCGGACCATTGCCACGGTGATGACCTTCGTGCTGTTTTATTTCTTCTGCATTTTCGTGTGCTGGCTGCTGCTGATGTGCATGGGAGTGGGGCTGGAAGAGGCTTTCGGTCTGTCGGTATCGAGCCTCGGCAACGTGGGACCGGGACTGGGTGCGTTCGGCCCGGCGTTCTCGTGGAGTGCGCTGCCGGATCTGGCGAAATGGCTGCTGTCGTTCATGATGCTGATCGGGCGTCTGGAACTGTTCGGCGTATTGCTGCTGCTGACTCCGAGTTTCTGGGAAAGACGCTAAGGGGAGGCTACGGCTGCAAAAGGCCGGATTGGAACTTCGTTCTGTACAATTATAAAAATAAATACTTGTCTGATGGTACGGATAAAAACCCCGATTTGGACGTATTTTTGAAAAACTGTCGTGAGGAGTGCGGTATCAGGCACTTTTTTCCGCATACAAGAAAAGGACCACTCCCCTTGGGGAATGATCCTTTTTTTATGTCGGTAAATCGGTCGGTCAGTCGATGAAGCGACGGGTGAGCTGTTCGAACTCGTCGATGCGGCGGTCGCGCAGGAAGGGCCACCAGCGGCGTACGTTCTCGCTGCGTTCCATGTCGATTTCCACCACGAGGTTCTCTTCTTTCAGGTTGCTGGCCTGGGCGAGGATTTCACCTTGCGGGCCGGCCACGAAACTGTTTCCCCAGAAGAGGATGCCGTTGGTCTGTCCGGACGGGTCGGGTTCCAGTCCCACACGGTTGACGGCGATGACGGGCAGTCCGTTGGCTACGGCATGGCCGCGCTGTACGGTGACCCAGGCACCGAGCTGGCGCATCTTCTCTTCCTGGGTGTCGCTGCTCTCCCAGCCGATGGCGGTCGGGTAAATCAGCAGTTCGGCCCCTTTCAGTGCCATGATGCGGGCTCCTTCAGGATACCACTGGTCCCAGCATACCTGCACGCCCAGTTTGCCGAGAGAGGTCTCGATGGGTTCGAAGCCCAGGTCGCCGGGAGTGAAGTAGAACTTCTCGTAGTAGGCGGGGTCGTCGGGGATGTGCATCTTGCGGTATTTACCGGCGATGCTTCCGTCGGCATCAAAAACCACGGCGGTGTTGTGATACAGTCCGGCGGCACGGCGTTCGAACAGGGAGGTGACCAGCACGATGTGGTAGGCGGCGGCTATTTCACTGTAGAAGCCGGTGGAAGGACCGGGGATGGGCTCTGCCAGGTCGAACAGACCGGTGTCTTCCGTCTGACAGAAATAAGGTGTGTTATGCAGTTCCTGGAGTACAACCAGTTGCGCACCGGCCTGTGCCACGGAGGCAATGTTGCGGTGCAGCTTTTCGAGGTTCTGTTTGAGGTCGGGGGTACAGGACTGCTGTACGAGGCCGACGCGGATGGTTCGTTTCATGATTCTATGTCGTTTTTAACGGATTCGGGATATTGCATGGTGACGCAGTGGAGGGAGCCGTGCTGCTGGATGAGGGCCCGGCAGTCCACGCCCACGATTTCACGTCCGGGGAAGGCTTCGGCCAGCACCTGTGCGGCACGGGCATCGTTTGCCGGCTGGGCGTAGGTAGGGTAGAGCACGGCCTCGTTCATAATCAGGAAGTTGGCGTAGGTGGCCGGGAGCCGCTGTCCGTCTTCGTCGTAGATGGCTTCGGGCATCGGCAACGGCAGCAGGCGGTACGGGTCCCCTTCAAGGGTGCGGAAGGTCTTGAGCTGGTCTTCCATGGAGCGGAGGGCACCGTAGTGCTCGTCGTCCTTGTCCAGGCACTGCACGTAGGTGATGGTATGGTCGGGGCAGAGGCGGGCCAGGGTGTCCACGTGGCTGTCGGTGTCGTCGCCGGCCAGGTAGCCGTAGTCGAGCCAGAGCACCTGCCGCAGGTTGAAGCGGTCCATCAGGTAGGCTTCGATGTCCTTTCGTGAGCGCGTGTCGTTGCGGTTGGGAGCCAGCAGGCAAGGCGAGGTGGTGAGCAGGGTGCCCTTTCCGTCGCTTTCGATGGAGCCCCCTTCGAGCACGAAGTCACGGCAGTTGATGTAGTCGCCGTTGAGTACGCCGCTCTTGAACACACGGCTGTTGATGAGGTTGTCCTTGCAGGCGGCGAACTTCATGCCCCAGCCGTTGAAGCAGAAATCGAGCAGCAGCGGGTCGGTGTGCCGTTCCAGCAGGGTGATGAAGCCGTGGTCGCGGGCCCAGGTGTCGTTGGTGGGACATTTCACGAAGGTAATCCGGTCGCGGTAGGGAAAATCGGCCAGGGCTTTCGGGAATTCCGGTGCCACGAGCAGCAGCGGCTGGCGTTTGGCGATTTCAGTGGCCAGGCAGACAAAGCAGTCTTCCACTTCGTCGAGCATGTAGGCCCAGTCGGTGTCGGCATGGGGCCAGGTGAGCTGTATGTAGCTCTGCGGGTGCCATTCGGCAGGAAGGTAATACGTCTTTTCCATATTCTAATGTAATTGTTTTTCGTTGGAGGTTCTTTTCTTCTGTGCAGCCGGAAGGTCGGCGTCTTTCTGGACATATTTGTCGTTGTCGTCCTTCTCTTGCTTGCTGCTGCGCGCTTTCCGGCGGCGGAGGAACCAGTCGACCAGTTCTTTCCAGTTCATGAAGTCCTTCTTGTACATGATGCCGATACCCTGTGTGGTCAGGGTCGACTTGGTGAAGTAGCGGTCGTTGGTCTGGTTGTAGCCACGCAGGCGGAACTCCCCGTTCTTGGTGAGCAGCCAGATGGCCTCGAAGTCGCCCACGAAGTTGGTGTTGCGCAAGGTGTTCTCGCGGTATCCGAAGTTGCCGTTGATGATGAGCCGGTTGTTCAGCAGGCGGCCCGACAGGATGGCTTCGGCTTCCACGTCGCTCCAGCCTTTCTCACCCGTGGTGAGGTTGGTGCCCACGTTCCAGTTCTGGTTGTTGATGACCTGCGAGAGCATGTTGTTCAGCTGTCCGGACAGGGTGCTGAAGGCCAGCGAGCTGGTGGCATCGGTCTGTCCGGTGTTGTTGGCATAGTCGTAGGTGTAGAACTTGCCCACGCCCAGCAGGTAGATAATCTGGGTGTTCATCTGTTCCTCGGTACTGGTGAGGCTGCGCACCAGTTCCCGGTCTTCGTCGCTCACGGTAGGCAGTTCCAGTCCGAAGCTGAGGTTCGGCGAGGTGAGGTTGCCCGTCAGGTTCAGCAGACAGTTCACCCGCACATTGCCGCGGGAAGAAGACGCATCGGCAATCAGGTCGTTGAGCGAGGCGGAATTGACCGTATAGACGGCCTGCACGTTCAGGTTCGCTGCCCGCGGGTCGCCGTTGAACGACACCGTGCCGCCGGGCTGGAGGGTGAAATCCTTGCGGATGACGTTCTGCATGCTCATCTTGTAGATTCCCTCGGTGATGTGATAGTTGCCGAACATCTGGAACTCGCCCTGGTTGAAGAAATTGATGCGCAGGTTGCCGGTTCCGTAAGCCGATATGTAGTCGCCGGCCGTGGGGTCCATGATGATTTTCATGTTGGCCCGTTCGGCAGGTTCTATCTGCAGGTTGATATGGATGGCCGTCGGCGTGTCGTCTTCCTCTTCGTCCTCCAGGCGGTTGAGCGGGTGGTAGACCTCGGCCTTGACGGCAGCCTGCTGGCGGCGCGGGGTACGGTCGACGAAGGTCACGAAACCGGAGTTGGTGGCTTCGGCGGCAGTGCCCAGCACGTAGACAAAGGCCGTCTGGTTGTCGGCCCGTACTTCTCCGTCGACGTTCAGCTGCCCGTCGCCTCCCCGGAGCAGGACATCGCCCGTGGCATAGATGCGTCCGTAGAAGGGGAAGTCGGGAGTCTCGTGGTCGGTGTCGTACACCTTCATGCGGTCGGTCTGGAAGCGGAAACGGTAGCTCAGGTCCTTCAGCTTGGTGTGCCGCAGTTCCCCGTCGGCCTGTCCGGTATGTCCTTCGGGGTCCTGGAGGCGGACATTGGGGAAGCGGAACAAGCCGGACGAGATGTGTACGGAGTCGGCCGAGGCGATGAACGTCGTGTTCAGGATGTTGACCTTCGTGCGCATCTGTGCCCTGACTTCGCCTTCCAGGTCGAGCTGGGCGAAGGGGCCGAAGAGGTGCACGTCGCCGTACGCTTTTCCGTTGACGTTGCTGAAAATATTTTCCACGAAGGGTTGCAGGAAGGACAGGGGAGTACCTCCGGCCTTGATGTGGAGGTCGAGTCCTTTGAGCTTGGGCGATACGTAGCCCGTGACGCCCGTGGTGCAGTCCGCATCGCGCCGGATGTCCGCGTTCAGGCGGACACCCCCCAGTTCCTTGTCCCACGAGGCAAGGATGTCGGCACGGCCCAGCACCGCCTGGTTCAGCGAGAAGTCTTTCACGTCGAGCCGGGCCTCCATGACCGGGTCTTTGAGCAAGTGGAGCAGGCGGGCCTTTCCGCTGATGCCCCCGTCGAAGCGCACGGCATGAAACTGGATCATGTCCATGAGGTAGAGCAGGTTGATGTTCTTCAGGTCTACCAGGCACGAGTCCGTGTCGGCCTTTCCCAGCCGCCCGTGGATTTTCAGGTGCTGGTCGCGGTGCTCGAACAGGAAGTTGTGTATCTCGATGCTGTCTTTGGCAATGTCTACGCTGGCCGGGTGGATGTGCCAGGTGGTATCGTTCAGGATAATCTGGCTGGGCTGGATGTCCACGCGGGTGTGCAGTCCTTTGTGGCGGGGGTCCTGGCTGAAGGAAGCCACCGCATCAATCTTGCCGCTGTAGGTGAGCTGGGTGTTGTTGCCCCAGTAGAGCGTGCTGTGCAGCTTGTCGTCCTTGGCCCGGGTGAGGAGCGAGAGGTTGAACATGGCCCCCTTCTTCATCAGGGTACTGGCGCGCACCTGGAACTGGAGTTCATCGGGATGCGTCTCACACAGCAGGGCCCCCGACTCATAGTGCTTGCCGTTGTAGCTGAACTGCGGGAGGTAGCCGTTGATGCGCATCTGCGAGAGGCTGTCGTTGAACTGGCCATTGAGGACGGCCGGCATCTGCAGGTCGAAAGGTACGTGGAGCACCTTCGACAGGAAGTCGCTGTTTTCCATGCGGAACTGGAAGCGGAACTGGTTGTTCGGTTCGGCGCCCTTCCGGCTTTTTGCTTCCGGGAACAGCGAAGGCAGGTGCTTGCGGATGACCTTCTCGATGCTTTTCAGCAGGGTATGGTAGGCATATCTCCCCTGGATGCTCCCGTTCAGGAAAGGAGAGGTGATGCGTATTTCTTTCTCGGGCGAGTGTGCCTGCGGTTGCGTGGCGTTGATTTGCAGGTGAGGCAGGAAATAGTTGCCGGCCTCGTCGGGGGTGCGCACCTGCAGGCTGTCGAGGTGGATGCTTCCCCGCATGTCGTCGATGGAATGTCCGGAGAAGTCCGCCGTCAGGTTGAGCGAGAGGTCAGTATCTTCGTATTTTTTGGTAAGGTGCAGGGAGTACGGACGGAAGTCGCGCACTTTCACACGCAGGTTGAAGTCGGGTACCGCCTGGCTGGTGACAAAGCTCCCGTCCATGGTGATTTTCCCGTTGTGGTCGTCGAGCGAGAGGTGTCCGTTGAACCCGCCCGGCTTGAAGTCGCCGTTCAGCGCGATGTGCTGGTACTGGTAATGGTTGTATTCGAGAGACGAAATCTCTCCCTTGATGTGCGATTCCAGTTGGTTGTTGCGGTATTGCAGTCCCTTCAGCTCCAGGTCGAACGAAGTCTTCCCGAGTTCCTCCTTGGCCAGCAGTTTCCCCAGTTCGAAGTCTTGGGTCGAGATACGTCCCGAGTAGCTTTTCTGCAAGGTCAGCGTGTCGGTGTGCATGGTCACGTTGGCGTTGAGCTGTCCCGGACGGCTCTTGACGGTGCCGTGGGCGGTGATGCGTGAGGGATAGCCCGACACGTCGCCCTGGAACTGGATGAATCCGAGGCGCTGGATGAGGTCGGGCAGGTTCGTTTCTGCCCCTTTCAGGTTGTGGAACAGCCAGGGAAGGGCTTTCTCGCTGACATCGGCCTGGGTGATTTCGCCGAAGAAATAAGGTGACTTGACAGACTGGTTGGCGTCCATCATCCCCTGTGCGCGCAGAATCAGCTCCTTTTGGGGACTGGCCAGGTAGAAGTGGGTGCAGCGGAACTGCCGTCCTTTGCCGCGGAACGTCGCGTCGATGTGGATGGAGTCCTGGAAGTGCGTCAGTGCCGGAACGAAATACGACAGGTCGGCCGGCGTGACAGAAGCCCGCAGGTTGCCCATGTAGCTCACCGGATTCTCCGGTGACGTCAGCAGGTGCGGGTCCTTGAGGTTGCCCGTAGCCGACAGCGTGTCGATGCACACGAAGGTAGACGGCAGGTGGAGAGTCAGCTCCTGCAGGTAGATGCCCTGCGGATTGGCCGTCACCTTGAGGGCAAACTTCTTCAGGCGGAAGCCGCTCTGTTCGTTGAAGCTCATGCGTCGGATCTGGGCGTTGAGCGAGTCTTTCTGCAAGGCTTTCAAGGAGAGGGTGGCCGAAAGCTCACTGATGCCGATGTGGCTGGAGTTGAATTTCCGGGGGGTGACCGCTTCCGAGAGGACATCGTAGTGCACCTGTCCGCGGCGAATCAATATGGAGTTGATGCGCAGGTCGAGGTGACTTTCCTGCTTTGTGCTGTCTTTGGAAGCAAAGGCGTCGATGAGAAACTGGCAGTTCAGCGGGGCATCCGGAGTGGGACGGCTCAGACGGGCGTCCAGGCCGAACAGCTGGATGCTGCTGATGCGAATCTGATTGCGGAAAAGCGAAGGGATGTCTATCTTGACGGAGAAACGCGAGATGCCCAGCAGGTCTTTTCCCTGCCGGTCCTTGATGCGCACGTTCTGGATGACCACGCGGTTCAGCAAGCCCAGGTCGACGTTGCCGATGCGGACCTCCGCCTGCACCAGCCGGGAAAGCTCACGGGCCGCATACGTACTGACACGATGCTGCACCGCCGGAAGGCTGAACAGGGCAATCAGGCCGAAATAAAGAATCAGTGCGGAAATGACCGTGAGGCGTATGGCTTGTTTTATGCGCGTGAATCTACTCATCTATTTTTTCTGCAATTAGTAAACAAAAGTACAAATAACCGACGAAGAAAGTGGACATCGGAAAAGGTTATTAGCAGTTTTTAAGTTTTGCAGAAAGCTTCGTTTGTCTGTCTTTATGGTAAAAAATTCTATTTTTATTCATTTCTGCATTGAAAATGCAAATAAAAATAGAATTTATGCGGATATTTGAAAAAATATTCGGAAATTTGTGCCGTTTTTAGGAAAACATAGATTGTTGAACATAGATTGACGAAATGACACAGAAACTGAAAATTCCTTCTCCGCTGGCCTCGTTGTTGCCGGTACTGGTCCTGGTGGTCCTGCTTTTTTTCACCATCCGTCTGCTGGGAGCCGATGCGCTGGGCGGAGGCAGTCAGATTTGCCTGCTGCTGACGACGGCCTTGTGTGCCGCCATGGGCATGGGGCGTTACGGGGTGGCCTGGAAAAGTATTGAGCATGCCATCGTAAACAACATTGCAGGGGTGAGTTCCGCCCTGATTATCCTACTGATTATCGGTTCGCTGTCGGCAGCCTGGATGCTGGGCGGCGTGGTACCTACGCTGATATATTACGGTGTACAGATTATCCATCCGAAATTTTTCCTGGTGTCGTGCTGTGCGATTTGTGCCGTGGTATCGGTCATGACCGGCAGCTCGTGGACCACGATAGCCACCATCGGCATTGCCCTGATGGGCATCGGCAAGGCACAGGGATTCGACGAGGGCTGGATTGCCGGAGCCATCGTGTCGGGGGCGTACTTCGGCGACAAGGTGTCTCCGCTTTCGGACACGACCATCCTGGCTTCGTCGGTGACGGACACCCCGCTGTTCACGCACATCCGTTACATGATGTACACCACGGTGCCCTCCATCGTGATTGCCCTGGCGATTTTTACGGTGGCCGGTTTTTCGCACGAGGCCACGGACAGTTCGCAGATGGCGGTGTTTACCACCGGACTGGCCGAGCGTTTCCACATCACTTTCTGGGTCTTGCTGGTGCCGGTAGTGACGGGTATCCTGATTGCCCGGAAGGTGTCGTCCATCATCACGCTGTTTGTGTCGACGGCACTGGCTGTGGTCTGCATGCTGGTGTTTCAGACCGACGTGCTGCGGGAGGTGGCCGGCGAGGGAGTGTCTGGTGCCGAAGCGTTGTATAAAGGAGTGCTGCTGGCTTTGTCGGGCGGCACGTCCGTGCAGGCCTCCAGTCCGGAGCTGACGGAACTGATTGCCACCCGCGGCATGGGCGGCATGATGGACACGGTGTGGCTGATTCTCTGTGCCATGTGCCTGGGCGGGGCGATGACGGCCTGCGGCATGCTGGGCAGCATTACGCGGATGTTCGTACACCTGACCCATAAGCTGGCGGGAACGGTGACGGCTACGGTGGCCTCCGGCCTGTTTCTGAACCTGGCCACGGCCGACCAGTATATTTCGATTATCCTCACCGGAAACATGTTCAAGGATATTTACCAGAAGAACGGATACGAGTCGCGTTTGCTGAGCCGTACGACGGAAGATGCCGTGACGGTGACCAGTCCGCTGATTCCCTGGAACACGTGCGGCATGACGCAGGCCACCATCTTGAGCGTGCCTACGCTGGTGTACCTGCCGTACTGCTTCTTCAACCTGCTCAGTCCGCTGATGAGCATCTTCGTGGCGTGCATCGGCTACAAGATTGTGCGTCCGGCCAAGCACAAGGAATGAACTCATTAAAACCATAAAATATAATGAACCAGAAACACGTAACATTGGCTGCCTGCCTGATGGCTTTCGGGCTGACATTGCAGGCACAGAATGGAGGCATCTCTCCGGAAATGCTGAAGGAAATTCAGCGCAGTTATCAGAATACAGCTGCCGACAAGGCGATTCGCAATGCCTTGGGCGGTACCAGCATCAAGCAACTGGCCCTGAACCAGGAAAACCAGCAGGCGGTGAACGCCGATTTCTCCATCAAGGTGGAGTCGAAAGGAATTACCGACCAGCAGTCGTCGGGCCGCTGCTGGCTGTTTACGGGACTGAACGTGATGCGGGCCAAGGCCATTGCCAAATACGACTTGCCGGGACTGGAGTTCTCGCAGGTGTACTGTTTCTTCTGGGACCAGCTGGAGAAGTCCAACCTCTTCCTGCAGGGGGTGATTGAAACGGCGGGCAAGCCGATGAGCGACCAGACGGTGGAATGGCTGTTCAAGCATCCGCTGAGCGACGGAGGTACCTTTACGGGGGTGGCCGACATCGTGACAAAGTACGGACTGGTGCCCAAGGAGGCCATGCCGGAAACGTACAGCAGTGAGCATACGTCGTATATGTCGTCATTGATTGGATTGAAACTGAAGGAGTTCGGGCTGGAATTGAGAGACCTGTCGGCCAAAGGTGAAAAGACGGCAGTCATTGAGAAACGGAAGGAAGAGATGCTGGGTACGGTCTACCGGATGCTGGCACTGACCCTGGGCGTGCCGCCGACTTCGTTCGACTACGTGCGCAAGGACAGCAAGGGCAAGGTGGTGGAAACAGAGCATCACACACCGATGTCGTTCCTGGAGAAGTATGGCGACAAGAACCTGCTGACTAACTACGTGATGGTGATGAACGACCCGTCGCGCGAGTATTACAAGTGCTACGAGATTGCCTACGACCGTCACTGCTACGACGGGAAGAACTGGACGTACGTGAACCTGCCGGTGGAGGAAATCAAGGAGATGGCCATCGCCTCACTGAAGGACAGCACCCGGATGTATTTCTCCAGCGACGTGACCCAGATGGACAGCAACCGCGGACTGCTGGACGTACACAATTATGATTTCGATTCGCTGATGGGCACCACTTTCGGCATGGACAAGAAGCAGCGTATCCAGACCTTCGCCAGCATGTCGGCTCATGCCATGACGCTGATGGCTGTCGACCTCGACGAGCACGGAAAGCCGAAAAAATGGATGGTGGAAAACAGCTGGGGCCCTTCTGCCGGCTATCAGGGACACCTGATCATGACCGACGAATGGTTCAATGAATACATGTTCCGCCTGGTACTGGAAACCAAATACGTGCCGAAGAAAGTGCTCGACATTTTCAAGCAGAAGCCGATACAGCTTCCGGCATGGGATCCGATGTTTGCGGAAGAAAAATAAGCGAGGCGGGGGAAATAACCGTTCCCTGACTTGTTTTATTGCGGAAAAAATCTTTTCTTTGTGAAAAGAGTCATTTTGACGGGGCGAGGAGATACCGGGTATCTTCGCGCCCTTTTCACCTTAAATTCAGTGTGCTATGAACAAGACACGACCGGTTTCCCAGGCGCTGTGCAGCATGTGGTTCCTGGGATGTTTGTGGGGCGGTTTCCCTCTTTGTGTACAGGGACAGAACGGAGAAGACCTGCCGCCTGATTCCATTTATACCATTGGTTATGCCCGTGGAAGTCTGAAAAACATTTCCGGCTCGGTGGAGCAGATTACGGAGAAACAGATGAACCGGGAGCTGATTACCAACCCGCTGGAAGCCATTCAGGGACGAGTGCCCGGCCTTACCATCCTGAAGAGCAACAACGGGATGGCGGTGCTGGAGTCGGTACGTCTGCGGGGAACGACTTCGCTGACCAGCGGCAACGACCCGCTGATTATCGTGGACGGGGTGTTGGGCGACCTGACGATGCTGGCTTCGGTCTATCCTGCCGACATCGAGACCTTTACCATCCTGAAGGATGCGTCGGAGACGGCGCAGTACGGTTCGCGTGGGGCTTCGGGTGTCATCAACATCGTCACCAAGAAGGGGCTGGCGGGGAAGACACGTGTCAACTACAACGGCAGCTTCGGAATCTCGCATGCCTACCGCAGACTGGATATGCTGTCGGGGGCGGAGTATCGCCGGCTGGCGGCGGAACACGGGTGGAGCATCCTCGACAAGGGGTATGATACGGACTTCCAGAAGGCCATCGAGCAGACGGGTTTGCAGCAGAACCACAATATCGCATTTTATGGGGGAGGAGAAGCTTCCAATTACAGGGTGTCGCTGGGCTTCCAGAACCGGGAGGGAGTGATCCAGCACGAAGGCATGAAACTGTTTACGGCCAACATGAATATGTCGCAGAAGATGCTCGACGGACTGATTGACTGCGAGCTGGGACTGTTCGGCTCCATGCGGCGCGACCGCACGCTGTTCGACCTGCAGAAGACATTCTATTCGGCGGCGGCTTTCAATCCTACCTTCCCTGATTTTCCCAATCCGGAGACGGGAGGATGGGACCAGATTACGACGGCCAGCCAGATTACGAATCCGCTGGCCTGGATGGACGTGGACAACCGGGAGGAGACTTCTTATTTCAGTGCCCATGCCCGCCTGACGTTCCATCTGTGGAAGGACTTGAAGATGGTGCTGTTCGGCTCTTATACGTACAGCACGACGGAGAATGCGCAGTTTCTGCCGACCACGGTGTGGGGCAACGGACAGGCTTACCGGGGCAACCGCAGGGCGGAGTCCATGCTGGGGAATGCCATGCTGACGTACCAGAAGAAGCTGGGAGCGCATTTCCTGGATGTGCTGGCCCTGGGGGAAGTGGAGAAAGACCGCTTTCAGGGATTTTATACGACCACGACCAATTTCTCATCGAATACGATGGGCTATCACAGCTTGCAGGCGGGGCCCTGCGTCCCTGGGAGGGGACAGGCTCTTATTACGAAGAGCCGCATCTGGTGCCTTTCCTGGGACGGGTGAACTATACGTACGACGACCGCTATGTGCTGACGGCCAACTTGCGGACGGATGCTTCTTCCAAGTTCGGACGGAACCACAAATGGGGCGTGTTCCCGGCCGTGTCGGTGGCCTGGAACGTGACACAGGAGAAGTTCATGCGGCCGTATCGCTGGATAGACAACCTGAAGCTGAGGATGGGCTACGGACTGGCGGGCAACCAGGGAGGTATTGATTCGTACACCACCCTGTCACTGGTCCGGCCGAACGGGGTGACACCGGTGGGCAACTCGCCGATTGTGACGTATGAAAGCCTGAAGAATGTCAACCCGAACCTGAAATGGGAGGTGAAGTCGACCTTCAATGCGGGGGTGGACATGGGGTTCTACGGCAACCGTGTGCTGCTTTCGGTGAACTATTATCTTTCCAAAACCCGGGATATGCTGTATCAGTATGACGTGAGTGTGCCTCCCTTTGCCTACAACAAACTGCTGGCCAACCTGGGCTCCATGCGGAACAGCGGTACGGAGCTTTCCATCGGTCTGACTCCGCTGCGTACCAAGGATATGGAGCTGAATATCAACGCCAATGTGACGTTCCAGCGCAACAAGCTCCTGTCGCTGAGCGGAATCTATGAAGGGGAACAGGTCAGTGCGGCACAGTATACAGCATTGGCTGGACTCAACGGGGCCGGTCTGCACGGTGGGTACAACCAGATTGTGTATCAGATTGTGGGACAACCGCTGGGAGTTTTCTATCTGCCGCATTGCGAGGGACTTGTGCCGGACGGAAAGGGGGGATACACCTATCAGATTGCCGACCTGAACGGGGGAGGCGTGAACCTGGAGGACGGGGAAGACCGTTATGTGGCCGGACAGGCTACCCCCAAGACGCTGCTGGGATCGAACATCAGTTTCCGGTACAAGCGTTTCGATGTGTCGCTGCAGATAAACGGGGCATTCGGGCACAAGATTTACAACGGAACGTCTCTGACGTATATGAACATGAACAGCCTGCCCGACTACAATGTGCTGGCGGAGGCTCCGGCACGGAACATACGCGACCTCACGGCTACGGACTACTGGCTGGAAAGCGGCAATTACGTGAACTTTGATTACCTCACCGTGGGATGGAACATTCCGCTCCGGAAAACGCGTTACCTGCACGGGGCCCGACTGGCGCTGACCGTCAACAACCTGGGAACCATTTCCGGATATTCGGGACTGACTCCGCTCATCAATTCCACGCTCGTGGACGAGACTTTCGGGGTGGACGACAAACGGACTTACCCGCTTTCAAGAACCTATATCATCAGTTTAAGTCTTAACTTCTAAACCGCTTGTTATGAAAAGAATATATGTTTTTATATCTGCCGCTCTCAACCTCCTTTCCGGTGCTTCCTGCAGTGCTTATCTCGATGAAAGTCCCAAGGACCGGCTGGACGAGGAAACGGCCTATTCCACGCTGTCGGACGTGCAGCGCAACGGGGTGCTTTCGCTGTACAACTACGTGGGAGGCTATGTCGACAGTCAGGGACTGCAAGGCACCGGGCGGGGCATATACGACCTGAATACCTTCACCACCGACGAGGCGATGATGCCTACCCGCGGAGGCGACTGGTATGACGGGGGATTCTGGCAGGGCTTGTACCTGCATCGCTGGGGAGTGAACAACGAGGCCATTTATGCCACTTGGGAATACCTGTACCGCACGGTGATTCTGTGCAACGGCTCGCTGGAGAAAATCCAGGCTTTTTCGGCGGCGCATCCCACGGAAGAGGTGGCTCCTTTGGTGGCCGAAGTGCGGGCCTTGCGGGCGATGTTTTATTATTATATCATGGACCTTTTCGGCAGTGTGCCTCTCATTGAGAAGAGCAGTCCGGCACTTGAAGAGATTGTTCAGGAAAAACGGTCTAAGGTGTTCTATTTCATCGTGAAAGAGCTGATGGATTCCGAACCTTTCCTGAGCTTGGAACGGAGCAATCAGCCGGGAGTCTATTATGGAAGGGTGACCCGTCCGGTGGTCTGGTTCCTGTTGGCCAAGCTGGCCCTGAATGCCGAAGTCTATGCCGACGACGACTGGACCGACGGAAGCCGTCCGGACGGGAAATCGCTCTTTTTCGAAGTGGACGGACAGTCGCTGAATGCCTGGCAGACGGTGTGCCGTTATGGGGAGAAACTGGCGGCTGCCGGATACAGCCTGGAAGAAGACTATACGGCCAATTTTGCGGTCTTCAATGAGTCTTCGAAAGAGAATATCTTTGTGATTCCCATGGACAAGACACTGTATGCCAACCAGTTTATCTACCTGTTCCGCTCGCGCCACTACAACCATGCCAAAGCTTACGGACTGGGAGGGGAAAACGGAGCATCGGCCACAAAGGAAGTGCTGGAAGCTTTCGGCTACGACACGCCGCAGGTGGATGCCCGGTTTGATTATTGCTATTTTGCCGGTCCGGTGAACGACCTGGAAGGCCGTCAGGTGATGTTCGACGACGGAGTGACCCCGCTGGTGTATGAGCCGTGGAAGGTAGCCCTCGACGTATCGGGACAGCCCTGGGAAAAGACCGCCGGAGCCCGGATGAAGAAATACGAGGTCGACCCGACGGCCCTCAAAGACGGGAAACTGCTGGACAATGACATCGTGCTCTTCCGCTATGCCGACATGCTGCTCATGCAGAGCGAGGCCAAGGTGCGCAACGGAGAGAACGGCGATGCCGAGCTGAACCGGGTGAGAAGCCGGGTGGGGATGCCTCCGCAGACAGCCACCCTCGACTGTCTGCTGGAAGAACGCATGAGGGAGCTGGCCTGGGAAGGATGGAGGCGGCAAGACCTCATCCGCTTCGGCCGTTTTACCCGTGCCTACAGCGACCGTCCGCAGCTTCCGGGGGAAGAAAACGGGTATACGACGGTATTTCCCATCCCCGAAAAGGTGGTCGGCATGAATCCCAATTTATATCAGCATAAGGGATATTAAGGAAATTTTTGCTTTCTCCAGGTGACAGAATCGCTGTTTTGTCATGTAGATTTTACATTTGCCCACGATATAAAGAAATATTTCTCTAATTCGATGGGCAAATGTTCTTTTTTCACTTCTTTTTTCTTTAATTTTGCACGCAAAATAGAAAACCATTTTTTATAACCTAACATGGCAAATTTAATTAAATTGCGTAAAGGCTTAGACATAAACCTGAAAGGCAAGGCTGCTGCACAAGTGGTGGCTGTAAAGGAGCCGGGATTCTATTCACTGTGTCCCGATGATTTTACAGGCGTGACTCCGAAGGTAGTCGTGAAGGAACAGGAATATGTCATGGCCGGAGGACCCTTGTTTGTAGACAAGAATCATCCTGAAGTGAAATTTGTTTCGCCGGTAAGTGGCGTAGTAACAAGCGTGGAACGTGGAGCAAGACGTAAGGTGATGAGCATTACCGTACAGGCTGCTGCGGAACAGGACTTCGAAGAATTCGGCAAGAAGAGCGTAGCTTCTCTCGACGGGGCTGCCGTAAAGGACGTGTTGCTGAATGCCGGTCTGTTCGCCTTTGTCCGTCAGCGTCCGTATGACGTGATTGCCGACCCGACAGTGGCACCCCGTGCGATTTTCGTGTCTGCTTTCGACACCAACCCGCTGGCTCCGGATTTTGAATTTGCGCTTTCAGGCGAAGAAAACAATTTCCAGACAGGATTGGATGCCTTGGCCAAGATTGCCAAGACCTATCTGAGTATCAGTGTAAAACAGAAATCACCGGCTTTGACGCAGGCGAAGAACGTAGAAATCAACGTGTTCGACGGACCTCATCCGGCTGGCAACGTGGGTGTGCAGATCAACCATATCGCTCCGGTGAACAAAGGGGAAACGGTTTGGACCATCGACCCGCAGGCAGTCATCTTCATCGGCCGTCTGTTCAATACAGGTCGTGTGGATTTGACCCGTACGGTAGCCGTAACCGGTTCGGAAGTGTTGAAACCTGCTTACGTGAAGCTGAAAGTAGGTGCCCTGCTGACAGGTGTATTTGCCAACAATGTAACTACGGACAAGGCTTTGCGTTATATCAGCGGTAACGTATTGACCGGAAAGCAGATTACTGCCAACGGTTATCTGGGAGCCTTCCACAGCCAGGTGACAGTGATTCCGGAAGGAAGCGACGTACACGAAATGCTGGGTTGGATCATGCCGCGTCTGAACGATTTCAGTACCAGCCATTCTTATTTCAGCTGGATGATGGGCAAGAAGAAAGAATATGTGTTGGATGCACGTGTGAAGGGTGGTGAACGCCACATGATCATGTCGAACGAATACGACCACGTACTTCCGATGGATATCCTGCCGGAATACCTGATCAAGGCTATCATTGCGGGCGACATCGACCGTATGGAAGCACTGGGTATTTACGAGGTGGCTCCGGAAGACTTTGCCTTGTGTGAATTTGTCTGCTCTTCAAAGATGGAATTGCAGCGTATCGTACGTGACGGACTCGACATGCTCCGCCGTGAAATGTGTTAATGCTAACTAAAACTATTATTAATAAATGAACGCGTTAAGAAATTATCTCGATAAGATAAAGCCTAACTTTGAAGAGGGAGGCAAATTTCATGCTTTTCGTTCTGTGTTCGACGGATTTGAAACATTCCTGTTTGTTCCGAACACAACTTCGAAGACAGGTACGCACATCCACGATGCGATTGACAGCAAACGTATCATGTCGTTCGTGGTGATTGCCCTGATACCGGCCCTGCTGTTCGGTATGTATAATGTGGGTTACCAGCATTTCCATGCTACGAATGTAGAAGGTAGCTTCATCGAAATGTTCGGTTACGGTTTCCTGGCTGTACTGCCGAAAATCATTGTTTCATACGTAGTCGGTCTGGGTATCGAATTTGTCGTAGCTCAGTGGAAGAAGGAAGAAATTCAGGAAGGTTTCCTGGTTTCCGGTATGTTGATTCCGATGATTGTGCCGGTTGACTGCCCGTTGTGGATGCTGGCCGTAGCTACTGCCTTCTCTGTAATCTTTGCCAAGGAAGTATTCGGTGGTACAGGTATGAACATCTTCAACCCTGCGTTGATTACCCGTGCTTTCCTGTTCTTCGCTTATCCGACCAAGATGTCGGGTGATACCGTTTGGGTATCCAGCGACAGCATTTTCGGACTGGGTCACACAGTAGACGGTCTGACTGCCGCTACTGCACTGGGACAGGCTTCTACCGCTACAGACGCCATGGCTTATCCTGCTTTCTCTTGGGATATGGTTACAGGTTTGATTCCGGGATCTATCGGTGAAACCAGTGTCATCGCCATTGCCATCGGTGCGGTTATCCTGTTGTGGTCTGGCGTAGCAAGCTGGAAGACGATGTTGTCTGTATTTGTAGGTGGTGCTTTTATGGGCTGGATTTTCAATACCATCGGTCCGGACACAGCCATGGCTCACATGCCTTGGTATGAACATTTGTGTCTGGGTGGCTTCTGCTTCGGTGCCGTATTTATGGCTACCGACCCTGTGACTTCTTCACGTACGGAAAACGGTAAGTACCTGTATGGTTTCCTGATTGGTGCCATGGCTATCATTATCCGTGTGCTGAATCCGGGTTATCCAGAAGGTATGATGCTGGCAATCTTGCTGATGAACATCTTCGCTCCGCTGATTGACTATGTAATCGTTCAGAATAACATTTCCCGCCGTGCAAAACGTGCTATGTCTAACAAATAAAAACCGAAAATACAATGAATACCAATAGTAACTCTTATACTATCATTTATGCTTCGGTAATGGTTGTTATCGTAGCATTCTTGCTGGCTTTCGTCAACTCTTCTTTGCGTGACTTGCAGGGAAAGAACGTAGAGCTGGATACTAAGAAGCAGATTCTTTCTTCTCTGGGCATCAAAGGGGTGCAGGATGCAGAAGCTGAATTTGCCAAAGTCGTGAAATCGGACATGGTGGTTGCTGAAGACGGCACACTGACTCCGTACGAAGGCGCTTTCGTGACTTCATACGAAAAAGATTTCAAGGAAAACGGTCGTGCCCACATCTTCGTTTGCGAAGTAGAGGGTCAGACTAAATATGTGATTCCGGTATACGGTGCCGGTCTTTGGGGTGCTATCTGGGGATATGTAGCCCTGAACGAAGACAAGAACACGGTATATGGTACTTACTTCTCTCATGCATCTGAAACTCCGGGTCTGGGAGCTGAAATCGCAGGAGAACATTTCCAGAGTGAATTCAAAGACAAACATGTGATGGACGGCGACAACGTAGGTCTGGGAGTCGTAAAGAACGGAAAGGTTGAAAATCCGGAATTCCAGGTAGACGGTATCTCCGGCGGTACAATCACTTCAGTCGGTGTGAACACGATGCTGAAAGGATGTATGGCACATTACACTAAATTTTTAACATCTAAAGAATAAGGAGGAGAACGATAATGGGAAGTTTATTTTCAGCTAAGAACAAAGAAGTATTTTCTACTCCGATTAGCATGAACAACCCGGTGACCGTACAGGTGTTGGGTATCTGTTCTGCTCTGGCCGTTACCTCCAAACTGGAACCGGCCATCGTGATGGGTCTTTCCGTAACCATCATTACCGCTTTTTCTAACGTGGTAATCTCCTTGTTGCGTAAGACTGTTCCTAACCGTATCCGTATCATCGTACAGCTGGTGGTGGTAGCTGCCTTGGTAACTATCGTAAGTGAACTGTTGAAGGCTTTCGCCTACGACGTGAGCGTACAGCTGTCTGTATACGTAGGTCTGATCATTACCAACTGTATCCTGATGGGACGTCTGGAAGCATTCGCCATGTCAAACGGCCCGTGGGAATCTTGCCTGGACGGTATCGGTAACGGTCTGGGTTATGCCAAGATTCTGGTAATCGTTGCATTCTTCCGTGAACTGCTGGGTTCAGGTACCCTGTTGGGATTCAATATCCTGAACTACGACGCCATCAAGAGTGCCGGTTATGTAAACAACGGTTTGATGTTGATGCCGCCGATGGCTTTGATCATCGTAGCGTGCCTGATTTGGTACCAGCGTGCGAAACACAAAGAACTGCAAGACAAAGAATAATTATTAACCAAAAACGGGAATTAAAAATCCAGAATTATGGAACATTTTTTTAGTTTATTGGTCCGCTCAATCTTTGTGGACAATATGATATTTGCGTTCTTCCTGGGTATGTGTTCATACCTGGCTGTTTCGAAGAACGTGAAGACTGCCCTCGGTCTGGGTATTGCCGTAACTTTCGTGCTGGTGGTTACCTTGCCGGTCAACTACCTGTTGCAGACGAAGGTGCTGGCTGCCGACGGCATTCTGGGAATTGACCTGAGCTTCTTGAGCTTCATCCTCTTCATTGCCGTAATCGCGGCTATCGTGCAGCTGGTGGAAATGGTGGTAGAACGCTTCAGTCCTTCACTGTATGCGTCACTGGGTATCTTCCTGCCGTTGATTGCTGTAAACTGTGCCATCATGGGTGCTTCTCTGTTCATGCAGCAGCGTATCACGCTGAGCCCGTCTGACCCGAAATACATCGGCGACATCTGGGATTCTATCTCATACGCCTTGGGTTCAGGTCTCGGCTGGATGCTGGCTATCGTAGGTCTGGCTGCCATCCGTGAGAAAATGGCTTACTCTGACGTACCTGCTCCGTTGAGAGGACTGGGTATCACTTTCATCACTGTAGGTCTGATGGCAATGGCATTTATGTGTTTCTCTGGTTTGAACATCTAATAGGAAAGGAATAAGACAATGGATATGAATTTTATTTTAGCGAGCATTGGAGTATTCCTGGTGACTATTCTGGTGCTGGTAGTCATCCTGCTGGTAGCGAAGAATTTCCTTGTGGCTTCCGGCAACGTGAAACTGACTATCAACGGCGACAAGGAAATGGAAGTAGAATCCGGCTCTACGTTGCTGAACACATTGGCCGTTAACGGCGTATTCTTGCCTTCAGCTTGTGGTGGTAAGGGTTCTTGCGGACAGTGCAAGTGTCAGGTGATTGAAGGAGGCGGCGAAATCCTGCCTTCTGAAGTGAGCCACTTCAGCCGCAAGCAGCAGAAAGACCATTGGCGTCTGGGTTGCCAGGTGAAGGTGAAAGGTGACCTGTCTATCAAGGTGCCTGAATCTGTAATGGGTGTAAAGGAATACGAATGTACCGTTATCTCCAACAAGAACGTGGCTACTTTCATCAAGGAATTCAAGGTGCAGTTGCCTAAGGGTGCCCACATGGACTTCATCCCGGGTTCTTACGCACAGATCAAGATTCCTAAATATGAAATGGACTACAACAAGGACATCGATAAAGACCTTATCGGTAAGGAATACCTGCCTGCATGGGAAAAGTTCGGTTTGTTTAACCTGAAGTGTAAAAACGAAGAAGAAACCATCCGTGCTTACTCTATGGCCAACTATCCGGCTGAAGGCGACGTATTCATGCTGACCGTACGTATCGCTACTCCGCCGTTCAAACCCGACCGCAGCGGTTTCATGGATGTGATGCCGGGTATCGCTTCTTCTTACATCTTTACCCTGAAACCGGGTGACAAGGTGCTGATGAGTGGTCCTTACGGAGACTTCCATCCGATTTTCAACTCAAAGAAGGAAATGATCTGGGTCGGTGGTGGTGCCGGTATGGCTCCGCTGCGTGCACAGATTATGCACATGACTCGTACGTTGAACACAAGAGACCGCGAACTGCACTACTTCTATGGTGCCCGTGCGTTGAACGAAGTGTTCTACCTGCAAGACTTCCTGCAGTTGGAAAAAGACTTCTCGAACTTCCACTTCCACTTGGCACTCGACCGTCCGGATCCGGCAGCCGATGCAGCGGGCGTGAAGTACACTCCGGGATTCGTTCATCAGGTAATGTACAACACTTACCTGAAAGACCACGAAGCTCCGGAAGACATCGAATACTACATGTGTGGTCCTGGTCCGATGTCAAAAGCTGTGGTTAACATGCTGGATAGCCTGGGCGTTGAAAGCTCTTCTATCATGTATGATAACTTCGGTGGATAATCAAGAAATTATAAGTCTTGAAATAAAGAAAGCCTCTGCACAGCGCAGGGGCTTTTTTTATGCCATAAAGACTCTTTGTCGGTTGTCGCGTGAGCATACGGACAGGAGGGGCTGGCAGAAGTTCGCATTTGGATAAAGAATACTTACTTGTTGTTACTTTGTGGAGCCTAACCTGTCGAACAGTCTGCAAGTAGTAATGAATATGGAAAGAAATGAGGCGATATATTACAAAAGTAAGCATTCGGACAAATACATCTTTTACACTTTGAGGTTTGATTGTAGCTTTGC
>ERZ827496.389-NODE-389-length-63934-cov-5.904601_pt1 | contig 63934 bp, 56 predicted proteins | sample MGYA00519769_ERZ827496 | MGnify/ENA primary metagenome ERZ827496 (study PRJEB31778, sample SAMEA3449327) | human gut metagenome | biome: human gut; feature: human-associated habitat; material: faeces | place: United Kingdom | collected 2010/2012 ...
CATCCAGTGCCTCTGCCAGCTGTTCTGTGGTCATCTTCTCTGGATACATTGCTTCCCGAACATCCCGCATCGGTACATGAAGTACGTGGATGTCAATAAATGTATTTTTTCTGGACGACTGTGTGAAGATCCAGAGGTAAAAGATATCGGAGACGGGAAAAAATTTGCACGTTTCCGTCTTGCTGTTGAATGTTACAAAAAAGAAGATAAAAAAGCGAATTTTCTCAAATTCGTCACATGGAATTGTGCAAATTTTGTCGAAAAAAATTTAAAACAAGGTATGAAAATATTAGTCGAATCTACTTGCAACTCTGGTTCATATTTCAACGGCTCCGGTTCCAAAGTATATACTACGGAATTCAATGCTTCGCTCATCACGGTTCTGGATTGGAGAAATCCATCAAATGAACAGAATGAGGCAACGAATAAAGCAAATCCATCCAACAGCCTTCCTTTTGGAAATGTTGCAGACATTCCAGAAGAATTTAAACGATATCAGGATAGACCAAATAATCCAGGCCCTGATGATTACAATCTTAAGGCGAATCCATCCCTTGAGATTAATGATCTCCCACCATGGGAATGTCAATAAATCATGCAAAAAGAGAACTCGCAGTTGCGGGTTTTCTTTTTTGTCCAAAAAAATCTTTTCTTCAAATTTTCTATCACACTATAATTGAAAATTTAAAAAAGCATTTGTAAAGGAGTTAATCATTATGGAAAATCAGGCAATGGCATTACTTGAATCAGGAAAACGTTTGACAGCCGATGAAGAAGTTATCGTATTCCGTTACTATCATGAACACACTACAACAGAAATGAGAAATCAAATTGCACTTAATAATCTGGGGCTGGTTCACAGCGTTATCAATAATTATACATACAGCGGCATTCCGGCCGAAGACTTACAGCAGGAAGGAGTCTGCGGTCTGTTGATTGCAATTGACAAATATGATTACACAAAAGGATTTAAGTTTTCAACATATTCTATGCACTGGATCAAACAAGCGATCAGCCGATATATCATGAATAACGGACGTACAATCCGCATGCCGGTACATATATTGGAAAAATACTATATGATACATAGATGTATTGAAAAATACAATAATGAATATGGGGAAGAACCTCCTGTTGAATACATCGCAAAAGAAACCGGTCTTGCAGAAAAAAATGTAAAAGATCTTTGCAGATATTATACCAATAATGTCTGTATTTCATTAAATCAGGAAATTAATCTGGAGGATTCTCATTCCAGAACCGAATTACTTGACCTTTTACCTGACCCTGCTGTTACAATTGCAGATTCTACAAATTTTGAACAGGATATGCAGCTAATGATCCAGAAAATCAAAAGCATATTAACCGAAAAAGAGTTTGGAATCTTGGATATGCGGTTCGGGCTGACACAAGGAAGCATTATGACACTGGAAGAAGTCGGAAAAGTCTACGGCTGTACAAGAGAACGTATCCGCCAAATTGAAAAAAAAGCCATCATGAAATTACAAACCCCAAAAAATATGAGATATTTCAAAGAATTTGAAGATTATCTCAAATAAGGGAGGGAAAGAATTGAAACTATCATTCCGAAAAGTTTTAGGGGTTGCCTTCATAATTGCTGCCCTTATCTGTATATATTTTGCATTTTTGCAACAGGAAAAATATATACAGGGAAATGCCGAATACAAAAAAATAAAGCAGACTGCTACAGATACTCCGTCTGATGATTCGAAACATACGCAGGATTTTCAAGTTGATTGGAATACCCTGAAGACACAAAATCCGGACATTGTAGGATGGATTCGTATGGATCCAAGTGTGAATTATCCGATTGTACAGACCCAAAACAACAGTTATTATTTAAAACACGGGTTTGGTAAATCTTATAATATCAACGGATGTATTTTCATGCATGCAGATAACAAATCCGATTGGTGCGATCCAAATACAATTGTATATGGACATAATATGATTAATGGTTCCATGTTTGGTAACAACAAATTATATAAATCTAAATCATATACAGAAGCACATCCTTACTTTTATGTATATACGCCTTCCGGGAAAATGACTTACACCATTTTTGACGTAATGACAGTAAATGATGCTACAGTGCCTTATACTATTGATATGCAGACCAAAGAAGACTTTCAATCCTATCTTGATACTATAAAGAAACTTTCCACATATCAGATGAATGTACCGGTAACTACAGCTGACCATATCGTTACATTGTCCACCTGTACCAATCACGGACGGCAAAGATTTCTAATTCAGGGAGTCCTTACAAATATTGAAAATAATAATGAATAAAAAAGAATCCTCTCATAAAATTCAGTGAGAGGATTCTTCATATTTTCTAGCTGCCAATGCCAGATATTCAGCAAACATCGTTCTTCGTTTGCCTATTGTATTTGTTCGTATTGCGCATTCCATAGCAGAGCCTTCATTAATAATAAATACTCTTTTTTTTGCTCTGGTAACTCCCGTATACAAGAGATTTCTTACCAGCATGTTTGCCGGTTCTGATGGCATCACTACAATTGCATTTTTAAACTCTGATCCTTGCGATTTATGGATTGTCATTCCATATGCAAGCTGCACATCATCCAGTGCATCTCTGCATAGATTAACCATTTCTCCGCGAATATCGGCAACCATCTTTCCTTTTCCAAGTTCTTTTACAATACCGATATCTCCATTAAAGTATCCATCCTGGGAACTATAGTTGTTTTTCATCATGATAATCTTGTCATTCACACGGAATTTTGTATTACCATAAGTCAGACTCTGTTTCTCTGGATTTAATAAATCCTGTAAAACCGTATTACAATTTTCGATTCCGGCTTCTCCTTTTCTCGATGGACAAAGGATTTGTGTTTCAAAAGGGTTATCTTTATTATAAAGTTTTTGCATCAGGCTTTTTGTCTGTTCCAATGTTTCTTCTTCACATTTCGTGTGGATAATCTGAAAGTCTTCACACTCATGCAAATGAATGTTACCCTCATTGATTTTTTGGGAATTATCTATAATTGGAGAACCACCTTTTTGACGGAATACCTCTGTTAAACGGTTCTTCTCTATAAATAAATCCGATGTTCCCATCAAATCATTCTTTTGCCAACGTTTCCTTTCGGATTACATCCTCCAATGATTTCTGCAGATTCTCTTTTGATTCTTCCGGAAGTATAGACATATCAAATATCGCTCTCGGCTTTAGATTTTCCACAAAAGCTTTCTTCTCTTTTCGCTTCTGGTAAAAATATTTATAAGCCATGTCAATTTCATCCAGACCGAACGGATCCGGAATATTTGCAAATGCTGTTTTCAGTGTTGTTTTTTCTTCTTCCGTCAATTTTTTATTGTTTTCTCCAATAAACTCACATAATTTTTCAAACGAAATTTTCGTTGGAAGAATTGACAGAAAAAATTCTGTCTGCTCTTTCTGTGACAGAACTTCAAAGAAATCCGTTTTACACATAGCCTGGAAAATATCCGTAGAGGTTCCAAGCTTTGCCTGTAGAAACTCATCCGCTGCTTTTGCTGTTGAATTTTTGCCATTTACTTTCACTTGTGTCGCTGCTGACAGCTTACAGATTCTCTGGATACTGCTCTGATCCTCAAATACGATTGTTGCAGAAGCTCTATCACTCTGTTCACGGATATCATCCTTTTTAACATCTCCAGTCAACGCAAAGTTAAATGCTTTTAAAACAGATGTCTTACCAGCTCCACAAGGACCTGTAAAAAATGAGATCCTTTCCAAAGAAATTTCCATATCTGGAATTCCTCTAAAATTTTTGATTTTTATTGTATTGATTTTCATGTTTTTTCCTCCTATCATCAATGTATTTTCACTATCAATAGAATGATTGTTTTTTCTCTAAATAAAAAAACAGGCTGGAAAAACAGCCTGTTTCATTCAAATAATTACAAAATCTCATGCATAAAAAGGTTTGAGCAAACCTCTTTCACCGGATCCTCGAAATTCGGTTGCTGCATCAATTCCTGTGCTTTCATGTAATTTTCTTCATCCAGCCAGTGAATATACAGCGATACCTTTGTTCTTGTCCCGAAAATTGGTTCTAAAATATGATTCCTTACAATACGCCAGTCACCTCCTGCGAGACCGCATCCGATCATTCCAGGAACTGCCAGTGTGAGGTGTTCCGTTTCCGCATAATATAAGGCACTTACAAGTGCCTTATAGAGAGCGGCATATATGGTATCAACTCCAGACCCTGTAGGAATGTCCTCTCCGAAGAGATTATAAACTTGATAGGTATCCGTTTTCATACGAATTACTTTACCAAGATTTGCACGGCCATATTCCCGACAGATTTCCTGGTAAGTTCTGTATTGTTCTTCTGATAATAACTGATTTCGGATTTGTTTCGCTAATCCTGCTCCCATAACCCCTTTACAGTTCACCTGATGACAGATAACATCTGCCTCCGTATGTAAAATATCTCCAATTTTATCGATAATCATAAAAATCATCCTCCTGTGGTGTAATATCGTATTTTTTCTCCAGCGTTTTCTTGAACTTTGGATCTTGCTCTGTATATGCACGTAATAATTCCTGTGGTGTGCAACTGCCGTTTTCTTCTGTGATTCGATTAATAATATCCGGATCCATATCTTTTGTATATCGTTTCGTCATCTCAGAGGTAATTTCCACATGATCGATCGAATGAATTAATTTCCCATCAACAGTAGGAAGTGCTTCATCTGTAGCATGAACCCCTCCGATTCCCATAAACAACATATAGGCAAATTCTAGCAATATAATTCCTATTGCGATTCTCATTTTCCGTTTGCATGATTTTGTTTTCTCCATTTTTTCTCCTTATGTTTGCATAGATTTGAACTATTCGAGATATTTTTCCCTCCTCTCATCGAATTCATTAGTTCTGAAAATAGAGTGCTTGAAATAACAATAAATAATTTTGTCCAGAAAATCAGGTAAGAAATAATTTCTTTCATACTATTAATGAATATCAATAATATGACTATTTATATACAAGGAGGATCTATATGAATACTAAAGACTTTAAAACCCGCAGTGAAACAATCCATCGTGCAGCACCGTGCCCGGCAAACCATTGGATCATCGGTCTGGATATCGGATATTCTGCAATCAAAGGAATGAGTCCTAATAAAATTTATTCTGTTCCAGCTTACGCAAGGAAAATCCCTGCTGATCGTGTCAGGCTCAATGAACCTTCTGAAACAGATATCTATTATAAAGCAGAAAATGGTGATATCTGGGTTGTTGGCTCTCTGGCTTACAATGAACTCTCTGCATCGGATATAATTGACAGCGAGCAGGAATTATTTGGCCGTAAAAGATACTATTCTGATATGTTCCGTGTTATCTCGGACACTGGCATCGCCATTGGATTAATGGGGAATGACAAGGGCAATTCGAAAGGAAAGAAACTTACCATTCAGACAGGACTCCCGCCAAAATATTTAAAAGCCGACCAGAATGATTTGAAGGAAGTTCTTTCCGGACATCATCATTTCAGTCTGCGTATTGGACGTGCACCTTGGCAGCAGTTTGATTTTGTGGTAGACAGCAAAAATATTTTTGTTATGCCGCAGCCGCTCGGAGCGTTGGTTTCTGCTCTTGTCGGAAAAGATGGAAAACAGCTTGCCACTGCAGCAAAAATCTTTTCAAAGAATACGATTGTGTTTGATCCAGGATTTGGAACCTGTGATGATTATCTTGTCGATCATGGTAGTGTTGTCGATGAAAACACATTCCCGGATTTTGGGATGCGGGAGGTCTTTTCAAGAACATGTAAAAAAATTCAGGACACTTATGGTGTATCATTACAGATCCCGGATCTGCAGAACCTTTTAGAAACAGGTGAAATACGGATTCTCGATCGAAAGCATATGAAACGTAGCAATGAATCCTTCCGCACACTACTGGAAGATGCATCCAGAGAAGTATGCAATGAAACAATTGAAAAGTTAAAATCAACACATAATTATTTTGCTGACATTGATTACATTGTTGCAACCGGTGGTACTTATGATGCATGGTCCGAACAGTTTAATAATGTCTTCCGTTATATGGATGGACTGCAAATTATTCCTGGTAATATCAATGATCCGGATTTAAGCAATATCTATTCAAATGTGCGGGGATATTATTACCAGCGTGTTAATCAGATCCGCTAGGAGGTGATAATATGAACGTAATCGTTCGTTTATACTGGCAGCATGATCTGGATTTGGTCGCACTTACCTTGCATCCAATGTTTGAAATGGGAAAATGGATGAAAAAGGCCATGATTGCATATGCGCAGGGGGATGAGGAATTTCATATTCCGCTTCCTCCAGAAATGCCTCCAGAGAAACCTCTGGAAAATTGTGATGCGCATTTTGCTTTGGATCCCAAAAACGAAATTGAAAATGAGGTTATCAAAATTTTACAGCAGTTTCGGAATGGACAGCGCAATAGTGTAATTAAGCTTATTTTTCGCAATTATCTGGATGAACTTTTTCTGAAACCATATATCGACACAAATACCTATATTGTAAAAGCAAGGGGAAACTATGGTGGAAAGAAAAAAGAAAATAATATATCCATTCCATCCGTAACGAAACGAACAGCCAAGACAATTACAAAAGCTGAAAAAGCATCAAACGCATCCAATGCACAAACTACAACGCCGCCAGAAGAGGAATCCTCTAAAGAGCCAGATCATAAACAGTTGTCCAATCTCTCTTTAAGTAATTCAATTGATAAAAAAGCAAAAAATACTACACCTCCAGATTTAAAACCAGATACTAATTTTATAAATAAAGAAAATATATCGAAAAACACTGAATCTGCATCGTATGATGAAAAAAACATGGAGAAAGATGCATATCACGAAAAAGAAATGCTACCAGAAAAAGAAGAAGATCTTCATACTTCATCTGCTTCTGAAACTTTTGAAAATAGCGGTTCTGAATCATTCGGTGATGATGGATTTGACTTGTTTTCAAGTATCGAAAATTTAATTTAATCAGAGTGAGGGAAAGACAGTGACTGAAAAAGATATTTATGACAAAAGAAAATTTTATAAAACAAAATTGGAGCCATTGATTCATGAATTGAAATTGCAGTGCAATATGGAACATATGCCTATGTTTGTTACGGTAGCTGTAAAAAACGATAAAGCAGGTACAGAATACGCAAGTGACATGGTTCTTGCAGGATCCGGAACTGAATTAGAAAACAATCGAATTTCGAAGCTCCTCTTGGAATTAAATAATATTCATCAAAAATATCCAGATTATATCGAAAAGGATATCCGGGAGATTTCTCAGTATCTGGAACGGCTTAACACTAACATCCATCCAAATTCCGGTATAGAGCTTGCAGACAATAAAATAAATACATTCCATAAGATTACAGATCCTTACAAGCCATCATCTTGTGAACCAGATGGTTATTCTGATTTAATGGATGTCTAAGAAAAAGTAGCTGGCACTACGGGATAGTGCCAGCCCATTTCTTGTTCTGATGTTTTAGTTTTTCATTCTCACATATGCATTCAAGCACAGCATCCACACCAAATGAAGTAAAATTATGATATAGATGCTGCAATTCCATTTTATCATATTTTTTTAATCGGTTTCTGAGATAATTCGATTCCTCAGAAGACAATTCAAACAATTTTTCAGCACGATTTACGACCAAATTACCCAGTTTCTCTTTGGAGATGTATTTATCTCATTCTTCTTTTCCCTGCAAGTCCGTTAATTCTACGGCTGTCCTCGTCATGCGAAACTCATCATTCATCTGATTAATAGAACGATCTATTTCCTGCTCCATTACTTCGGAACGTTCTATTTCAATCTCATAAGCAATCTTATCTTCTTTTTTTACCATATAATGCACTCCTTTTCTTATGTACTGGAATATTCCCTTCTATATATAGTATGACAGAAAAAATTTTTGTTTGCCTTTTCTGGACAAATTCTGTAATACAAATACATATAAAAAAAGCCCTACCATACAGCAGAGCTTTATATTTAATTCAGGAAAAATATATAAATTTGGAAAATATTTACTAAAGTTTAATTTATATGCCCCAAAAGCACAATTGCAATAATTTGCCATTCACAAAATCCATATAATTCATTTGTTTTTACTTATCAATATTCCTATCTGTTTTATATTGAATTTGAAATATAACTGTTGCATTAATTGTATTCATCTTTTTTCAATGGTGGGAAAAGCAACACTTTTGCAATAAAGAAATCAGCTTTGCAACCTTATTGATCTTTTTTATTCATTATCAATCCTTCCCAAAAATGTGATTAAATAAGGCTTTTTAATACTCTTTAATAATCTTCAATAGCTAAAAAAAAGAAGCCTGAAACAACCAGCCATTGGTTAATGTACGTGTTTCTTACCATATATTAATAGTATGTAAGAAAAGGTACGATACTTGATAAAATATATCTTCTGGGATTACTGTTTCCTTCAAAGCATCCTACACAATTGAAAAACAGAAGTAAACGTAGATATATCTAGTACGTTTACTTCTGTTTTTTATAATTCTTTCATCTTTCCAAGAATCTCCTGATAAAATACTTCCTGATTTCCGCTATTCTTCAAATCCTCCAGTATCACGCCATCTTTCAACAGAATCAACCGACTGCAATAGCTAGCCATCTGCGGGTCATGTGTTACCATGACAATCGTCTTCCCGAATTCCTGATTAATGTAGGACAATGTATGGATAACCTGTTTGGATGAATTAGAATCAAGGTTCCCGGTCGGCTCATCTGCAAGTATCAATTCTGGATTTTCTGCCATTGCTCTGCAAATCGCCGTTCTCTGTTTCTCACCTCCAGACAGTTCGTAAGGTTTTTTATCTAACAGCTTGTAAATTCCAAGTTTTTCTGCCATAGTTTCTGCAGTTTTAGAACTTTCCACAGGATCATCTTCATTTAATATCAATGGCATCATAATATTCTCACGAACAGTTAAGCTATTCATCAAGTAAAAATCCTGAAAAACAAACGCCAGTTGCGTCCGGCGTATTTCTGCCAGATGATCTCCATAAATTTCTGTTGTATCTTCGCCGTTATAGAGCACTTTTCCGCCATTTGGCTTATTAAGCATTCCGATAGTTTTCAAAAGTGTGGTTTTCCCACATCCGGAACTTCCCATAATACCAATAAATTCCCCTCGTTTTACCTGAAATGAAATTCCTCTTAGCACAGAATAAACCTTTGTCTCTCCGTCCGGCATGACTGTTGAATAGCTTCTTTCCAGATTATCAATTTCTAATATATTTTCTTTATTCATCCTTATTTCTCCTCTCACTGCGCTTAAATGAACGCCATGCTGCAATTCTTACGATTATCATGATAATAGCGGTCATACCTATAATCATTACTGCGGCTTCTGCCAGATAAATCTTTGTCCAATATACCGGCATTTTCTTATATAATATTTTCACCAATATCATTACTGCCGCTATAAACATTCCGGTTATCAGGGCAACTTTGGATGTCATGGTTATTTCTTTATAAATATTTTTTCTTCGCTTTTTCTCTGGCATTCCAGTGCGGTAATAGAATAAATACTTCCATTCCAGTGCTTCGTAATCACTGGATATTTTCTCTAGTAAGATAAAGATTATGCTGATAAATAATACAAGCATATCAATCAACATCGCACTTACATTTAACATTCGGTTTTCCTGATTTTCTATTGTGCACGATTTTTTATCATAAATCAGATTTCCGTCATGATAATCAAAGAAATTAATCTGTGAATGTTTTGCTGCATAATTAGCTATTTTATTTACAACAGCATCATAATTCTGTGCTACGTTCATTAATACTGTAAGGTTTGACCCTTTGGCTTTTTGACTAATCTTATCATATTCATGATCCGAAAATACAATTATATCTTCAAACACATCCGTATTCATATTGCTGGTACTCAAAACCCTTGTTTTAAAATTCCCGGTAATGATTCTTCTGTCATTTCCCTTAATTGTATATTTTCTTGTAAATTTATTACCTGGTAATGTTCTCGCAGTATAAATCCAGATATCTGCAGTAGCGCATCCGGTGTATAATCTTGGTTTCAGCTTTCCGAAATCCAGACCAATTGTTCCATATTCGCTTCGGTCCCATTGGTATATAACGTATATTTCATCATTTTTTAAATGAACCTGCTTTCCTGTAAGGCGTTTATATTCTGTTGCAGAAATTCCAGTATGTTCTGCACAGTTTCCTGAAGTCACTCTGATAGATGGAATGAATTCTGTCTGAACATTATACTTTTCTTTTAACTTTTCGATAAATGCTTTATCTTTTGTATTGGCACCCCAGACTATGTCATACGGATAATTTTCCGGCTGCCTTACAGGAAGATTGTCTACCAATACAATATTAAATCCAAACAGAATAACAATCAGAAAAGCACTGACAATATAACTGATATTAGCATGACTGAAAAACTGATCGTACCAGTTATCGAGCCAAAGGATTTTTTTATAATATTTATTCTTTCGTTTTCTTAATTTTTCAAGATATAATCTACAGCCAAATAAAGTAAAAATAACTGCCGTTATGATTCCTAGAGCTGTCGGAATCGTATATCCGATTTGTCCCCAATATGTAACAATAGAAACTAATGTAAGAATAAATACTGCAACTCCTATAAGACAAAATAGCAATGTATTCTTACTTGCTCTGTTATGATTACTTCCTCCCGATACTATATGGTCAATTCCGATACAGGCAATATACTGATCACAAAAGGCGAAGCCGATTCCAAACATGATTACGCTTATAATTAGTGTGAGAATTAACGGTGATATTCCCAAATATATATTGCTTACATAATTCTGAAAAATATTTTCCAGTATCTTTTTTACGATCATTGCTTCCAATATTCCAAGAATCAATCCTCCTGCAATTGATCCTAAAATGATTCCGAGATATTCACAGCCAATATACATATATCTGTGTTTCCTTTTGATTCCCAGTATATTGAGCATTGCATAATCGCTGGATCGTTTACGAATATATCCGAGTATAATTAAAATCATGAGAAAGATCAGTAACACATACGGCAAAATAAAATTCTTTTCAACTTCCATTACTAATTCTGTCATAGTTGCCCGTCGTCCCGTTGATATATAAACAAGACTGCTGCCAACAGACGTAGAAAAAAATACGACCGATATACAGAAGATTCCACTTAAAATAACTCTTATGTAATCCTTTTTCCTTTCTCCCAGCAGTTTAAAAAATATTTTTTTCAACATACTTTTCATCCCCTTATCCTTATCAGTTATTATAGATAGAAATCATAAATATCAGATGATCTTCATATACCTTATATTCGAAGATTCCATCATACTTTTTTACAATATCCTGTATATTCTTCATTCCATATCCATGAAGTCCATTATCTTTTTTATTTGAAACAAATTCTTTTTGAATTTGCTTCGGCATTTCCTCTAATGCATTTGCAATTTCAATATATAACAATAGATTTTTCTTTTTTATCTTAATCTTTATCCAACGCTTTTTATCATTGATTTTCTCACAGGCTTCCAACGCATTATCCAATAGATTCCCGAAAAGGGATATGATTTCCCGGTCTGTAAAAGGGAGTGTCGAAAAGACTTCTGTATCAATCTGCATAACGGTATTTTGATTCTGTGCATCCTTTTCCTTTTGGTTTAAGATCATATCCAGCATATGATTTCCAGTCCAGACATGAAAATTATATTCCAGCATATCATCACTAAGTTCATTCAGATATTCATGCAATCCGGGCCAGTTCTGCTCTTGATCATAGTTCTTGAGCGCCAGAATATGGTTCTTCATATCATGAACCACTTTTCGGCTTTTTAACATTTCTTGATAGCGTTCTTCCAAAATCTTGACTTTCGTTTGTAATGCATGCTTTTCCTGTTCCTCTAATTGAGATATTAATATCTGATGTTCTGCTTCCCATGTATCCAGCATTGCATCAATTAGAATCCATAGACCGATAAAAACCAACAATACACATATATATATTTCTACATATATAGGAATCAAAGAATCATCTATAGGATCTACATAAGCAAATTTCTCAAAAAACCTCGAAAAGATAGCTAAATATATAATCCAAAAAAATCCACGATAATCACTTGACTGTTCATTTTTTAATATGTGATATATTCGTGCTAATTCAGTCAATTGAAAAAGTGCAATTAGAATAATGATAATTAAGAAAACAAATGCTGTCATTTTTGTATAGTTCCAGGATTCTCTTAATGATGGCAATATCGTTTCATTATACATTTGGACATAGTCATTCATTTTCAACACATTATACAAATATCCGTATATTGTATAATGCTGTATCCACGGGAAAAGAAGGTATATTTGCAAGACTACGCCTATTATAAAGTCTATTTTTCTTTTTCTTGTCCAATCTTTCATTTGATTTGTCTCCGTATTAATTTCTTGGTTTATTATAGCATGCCTTTTCTTCATTTGGTTGATAGTGGCCATGAATACCCGGTTTTCTGGCCACGAATTTTTTAAAAACACCCTTATAACAATCTCTTTTGCATACTTCGACATATCTACAGAACTTGCTACCGGTAGTTTCTTCCGAATGCATGGTGATAGAAATAATTTTTATCTGATCGCTTTTATTTTTTCGGAGTATCAGCAAAAAGTCAGGAAGATTAAATATAATCAACCTGACTTTTTTATCAAAGGTTATGATCCGTTTCATTACAGTACCCTTTCGCCCCGGAACAATCACATATTCCATGAACAAAAACGGTATAAATGGAGCGATACAATCTACACCCGTTATCAGCTGTATTTTTCTCTTTTTTCCTGCTGGGCAAAACCTTTCGAATTGCTTTCATGCAATTTGGTCAAAAAGAAAATCTCTCGTAATTTCGGCAAAATTTAAAACATGATGGAATTTACTCTTGCACTGGAATTTACTTTTTCAAGTCAGCAATGTCAATTTTTTGTGAATCTTTTACAGCTCTTTCATCTTTCTGAGAATCTCCTGATAAAACGCCTCCTGATCCCCACTATTCTTTAAATCCTCCAATATCACTCCATCTTTCAATAGAATCAACCGGCTACAATAGCTTGCCATCTGCAGATCATGTGTGACCATGATGATTGTCTTTCCTATATCATTCATTTGTTTTTCAAGATATTTTTTTGTGCTTTCATAATCTTATCGCAGAAAACATCCTGTTTTTCTTTTTTCCTTAATTCAACTTCAATATTCCCATCCTTTACAAAGATCACCTTGTCACAAAAGCTTGCAACATATGCATCATGCGTTACCAAAACAACAGCCTTTTTCAAATCTTTATTGATCATCTGCAGGTATTCCATTACTGTTTCTGATGAAGCAGAATCCAGATTTCCGGTCGGTTCATCGGCAAGGATCAGATCCGAATGATTCATCAACGCCCGGCAGATTGCTGCCCTTTGTTTTTCGCCTCCTGATAATTCAAAGATTTTTTTATCCAGTAAAGCACGAACCCCCATAATATCGGCTAGTTTTTCTGCTTCCGTTATACTCTCTTCTACTGGACTGTGATCCAGAATCTTCGGCAGCATGATATTTTCTCTTACCGATAAACTGTCCATAAGATAGTAATCCTGATATATGAATCCAATTTCACGGCGTCTGATCATGGCAAGCCTGTCCCCTCTTAACGAATTACTGTCTTCACCTTTAAAAAAGACTTTTCCTTCCGTCGGCCGGTCCAGCAGTCCTAATAATTTTAAGAGTGTTGTTTTCCCTGATCCAGATTTTCCCATAATGGCTATGAATTCCTGGTTATTAATGGTCAGATTGATTCCTTTTAATACATCTATTTTCGTTTCATTAACAAGATATGATCTCTTTAACCCTTCTGTCCGCAGTATTTCTGTATTATTTGTCATGATTTTCTACCCCCTTCTTGCCTTTCGATTCATAATCCAAAAATATATTCCATTTATTACGATCCACACTGCTATAACCACTGCTTCCTGTAATTCACAGATTTTCCGGATATCATCTGGATACATTCTCGCAGTCATGGTATCTCGCATAAATAATATGGTTGAAATGATAAGAATAATTGTCGGGACAATCCAATATATGTACCATTCTCTTTTATTCATTTTCTTCCGTTCTTTTCGGTCCATTCCCATGGATACCAGGAATTTCTCGCGTTCTGCTTTTTCTTTTTTCTCCATTTCGTTCATGGCATATAGCATGATCCAATTCAATATGCTTAATGTAATGATAATATATACACAGATCATCGACTTAACGGCTCTTTCGGTTTTCATATCCGTAATTGCTGCTTTTGATAAATAATGAAATTTTACCGTAGAATCATAATTGCCGATATATTTATGTCTCTCTTCTTTTGACTCCAATTCTTTATCGATTTGATCTATGTACTTTTTATCTGTCTGGATGAATACCAGTTTTGTTGGTCCTTCAATAATATAAGGTTCTCCATCATCACCATACATTGCCTTATACCGTTCCAATTTAAAACCAGTCAAAGCCTCTATATCCTTCCATTCATTTTGAGCTTTTTTGAAATATTCATCGGAAAAAACGATCAGATTTTCACATTTTGGTGTACTGTAACACCCTGTAAGACTGGAGATCTCCTCTCCGGCAACTATTTTCTTATCGTATGTTGTCTCATGATCAGCATAATCACAATATTCACAAGGGAGTCCGATATGTAAAGTCGGTGTCTTTTTGTTATAGTACCAGTCGACCGGCTGAGCCTTTGTTGCCCGGTCCTGTTGATGGACAACATATACTTTCTTTCCATTTTTATCCAGATTTAAGGATTTCTTTTTATACGATGGATCTACAGCTTTTTTTAACTTGTAATAAGTAGACTCCGAGATACCAATCTGTTGTCCCTGGATAATAATTTCCCCTCGTCCCTCTAAATGTTCCGTCTTATCTGCGTTTGCAACTCTTACCATTGGATATTCAGTTAATGTAGCATGATACTTTTCTTTTATTTTTTCAAAAAGCTTATCGTCTGATTTATCTGCAACACACATAAAATCATACGGATATAAACTTTCTGCTTTTTCGGCATTTATTGTACTGATAAATTGTATTCCGAAATAAAAGCAGCTTAAAAAACTCATCAGTGAAAAGAATAAAATATATCTGCTCACGGTATTCATACGGTAATAAAACCGATGATTCATCAAAAGATTCTTATAATATTTTTTCTGCTTTTTGTGCTTTATACGTTCTAAAAAAATAGAAAATATATTTCTTAAGCTTAAATACAATCCGGCAAAGAAAGCGATGATCAGATATGCACTCTCATAATGGTATATTTTAGAATATGCATAAACGGAATAAATACAAAGTATGATTCCGATCATTATTTTAGGAACTCTGAATTTTCCTTCCAGCTTTTCTATTCTTGCTGTCTCATTCATATTAGTAATGATCAGAAAATCGGATTGCAATTCTTTTACCAGCAAGAAACTGAGCCCATATATAAATAAAATGAGGATACAAATAGACGGATATGTAAAGAAAGCCACCCTTCCTAATTTAAAATTTATATGCAAAGCACGAACCATAAGGATCTTTAATCCCTCAGTCAATATTTTTCCAACGAAAAATCCTGCTATGATGGATACCAGATACGAAATTGCTGCCTCGTATAAAACCATCGTTTTTAAATCTTTCTTTGATATTCCCATTCTTTGTAAAAATACATATTCCGGAATACGCTTTCCAAGATATGATATGAGAACTGTGATAATCAGTATAATTCCGCAGAATAATAGAATTGTTCCGGCGGAAAGAAAGCTTTTGCTTATTCCGTCTTCCTGCATAAAATATTCTGAGGAATGTCCGTTGGAAAACATCTGATATCCGCTGACTATAGCATATGAAATTGCCGTCAGTATTGTTTCGCATAAAATCAGAATTCTTAATTCTTTATGGTGTCCCAAAAATATTTTTTTCATTATCTGAAAAAATAACTTGTCTTTTTTCATTTCACTCACCCACTCACATAAAATAATGTCTTATATCATTTGCTGTATATATCGGCATAGACTGAAATCATGACTACAAAATAATCTTCAACCATTTGAGATTGAAAGATCCCACGATATTTTTCAACAACATCCATAATGTTTTTCATTCCGTATCCATGTAAAGTACCATTTGTTTTTGTGCTTATAAACGTTCCCGGAACTGGTTGCACTGTATGCTCTGTCGTATTTTTGATTTCAAAATACAACAGTTGATTTTTCTTTTTCATTTTTATATGGATCCACGTATTTTTATCAGTTATTCGTTCACAGGCTTCTATTGCATTGTCTAAAAGATTGCCAAACAATGATATAATTTCACGATCCGTAAAAGGAAGCGTTGTAAATACTTCTGTGCTGATCTGCATATCGATTTTTTTATCTTTGGCTTCTTTTAATTTCTCATTAAGTATCATGTCCAGCATACGATTGCCTGTCCAGATTTGATAATTGTAATCTAATATATCCTTGCTAAGTTCATTTAAGTAGTCATTCAGTCCGATCCAGTCCTGCTCCTGGGAATATTTTTTTAATGCAAGCAGATGGTTTTTCATATCATGCACAACCTTTCTGCTTTTCAGCATTTCCTTATATTGTGCTTCCAGGGAATTTATTTTTATTTGCAGTAATTTCTTATCACATTCTTCCAGTTCAGCTTTGTGCTTTGCTGTCTCATCATCCCAGATATTTGCCTGCATATCTAAAAATATCCACACAACTATCAAAGCTAAAAATGTTATCATGTAAAAATAAGCAGGCATGGAATAAAGCTTTATCAATCCTTCACTGTGTGCGTCCAACGCAGCGAGAAAAATATAAAATACCGCAAACCAGGCGATACCAATAGCTAATAAATAGTTAGAATTATTGATACCCTTTATGTTCTGATATAGTTTAAACAATTCTAAACATTGCACAAGAAGCATTGCAATTATAGCCAGCAAGAAGATTAATGCTGCCATTCTTGAATACTGTTGCGGCCATGTATGATTTTTCAAGAATGTTTGTATATATATGTCTACATAATCGTTTTGTCGAAATGCCTTTATTAAATACATATGTATTGTGTTATATTTCCCATTTATATTGATCCATGGGATGCAAAGATATATCTGAAAAACGATTTCCATAAATATGTCTGCTTTTTGTTTCCTTGTTCTTTCTTTTATGGTGTATTTCTCCAATAGTTTATGTTTTGGCTTTTTTTGTTTTACGGTGTCTGTTATTGTCATTTGAAAGGGCTTCCTTATTATTTTGTGTTAATTTTATACTTAAATGATTGGGATAATTATACCATGATTTGTGTGGCAACAGTTGCTTGTGGCCATGAATACCCGGTTTTCTGGCCATGAATTTTTCGAAATACTCTTTATAACAATTTCTTTTGCCTATTTTGGCGTCTACAAAACCTGAAATTGGAATTGTGAATCTTCTACAATTCTTTCATCTTCCCAAGGATCTCCTGATAAAATGCATCCTGATTTCCGCTATTCTTCAAATCCTCTAGTATTACACCATCTTTCAACAGAATTAACCGGCTACAATAGCTTGCCATCTGCGGATCATGCGTTACCATGACAATCGTCTTCTTATATTCCGATGAAATCTTATTCAATGCATCAATTACAATCTTTCCTGACTTTGAGTCCAAATTTCCGGTCGGCTCATCTGCAAGGATCAGATCCGGATTGTTGATCAAAGCACGACATATGGCAACTCTCTGCTTTTCACCGCCAGATAATTCATATGGATTCTTCTTTAACAGATATTCTATCTGAAATTGTTCTGCATATTTCTTTGCTTCTGCAATCATCTTATTAATATTCTGTTTGCTTATGATCATCGGCAGCATGATATTCTCTTCCACTGAGAGGCTGTCCATCAGATAAAAATCCTGAAAAATAAATCCTATTTTACTGTTCCGGATATCCGCAAGTTTATCCCCGTATAGTTCACTGGTATCTTCTCCCATAAATTTAATCGTTCCATCCGTCGGTTTATCAATCATTCCGAGTGTTTTAAGTAAAGTTGTCTTACCACATCCGGATTTTCCCATGATTCCAACAAATTCACCTTCCGCAACTTGAAAGCTGATTCCTTTTAACACATTCACATTATTTTTTGAATCCCTAAAAGTTGCTGTATTGTAACTTCTTACAAGATTTTTAACTTCTAATATATTTCTCATCAATTCTTATCACCCCATATTTTTGAAATTTCTTTCCATAAACGCCTGGTTGAAAAAATAATAAATATCATAAAAATAATTCCATATATGCATAAAATCCATCCTAACATTGCAACTTCCTTTTGTATCAAAACAATTTCCGTTGTTCCGTAATAATAAGATTTTATAAATACGCCGCAAAACATTCCACTTATACCGATCGCAAGTAAAAGGGACCACCACATGTCTCTGGATATTTCTTTCACAACGGATAAATATCCTTCCTTCCTCTTCACACCAAGAATAGCACCTATCTGATATTTTCGTTTTAAATGCTCCTGATCATTCTGCAGCATTAACCATGTTATAAACATCGTAAAAATTAAAATAATAATCGCTACGAGGATTGCTACCATTTGATTTAATACGTTTTCTTTTTTATCAATACCCTGAATTGTCAACTTACAAAAAGCCTCATCTAGTTTTCCTTGTTGCAATTTTTCTTCTATGTATCGTGTTGAAACTGTCAGGTTCTTTTTTGGCAGATTTATAATCATAAACATTTTTTTATAATCACTTTCTTTTTCTGCCTGCGTGAATATATTATCTGGAATAATTACAAGACCGGTCATAGAAAAGCCGATCATCTCTTTGATTTGCTCTTTCTTTATCTGGAAATTGTATTTATATTCCAATCCCTCTTCATCCATATTTCCGCATTTACCAAGTGCGATTGATTTTATTTTTCTATGTTGTTTATCACTTAGATCCGATTTACGGCTCCCTTCTTTTCTCCAAATTCTTATTATTTCATTTTTATTTAACGATTCATTTTTATTGTAAATTTTATTATAGTCGCTAAGTGATATAGCAACCCAGGAATCACCTCTCATCTCATTAAACCACAGAAACGGGAATTGTTTTGTAAGACCATTAAATCGAGCTGTTACCACAGTATTTACTGCTGTCGTTTCTTTTGAGTTGCCGATACACACAAAATCATTTGGCATATATCTGTCATGAATTGTACCTCGAAGCATTAAAAATGTATTAAATATTAAAATGATTCCCAACAATATCTGCATTAGCATCCGAAATCCATGTTTTTTTATGTAACAGTAGCAATCATTCCAAGCTAATATATGCTTTTTATAATATTTCGACTCACTGAATTTTTCCATAAAAAATCCAGTTCCGAATATCATAAGAATTATAAGACCTGTCAAAATACATATAAGTGCCATATAAGCCATCATTGGATCATTATTCACCAACAGATAACCACTACTAATAACCAAAATACCCACTATAAAGTAAATAACTGATATCATCGAATGGATTCGAGATTCCTTAATCTTGAATATCTTATCTCCTAAATTCGTTCTGGTATCTAATAATATTTGCAATGTAATATATACGCCTATCGTCATGATCAGACAGCTTAGAATCAACACAAGATAAACTCTTGACATCGAAATGCCTTTGACAAATCTTGCATTTATTCTAGTATGAAGAATTTCTTTTATAATTTTCGTTCCAATTAAACCAAACAGAATTCCAAAACCACATGCAAGCATACCGCTTATTACATATTCCAGACCAATCATTACTTTTAAATTTTTCTTGCGTATTCCTAATAATTGAAATAATTTATAATCCCATATTCTTGTGTTTATATACGCTTTAACAGAATATCCCGTTACCAGAATCATAATTAAAATAATACATGGAATGATTATGCGTAACTGCTTTCTTAATTCACTTTGATATGCAAATTGTAAAGCTTCAGTTTTTATTCCTGGAACTTGTGACAATGCCTCTTGAATATAAATAAGCATAAATATAACTGCAACTGATAATATTTCACTCATAAAAAAAGAAAGAAAATTTTTCCTATTATACTTAAAGCTTTTCCATACAACTTTGAACATGAATTCTCCCCCTTACATTAATATACCTGCCGTTAAAAATGCCATTAGAATAAGAATAAGAAATAACTTTACCATAATTGACATCACAACTACCGAATCCATAATATTCAATTGTTTCTTTTTCATGGTTAAAACAATATGGATAATATCGCAACAAATAAATATTACAAAAAACAAAGCAAAGCTTAATAAGTCCCCGCTTATTCGGTTATATTTTTTGATAAACACATATATATTCAAAAGAGACGTTTCTTTTTTTATCCAAATCACATACAGCCAATATATAAACGGAATCATTCCGATATTAAATATCAGATCGAAATACGATGAATAATGGATAAATTTTTTAACTACAGTTCTTTCAATAGAAGAAATACTTTTTTCCAATACATTGACAGTCTCCTGTTGTATTTCTTCATTTGTTGGAATAACTAACGTTTTTTTTAATTTATTCATTTCATCCCTGCATAAACTGCACTCCGCTAAATGTTCATCCACTATTTTTTGTGTATCTTCACTTACCACCCCATCTATATAAAGCGGAAGAATATCTTTAATTACATTACATGTTATTTTATTCATTATTCTCTGCCTCCATATATTCTAATATTTTCATTTTGGCTCTATAATAAGTTACTCTTGCCCAGCCAGAACTTTTTCCAAAAATTCTTCCAATCTTTTCAAATGAAAGTTCCCCATGTATTCTTAATTCAAATACTATTTTGTATGGATCTTTCATATTTTTCAAAAAATTATGTATTTTCTCAACCTGTTCTTTATTTATTAGATTGTCAATAAACTCCGTCTGAATATCGACCTGCTCCGTTGGAGGCTCCCATTCCACATAGATTTTCTCACGCTTACAATATGTAAAATATGTATTTCTTGCAATTGTAAATAACCATGCACGTATATCTTTTCTTCCATCATATGAATTAATTGCCGTCAATGCTTTTGTAAAAGTTTCCTGTGTAATATCTTCTGCAATTTCTTTGTTCGATGATAAACCACACAAAAAATGATATACGTCCAGGTAATATGATTTATATATACAATCAAAATCCATGTGCTGTCCTCCTTTCCTTTATAATATTAACTATTCAATTTGATAAATGTTACAAATAAAATGCAAAGAACTTTCCATCGGCAACTTTTCTTACATATTTGGATATAAAAAAAATAAGTCAGGCAAATCAAAATATTGACCTTCCTGACTATTTATATATTTATCTGTTTTCCGTGGTTTTCATTTTGAATCCTCGGTTCGTACTATATTGATTATTTTATAATTTATATCTACTTATATTCTTCCAGTTTTCCGGGAATCCCATTGCTTTGAAAAATAAATCCTGGTTTAGATTGCCCGTCTTTTTCATATACTGGTTAATTATCTGATTCAAAGATTTTTTAAATTCAGCAAAATCTTCTTTTGCCAGCAACATTCGAAAAGCAATCACAACAGAAAACAAATCGTTTTTTCCACATTTGTATTTATTTCCATTTTGCGGAAGTTTCATTTTTCTATGTAATATTGTATCAGGGATATCAAACCTGCTCTTATATGAAAATAACCTTTCATTATGAGCACAGACGTTTCTATATAAGGTAAGCACTTTCATGTACTGAATTAGTTCTTTTTCACTTACATAATCAAAATGTCGGCTAATTTTCGTTTTCATACTGGTCGTCAGAAATGAATACATCTTTGACATCTGTCCAAATGTTAAAGTTTTCATAATGACCCACATAGGAACATTTCCATATGTTTTTCTTTGATAAACTACATAAGCGTGATCTGTGCTTTTCTTTGCTTCTCTATCCAGTATAGCTATTAAAGCAGCAATTTTCTTTTTATTTGCTCCCGAGTTATTATAATGTACAGCATTCAGATAATCTTCCTGTTTTTCTGAATAAGTATCACAAAAATGATAAGAAATCAGCGATCTCATTTTTTGCTCAAAATGACAAAGATACCGGAAGATCAATGTACGAAGTTTTTCATCAAATTCATATAAAGCAACAAGATCCTCAAAGGTTGTGCCTTCCTTATATTTTCTTGTCATAGGATTATAAAACAGATTTTTATATCCATCTATTAAAGCAAAATAACTGATATCTTCTAATTTGGACACAGCAAATTTATGATCATTAACAATCATTCCTTTTTGCTCGATGAGATTATTGATTTGTTCTTCATAATTCAAAAATGGTTTTATCGGTTTTAACGCTTTTTCTGTCATTTTTCACCTTCTATAAAAATCTGCATATATAGAAAAACGGAGGGCCCTCAGGTCCTCCGTCCGGTCGCAGGCATCGCAAGTTTCTGCAACCTGATCACTGACAAAAATTCTATCACGAACCTTTGCAAAAGGCAAGTGATTTTTGCAAACATTTGTCAGTAAAATATTATATGCGTATTTTTATACCGCATTCAAAATTTGACACAACAAACCTCGTCTGAGCCTTTCTTCTAAATTCTTTTGTTCACATACCTTACAAATAATTTCTGCACAACTATCTGAATAATTGTATAAATTCCAACAAGCTTAAGCCAGTAACTCCAAAAAGCAGTTGAGATCTTTTCACCCATTGCCTCATACCAATGTGAATAGGTCATTACATATAAAAGAGCCAAACAAATACCTGTACCTAATGCTATATTCCCCACGCTGCAAATCTCAAAACTTAAATTCTTCTTTTGTTCTTTTTGTTTCATACCCATAGAATGAAAAAATTCATAACGTCTTTGGTAAGAAGACATTTCGGCCAGATTTTTAACAACCATAATAAAAACACCACTGATTAAAAGGGTTATCAGAATAAACAGCTTGCTAAAAAGCAAAAATATATTACTTATTTTCTGTTCTTTTAAAAACACAGTCTTATTATAACATATAGCATGTGACGAATGACTGTCATCTGGTTGGAATACAGTAATTCCTTCTTTATCTGCGTGATCTTTTATCTCTTTCCATGCCATCTGCTCTTTTGTTTTTGGAAAAGAAAATACTTCTAACATTGAAACTTCTTCATCATCTGCTGCCTGTTTTTCCCATTGTTTATCAAAATATTCATCCGAAAATATAACTGTATCTTCACAACCTTCACCGGCATCTTCTGGTACGAATTTTCCAAATGCGTTTTGTGTATGAATTTCTTTTATCCTATACTGATAATTCGCATCTTTTAAAATATTGGAAGATTCAAATTCCTTTTTATTCGGATTAAATTTACCAATATACAGCCATCCAAATAAATCATAAAGAACCTTATCAGTTACTTTTTCTTCCCTTTGATAATTCTGGTCCTCAATTCCTATAACAATTTCTTTCCCAGACAAACCATAAGCCTTCCCTGTTAGTTCTTTATATGTGGATTCAGATATTCCAATTTCTTCCTGTGAATAAAACATTGTTGCCCGGATCATCGGAATATGTTTAACTGTCCCATTATATTTTTCAGCTATTTTTTCACTGTATTTTTCATCGTTCTGGCGTGCCATCCAGATTATATCATAAGGATAATTACTATTTGTCTTGTCAAGAGGCAGAATCTCTACTATTTGTGTACCGATATAAGAAAGAGCAAAAAAATGTATTACAAATAACATCAGAATAATTAATATATTACTTTGATATTTACTATCAAGTTGATTGATTTTCAATGCATACCGAAAGTAAAAAGGTTCTTTTTTCGCCTGTTCAAGAATAAATGCACCACTGAAAGTGATAATAAGAATTCCGCCTATCAGAAAATATATATGTGCAAAATAATATCCCCATGTTCCTGGCTTATATTGTTTAATTGCAAGTATTATAAATACAATCCCTAACACTGTAAACAACAGCCATTTTGAACTGACGGGACGTTTTTCTTTTATTTCCTCTTTCATCATTAAAGAGCTTAAATTTCTTCCGTCCATCCACACCAGGAGGATTATAAAGATTCCAAGCATAACTCCCAGACACAAAAGAATTGTATTTTTATATACGACCGGATCCACTTTTTGTAATGTAATAATCTGAGGATTGTATTGATTTAAGCAATATAAAATTCCATATAGGAGCAGATTTCCTGACAAAATACCAATTAAAAGTGAACCTATACATCCTATAATGTATTCCGCAAAAAGAAGCATATAAGACATCTTCTTTTTCATCCCAAGCATAATAAAAGTTCCATAATCTTTTGCCCGGAGTTTAATATAATAGCGCATAGAAAATACCATCAAAAGTATTGTAACAACAGTTATTAATCCAACCGCTATCATAAAATCACTTTTTATTCCCATCATAATCGAAGGTTCTGTAACTGCCCGCACTACAACATCATTCAATCCCCAAAAGATAAATAATTCTGCTACGGCTATAATGTTACTGACAAAAAATAAAATATATTTCCGTATATTGCTTTTAAAATTTTTGTAAATTATTTTATGCAGCATATACCTTCCCACCCCTTACAATAATCTTGAATTCAAATATAGCTGATACTGGCATTGGTCTTTTTATAATTCCGCCATTTTGGAAAGGATTGTTTGATAAAATGTTTCCCTGTTACTACCCTTCTTTAATTCTTCCAAAATCTTTCCATCCTTCAACAGAATAATCCGGTCACAATAACTTGCCATCTGCGGATCATGTGTTACCATGACAATCGTCTTCTTATATTCCGATGAAATCTTATTCAATGCATCAATTACAATCTTTCCTGACTTTGAGTCCAAATTTCCGGTCGGCTCATCTGCAAGGATCAGATCCGGATTGTTGATCAAAGCACGACATATGGCAACTCTCTGCTTTTCACCGCCAGATAATTCATATGGATTCTTCTTTAACAGATATTCTATCTGAAATTGTTCTGCATATTTCTTTGCTTCTGCAATCATTTTATTAATATTCTGTTTGCTTATGATCATCGGCAGCATAATATTCTCTTCCACTGATAGGCTGTCCATCAGATAAAAGTCCTGAAAAATAAATCCTATCCTGCTGTTCCGGATATCCGCAAGCTTGTCCCCGTACAGTTCACCGGTATCTTCTCCCATAAATTTAATTGTTCCATCCGTCGGTTTATCAATCATTCCGAGTGTCTTAAGCAAAGTTGTTTTACCACATCCGGATTTACCCATGATTCCAACGAATTCACCTTCTGTAACTTGAAAGCTGATTCCTTTTAAAACCTTTACATCTTCTTCGCTTTCTTTTATTACGGATTTTCTATAATTTCTTATTAAATTTTCAACTTCTAATACATTTGTTCTCATCTTTTAATTCTCCTTCAATTTTCTTAAAATATATCTTGCGAAGACCTCTTGAATAATTTCATTAAGTAAAATATAACTAACGACTAATATAATCCAATATTTGAAAAAAACATTTGATATTCCACCAGCCAGTTTTTGCTTATGAATGAATGCTCCTACATAAAGAATTCCAGTTACTAAACTAACACTCTCTGCAATTCGTCCTAATATTTTAATTTCAAAGAATGTGTTCCATTTCAATTGATTCTCCCGCATTCCCATACACTTAAAGAATTCATATCTTTTTTGCAGAGCAGGAAACTCCGTCAATGTTTTCAGGCTCATAATAAAAAAACCACTTAAAATTAATGCAATTATCAAAAAAATTTTACTAGACATACTAAACAATGCTCTCATTTTTTGACTTTTTAAATATTGGTCTGTTATATAAAGGTTATTCTGCAATTTTCCAATTTCATGATAACTAGATTTTTTGTTATATTGTTTTAGTTTTTGACAAACCTGTTCACGTCTTGTTGTTGGGAAAGTAAATAATTCCAATTCAGATGCATTATCATTCTTCAGACTTGCATTCCATTGTTTATTAAAATACTCATCAGAAAATACAATAATATTTTCATGCCATCCGTCCGTTGAATATTTTCCAAGTACTGTTTGTGTACAAATTGATTGTATATTGAAATGTATATCTTTATTTTTCTTTACATCAATTAGTGTATCTGAATCTTGTTTTCCAAAATATTTACCTGCATATAATGTACTATATCCTTCCCAATAAGCAGAATCTTTGATGTCTTCTTGTTTTTCATCAGAATTCTCTATTCTAACGGCTATTTGATTTTCTTTTAAATTTAACGCCGGCGATTTTGAAAGCTTTCTATACGTTTTCTCTGAAATTCCAATATGATTTGCCCCATAATATGTGGATACACGCATCATAGGTACCTCGGTTAATGTTCCATTATATGTAGAAGCTAATTTTTTTGCGTATTCTTTATTGCCCTTTTCTGTTATCCAGATCATGTCATAAGGATATTGGTTTCTATATTGATCAAGCGGCAATAGTTCAGCCGTTTGTACAACAAGGTACGACAATGAGAAGAAATGAACCACAATAAGAAGTATCAATAAAATCATATGGTTCAGATATCTGCTATATAATTGATTCAGATCCAGCATATATCGATAATAAAAATTCTTGCATTTTTTAAGCAAATTCAAGAATAATGCAAGTCCAAAAACTACTGCCAATATTAATCCCATCAATAAAACACCATGTGCGTACAAATATTGCGTGTCTGAACCGCAATATAAAATTATGCCGGCCATCATCAAGACAATTCCAATAACTGCCAATATAATCCACATATAACTTATAGGTCTTTTCTCATTCTTTTTATCTTCTGCCATGAGCATTCCAAGACTTCGTCCATCTAACCATATCAGCAATACAACAAATACCAATATCATGATTGAGATACTTCCCAAGCATACATTTTTATAAATCTGATATCTTAACACATACATCCGTATATATTGAGGATAATACTTTACTAATAATCTCTGGATGATATAAAGAAGAATTCTTCCTGTTCCAATCCCCAAAATAAGAGAAATAACACAACCAATACAATATTCAAATAATAATAAAAGGCTGACAGCTTTTTTTTTCATTCCTAATATAAGAAACATGCTATAATCTTTAATTCTAAGTTTGATATAACATTTCATAGCATAAAACATTAACATCAATGTAATTACAGCAATAATACCTACTGCAATTTGAAAATCTGTTTTTAATGCTTCTGCTGTAACTTTATCTGTAATCGAATTTTTAATAATCGAACGAATTCCATAAAATACAAACAGCTCCATAATTGCAACAATATTACTCAAGAAAAACAAAATATAATTCTTTAAATTACTTCGAAAATTTTTATAGATTATTTTTGTTAACATCTACATTCCCCTCTCCATTTTGTAATCTGCTACTAGCTACTTTGCTCCACATAATAGTATAGTTCTACTTTACACCACATAGTAGTTATTGTCAATTCGATTACTTATCTATTGTCATGTTTTCTGGCTATGTTATAATATTGATAAATAGATTAGAAAATATCAGGTGATGCAATGTATGATAAATCTCAATTAATGCGTGGAACATTAGAAGGATGTATTTTAAAAATATTATCCCAAAATACATCTTATGGTTATGAAATTGTTACAACTCTTCTGGGTTATGGATTTAAAGATATAAAAGAAGGAACCATTTATCCATTATTGGTTCGTCTTGAAAAGAAAGGAATTATTACTTCTGAAATGCGCCCCTCTCCACTGGGTCCAAGCAGAAAATATTATTCCATTACACCAGATGGAGTAGACTATTTGAACGAATTTAAAACAAACTGGAAGCAGATATCCCAATCTGTAAACCAGATATTTGATACGGAGGTATAAAATCATGTTGAATAAAAAAGATCAAAGAATCATACGGCAAATGATACGCCATATTCGTACATTTCCTTTATCAGATTCTGAAATTAAGCTACTTGAACGGGATCTTACCGGAATGGCTCTTGAAGCTGAAAAACGTGGAGAAGATTTTGAAGATGTTTTGGACATGACCCCAACTGAATTTTGTGATGAATTGCTTTACTCTATCGGGGGCAGCAAGGCTCCAGGTGGTCGCTATCTGTTAAAAGGTGCCGGAATTTATTATCAATTAACAGGAATTCTTGGAACAGCACTTTTTTCACTAATCCTATTACTTGCATTATTTTATACAATTATAATTCCGTCCGAACTTGCACAAACCGGATTACTTGTATTATTTGTTGCAGCAATTGGTCTTACTTTCTTTTTGCTATCTTTATCATTTGGAAATATCGCTGAACGCGATTGTGGCACAACCGAAAAGTCTGCACAGCTTGTTAATAATGGAAAGATTTTGTTGGTAACGGCAGTTATCTTTGATATCGTGGCTACTCTTTATATGATTTTTAATGCTGGAGCGTCTGTAGGACATTTTAATTATAAGCTTCCGCTTCTTATGCAGGTTATTATCTTTTTTTCCTGTTATATGCCGGCAATTCTGTACATTATCGGTGCAAAGAGGAATCTGCCACGAGAGTATGCTTTTAATGATATATAGAAAATATTAGCTAATTATGTAGAAAAGTCAGGAAGATTAAATATAATCAACCTGACTTTTTTATCAAAGATTATGATCAGTTTCTCTCTTTTCCTACTGGGCAAGCCCTCGCGAATTGCTTTCATGCAATTTAGTCAAAAAGAAAGACCCTGTATAAAACAGAGCCTCTGGCATTTTCTTTTGAGAGTCTGCATTCTCTAGCCAGATTGTGGTAAATGCCAAACCCTTATAAAACTCGCAAGGCATTAATCCTCTGGCACAACACCTTACTTCTTCGCTTAACAGACACTCAAGTTGCCTGTTGGTATTATTACAATAAACTTCATACAAATTTATGTCAATTGCTCTTTAATATAATACATCATTTTCTTATATTACAATTTGCTTAGATAATTCTCTAATTGATGAAAAATACCAACTATATTTACAATATCTTTTCTTACATCAAATATCACGATATAATTCATTTGTGGAATAACCGCCTCATAATATCCTTTTTTTGCCAAATACATATCCCGACTTTTCGGAAATTGGTATGGATTCTCCACCAATCGGTCATAAATACTTTCTACACTATCTAACAAATGTTTTGCAGCTTCTTTGTTTTTCAGGCGGTAAATCAAATGATACACAAGATTATCAAGTAATTCGTCTGCATGATCTGTAACATTTAATTTATAAACCATACTTTGCCCTCATTTCACCCAGTGCCTTTCTTGCATCTTTTACCTGCTCTGTTTCGATCTGCCTTTCAGATATTTCAATATCGCGATACATTGCAAGCTGTTTCATTGTCGATTCATAATTCTCCATACTCATGATAACCATATCTCCATATCCATTTTTTGTAATATAGATAGGTTCCTCTGTCCTATGACACATCTCAGAAATTTCAGAAGTATTTTTCAATTCTTTTATAGGAATTATTTGTGGCATAATCAGCACCTCCTTTTATGGTTTAATTATACCATAATTATGTCCTTTTTCAATCTTTATATACTATTATATGATAATAATCCAATTCACCCCAATTTTTCGGTTCAATAACAGATTATTTTTCTTGTAAATCTATTTTCTGGTGTAAAAGACTTCTGATCTTATTTCTTAATTGTATCTATTGTGTATTTCCTTTTTTGGTTCATACAGTTCATATACTTATAGTTAAATACTAAAAAAGACACAAGATTTTACTCTCATGTCATTTTATTGAATTTGATTCTAACTGTTGTTTCAAATATTTTTTGAAGACATCTACAACACTTTTGCAACAAAAATCCAGATTTGCAACCTTATTGATCTTTATTATTCTTTATCAATCCTTCCCAAAAATGTGATTAAATAAGGCTTTTTAATATTCTTTAATAATCTTTAATAGCTAAAAAAAGAAGCCTGAAACATCACGTGGTAATGTAAATCTAGCCATTTCAAACACGCTCCTTTTTATGTAGTTGATACATTGCGTATTCTGATAATTTTTCATCAACAATGTATCGTTAATCTTTTAACACGATTGTACTACTAAGAAATCGGTTTTTCAAGTGTTTGAACTATTAAATTTTAATATTTTTATATGTGTCGGTTTGAAAATTATTTATTTATATGCGTTTTCTATAAAATTTCTGAATATATAGAGGAATTCCAAATAATATTTTTTCTTCCACATCTAAAGTTTGTTAAAAATATTGCGTTTTTCTATTTGTATTTACTTTTATTTATTTTTTTTGGAAGATCATTTCGCAATTTCTTTTATTATTTTTTCTACTTCGGAAATATCAATCTCCAGCATTTCTGCAATTTGTTCGATTGAGAATTTATTAGATAATTTCTTTACAAATTCTGTTTTTTCCTTCGATCTTCCGATTTGTTCACCTTCTGCAATACCTTCCTGTTTTATAAGTATCTTTTCTTCCCACGACTGCATATATTTCACCTCTGTCTTTTCACTTGCTTTGATCTGACAAATCCGTATATGCATCTTTTGAATTCGTTCACTTTTACATACTTCTGACACTTCATCCGTACTATGTTCCATATACTTCAAAAGTTCTATCAATTCTGGTGACACCAGCTCAAAACTTCATTCAATAAATTGAAATCAACAACTCCCGGTGGCAACAATTTACTGTCGATGATTCCCTGATACAGCCGACTCCTTTTCGGAAGATTATATGTATTCTCTTTTTGGGCCTCCACTTCATATATCACATCATCTACGGCATAGACATCTAATCGAATCTGTCGGTTGTGTATCTTGATATGTCCCCAGTCTACTTGACCGTGGACATATCAATCTTAATTCAATACATAATTTCTGGTCGTAATTCCGCTCACTCTTCCCTTGGCATTGACCAATACTGCCTTAAAGATGGTCTCTCCTTCCGGCATCTCTACCGGTCCGGTGTACTTCGTAGAAGAAGTCGTCGGTTCTGATTTATCTGTCGTATAATACGCCGTATATCCATCCGGTACTTTAATCTCAATCTCCTGAGCAGTGCTGTACTGTCCGGTTGACGGGGACACTGCCGGTGCATCTTCGATCGGAAGTTCAACGGTATATGATTTTTTCACCGGAAGGCTTGGAATGCCCGCCTTATTTACTGCTATTGCATAGATCGTTGTGTCTCCCTCTTCAATCTGAATCGGACTATTGTACTTATGGCTGCCTGTGGTTGGCTTCTTCTTGTTCTTCGTATAATATATCTTATTTCCCGATTCTGCCGTCAGTTTTAACTGCTGAACATCATCATAATCCTCACCGTCATCCAGACTGAATTTCGGAGTCTTCACTACATATTCCGGTAATTCATCTGTGATCGTCGAAGTCGCATTATCCAGAAGCTCCGGAATCTTCTCGTTCTGATCAGAACGGATATAGAATTTGATGCACGCACGATATAATTCGATATTATCTTCCTGTTTTTTCAGTGCATCCGAGAACAGACGCTCTGCTTTTTCTGTATTATCCTGTGCCTGATAAACTTTTGAAAGGCCTGTGTATGCTTCCGGTCTGGTGTCATCTTTTGCCATGGCATTTCTGAAGCAGTCTTCTGCCTCTGTATAATCATTTCTTTCGAGTGCTTTATTTCCCTTGTTGACCGCACCGATATATGATGTCATATAAGCAAATATTCCAACAATTCCTATGATAAGTAACAGGGACAATGCGAGAAGCAGTGCACGCTTTTTCTTTTTTTTGCGAAGTGCTTTTTGTCTTGCACGCTCACGGTTACGGCGTCTGCGTTCATCCTCATTCATCTGTCTGCTTCTGTTTCTTGTATTATTTCTTGCCACACCTGTACTGCGTCTTTCATTTCCTCTACGGCTGCCGGTTGTAGATCTTCCAGCTGCATCTCTGTTACGTGAAGGCCGGGAATAATACATCTCATCCTCATAGCCATCACTGTCTATTGCACCTTTTATCTGTGCTGTAAGCATATCATCTAATGGGTTGTAGTCCGGAACAATGCGGACCTCTTTTCCACAATGTCTGCAATACAATTCCCCTTCAGGTATTCTCTGACCACAATACCTACATCTCATCTTATGCCATCCTCCTACTGTGAATTCTATCTCTTATCCATTCTTCTCATTCAAATATTGTTCAAATTCTTCCGAAGACATCAGAACTTTTCGAGGTTTTGTTCCTTCCTCCGGTCCTACGGCGCCTGCCTCACATAACTGATCCATGATTCTTGCAGCCCTGTTAAATCCTATCTTAAAAGCTCGCTGGAGCATTCCGATAGATGCTTTTTCCTTCTCAATAATCAGTCTTCCGGCATCTGCAAAATATGCATCATTTTCATTACCTTCACTTCCGCCGGATCCTGATGCCGGATTTCCGGTAGGAATGGTATTCATATGCGTCTCTATATCCTGATTGTATGTAACATCGCCGTTATGTTCACGCAGATATTCTACTACTTGCTGTACTTCCTTATCTGTAACAAATGATCCCTGTACTCTGGCCGGTTTCTGATATCCTGACGGATAAAAAAGCATATCTCCTTTTCCCAGAAGCTTCTCTGCACCGTTCATATCTATAATCGTCCGGGAATCTACACCGGATGATACTGAGAATGCGATTCTCGAAGGCATATTCGCCTTGATAAGTCCGGTGATAACGTTAACTGACGGTCTCTGTGTTGCAAGCACCAAGTGGATCCCTGCGGCTCTCGCAAGCTGTGCCAGACGGCAGATTGCTTCCTCTACATCTCCAGGAGCTACCATCATCAAATCCGCAAGCTCATCAACAATAATAATGATCTGTGGCATAGGCTCCAGTTTATCGCCTTCTTCGGTCTGGACTCCAAGACTTTTGATTTTTTCGTTATATCCTTTCATATCTCTGACATTATATTTGGCAAATGCCTGATAACGTCTTGACATCTCTCCCACTGCCCAGTTCAGTGCGCCTGCCGCTTTTTTCGGATCAGTGACTACCGGAATCAGAAGGTGTGGAATACCATTATACACACTCAATTCTACAACCTTCGGATCGATCATGATCAGTTTTACTTCATTAGGGTCTGCCTTATATAAGACACTCATGATCAACGTATTGATACATACGGATTTACCAGATCCGGTAGCGCCGGCGATCAGTACGTGCGGCATCTTGGCAATATCTGCTACCACAGTCTTTCCGCCGATGTCCTTTCCTACTGCGAAAGATATCTTGGAAGAACTGTTCTTAAATTCCGGCGATTCCAGAAGATCACGGAGCATGACTGCACTGTTTTCTTTGTTCGGTACTTCAATCCCTACTGCCGCTTTTCCCGGAATCGGAGCCTCAATACGGATATCTGCCGCTGCAAGATTCAGTTTGATATCATCGGCAAGACCTACGATCTTACTGACTTTGACTCCCATTTCAGGCTGTAATTCATATCTTGTAACCGAAGGTCCACAGCTTACATTGGTAATGGTAACTTTTACCCCAAAGTTCTCGAGTGTCTGCTGCAGCTTCATAGCGGTCTCTCTTAAATGCGCATCTGATTCTCCTCCGCCGCGTTTTCCTCTCTGAAGCAGAGATAACGGCGGATACTGATACTCTTTTTTCGGCTTTACAGAATCTGCGGCAACGCTTGCAGCAACATCTGCTACTTCATCTGCCATTCCTGCCGCCCCCATCTTCGGATTCTTACGTCTTGCAGGTTTTTCCTGTGTCTTTGGATCATTTTCAGATTCCGGAGTCTTCTGTTCCGGTTCATTCGTCATGTCTTCTTTTCCATAATCTGCCGGCTCAGGATCCGCACGGTGTATGATAAATTCCGGTTTCTCCGGTCCTTTTGCTGTCTTTGGATCGATTGGAAGTTCTCTTACTTCCGGAGATTTCTTAGCGATAGACGTATCGAAAGATACTCCTTCCACATGCTTGTCTCTCCGCCTGTGCATGCCGCTGTCTGCCGCAGCCGCAGCACGTTCCTTTTCACGTTGTTCACGCTGTTCCATGCGTTCACGTTTTCTGACTTCTGCATGCTCTTTATGTCTTCTTGCATCTTCTTTTGCCCTTGCATATGCTTTATCACTGCCGGCCTTCACACCTTTTAATGCAGACTTTCCTGTAATGATCACCAGACAGATGATCATAAGGATCACTGTGACAACATATGTTCCGGCTACACCGATTGCCGGCGTTAATACAGATGCCAGTCCCTTTCCAATCTTTCCGCCAAGTTCGTCCACGAGCTGCAGCAAAATTTCAGCAAGGAACAGCAAAAGCACTGCAATTACTGTCTTCATGTAAGCATACCGGTTGCCTTTATTAGACACCTGAAAAGATACCAGACCAAACAAAACGAATGGAATGATATAGGCCACGGCCCCGAATATCTCCCACAAAACTCCGGATACGGCATCTCCTAAAAATCCTGCAACACCAAAATTACTGATCAGAAGAATGATACTGACCGCAAGTGTTATCCATATCAGGATTTCATCCATCAGAAAACTATTACCGGACTTTGCGGTTCTGGTAGATCTGGTTGTTTTTTTTGTATTTTTCTTTGTTGTTTTTTTATTAGAAGTCGACTTTTTTGAAGTCGTACCTGTTTTTTTTCTGTTCGTCTTACTCTTTGTAGACTTCGCCGTCATGAAAACTCCCCCTTATGATGGCAATACTAATTATAATTATAGCATTTAGGGGAATTGCTGTCATTACACATTTTCGTTCTTTTTTTGATTTCTGTCACTGATCATTTCGTGCAATTTATTCAATGCATCACTTAATCCGCCTACAGCATCAATGAGTCCCTCTCTTACAGCATCCTTTCCTTCCAGAAGTGTCCCAACATCTTTGACCAGCTCTGTAGGGTTTAACATTAACTCTTCGATCCGCTCCTGCTTCATAGAAGAATGTTCTGACAAAAATCTTGTGATCCGGTCCTGCGTACGTATCATGTTATCGAGACTTTGCTGAACTCCGATAAACATCCCGTTAGACCGCACCGGATGTATCACCATTGTTCCGCTTGGCACGATAAATGAATAGTCGGCCGACACTGCCAGTGGTCCGCCGATCGAATGACTGCCGCCAAGCACCAGGGATACTGTAGGTTTACTCAAAGAAGCGATCATTTCTGCAATCGAAAGTCCCGCCTCTACATCTCCTCCAAGTGTATTCAGAAGAATCAGAAGACCATCAATCTTACTGCTGTCTTCGACTTCGGCCAGCATAGGAAGCAGATGTTCATACTTTGTGGCCTTTGTATTCCCGGATACCGCTTCATGTCCCTCAATTTCACCCACTATCGTAAGAAGTTTGATTCTGTGGTTGTCCCGGCTTCCTTCAAGATTCGCACTACCGGTTTCTTTTAATTCTTCTGTCGGCTCTGCACTTTTTTCTTTTTCTTTTTTCTCTTCGCTCATAAAAACACCTCCATACTTTTTATTAGTATGGAGGTGTTGCATACATTTTATTCATCCCAGTTGTGATATACATCCTGAACATCATCGTCATCATCCAGCATATCCAGCGTCTTCTGGATATTGGCAATGTCTTTTGGATCTGTCAGTTCTACATATGTCTGAGGGATCATTGTTACTTCTGCAGATGCCATCGGGATTCCTGCTTCTTCCATTGCAAGACGTACCGCACTGAAATCATCAGGATCTGTCAGTACTTCAAAGCTGTCTTCTTCTTCTACAAAGTCCTCTGCTCCTGCATCCAGTACCTGCATCATCAGTTCATCTGCATCGCCTTCATATTCTTCTTTGTCAATCACGATCTGACCTTTCTTGTCAAACATGAATGATACACATCCAGGTGTTCCTACGTTACCGCTTCCCTTTGTGAATGCATTCTTTACATTAGATGCTGTACGGTTCTTGTTATCTGTAAGAGTTTCTACGATGATAGCTGTACCGTTCGGTCCGTATCCTTCATATGTAATGTGCTCATAGTTTGCTGCACTCATATCTCCTGATGCACGTTTGATATTTCTTTCAATTGTATCGTTTGGCATGTTGTTGGATTTTGCTTTTGCGATTACATCTCTCAATCTGCTGTTATTAGAAGGATCTGAACTTCCGCCTTCTTTTACTGCTACTGCGATTTCTTTACCGATCTTTGTAAAGATCTTTCCTTTGGCAGCATCATTTTTCTCTTTCTTATGCTTAATATTGGCAAATTTTGAATGTCCTGACATGTCTTTTACCTCTCTTTATCTATTTTGTTTTATCTTTTATAAAAATTGTATTATTACACACTTTATCTATTCTATCACGCTTCGGGCAGTTTTTCAATCTTAACTGTCTGAATTATATTATTATCTACCTGTAAAACGGTAAAACGATATCCTTCATAGTCTACTACGCACTTTTCATCTTCACCCGGAATGTGTTCCAGTTCATCAATCAGAAAACCATTTAACGTCTCATAATCTTCTTTGTCGAATGTAACAGGAATGAGATCCTCCAGATCCTCAAGCTCTGTCAGGCCATTTGCGATCATGCTTCCGTCATTCTGCTTCTGGATCATCTCATCTTCTTCATCATATTCATCCAGGATATTTCCGACGATCTCTTCCAGAATATCCTCCATAGCAACAAGTCCGGACGTCTGGCCGTATTCATCCAGAACAATCACCATATGATTCTTTGTGGACTGCATCTCTTTAAATAAAGTATCGATGCTTTTGGTTTCAGGAATATATGTAACCGGACGGAGATATTCTTTCAATTCTTTCACCGGACAGCCTCTCTTTGATTCATCCAGATAACCGGATGTTGCATCTCTTAAATGGATAATACCTATGATCTCGTCAATATCCTCCTGATATACCGGGAACCTTGAAAATCTTTCATCCAGCATGAATTTTAATGCTTCTTCCAGAGACCAGTCTCCGTCAATTGCAACAATGTTCTTACGGTGGGTCATAATGTCTTTCGCATCTTTATCCATATAGCGGAAAATATTGCGGATCAGCGCTGCAGCTTCTTTCTGCATCTCTTCATCCATTTCATCTTCATGAAATATCTGTTTCATTCGTTGGAACAAACTTCCCTCTTCCATAATTAATTATCCTTAACTCCTTCTTCTATGTATGAAGCTCGAAACTGATTCGGATCGCCTCATCTACTTTGTTCATTATCTCTTCATCCAGATGACATACCAGATCTCTAAGTCTTTGTTTGTCGATCGTGCGGATCTGTTCCAGTAAAACCACTGAATTCTTTACAATATGATATCTTCTTGCATCGATTTCTACATGCGTTGGCAGTTTGGCCTTATTCATCCGGGATGTGATAGCGGCACAAATAACAGTTGGGCTGTGTCTGTTTCCCACATCATTCTGAATGATCAGAACCGGACGGATTCCTCCCTGTTCCGATCCCACCACCGGACTTAAATCTGCATAATAGATATCTCCTCGTTTCACCTGCACTTTGCTTCACACTCCGATTCTTAAGATATACTAAGTATTTCCTTTTTTCTCAGATGTATTCTGCAAAGTTTTACGATATCTACAGAACCTGCCACCGGCAGCTGCTGTACGAATGCACGGCAATTAAAAACTGTCTACCTGTTCTACGACTTCTCCGTGGCGGATATATTCTCTTGGAATACGTTTGTTCAATACACACACGAATTCATAATTAAATCTTCCGGAAAGTTCTCCCAGCGTATCAACTGACAGGAACTCCTTTCCGTCACGTCCGAATATTACAACTTTATCTCCGAATTCCACGTCCTCGATAGCTGTCACATCAACCATGAACTGATCCATACATACACGTCCGATGATCGGTGCTTTCTGCCCGTGGATCAGCACATATCCTTTATTAGACAGACTTCTTGGATATCCGTCTCCATAACCGACCGGAATCGTAGCCACTTTTGTCGGACGGGTTGTAACATACGTTCCGCCATAGCTTACAGGCTTTCCTTCTGTCAGCCATTTTACATGGGCAACATGACTGATAAGTTCCATTGCCGGTTTTAACGGAACCCGTTCTTTCTCTACTTCATCTGACGGATACATGCCATATGTAGTGATACCCGCACGTACAATATCCATATTCGCTTCTTTCAGATCAATGATACCTGCGCTGTTGGAGCAATGATAATACTGGAACGTAACACCTCTTTTTTTCAGTTCTTCTTTCATCCAGAGATATTTATCAAGCTGCTCATTGGTAAATGTCTTATCTGCTTCATCAGACTTGGAAAAATGTGTAAACATTCCTTCCATTACCAGGTTCGGCAGTTTACTGATCTTTGCGATTTCTTCGGCATTCTCCTCTGTAATCTGGAATCCCAGTCTTGCCATTCCAGTGTCAAGCTTAATATGTACATAGACTTTACAGCCCATGGCTTCTGCAAGCTCTGACACTTCTTTTGCCATCTCATAACTATAGACAGTCATACGTACTTCATTGCGGATCATCGTATCCCACTGATCCGGGAAAATGCATCCAAGAACCAATACCGGTTTCTTCAAACATGCATCTTTTAATAAAATAGCTTCATCCAGCGTAGCTACTGCATAACCCCAGATATAATCCTTGGGTTCCAGAAGCTTTGCAATCTGAACGGCACCATGTCCATAACCATCCATCTTGATGACTGCCATCATCTGTGTATCTTTCTGAATATTTTTCTTCATCATCTCTATATTATATTCAACCGCATCTAAATCGACTCTGGCTAAAACTCTTGTATAATGTTTCACTGCTATTCATCCTCCAGTTTCATTAATGCTTTACTGATATATTCTATCAGATCTCTTGCCATTACACTATATACGCCTTTTTCAAATTTTGCAAGGTCACCGGCCAAACCATGTACATATGTACCTAATCTGGCTGCTTTTTTCGTATCTTTTTCCTGCACCATAAAGCCTGCGATCACACCGGCCAGCACATCTCCCGAACCGGCTTTTGCCATCGCACTGTTCCCGGTAAGATTCAGGCAGATTTCATTTGCCTTATCTGCGATCAGTGTTCTGGAATCTTTTAATACACAGGTTACCTGATATCCGTCAGCGAATTTCTTCAGGATCTGTATCCGGTCTTCTCTAAGATCTTCCACAGGGATGCCTGTAAGTCTAGACATCTCTTTCATATGCGGCGTAAATATGAACTTCCGGTCTGCCAGCCGATCAAGAAGATCTTTGTTATCTGACAGAAGATTTAACCCGTCTGCATCGATCAGGCATGGAACATCCACGTACTCTATAACCGTCCGCAATAACTTCTCCGATGTTGTACTTCTTCCAATGCCGGAACCAATACACACACCGTCTGCCCACTTAAGAAGCTTTAGTACTTCTTCTTTATTAAATTCATCATAAGCCGTTATGATTGCTTCCGGCAGAAGTGTCTGCAATATCTCGCGGTTGTCCTTTGGTGTATAGATTCTGACAAGCCCGGCTCCTGTCATATAAGCCGCATGGGCATTCAAATATGCTGCACCTGCCATACCCTTACTTCCAGCGATCACAAGAAGCCTTCCATAACTTCCCTTATTAGAATCTTCCGGTCTTTCCGGAAGCATTCTACGATATTCTTCTCTTCCAAAAGAATGGATCACATCTGCATCCTGTAATAACGGCTCATGCGAAATGCCAATCTCTGCTACTGTCACTCTTCCTGCATATGCTCTGCCTTGCGCCAGCTCAAGGCCGATCTTTTTCACCTCGAATGTCACTGTATCATCTGCGTGGAATGCACAACCAAGCACACATCCCGTAGAGGCTGAAAGTCCTGATGGGATATCTACTGCAAATTTTGTACCCTGCATCTGATTCATACGTTCAATCACCTGACGATATGTACCTTCAATCTTACGGCTCAGTCCGACTCCGAACACGGCGTCTATCACTATGCTGTAGCTGTTATCCTGCGGGATATCTTCCGTGATCTTACCACCACATTCTTTAAGACGTCTTATCTGTTCCCGTGTCTCCGGTGTACAATGCTCTGGATTGCCGACCAGATAAGTATCCACAGAACACCCCATATTCTTCAAGATCCTGGCGATGGCAAATCCATCTCCACCATTATTCCCTGATCCACATACCACACAGACAGAAGAAAGATCCAGATTCTCACTTTGCATCGTCTGTACACAGGCATTTGCTGCACGCTCCATTAATTCCAGTGATGCAATGCCCAGTTCCTGAATCGTGTACTGATCGGCAGCCTTCATCTGCGCAGCATTAACCAGAAGTTTCATATATTCATTCATCTCCCATCAGATATATCTCTGCAACAAAAGAACGTGTAAAAATATGTCCGTATTCCAGACTACTCCTACACGCTTTCTTGTATTATAGTTTATTTATGGTCCTCTTTGTAACGACTGATATTGTATGACAACTGCATCAGACTTTCTGACAGATGCACATTCTCAACAACAACATTATCCGGAAGGTTCAAATCTGTATGTGCAAAGTTCCAGATCGCACGTACTCCGTTCTCAACCAGCATATTCGCAACTTCAATTGCTTTCTCTTTCGGAATCGTCAGAACTGCAATATCAATCTCATTATTCTGAACGAACGTTTTCAGATCATCCATCATACGGATCGGAACTCCACGGATGGATACTCCCTGAAGTCTTGGATTCACATCAAAGATTCCTTTCAGAATGAATCCACGGTTCTCGAAGGCTGCATAATTAGCCAGTGCCTGCCCAAGATTACCTGCACCAATGATAATAATATTGTGGTCTTCTTCCAATCCTAATATCTTTCCAATCTCTGTGTATAAATACTTAACATTATAACCGTATCCCTGTTGTCCGAATCCTCCGAAATTATTAAGATCCTGACGGATCTGGGATGCTGTTACTTTCATCCGCTTACTCAGATCGTTCGAAGAAATCCGCTCTACACCATTTTCCAACAGTTCGCCCAAATATCTGTAATACCTCGGCAATCTTCTTATGACCGCACGAGAAATCTCTCTTTCTTCCAATGTTTTCACCCTTCCAATCATAGTCTAAAATAATTATATAAAATTGAAAGATTATTGTCAAACTATTGTTGAATTTTATGCAATTTCCGTTATAATAAAGTAGCATGTGTAAATGCATTTTGAGAATACCAACGTATCAATTATCCATAACTCAGGAGGAAATATATGATATTAGCATGTCACGGGATCCAGAAATCTTTCGGTGAACACCTCATCGTCAGAGATGGATCCTTCCATATAGAAGATCACGAAAAAGCAGCTCTTGTCGGACCGAACGGTGCCGGTAAGTCTACTCTGCTCAAAATGATTGTAGGCGAATCAGCCCCGGATGACGGCAACGTCATCCTGACAAAAGGTAAGACACTTGGCTATCTTGCCCAGCATCAAGAGATGCAAAGCGGTAATACGATCTATGAAGAAGTCCGCACCGCAAAGGCCGATATAATCGCTATGGAGCGCCGTATCCGCGAGATCGAGATGGAACTTAAGCATCTCTCCGGCGACGCCCTGAACGACCGTCTGGAAACTTACAACCGCCTTACGGCCGCTTTCGAACGTGAGAACGGCTATTCTTGCGAAAGTGAGATCACCGGTGTGTTAAAGGGACTTGGATTTACGGAAAATGATTTCACCAAACCCGTCGACACTCTCTCCGGAGGACAGAAAACCCGTGTATCTCTCGGCAAGCTTCTGTTAACAAAACCGGACATCTTGCTTCTTGATGAGCCAACCAACCATCTGGATCTGAATTCAATTGCATGGCTTGAAACCTATCTTCTAAACTATCAGGGAGCTGTGCTGATCGTGTCTCATGACCGTTATTTTTTGAACAAAGTTGTCACTAAAGTTCTTGAAATCGAGCTTGGAGAACTTCGTACTTATATGGGAAATTACAGCGACTATGCAGCAAAGAAGCAGCAGCTTCGCGACATACGCCTGAAGGAATATCTTAACCAGCAGCAGGAAATCAAGCATCAGGAAGCGGTTATCGAAAAGCTTCGTTCTTTCAACCGCGAAAAATCCATCAAACGTGCCGAAAGCCGCGAAAAGATGTTGGAAAAAATGCAGACCATCGAAAAACCGATAGAAGTTAATACAGATATACATCTGAAACTGGAACCATCCTGTGTAAGTGGCAATGATGTTCTGACTATTGAACATTTAAGCAAATCTTTCCCCGGACAGGAACTTTTTACAGACGTTAATCTCGAGATCAAACGTGGTGAACATGTCGCAGTAATCGGTGATAACGGAACAGGAAAGACTACGCTTCTTAAGATCTTAAACCGAGTGGTATCTGCTGATTCCGGTACTTATACACTTGGCTCCAATGTTAAGATTGGCTACTACGATCAGGAACATCATGTCCTTCATATGGAAAAAACAATTTTTGACGAGATTTCCGATGATTATCCGACTCTTACGAATACGGAAATCCGGAATGTGCTTGCAGCATTTCTTTTTACCGGTGATGATGTCTTCAAACAGATCAGTTCTTTGAGCGGTGGGGAACGCGGACGTGTATCTCTCGCAAAACTGATGCTCTCTGAAGCAAATTTCCTGATCCTCGACGAGCCGACCAACCACTTAGACATCGCATCCAAAGAAATCCTTGAGAATGCTTTGAATGATTATACCGGCACTGTACTTTATGTCTCTCATGACCGTTATTTCATCAATCAGACTGCATCACGGATTCTGGATCTTGTCAATCATACATTTGTAAATTATATCGGAAATTATGACTATTATCTGGAGAAAAAAGAAGAACTCACTACTGCATATGCCGGAGAAGCCTCTACACCTTCATCCGTTTCAGATAACAGTACAGACAAGAATGTATCCGAGTCAAAACTCAGCTGGCAGGAGCAAAAGGAAGCCCAGGCAAGACTTCGCAAACGTCAGAATGAGCTAAAAAAGACTGAAGAACGTATCGGCGAACTGGAAGACCGTGACGGTGAGATCGATGCCCTGATGGTTCAGGAAGAGATCTTCACCAACTCTGTAAAATGCCAGGAACTTGCAAAAGAAAAAGCCGCAATAGCGGAAGAATTAGAAGAATTATACATGAAATGGGAGGAATTAGCAGAAGACGCTTAAACGCCTGATTTATAACTTTTTAACCCGCTCCAGAAGCTTCTGTGGCGGGCTTTTATATTGCCATGCATTCGTAAGGAACTGCCGGTGGCAGGTCCTGTAGATATACTCATTATTTACATTTTATTCGATTCTTAGTTATTGGGTGCGTCAAATTCCACATATTTTATTCATTACTTCTTTTCGTTCTGTAAACATCTCATGTGTAGATGGAGAATAGATTACAACTGCTTCTTCTCCGGCTTTTACTTTTGCATCATCATCAGATCTCATTTTCCATTCCTCCATATGTCCATCTGAACACAAAAACTTCGTTTCTTTTCCAACATCCAATACTACATTTGTGTATTCTAACAAGCACCCAGAACTCTCAATATTTTTTAAACGTTTATATTTGTGATAAACGATGGCATAACCTATTCCAGGTATGAAGACAGCCAGCAATGCTCCAACACACATTACAACAGATTCTTGCCATTTCGTAATTTCATCACATATGCCAAAGATTACTATTATAGCCGATAAATCCATAAGTATCAATGTTTTTATATTTTCTATACCATTTTTCATTTTTTGATGGAATTTATAATTACAATACTGTTTCGTCATATAATGGGTCATTTGTTGAAATTGATATATTTTGGGTTCATCTTCTTCCAATAATAATTGTAGTTGTTTCTTTAACTTTTTTATTTTCTCCTGTCGTTCTGCCTCTAGTTCTTCGTCTGCATTTTGAATCATAAAGATCTCCCATTCCTTTTGATATGCCTATATAACTATATCATGAAAAAAATAAGTTTTTTCATGATAATATATAGCAGGAGAAGCATAGTTGCCTCTCCCGCCCTTTCCTTACTTTCCTTTTATCTGATTCTTAATTACAGGAACTGCACCAATTGCTGTAAATACATATAACATCAACAAATCCTTATAATATGCGCCACTCTCAATTGCACCTTCTTTAATGAGTTCCGGAACTGCGAGAAAAGAAGATACGATATCTGCTTTATACACCTGTGCAACTGCAACCGCATAACTGAACCAGTTACTGATATATACCATCAGAAGCATCAAAATTACACATATAATAATTCCTTTCAAGCTCATCTTCTTGCCCAAAATCTGATATCCTTTCAGTGCACACACTCCCATTACTACTCCGGAAATAGATGCTATGTATCCAAACTGATTCACCAGTACAATACAGATTGCTCCAATTAATGTACCTAAAAATGCACCTAAAATACCACCCGCAACTTTTTCTTTCACCTCAGCGGACGTCATCTGGTTTACATTTGGCGCATATTCATAATTTGTTGTCTGCTCCTCATTATTTAATTCCTGTGTTACTTCACTAATAATTTTTTCTTCACTCATTTTTCTTTCCTCCTTTGTGTCAAATTCCGCATATTTTATTCATTACTTCTTTTCGTTCTGTAAACATTTCATGTGTAGCTGGAGAATAGATTACAACTGCTTCTTGACCATCTTTTATTTTGGCGTCGTCGTCATATTTCATTTTCCACTCTTCCATATGTCCATCAGAACAAATAAATTTTTTCAGATTATATACATCTGCAACTACTATGCAATATTCTAACGGGTATCCTGTATTCGTAACGTCTTTCAATCTTTTATTCTTATGATAAGCCATCACATAACCTATGAAAAATATTAAGACAGCTACCATGACTCCGCCACCTGCCATATATCCATACCATTTAAAAAGATTATCATATATAATAGGAATAAGAATTGCGGCTATTAACTCCAATAATACGAATATAACAACTCCTTCCATACTATTTTTCATCCTTTTATGATATTTATAATCGCAGTATTGCTTTGACATATAATGACTCATCTGTTGAAATTGATAAATTTTAGATTTGTCTTCTTCGAGTAATATTTGTTTTTTTAACTCTTTTATTTTCTCTCGTTTCTCTAGTTCGATCTCTTCGTCTGCCATTTGACACTTAACTTTCTGCCATTCTTCTTGATATTCCGGCATGCCTATGCTCCGAGAAAAAAGTAATTCAAAAACTGCTAGTACCAAAAAAATACAAACACTACAAGCTCTTACCCTACGTCCATATTCTGGTTCCCAATAAGCAATCCAGGGAATAGTTCCATACAAAATACAGGTAATCACACTCATCCTGTACCATAATGTTCCATATTTTTTCCTACTGGCCACATAATCTTTTCTTGTTAAATAAATTAAAGCCAAACCATATATGGACATTAATGAAAATGAAAATTCTCTTTCATAAGGTCTTATGCGATAACTATCAATAAAATATTTTGTCGTTTTCCCATTTATTTTTGCAATCTCACTTCTTACTGGGCGACCTGTAATCACTTCCTTTCTAAAAGAGTAAATTTCTAACTCCATACCATTTTTCAAATTATATTCATAATCAACAGGTACACTTTTATACTTCTCTATCTTCCCACTTTTACAATTTTCTATTACAATTGTATATTGATCTCTATCAGCCCATCTTCTAGTTGTATCTGTCACGAAAAATTTCTTTAAAATACCTGTATCTTTAGCATATACGTGTCCCATAGTAGGGATGCAAGTGACAAAGTCCACCAAAAGAATAATTGCTAAAAAGTACATGCTTAAATTATACATAATATGCTCTGGATTCCAGATTTTTTTGATATATTTATAGGCTATCGTAGAATAGAATAATCCGAAAAGTATAAAATGCCAATAGGCAACTTCCCTTGAACTAAACATACGTGGTTTCCTTTCTGCTACACTCAGATACAATAACTAATTTTCGCAACACATACTAGTAAGCTATATATAACAAAGGTGAACTTACTTGTGTCAAATTCCACATATTTTATTCATTACTTCTTTTCGTTCTATAAACATTTCCTGTGTAGATGGGGAATAAATTACGATTGCTTCTTGTCCATTTTTTACTTTTGTACCATTATCACATCTCATCTTCCATTCTTCTTTGTGCCCATCTGAACAAATGAATTCTTTTGAATTATATATGTCAACAATTACTGTGCAATATTCTAACGGATATTTTATATTAGTAATGTTCTTATATTTTTTATTCTTATGGTATGCTATTGCAAAACTTATTACAAATACCAGATTAGCTACAATTATTCCGGCAACCAAGATATATACATACCATTTAAAAATATCATCATATATAAGCGGAATCAAAATAGCGGCCATGAACACTAAGAATGTAAATACAATACCTCCCTTCATACTATTCATCATTCTTTTTTGAAACTTATAATTAAAATATCGTTCCGTCACAGATTGCTCCATCTGTTGGAATTGATATATCGGACTATTACTTTCTTCCAATGTTTCTTGATTATTCTCAATTCCACATACTTTATTCATTACTTCTTTCCGTTCTGTAAACATCTCATGTGTAGATGGAGAATAGATTACAACTGCTTCTTCTCCGTCTTTTACTTTTACATCATCATCAGATCTCATTTTCCATTCCTCCATATGTCCATCTGAACAAATGAACTTTTTCATATTATATACATCTGCAATTACTATGCAATATTCTAATGGGTATCCTGCATTAGCAGCCTCTTTGAATTTTTTGTTTTTACGACATACCAATACGTAGCCTACCGCAAATATCAAGATAGCTATGATTACTCCGGCGCCTGCCACATATCCATACCACTTATAGAGCTTGTCATACATAGCAGGAATAACAAATGCAGCCGCTAACTCCAATACTGCAATTAAAGCAACGCCTTCTATACTGTTCTTCATCCTCTTTTGAAATTTGTAATCACAATATTGTTTTGTCATGTAATAGCTCATTTGTTGGAATTGGTGTTCTGTTACGTTATCTGCTTCTAGTATCAACTGTCGTTTCTGCCGCATTTTTTCTTTTTTCTCGTCCATTCTTTGTTGCTCTGCTTCTTCTTCGGCAAGCTGTTGCTTCACTCTCTCTTTTTCTCTTCGCTTTTCTTCTTTTATTGCGGCTTCGTTCAGTGGAATATTATTCCACTCTTCCCAGTGTTCATCAATATTTGCTGTCCATGCTAAAATATATCGCTCTATTACGTAAATAATAAACAGAATAACCAGACAGGTTCCTAGCTGTCGGCCTTTATATATCATTTTATAAGTTATCCATGGGAGGAGTCCATATATTCCGGCCGTAGCACAGGTAATTATGCACCAGCCTTTTCCTCTTTTTTTTCTTCCGCCCTGTATGTATTCCCGATATGCACAATAAACCATATATATAGCATGGCCGTTTAAGATTCCTATTCCAATGAATTTTTCTAATGTTTTATTAAACGGATGATCTTGCTTAATATAATATAATTCTTTTCCATTAACTTTTGCAATCATCCGACTTTGCACTCCCCAAAATTCATAAAAACGAATTTCTATTTCATCCCCCTTTTTTAATTTATCCGCTACTCCGACTATCTCTGGAAATTTGTATATATTATTTGTGTCTTTATCATCAAGTATAATTGAATACGTTTCGAGATCATTGAAATATCCCATTTCTACACATTGATATTTTACGACTTCTCCTGTTACAGTTTTTATAATTCGATTGTATGTAGGTGGAAGATTAAAAATCAGAAAAATTGCAGGTAATGTAATTATAAGTATACCAATCATTCCACCTAATATATGAAGCCGCGTATTATTTTTGCGGAATAATGTATTTTTTATTCCGTCATACCACAATATTATAGAAAATATACATATTGCACCCAGATAGTATCCAAATCTAACGTTAAACATATAGTCACCTCTTTACTACAGAGGATAAATCCCCTGTAGTAATCTTTATCACATAGTTCCTGCATCTAATAATCCAAATGCAAAATCATTAAGATAATCCACACCTCCTATAATACAACTTCCAACCTGAAATCCTGATGTTCCTGCAAACACTTTCAACGTATCATATCCTAAAGACATAGCTCCTTGCATCGCGCCAAATCCCGTTGTTTTAAAAGTTTGAGTATGCGTTTGTCTATTTGCTACTGAAACAGACATATTAAACAAAGCACTAGTAGTTATTTTTCTTGCAATCTTTGCTCCGCCCTCAACCATTTTTCCAAAACCTTCGGCTAACATATCACTTCCTCCACTTATTTCTCCACCAATCGCACCTATTGCGATTGATTTCATAACACTTGATTTTTTTTCGCCTTCTCTTAAATTCAATGCTGCCGTTTGCAGTCCGCTTTTGCTTCCACCTTTTGCAGATTCCCAAGCTATTTTTCCTATTCGTTTAGATTTAAATATAGAACCTAACTTTCTTTTTGAAATAGCATTCCTCGTTTTCGTTACAGCTTTTCGAGCAACCTTTTTGGTCACATTCCATACACGTTGAATCTTTTGTATATGTCTGCTTGGAATTTTGCGTTTTATCAGTCTCGCGGCTTTTTTTGCAACCTTAGCTACTCTTGGACCTGCTAATGCTCCAATCGCAGCACCACCTATAGTGCATCCTGCAATAATTGCATATTTCTTCCATCCTTTTGCTTTTGTCTTTTTTGCTATTTTTCTGCCAGCCAGGAATCCAATTCCGCCACCGATTACTCCACCAATTATTCTGGAAATAGCGATGTGTCCACTCGGATCTTCATAATTTACTGGGCTGTTCGCACAATATGCATACAGATTCCATGTAGATGGATTGGTTCCCAACTGACAGCTGGCCGTTATATGTTTTTCTCTGTCATAAGTGTAATCTACGTATAGTCCATTCTTCTTCTGACGAATTGTTTTACCATAGATATCCGATCTTCTTGTAACTGTTGTTCTTCTTCTGATGCTTCATCAGATTCATAATCTATCTGTTCTTTTAAACTATCGCCCTTTTTATCGTTTTTCTCCGGCCCCTCAACCGGAACTAACCGAATCTGTTTGTCCTCATTTTCCAACAGAATCGGTGTCTCTTCTGTCAGATTTTCTGGAAAATACTGTTTCTGATCACCTGCAGTGTTCTCATATGCATATCCGTTAAGATCGTCTCTTGATTCTAACTTCTTTAATGTCGGATCATAATCTACCAGTTCACCGTCCTCATTACGGAATCTGACATCCTGGCCATAATATTCCGTTACCAGAACACCGGCGCCGGCATCGTACGTCGTAGAATCTTCTGTATTCTTTGATTCGATCACATTCTCTTTACATACAACTTCTTCTTTTTCTGTCTTAACCGGCGGCGAATTCCCGTCTGTTTCTGCCGCAAGGCTTCCTAATGACGTTGATGTAAGTATCATCGCCATAATCAATGTCGTAGCAACGATTCGTTTCCACGATTTTCCAGTCTTTGTTTCATTGTTTTCCTACATTTTATTGAGTTTTCATCGAATTATTATATATTCACTTTATCATCATGTGTAAATTTCGTCAATTATTTTATAGAATCTATTTGCTTTATTGTGTATTTTCATTGATTTCTTTTTTTTACATAGTTATAATTAATGTGTGAATGCGCAAGAAAGAAGGTAATATTATGAAAAAGAAACTGTCAAAGCGACAGCTGGATGTTATGAAAGTTCTTTGGGATCATTCTTCTCCGATGGTTGCTTCGGACATTGTTAACGGCAGCCCTGCATTGAATATCAATACGGTTCAGTCCTGTCTGAAGGTTCTTCTGAAAGAAAATCTCATAGAAGTTGCTGACATTGTATATAGCGGCACTGTACTGAGCAGAAGTTACCGTCCCCTGATTTCCAGAGATGAATATTTTAATACTGAATATAAAGATATCATCGGAACCAGTTCTACATCATCGCTGATCGCTGCATTTATCAAAGAAGAGCAGGATGCATCAGAACTGGAAAGACTTGAACAGATAATTCAAGAGAGGAAAAAAGAAATCGAGGAAATACGCTGATGGAAATATCATTTGGTCCATTTTTAACATGTTTTTTTGCAATTATGTTTCTTACAATATATCTTTATATTATTTTATACCGTGCCAGGAATGTATTTGCGAAAAATACTAAGTGGTTGTTTTTAGGGATACTACTTATTTTTATAAGGTTATCTGTTCCCGTTAACTTTCCGTTTACATATTCTGTTTATTCAGAAAAATTTCTTCCACGTTTTACGAATCCATTATGTGATAACAAGATTGGAAATCTGAGTATCTATGACTGCTTACTTATTCTTTGGATTTCTGTGGCGGTTATAAAAGTCCTTATATTCTTTTATAGAAAAATACGGCTCGGAAACTATTTGAAAAATTTTACACAAAATTCAGACCATACTGATCCACTATATCAGATGCTCCGCAAATATATTCCGGCTCCCATAGAGATTGCCATTATACCATCACGGACATCACCGGCTATTACAGGTACTTTATTCCCAGTTCTGGTTTTTCCAAAAAATATATATCTTTCCGAGGAAGAGATACAGCTTATATGTTTGCATGAACTGAAGCATTATAAGAATCACGATTTGTGGATGAAATTGTTTATCGAGTTAATTGTATGTATCCATTGGTGGAATCCCTTTGTATATCTTCTTCAAAAAGAATATTTTCTTACTTTAGAGATTGATAATGATAATTATCTAAAGAAACATATCCCTGATTTTGATTCTGTCCAATATGCAGAATTAATATTAAAGATTGCAAAAAATACACTCACCGACGATTCTTCGGATTCTTTGCAGATGGTAGATACTATTAATTTTACGGGTACTGTTACTTCCGAACTTGAATCACGTATCACATTTATGCTATCCACACCAGATGCTCCAAGAAAACATTCTTTATTTAGAAGTGTTATACATACCATTATTTTATGCGGTGTACTTATTATTACAATTTTTGTCGTGATCGAACCATCTTCCCCGGGGCCTTCGAGTGATACAAACGGTACATTCACTCTCGAAGATGATAACGTCTGTCTTCTAAAGGTTCATAATGGTTATCACTTATATGTGAACGGAAAATATGTTGGAGCATTAGACACGATACCTGATGATTTCAAAAATGTAACAATATACACCAGAAAAGAGGAAATACCACATGAATAATTTGGTATAAAAAAAACACCATACAACTGTAATAAGACAATTTCATTCGAGAATCTTTTACATTGTATGGTGTTTTTTGTAATATATTATCTATTTTAATTTTTCAGCAATTGCCTTAATAAATCCTTCGCTGTTCAATACGGTTGGATTTTCCAGTGTCGTGATCAATGCCAGATCTTTCGTCATCTTACCTTCTTCAATGGTATCAATGGTTGCTTTTTCAAGCTTATCTGCGAATGCTGCCAATTCGGCATTTCCATCCATCTCACCACGTTTTCTAAGAGCACCTGTCCATGCAAAAATTGTAGCTACAGAGTTTGTAGAAGTCTCTTCCCCTTTCAGATGCTTGTAATAATGACGTTGTACAGTTCCATGAGCTGCCTCATATTCATAATTTCCATCCGGTGATACCAGAACAGATGTCATCATTGCAAGAGAACCAAATGCGGAAGAAACCATATCACTCATTACATCTCCGTCATAGTTCTTACATGCCCAGATATATCCGCCTTCTGATTTCATAACTCTTGCAACCGCATCATCGATCAAAGTATAGAAATATGTAATTCCGGCTTCTTTGAACTTCTCGGCATAATCTTTGTCAAAGATTTCCTGGAAAATATCTTTGAATGTATGGTCATACTTCTTAGAGATCGTATCTTTTGTTGCGAACCACAGATCCTGCTTTGTATCCAATGCATAATTAAAGCAGCTTCTCGCAAAGCTTTCAATAGATCCGCATAAGTTATGCATTCCCTGTGCAACACCCGGTCCTGCATAGTTGTGTACCAGTTCTCTGGTCTCTGTGCCGTCTTCTGCCGTGTATACCAGTTCTACTTTTCCAGGTCCAGGAATCTTCATCTCTGTATTTTTATATACATCTCCATATGCATGTCTTGCGATAGTGATTGGTTTTTTCCAGTTTTTTACACATGGCTCAATGCCTTTTACAACAATCGGTGCACGAAATACAGTTCCGTCAAGTATTGCACGGATCGTTCCGTTCGGACTCTTCCACATTTCTTTCAAATCATACTCTTTCATACGTGCCGCATTCGGTGTGATTGTTGCACATTTTACTGCAACTTTATATTTCTTGGTTGCAGTAGCAGCATCGATTGTTACCTGATCATCTGTCTCATTTCTATGTTCCAGACCCAGATCATAATATTCTGTGTTCAGTTCAATATATGGCTCCAGAAGATCTTCTTTGATCATCTTCCAGAGAATTCTTGTCATTTCGTCTCCGTCCATCTCTACGATCGGTGTTGTCATTTTAATTTTTGCCATGGTATTTGTCTCCTTTCTATCTGTTCGCAGCATCTTTTATTATTCTTCCAGATGCAGATTTTCCATCACATGTAATATATGTTCGTTTGCAAGCTGTTCTGCTTTTGCCGCATCTTTTGCCTTGATTGCTTCCAGGATTTCTCGGTGTTCTTCTATTGATTTCTCGGCACGCTCCGGTGCTTCAATAGACATCGTCCTGGCAAGCTGTACATACTTGTGAAAATCTGTTAATACATGTTCCAGGATCCTGCTGTTGGATGCCTCATACAATATCTTATGAAACTTACCATCCATTTCTGACATCTGTTCAATCTGTCCGGATCCCTTCTTATGCAAATGAAATTCTGACAGAAGAATCACTTCTTCCAGTTCTTCAATCTGCGCATCCGTAATATATTTCGTTGCCCAGTTGGCACACAGCCCTTCCAGTTGCGAACGTATCTTATAGATATCTTTCACATCTTTTCTGGTAATGGCTGTCACATACGCACCTTTATTCGGAATGATCGTAACCAGTCCTTCTAACTCCAATTGTCTTAAGGCTTCTCTTACCGGTGTTCTGCTTACCCCCAGTTCTTCACCGATTGTTACTTCCCTTAATTCTTCATGATTTTTATATACCCCATTCAGAATATCTTCCCGCAGATGCCGGAACACTCTTCCTCGTAAGGATCTGTCCTGATATTCTTCCATTAAAAACACCTCTGCTATATCAATTCCACACCAAGTCTCTTGCAGTTTTCGTCGATAACTCTGATCAACTCATCGTCTGTAAGAACGGTTACTCGTCCTTCTTCATACTGCTTATCTACCCATTCTTTTACAGAACTTACAAGTTCTGAGTTCTTATCTACTTTCTTGTCCTCCGGCAGCTTAAAATATGTATTGATCCAGTGTGCAATACCTGCAAGTCCGGATGTGTTAGATATTGCAACAAGCGGAGGACGGTTCAGGAATTTTCCGGTATCAAATACGTTGTAGATCTCTTCATTCTTCAATAAACCATCTGCATGGATTCCAGCCCTTGTTACATTAAAGTTCTTACCAACAAAAGGTGTTCTTGAAGGAATATGATATCCGATCTCTTTCTCATAATAATCTGCAAGCTCTGTGATAACTGTTGTATCCATCCCATCCAGTGTGCCACGAAGCTGTGCATATTCGAACACCATCGCTTCCAGTGGTGTATTACCGGTACGCTCTCCGATTCCAAAAAGTGAACAGTTCACACCGCACGCACCATAAAGCCATGCTGTCGATGAATTGCTGACTGCCTTATAGAAATCATTATGTCCGTGAAATTCGATCAGTTCGCTTGGAACACCGGCATGTACTCTGAGTCCATAGATGATTCCCGGAATAGATCTTGGTATTACAGCTCCCGGATAGTTGACCCCGTATCCCATGGTATCACAGACACGGATCTTGACCGGAATCTTATACTCATCCATCAGTTTCATAAGTTCCAGACAGAATGGAATGACGAATCCATAGATGTCGGAACGTGTGATATCTTCCAGATGACATCTCGGGCTGATTCCTGTCTCAAGACATTCTCTTACGATAGACAGATAATGTTCCATTGCCTCACGTCTTGTCATCTTTAGTTTATAGAATATATGATAGTCCGAACAGCTTACCAGAATACCAGTCTCTTTCATTCCGATCTCTTTCACCAGTTCGAAATCTTTCTTGCTCGCACGGATCCAGCTTGTTATCTCCGGGAATTTATAATCCTTTTCCATGCATTTGTAGACTGCGTCTCTGTCCTTTTTACTATAGAGGAAGAATTCACACTGTCTGATCTTTCCCTTCGGACCACCCAGACGATGAAAATAATCATATAATGTTACGATCTGCTCAGTACTGTACGGGGCACGTGATTGTTGGCCATCTCTGAATGTTGTATCTGTGATCCAGATCTCATCCGGCATACAATGCGGAACAATTCGGTCATTGAATGCGATTTTCGGAATCTCGTCATAATGGAACAGATTACGAAATACATTCGGTGTCTTCACATCCACCAACGGGTACATGTGCTCTTCCAGTTGCAATAAATTTGTATGATCATCCAGGTATACTTTCCTGTTTTCCATTTTCCATCGCCTGCTTTCTAAAATATTTTTTCGTAGTAAAGTACTAAATTCAACATGTATAATTGTATACAATAATACATGTGTTGTCAAGTTCTATTATGGATATTTATTCAAAAAAAATGATTATGGGGATTCCATAATCATTTTTTATATATTATTAATAAAGTTTTGCGTTAACTTCTCTTGGACTTAAGCCCTCGTCTTCTAAGGCTTTCATAATCTGGTGTTTGTGTTCGGTTCCGAATGCTTCCAGAGTGATTCGAAGTTCTACTGCTGCGTTTCGGTTGGTACTTACGAACTGGTTATGCTCCAGTTTGATTACATTACCATTTGCTTTGGCGATTGTAGCTGCAACGCGTACCAGTTCACCCGGCTTGTCCGGAAGAAGTACAGATACAGAGAAGATTCTGTCTCTCTGGATCAGTCCGTGCTGTACGATCGAGGACATTGTAATCACATCCATATTACCACCACTTAAGATGGATACGACTTTCTTTCCTTTCAGATCAAGCTGTCTGAGAGCCGCTACTGTCAGAAGGCCTGAATTTTCTACGATCATCTTGTGATTCTCTACTACATCGAGGAATGCACCGATCAGATCATCATCTGCAACTGTAATAACTTCATCTATATTCTTTTCTGCATATGGGAAGATCTTTTCTCCGACACGTTTTACAGCTGTACCATCAGCGATCGTATTGGCACTTGCAAGTGTTACCGGATGTCTTTCTTTCAATGCCTCTGTCATGCTTGCAGCGGCAGCCGGTTCTACACCGATTACTTTGACATTCGGATTCAGCATCTTGGTAAGTGTCGAAACTCCTGTGATCAGACCGCCGCCACCGATTGGTGCGAGAATATAATCTACGTCCGGAAGTTCTTCAAAGATTTCCATTGCAATACTTCCCTGTCCCGTTGCAACATCCAGATCATCGAAAGGATGTACGAATGTGTATCCTTCTTCTTCTGCCAGTTTCATTGCATATGCACAGGCATCATCATAGACATCTCCGTGTAATACGACTTCTGCTCCATAGCTCTTTGTACGATTTACTTTGATCAATGGTGTAACTGTCGGCATAACTACTGTTGCCTTGCAGCCGAATTTCTTTGCTGCATATGCCACGCCCTGTGCATGGTTACCTGCAGACGCAGTTACAAGACCTTTCTTTCTGTCTTCTTCGCTCATTGTACTGATCTTGTAATATGCACCACGTACTTTATAAGCACCTGTATACTGCATATTCTCTGGTTTCAGATAGACATCAGCACCTGTCTGTTTGCTTAAGTATTCACTGTATACCAGCTTAGTTGGCAGGGTTACTTCTTTTACGATTGCACTCGCCTGTTTGAATTTTTCTAATGTTAACATCTCGTACTTCCTCTCTTCCTCTTATTCGTTTTCTGAAACCTCTTCTGAAGCCTCATCATCTTTCGGTCTTTCGAATAACGCATTCACGAAATCATCTGCATTAAATTTCTGCAAATCGTCAATAGTCTCTCCCACACCGATATATTTTACCGGAACGCCCAGCTCTGCATGGATGGCAACTGCGATTCCTCCTTTTGCGGTTCCATCCATCTTTGTCAAAACGATCCCTGTAATCTCTGCCACATCGTTGAATTCCTTCGCCTGCTGCAGGGCATTCTGTCCTGTTGTTGCATCCAGAACAACCAATGTCTCTCTGTATGCCTCAGGGAATTCCCGGTCAATGATCTTATTCATCTTTCTGAGTTCTTCCATCAGATTCTTTTTATTGTGCAGACGTCCGGCTGTATCGATCATCAGCACATCTGCATGCCGCGCCTTTGCTGCCGCAACAGCATCAAACACAACCGATGCCGGATCAGATCCCTCCTGTCCGCCGATCAGCTCTGCCTGCGAACGGTTCGCCCATTCTTTTAACTGTTCTCCGGCCGCCGCACGGAATGTATCGGCCGCTGCAATTACAACTTTCTTATTCTCTGCACGAAGCTTTCCTGCAAGCTTTCCGATCGTTGTAGTCTTTCCTACACCATTGACACCGATTACCATCACTACGGATGTGCGGTTTTCAAATTCATATGCTGTTTCTCCGATGTCCATCTGTTCTTTGATACTTTCGATCAGAAGTTCCCGGCATTCCATTGGTTCTTTGATGTGTTTTTCTTTTACTTTTGCCTTCAGATCATCCAGAATATCATATGTTGCCTGTACACCAAGATCTCCCATGATCAGAACCTCTTCCAGCTCCTCGTAAAAGTCATCATCGATACGGGAGAATCCGTGAAAGATGCTGTCCATTCCTGATACAATATTGTCTCTGGTCTTACCAAGACCGGCAACCAGTTTTTCAAAAAATCCCATATCTTCCTCCTATTTATCCAGTTCATTTTCAAGCAGGCTGACAGATACCAGTGTAGATACACCTTTTTCCTGCATAGTGATACCATACAGTCTGTCTGCCGCCGTCATTGTTCCACGTCGATGTGTGATTACTATGAACTGCGTATACTTTGTTAACTTGTGCAAATATTGTGCAAAACGGTCTACGTTATTATCATCCAGTGCCGCTTCGATCTCATCCAGCAGACAGAACGGTGACGGCTTCAGATTCTGGATCGCAAAAAGAAGTGCTATCGCTGTCAATGCTTTTTCTCCACCGGACAACTGCATCATATTCTGCAGCTTCTTTCCAGGCGGCTGGGCAATGATCCGGATACCCGCCTCCAGAATATCCTCATCTTCCATAAGTTCCAGCGTTCCTTTTCCGCCTCCGAACATTTCCTTGAATACCTGATCGAACTCGGCTGCAATTCTGGCGAACTGCTCTTTGAACTGCTTACGCATGGCATTATCAAGTTCCTCGATAATCTGTTCCAGTGTTTCGGCTGCTTCTACCAGATCATCATGCTGGCCTTTCAGGAATTCATAACGCTCGGATACACTTTTATATTCTTCTATCGCATTAACATTGACATTACCCAGTGCACGGATCTCACCTTTTAACTCCTGGATCCGTCTCTTCATATCTGCAAGATCGGTCAGGTTCGGATTCCTAAGTTCTTTTGCGTGATTCAGTGTGAGTTCATATTCCTCCCACATATAATTAATCTGCTTTTCAGAAGCTTCTTCGTACCCTTCCCTCTGACTTTCCAGACGATAAACCTCTTTATCAAGATCTGTCATATGTTTTGAGATCTCTTCACGTTTTTCGAAAAATGATTTGTGCCGTTTATTCAATTCCTCACGTTCTCTTTTTGAACGTTCAATCTGAAGTTTGATTTCATCAAACAGATCCCCGGAATTATCAATTGTTGTTTTCAATTCCTGGATCTTCTTCTCTTTTTCGGCAATTTCCTGAGAATTTCCACCCTTATTCTTTGTCAGTTCTTCCAATTCTGCCCGGAATTTATCCATCTCTTCACGGATACGGATAATATTTTCCGTAATAAATGTATACTTCTGCTCTAATCCTGCATATTCCAGATGAATCTGTTCTGATTTTCTGGTCTTAAAGCTTTCCTTTGCGTGGATCTCTTCCAGCTCTTTTTGTTCTTTCTCAATGTTGATATTCAGATCATTTTCCAGACTTTCTGACGTATCCAGTTCTATATTAATAGACTCCTGATTGTCCATTATCTCGTTGATCTGTGTATCCAGTTTTGCAGCTTCATTTCGCAGATTATCGAATTGTTGTTTGAAGCTCTGGATCTTTGCAGATGACTGATCTGCATTCATCTTTGCGGTATTCTGTACGACATACGCTTTCTGAAGCTCTGCACTGATTGCGTCAGTCTTTTCATAATACCCTGCGCGTTCATCTTTCAGGCCACAGATCTGCTGTTCCGTCTCCGTCATCTCCTGTTTTAATTTCTGAACGGTCTTTTCAAACTCTTCGATTTCTCTTCGTCTGCTCAGAAGATTACTGGAATTCTTAAATGCTCCACCGGTCATGGAACCACCCGGATTGATCAGTTCCCCTTCCAGTGTAACGATACGGATTGACTGGTGGTATTTTCTTGCGATCATTGTTGCATGATCAATATGATCTACTACCAGTGTTCTTCCCAGCAGATAATCTGCGAGAGTTTTATATTTATTCTCTACCTGAACCAGTTTGTTGGCTGTTCCGACAACTCCCGGTTCTTTAAGTGCTTCCGGACGATTGATCCCGGAATTCGCACGGATTGATGTTAAAGGCAGGAATGTTGCACGGCCGAACTTATTCTTCTTCAGGAAATTGATCATACGTTTTGCCGTATCTTCATCCTCGGTTACGATATTCTGGATATTACCGCCAAGTGCGGTCTCAATAGCAATCTCATAGTCTTTTTCAACCTTTACGATATCTGCTACTACACCCAGAAGTCCCTTCTCACGGTCCTTATTATCCATAACTTTACGAATACTGTTACCGTATCCGTCATAACGTTCTGTAATATTCTTAAGGGATTCCAGTCTTGACTGCTCCCGGTGGAAAGCAGACTGACCAATCTGTAATTTCTGAGACTCTCTGGATATCTGCGCCTGTAACGTCTTAATGTTACTTTCATATTCTTTATTTTCATTGTTCAGGGCTATGATCTTGTCTGAGATAACTTTTAATTCCATCTGATACTTGTTCAGATTTTCATTTTCTTCTGCAATCTCACTGTCATTAGCAAGGATCTCTCGGTTGATCTGCGACTTTCTAACCTGGATCTGTTCCATCATCGTATCAAATTTCTGGATCTGAGCTTTCGTAGATGCTCTGTTATTCAGTATCTCCATGATATGATTCTTCTTTTCATCAACGGATCCGGTAATCTGCGCTATCTTCGCCTGTAATTCCGTCAGTTCATTCTTAATCTGATCTTCTTCCGACTGTTTTTCTTCCATCTGTTTTACAATGGAAACTTTCTCCGTCTGAAGTTCTTTCATCTGTCCTTCACGGACATCCATCTCGGAATCAATCACGCTGGCCCGCTGTTCGAAATGTTCATCGTTCATCCGTGCACTGTGAATCTGTTCCTTTAACAGTGCGATCTGGTTCTCTAACTGCTGCTTCAGAATCGTCGTCTCATTTAATTGACGGTTAGCCTTTTCGACAGAAGCGTCAATCACTTCCACCTGTTCTTCAATCGCCTCATATTCCGTCTTCGTATCCGCATATTGTCTGGTTGCTTCTTCAAGCTCCCCTTTTGTAATACGAAGCTTCTCTTCCAGCCCCCGAATCTGATCTCGGATACGTTCCATTTCCAGCAGGAACATGTTGATATCGTATGTTTTTAATTCTTCCTTCCGTTTCAGATACTCCCTCGCCTTTTCAGACTGACGTTCTAACGGCCCAACCTGCTTTTCCAGCTCAGACAGAATATCATTGACACGGACCAGATTCTGGCGTTCATCTTCTAACTTTTTGACCGACATACTTTTTCTTCGTTTGAATTTGACAATTCCTGCTGCTTCATCAAAAAGCTCTCGCCTTTCATCCGGCTTACCACTTAAGATCTTATCAATCTGTCCCTGTCCGATAATCGAATACCCTTCTTTTCCGATACCTGTATCATAGAAAAGTTCATTTACATCTTTTAATCTGCATGCTCTTCCATTGATCAGATATTCGCTTTCTCCGGAACGGTATAGCTTTCTTGCTACCGTAACTTCTTCGTAATCAACCGGAAGCTTATGGTCTGAATTGTCCAGAGTGATCGCCACCGATGCATAACTAAGCGGCTTTCTGTTCTCAGTACCGGAAAAAATAACATCCTGCATGTTGCCGCCTCTTAACTGCTTCACACGCTGTTCCCCAAGCACCCATCTGACCGCATCTGCTACGTTACTTTTTCCACTTCCGTTCGGACCGACAATGCCGGTGATTCCATTATGGAATTCGAATTTAATTTTATTGGCAAATGATTTAAATCCCTGCACTTCTATGCTTTTTAAATACATTCCACACCTACTTTATATTCTTTTCATGCAGTTTCAAAATGCTGATATATGCAGCCTCCTGCTCTGCTGCTTTCTTCGTCCGGCCTTCTCCGACTCCGTATTCTTCTTCTCCGATATGTACCGCAACACGGAAAATCTTATTATGATCCGGTCCCTCTTCACCAATCAGATGATACGAGATTACTTCTTTAAAATTCGCCTGCACGATTTCCTGCAGGATAGTCTTGCTATCAAAAAAGAGTTTCTTGTTCTCCAAATCTTTCAAAATAAATCGATGTATAAACTCTTTTGCATTAGCAAAACCACCATCAAGATAAATTGCTCCGATCAGAGCCTCCATTGCATCCGATGTTACAGATTCTCTCTTTCGTCCTCCGGTAGCATCTTCTCCTTTACCAAGCAAAAGGTATTCGCCAAGATCCAGATCTCTTGCACAGAATGCCAACGCCGGTTCACATACCATACTTGCCCTCGTCTTCGTAAGTTCCCCTTCCGGAAGCTTCGGATTATTGTGAAACAGGAATTCGCTGGACACCAGTTCAAGGACCGCATCTCCCAGAAATTCCAGACGTTCATTACACTCATACTTTGGCAGATGCTTTTCGTTGGCATAAGAGCTGTGAATCATCGCCTTTGTAAACAGGGTAAAGTCATCAAATTTGTAACCAATCTTTCCTTCTAATTCTTTAAGGTCTTTGCTCATTGTAAACTCCATCCTAAAGAACGAAAAAAGCCCCTGGCAGGGCTCTTTCGTTCTTTTTATATCTGCCTAGTTATTATTTGTTGCATTCTTGATCTGCTCAACAGCATCTCCAACTGTAGAGATCTGCTCAGCGTCATCATTATCAATCTCAATGTCAAATGTTTCTTCTATTCCCATAATAATCTGGAAGATATCAAGGGAGTCTGCTCCCAGATCATCTACAAATGTTGTGTCCTCTGTAATATCATTCACTTCTACATTTAATACATCAGCGATGATTTCTTTTAATTTTTCAAGTTCCATATCAAATCTCCTTTTCTCATCATAATTAGTAATATATTATTCAGCGGATTTTTGCTCCGATTGAATACTTTCTTTGATCTTTTCATTAATTTTCTGCTTTTTAAATGTCACACATTGGATCAGTGTATTGCTGACTTCTTTTGCTTTCGAGCTTCCATGTGTCTTTACGACCAGACCGTTTAATCCAAGCAATGGTGCACCGCCATACTCACTTGCATCAAATGACTTTAAAGTTGTTTTTAACGCCGGTTTGATAAGCAATGCTCCGATCTTGCTTCTGAGTGTGGACATCAGTCCTTCTTTTACCTTACTGATCAGTACCGCTCCGACACCTTCATATAGCTTAAGGATTACATTGCCCGAAAATGCTTCTGTCACAATGACATCAGCCTGTCCATGCGGAATCTCTCTTGCTTCTACACTTCCGATAAAATTCAGTTCTTTTTCTTCTTTTAAAAGAGGGAACGTCTCCTTTACCAGTGCATTACCTTTTTCTTCTTCTGCTCCGATATTTACAATCCCAACTTTCGGATTCTTAATACCAACTACATGTTCCATATAGATAGAACCCATCTTAGCAAACTGAACCAGATGTGAGGCTCTGGCATCTACATTCGCTCCACAGTCGATCAGAAGTGCTACACCCTTCTCTGTCGGGATCAGTGACGCAAGTGGTGGCCGCTCTACACCTTTGATCCTTCCAACGATTACCTGTCCACCTACCAGAATTGCTCCGGAACTTCCGGCAGATACAAATGCATCAGCCTTTCCTTCCTTTACCATCTTCATTCCGACTACGATGGAAGAGTCTTTCTTTCTTCTGATCGCATTCACCGGAGGTTCGGCAGTCTCTATTACTTCTGTTGTATTCACAACTTCCAGTCTGTTCTTATCATAAGTATACTTCTGCAATTCAGCATTCACTATATCTTCTTTGCCAAGCAGATATACCTTTATATCCTGTTCACGTCCAAGAGCATCTACTGCTCCTTTTACCATTTCACCCGGTGCATTATCCCCGCCCATGGCGTCCAATGCTATCACCGTAATTTCTGACATATTGATTCCTCCTAATATTACTGAATTTATTCTACTAAACATCCATGCAAAAATCAATATTTTCAAAAATATTTATCAGAAGTTTGATAATATATGATCCGGTTGGTATAATACCTTTTATCATCAAAATTGCATATATATAAAAGAAGGGATTTAATAAATGGATTATTATAAGAGAGCTCTTGAGCTCAATGATGAAACAGTTAAAAACAGACGTTACTTCCACACGAATGCAGAAACGGGACTTCATATGCCAATGGCCTGTGCATATGTGATGGACAAATTGACCAAATATGGCTTAACACCTTCCCGATGTGGTGAAGGTGTGACCGCTACTGTCGGAAACGGCGGCAAAGTCTTATTATTACGAGCCGACATGGATGCGCTCCCAATGCCGGAAGAAAGCGGACTTCCATTTGCCTGCCCGACTGGAAAAGAAGCACATGCCTGCGGACATGATTTTCACGCTGCCATGTTACTGACCGCTGCAAAAATGCTAAAAGAAAATGAGGCCGAGTTAAAAGGCACAGTCAAATTTATGTTCCAGCCTGCGGAAGAAACATTCGAAGGCAGTAAAAATATGATAGAACATGGTATCCTGGAGAATCCGAAAGTAGATGCGGCACTGGCCTATCATGTATCTCCAGGGCAGATGCCGGTTGGAATCTACATGTATAACAGTACAGGAACTATGATGTACTCCGTTGACGGTTTTCATATCGAAATCAAAGGAAAAGGTTCGCACGGCGCCTATCCTCAGAATTCCATTGACCCAATCAATATTGCGGCACATGTCTATCTGGCTCTGCAGTCCATCATCGCCCGCGAGGTTGATCCTTCCAAAGCCTGCCTTATGACAGTTGGTAAATTCCAGGCTGGAACCGCCGCCAATATTATTCCGGATACAGCTGTTCTCGAAGGAACTATTCGAACGAACGATAAAGCTTCCAGAGAACTTCTGGTACGAAGAATGAAAGAAACGGCAATCCGGACAGCCGAAACCTTCGGAGGAACGGCCAAAATCACTATGATCTCGGAAGTACCGCCTCTGATCTGCAATCCGGAATTTACCGAACAGATCGTCGGCTTCATGAAGGAACTGGATATTCCGAAACTAACCCCTTACCCAGGCATATCCGCAAGTGCCTCTGAAGATTTTGCAAATATTGCAGAACAGGTACCATCCGCTTTCATGTATCTGTCTGCCGGATATATGGATGATCGGGGGAAGTATTCTGCACATAACCCAAAGGTACAGTTTAATGAGGATGTGTGTCCGATCGGGGCTGCGTGTCTGGCGCACTGTGCGACCCGTTATTTAAATCGATTTGGGATTTAATTGGGATTTAATTTATTAACTGGGGAAGCGGCCTCTCAGTCCTT
>ERZ827496.395-NODE-395-length-63283-cov-7.399981_pt1 | contig 63283 bp, 45 predicted proteins | sample MGYA00519769_ERZ827496 | MGnify/ENA primary metagenome ERZ827496 (study PRJEB31778, sample SAMEA3449327) | human gut metagenome | biome: human gut; feature: human-associated habitat; material: faeces | place: United Kingdom | collected 2010/2012 ...
CTCATCGTCATCCAAAATTTTTTTCAAAATTTTGTCTGCCAAATCTTGGGTGTTTCGCTCATCGTCATCCAAAATTTTTTTCAAAATTTTGTCTGCCAAATCTTGGGTGTTTTCACTCATCGTCATCCAAAATTTTTTCAAAATTTCGTCTGCCAAATCTTGTGTCTTTTATTAATTTTGAATTTTGATTTGTTCTTCTTTTATTAATTGATATCTTATAAGTTCTTTACTATCTAGATTTTCCTTATGCATATCAACTGCTGTAATTTGATGGTTATCATATGTTGTGTAATAATAAATTCCTTTACTTGCATTACAGCAAGATGTATAAATTGTTATCTCATACTTTCCGTCATCTACCTCACAACATCCCCTTTGTTGATCTACTGAATTAAGAATATGGAAGAATTGGCTAACACTTTCATTTTCTGTATCTTTTGAAACTGAGTTCATTTTTACAAAACTTGCTCTTATAAACCTAGATTGTGAAGATAAATCACCAGGAAGTCCTATTGCTCCCATTCCTCTGCTGTATCTATCTAAATTTATATTTTTTGCAAATTTATTCTCAGGAGATTTAGGTGATAAGTTCATATAGTTATTTAATGCAAACATTTGCTTATCAAATGGCGGGTTATTGGTTAAAATTCCTACAGGGTTTTCATATATTTTTATTCCATCTTTCATTGCTTCAACTGTTATGGCTTCTTCTTTGTCTGCTATAATCCAATGTAATTGTGCTAGCGGTAATTGTTCATTAAATGGTTCATTTAAAAAGTTCATTTTTTCTATTAGTTGTCGTGCTTCTTTTACGGTTGTACATTGACTTAAAATCCATGGTATAAATTCGTATTGTGTTATATTGTCTTTTCCTTCTTCTTTTGAGCTGTAGTGCGTGTTTCCTACAAAGTTCAGTCCTGCTATTCCTAATCCTTTTTCGTTTATTGCGTCATAGTATAGTGGGTAGTTTTCTTCTACATATGCCATTCCTATTATTGCATAGTGATTTTTTATTTGTTCTGTTTCTTTGAATTTGAATTCGTAATTTCTTGGTGTTATTGTTATTTCATCTCCATATGAGAATTCATAGTCTAGTGTCCTCCCAAAATAGAAGTCTTTTGTTTTATATGTTGCTGCTGTACACATAATTTTTCTCCTCCTTATTTTTTCATTGTCATTTAAACTTTTCTGTTATTTTTCCACTATTATATCACAATATGTGGATTGTTGTGTGATTTTTAAATTTAATTTTGGATTTTTATTTGAAAATAAGTTTAAAATTTGATTATTCTGCTAATTTTTTAAAATTTAAATTTTAATGATATAAAATACTGGGGTAGAATCTTTTTTAGTGTTCTACCCCATAAAGAATTCTTGAATTCTAATTAATTTATATGAATATTTTGGTATATTGAAATTATACTATTTGTTTTTCTATTTTTGTGTCGAAATTTGTCATTTTATTAATTTTTTACATTTTTTGTGGTTCTGGATATTCTACTCCAAATGTCTCTACTGTTACTTTTTTAATAACATGTGGTTCTACTGGTCTATCTTTTCCACCGCCAAATGGACTTCTGGTAATTACTCTTGATTTTACAATTTTATCTACTACATCCATCCCTTCAATAACACTTCCAAATGCAGCATATTTTCCATCTAAAAATTCTGAGTCATCTGTTACTATAAAGAATTGAGAACCTGCACTATTAGGCATCATGCTTCTTGCCATTGATAAAATTCCTCTTACATGTGATATGTTGTTTTCTACTCCATTTTCTTTGAATTCTCCTTTTATTCCGTATCCTGGGCCTCCCATTCCTGTTCCTTCTGGGTCTCCTCCTTGTGCCATGAATCCTGGAATTGTTCTGTGGAATATTAGTCCATCATAAAATCCTTTTTGTATCAAATTTACAAAGTTGTTTACTGTTTCTGGTGCTTTGCTTGGGTATAACTCTAGTTTTATTATTTCTCCGTCTTCCATCTCTATTGTTACTATTGGTTTCTTAAAATTTTCACTCATAATTTTCTCTCCCATCTTTTATTTCAAAATTTTTTCTACAAAATCATTATCATTAAATAATATAATTGATTTTGGTAAAACATCTATTACAAATTTATTTCCTGTTAATTTTTCTCCATCAACATTAAAAGTAATTTTTTCATCAAGTTCTAATTCCACGTGATTCGTTCTAAATTTATGAATTCTTCTTTTTCCTTCATGTTTTCCTTTTTTCAGCCTTAAAATTAATGGAATCATTTTTATTTTTGACATTTCTTCTGCATAATAAACATCTAAAAGTCCATCTGTTAATGTCGATTTTGGTGCAATATTAAAGCCACCGCCATAATATGCTCCATTACAAATGCTTAAAATTGTATATTTTGTTTCAATGTTTTTTACACTGGTTTTCAATTTCATTTTTTTATGTTTAAATTTTATAAAAGTATATACAATACTTGCATTGTATAGTTGACTTGTTGGTATTATTGTGTTCCTTAATTTGTCAATATTGTTTGCTACTTCAGCATCAATTCCTGTACATGCTACATTTATGAAGTATTTGTCATTAATTTTTCCTATATCTATAAGTGTTTCTTTATTAGGTAGATTTTTTATTGTTCTATATGTATCATTTCCTGAGCCTGATGGAATAATACCAAGTTTGTTTTTTGTGCCAACTAATGCGGGTAGCACAAGTGTTAAAGTTCCATCTCCGCCTACAACATATATCACGTATTCCTTATCTTTGTATTCAAGCGCAATGTCATATCCACTTTTTTCTTTTGTTATATATCTAATTTCAAATTCAATGTTTTGATTTTTACATTCTTTTTCAATATTGGGTATGATTTTTTTGCTTTTTCCTCTTCCAGCACTTTCGTTTACTATAAAAGTCATTTTCATGTTTAATTTCATTCCTTCCTCAAGGTAGAAATCCAGTTGAAAAAAATTAATTTTTCCAACCTTTTCTACTTCCTAAGTATGTTTAATACTTCATTCTTAATATAATTATTTGCTTCTTCTACTTCCATTTTACTGATATTTACTGGTTTTCCAAATTCGATTGATAAACCTTTTCTGAATGGTTTATAGTTGCCTTTTATTGCAAATGGAATTATTGGTGTATTTGTTTTTTTGGCAATTTTGACTGCTCCATATCTAAATTTTAAAAGTTCTTGGTTTGTCCTGTTTCTTGTTCCCTCTGGAAAAATTCCAACTGCTCCACCTTGTTTAAGTACTCTTTCTGCTTTTAATATGGCTACAGGATTACTTTTGTTTCTGTGTACTTTTATAGTTCCAATGCTTTCAAAAATTTTTCCGTGTATTCCTTTGAATAGGCTTTCTTTTGCCATGTAGTGTACTATTCTGTTTGTGTTTGCCATTACCATTATTGGGTCAAATGCGTGCTTGTGGTTTCCTACAAAGATAATTGCTCCTTTTTCTGGTATGTTTTTTGTTCCTTTTACTGTTGGTCTATATATTATTTTTAGCAATTTGCTGTATATTGATTTTGCTATTTTGTATAGTGTTTTGTTTTCTTTCATTTTTTGTTTCCTTGTTATTTTTTCTATATTGTTTCAATTTTATGGATAAATATTTAATTAATTTTTCAACCTTTTATATCCTTAAGTATTTCCTTAAATAATTCTCTAGTATTTTCATATGTAATTGTTTCAACTGCTTCATCGAAATCTAACCATTTTATTTCATTAACTTCGCATTCCTGTGCTTTTATTTCTCCTCCTGTGCATTTTGCAACAAATAATACTACTTGTTTTAGCTTTCCTTTATCTGTTACATATTCCATTGTATATCTTTTATTAGCATCAATTTCTACATCTAAATTAGTTTCTTCCTTCACTTCTCTTGTTGCTGTTTCAAGTTCTGTTTCATTTTTTTCTACATGTCCTTTTGGGAATCCCCAATGTCCTTGTATTTGCTTGATTAGTAGTACTTTATTATCATTTATTATAATACATCCACAGCATTTTTCTTTTTCTGAATTGGCATTTTTGTTTAATATATTATCTACTTCTCCTAGTTCAATTTCTTTTTTTAAATCATTGTTTATTTTATGTACTGGAATTTTGTTTTCTTTTAAGATTTCTTTTATTGTTCCTGGTAAGATTTTATATTCTTCTATTTTGCTTTTTTCTATCCATTCATAGCGTAAGTTTTCTTTGCCCTCTACATTTTTTAGTGTTTGTTCTATTTTTTTGTCTTCTTCGTTTATGAATTCTGCTTTGTGCACAAATAGTATTTCGTGATATTTTTGGCCTTTTTCTTCGAAGAAATTTTCTATTGTTGCTATATATCCTGTTGTTTTTATTTCTTTTCCAAGTTCTTCTTTAATTTCTCTTTTGATTGCTGTTTCTGAATTTTCTCCTATTTTTACTCTTCCTCCTATTAGTGCATAGTGGTCTTTGCTTATTTCTTTGTGTACTAATATTTTTCCGTTGTGTTCTATTATCCCTGCTGCTCTTATGTTTAGTTTGTAGTTTTCTACATTTATTGTTAAATCCATACCCGTTCCTCCTTTTTATTTTTATGGGAATTATATCATAATTATAGGGAATTTTATAGTGTAGAATGAAAAAAGTATTTACTTTTTTCACTATGTTTGTTACAGTTCAGTAATAAAAATCCCTGAAATACCTGTGAATGATATTTTGAATATATTTCGAATGTGACCAAAATAGTGTTACAAATTCTTAAATAAATGCTCTAAATGGTCCTGCCTTCTGGTGTTGTTAGAGTATTTACATTAGAATTTGTTAACATCATGTAGGGAACCTGAGAAAATATGAAAAATATCATTCACAGGTATTTCAGGGATTTTTCCTAATGAACTGTAACCTATTTTTTATATGAGTTATTATTGATGCGTGCTTTTTTTCTTGTATATCTATATTATATTTTTTATGCGTGGGCTTCGGGTTATGAGATGTGCTTGAAACGTTTATGTAATTTAGTGAAATCAAGGGTTTTAGCTGATATTTCAATAAGAATTAGGGAAATGATTTTCAGAACATTTGTGCATTTTTTTGAACTTTTTTGAGGAGTTTTTCCCCAACTTTTCCCCAATTATTTTTGACAAATTTTAGATATATTTTGTGATTTTTATTGCCAGATTAGTTTATAGTTTTTATTGCGAATTTAGTTTGTGTTTATTGTCGCAAATTTAGAATGGGAAACCTTAACTTTATTTTGGAGGTTTTGATATGAATAATAAGATTACTTATCATAGAGAAGGAGATTATTTTATTCCTGATTTGTGTTTGCCTAAACAGCCTGATGGGCACATTGGAAAATATGGAAGATTAAGGTTAAATTATTTAAAGAGTTTTAATATACCTTTTTATACTGAATTACTTATTAGTGGTACTTTGAAACAACATTTGCTAGATATAGATAGTGATGCTAGTAATAAGGTTAATTTACTTATAAAAGGCTTTGCAGAGGATGAAAATGTTAATGAGTTGTTGAAGGAGCATCATCAAATGGAGTGGGTTCATGCTATGAATAAATTTAAAAATATGGCTGAAGAAATTGTTCTGAATGAGATTATATATGTATAGGAGGTTTTGGATATGGTTGATTTTAGAGAAGTTAATGATGATGATATATTAAAGGATTGGTTGATGTTTAGAGAGGATACTTTGATTTGTCAGCTTTCTGATGAAGATTATAAGCATGGTTTGAATTTTGATAAGTTTTGCGAGAGGATTTTGCGTAATGTTTCTAAGGATAGTAGGCAGTTTGTTCAGTCTCAGCTTGATAAGTTGTATGATGATTTTATGAGGTATATGGATTATTGGAATGAGAAGTATTATAGGAATGGGTTTGTGGATGGTTCTCAGTTGGTTATGGGATGTTTTAAAGAATAAAAAATTTACAATTGTGCTATAAAACATATAATTTTTAGCACAGATGTAAATTAACAATTGTGCCACTTTTTTATGATTTTGTGGCACAATTGGAAAAGTGTGGAATTTGACTAATAACAGTCTTTTCCACACTTTTTATATAATACAATTACTAATTTACTATCCATTCTCCATTTTTTTGCCGTTTTTTCTTTCTATTAATTCTATGTCTTTTTTATTAGCATTTGTAATAAATTATAAAATAATTTCCCTAAAAATCTTATTTTTTTAACAATTCAATCAAATTCTGATCTTCTAGAAGCATTTTTATTGAAGTTCTTACATATTTTTCTAATGATTCTTCTATATATTCAAAAACTATATCGGTATCAAATCCTTCATAATATTTCTTATAATCAATTGAATTATTTAAAAGCCATTTATCCATTTTTTTGGCAATAGTATCTATTTGTTCAAAATTTCCATGAGCTATTGCTGATCTTAAATCATAAATCATTAATAAATATCTTTCTTCTTCAACATAATTTATATTTTTATAATTTAAGTATAGTAAAATTAAGATTTTATTACAAAATTGTTTTCTTATAGAATCTTCTATGTTATATCTATTAGAATCTGGCTTGTGAGTCAATAATAATTCTAGTATTGATACTAATGACATAATTCTCATCTTTTTATCTTCCATTGATATATAGTTACTTATATTATCTGCTATATAATTTATTACTTCATTTTTTTCTGATTTCATTATTAAGTTTTCTGATTCTAAAAATTTATGATAGATTTTATTAAATATACAAAATTTAACATTATTGTTTTCTTCTTCATCTGTTCTTGCTGTCGATAAAACTAATAAATTAATTATTATATTGTGTATTGTTTTATCTATTGACTTTATCTCAAAAAAATCAAAGCTTTCTGGTATTAAAAGTCCATTATTTCTGTATGAACCTTCTGGAAATGACAAAAATGTTAATAAATCAATATATGAAATTATCTCTTTATATTTTTTATAACCATAATCACTATTTTGAAATTCACAATTTGTGTCATATCTCAAAATCACCCAATTTTTTGCCATTTTATAATAAATATCACTATATTTTTTTCCATTTCTCGTGTATAAATATTTTTTATTTAAGTTATATCTTTCAAAATATTTATCTACTATCATTTCTAAGTTTATTACTTCCTTACCAAATTGTTCATATGTTTCTGGTATAGGAGTATTTTCTATATAATTTGCTTTTTTTAAAATCTGAGCAACTGCTCTAATTTCTTGAGATGTTCTAGGATTATCAAAGCAACAATTTTTCAATTCCAATCTTTTATCTATAGGATACATACAATTTGTTAAAATAAATCCATAGTACATTTTTTTCTCCTTTATTTATCTTTATATTTTTTACCATCTTCTACAATTACTAATATATTTATCAGCATAATATATAATTTCATTAATTTAAATATTTTCATTTTCTTATTATAAAATTACTATCCATTCTCCATTTTTCTTGCCATTTTTTCTTTCTATTAATCCTTTTTCTTGCATTTCTGCCATATATGTTTTGACAGTTCTTACAGATTTATTAATTTGTTTTGAAATTTCTTCTTGGTTTGTTGCTGGATTTATTTTTAATATATTTATAATTGCTTGTTCTTCTAAAGTGCAATTATTGCCCTTTAATTTATTTTCATTTGCACTTTGAATATTATCTATATGTGTATATCTATTCTTTAATTCATTATTAGCATTTGTTAGCAAGTTGTAAAAGAATTTTTCCAAAAACGAAGTATCTTCAAATACATTTTTTTCAAAATTTTTGTAATTAGCTCTTACTAATGAATTTCTAAAATACCATGAATTTTCAGCAAATACTTCATCATTAATATTAAATCCAAAAGTTCTTAGATATTTTATAATGAATACTGCTGTTGTTCTTGTATTTCCTTCGCAAAATGGATGTACTTGCCAAATATTTGATGTGAATTTGCATAAATGTTTTATAGATTCATCTAAACTTAATCCTTTATATAAAAAATTTTTTTCTTGGTCGAAGTCATATTCTAATGTTTCTTTTATTGTATCAAATGGTGCATATATTACTGTATCTCCATTTAACACCCATTCTTTTTTAGTAAAGTTATAATCCCTATATACTCCTGCTCCATCAAATACCTCTTTAAATAACCTTTTATGAATATTTAATAATTCTGTTGGTGAAAAATTAAATGCTTTTTCACTTAATATCTCTGTAATCCTTACTGCAACTTTATCAGCTTCCTCGCTCTCTTTTTCAAAGTTTTTTCTACTACCTTGAACTTCATAATATTCATCTATTCTTGTTTTTACTTCTTCAATATCTATTGTTCCTTCAATATGTTCTTTAGCAGTTTTTATTAAGTATTTTGAAGGTTTTAATCCATCTACATCTTGCAAACCTATAGCTGTTTCCCATGTTTTAGTTTTTTCTACTCGATTTGGTTCACCTTGTTTGATATATTCTGATAATTCTAAATTCCAATCTTCTTTTTTATCCATTAGAAATACCTCCTACATATATATTATATCAACTTTTAGATGTAATATCAATATTTAAAGTGCAATTTTTGCACTTTAAAATGTAAAAATTGCACTTTAATTTTTCTATTCACTTTTTTGTGTATACACACAATTTTGGTAATGATTTTGATTAAAACTATTTGTCTGCCATTTTATATTTAATAATACCTGTATCTCGTTCATTAAAATCTTTCTTCATTTCTCCTATTATTTTCTTTTCACTTTCTGGAGACCAATAGATTTTTAAATTGTCTCTTGCTCTTGTAATTGCTGTATAAAAAATATTATGAGATATTAATTCTTCAGTTTCTTTTGTTATAATTATTTTTACTGAACTATACTCTAAACCTTGAGATTTATGTATTGAAACAGCATATGCAACTACAAATGGTACAACAGAATCACTTATAGTTTCATCTTCATCAGAATCAACAAATTTATTTACTTTAAATCGTATAATAGATCTTTTATTTTCTGACATTCCCAGTAATTCAAAATCATATCCAAAAGCATCAAATTCATTAATTACTTTATCTATTTCTATTGTAAACCATATTTTATCATCTTCTTTTTTTATCTCCAGTATTTTCCCCTTTAAATTATTATATAGTATTCTAGAAAATTTACTAAATTCATTAAATAAAATCGGATCACCAACTTTATATGTACCAATTCCCCATTCAAATGATGGATTTGGATTTGAATTTTGTAAAAATCTATTAATATTATTTATACCATATAAGCCATCATAATTTAAACACAAAATAATTTCATCATTGCATTCTCTACTAAGTATACTTTCATTTAATCGTGTTGTATATTCATATTTAGTTAAATATTCTAATATATCATCTTCACAATTTCTTACCTTATCCCAAATTACTTGCAAATGTTCATTTCTACTTCTATAAGCTTTTGTCAATTCATGAACAGCATATTTGGGCATTACACTTTTAGCAATTTTAAACCAATTTCCAAATGTTATTGAATCAATTTGATATATATCTCCAACTAAAACTAATAGTTTTGTATTTAGAATATTTAACAGTTTTTTCATATCTATATTGCTAACAGTACTGCATTCATCAATAACTACTAAATCGTATTCTTTCCATAGTGAAGCATCATTTAAAAATTTTGCAATTGTTTGAAAATCATTATTTTGTGCATTATTAACTTTCATTTTCAAGTTTTCAACTGCTGGATGTGTATTAGCTAAAAACAATTTATTCTGTTGACTCCAAAAATTAGATATATGATTTATTAAAGTAGTCTTTCCAGTTCCTGCAGCACCATAAATCATTGATACTTTTGAATCTTCAAACATACTTTTTAATATATTTTTCTTTTCTTCACAATCCACTAATGTAGCATAAATATCATTTTCCAACCACGAATTAACAGAATTCTTATATTCTTTTATTCCTCCAGCATTAGACATTTCTTGTAATTTTTTTAATATTTTTAAAGTATCATTTTCATATCCTTTAATATACACATAGCCCTTCTCTATTACTAATCTTCTAAAATAATGTATATCAATAAACTTTTTATTTATACTATTCACTAATTTAGGTACTTCTTCTTTATTATTAATTTCTTCCATTGGAGTATATAGTATTCCATTTCTTTCCGTATTATTCTGGATATATCTATAAAATAATTCATCTTCCCTATTATTTAAATCAATACACTCAAACAAATCACAGCCTTTAGGATTATGTCTATATAGTGATGATATTAATGGCAATTCATCAAATGGGATAGCTTTATTTTCTAAACATAACATACATAACTTTTCGTTTTTATCCGTTGCATATTGCAATTTTATTATTTTATTATTCATCGTGTGTAAAATATATCTAATAATATTTGAACCTGCTTTATTAAAATTAACAATACTCCTACATTCATCAATTAATTCAAAAATACTTTGACTTCTTGTTCTTGAATGTATATCATATTTAATTCTAAAATAATATGCTCCATCCATAGTAACTAAATCTAATAGTGTATGTCCAGACTTAGTTAAATATTTCATTAATTCTCTATATTCAGTTTGTCCGCTTTGAACTTTAAGTCGCTTAGAAAAAATCTTTCCAAGATTATTTATTTCACATGGTCTTATTGAAATCATCCAATTAGTAAGAATTTTTACATCAATTTTATTATTAAAAATCTCTACCTTACGATTTACATATGAAAGCTTTATAGCATAATTGGGGATTATTTCAACCTTTGAAAAAACTGTAATTCTATCAAACTTGTTAATTGTGTCTGTTGCTGTTGATAAAGTTAATTCATAATAAATCTTTGAATTAATAAAAATAGGTTTTACTTTTTGAACATAATATCTTCCATCAATAAACTTATCTTGTAGATCTAATTTTACACTTTCAACCTGATTTACAATTTTTTCATAATATTTCATTAAATCTTTATCTTGATTAATAGGAAATTTTGCTATATTTCTTAAAATTTCAATATTGTAATAATCTTTCATTAAAGTTTTTATTTTTATTAAGTAAGTATAATATTTTAGCATTAATCTTTCAGCACTGTCATCATTAGTAATATAATGTGATTCTGAAATTTGTAAAAAATTATGGAAATCATTTAAAAACTTCGTTCCTTTTCTTGCTGCTATATGTTTCTCCGCTTGTTTAAAATTGTTTTGATTAATCTCTAACTCTTTTCCTTGATCCACAAAATAAATCTTTAAATCAACATGTTCTACTAATTTTCTTAACTGTGATAAAATATTTTGTGATAAAAATCCTCTATCTTCAGCTGAAATGCTATCAATATTGGTACATATTATTTTATCTAAAGTAATAATTCTGCTATCTATTGTTGGTGTATTAATCATTTTTCTCCCTTCTAAATAAAAAAGAACGAAATATCAAGCCATTTATTTTAATATTTCATTCTTCTTTTGTTATTTATTATAAATTTCATTAAATTCTTTTTTTATTATTAACGCATTATCACAGAACCATTTAAAGCATTCTTCCCACTCTTCTTGATTTGTTACATCGCATTTTTTTATAGCTTTTATTCTTGAAGCTTTTTTATTATCTAATCGTTGCCATTTATATTTTAATCCTGTATTTTTTTCTATTTTATCTTTATTAGCATAGAATAAATCATATATTTCTTTATTATTATCAATATACACTTCTATTCCTATTTCATTTCTTTGTGTTGCACAAGTTAATGAAATATGATACTCAGAGTTTCCCATAGGTAAGTCATACCAATGCTGTGGTAATGCTTTTCTTTTATTAAATTCTTTTGAATACTCTTCATTACTTGCACCATATTCTCCAAAGGCTTGCCAAAACTCTCCTTGTAATTTTTGAGCTTTTCCAAGTCCATTATTTGCTTTTTGGGTTTTTCCCCAATCATTTGGTTTTGATACTATATTAAATTTAGGTGCAGCTAGAGAATCACCTATTTTCCAAACTTCAATTTCTAATAAGAAAAATCCAACTTCTTCGTCAGTATGTGAATTTAACCATTCTATAGCTTGTCTATGTTCATCTCTAGCTCTTTTTACTATCCATATAATAGTTTTTGCATCTTTTCCAGAAGCATATGTAATTATTTTTCCTAAATGATCATGATTAGAATCTTCTAACTGATTTTCTATTACAACTTTTCTTTCTGTTCCTTCTTCTTTTCCATAGATATCCACACTATATTTTCCAACTGCTGACTCTCTTTCTTCTAGTACTATATCAATTCCTATTGTGTTACTTAGTTCCTTTAAGTTTTCTTCTTTACTCAACCAAACAGAAAAATCATATTCCTCATTTGGCCAAATATCTCTTAAATTAACTTTTTCCAATTTTCCTAATTTATTCAATTTATATTCTCTCCCTATTTAAATTCTAATAAACTTTTATTTTCATTAATTTCTATTACTATCCTATTCAAATACAGCAAATTAGAATAAATTTGCTTTGTTGATAAGTCCATTAAGTTTATATCAAATGTTTCCAATTCAGTAATAACATTTTCTTTAATTTTTTCATCTGATAATAATTCTATAATATCTTCATCATCAAAATTATCTTTTAATATTTCATGTGCCAATTTGTTCCTCATGCTTATCAATTTAGTACATAAACTATAAAAGTCAAATTCTTCTTGTTTTACTTGAATAGATTTAATGTTAAAATTAAATTTTTCGACTTTTTTATCTTCTTTACATATTTTTATTATTTGATTAAATGAAAAACTATTAAATTCTTCGTTTTCTCTAAATTTTTTGAAATTCATTGTTAACATACTTTTAGAAAAGTCAATATTAATTGATGAATTTCCACCATAAAAGAAATATAATTTATTTTTAAATTTTTCATCTGTATTTTTTATTTCTTCACTAAATACATTTTTTACTTTTTTTTCCATGTAATTATATATTTCAAGATATTTTACAACAACTATTGTTCTTAATTGAAAACTAATTTTTTCTTTACTAATGTTTTTCAACTATTATTCCTTTATTATGTCATTAATACGACTAAATCTTTTATTAACATTGGATGTTGTAGCTGGAGAACGTAAAAAGGTTGATAGTATTTCTTCATCATTTAATATTACATTCTTTTTTTCTTCCAATTTATTCCATCCACTAATAGCAAACGGTATACATGCATCAACTAAATAATCTTTATTTTTATTCTCTTTAAATAAATTTAATAATTTTATCGTTTTTTCTAGTATATCGTTTATAATTTCTGTTGTTATATCTTGATAACTATTATTTTGAAATTCTTGTAAAATATCATTTATCATCTCTCTTGGTCTAGAATTATATTTATCTACCCTTTTCTGACTTTTATTTGATCTTATATAAAATGCTATACTTTTATAAAATCTTCCATAATCTTCATATCTTTTTCTATCATTATCAGAAAATACTTTTTTATAATATTCTTTATTTTGATTATCTTTTACATATTTATCAATAGTTTTAGTTAATTCTGAATGATATATTGCTTTTCTAATTTCATTAACACGCAATTTTTCAGAGCCTTTATTTAACCTAGAAAAGATATCATACTTTGTAAAATCAGGAGAATTTGCAGTAATAACATAAACATCTAATACAGATGAAAGCATTTCTGTAGTTTCCTTTGAACAGCACTCCCTTATTTCAGCAAATTTTTTTTCACCAAATAAGTCTGCGTAGTATTCTAAATTTTTTTCCCTTAATTTTAAATCATTATTAATAAAAGATTTTATAGTTGATAATCTTTGTTTTCCATCCACTACTTCATATTTGTTCCCACTCAAAATATCTGTACTAGGGATTTCTACTACATAAATTGGTGGAATGATAATTCCCATATATAAAGACTCAATAAATGATGTTTTCTTTTCCTCATCCCAAATAATATTTCTTTGATAATCTGGATCTAAAATCAATTTTTTATCTTCCATTTTTTGATAAATTTCAATTATTGACCAAGTTTGTTTTACAATCTTTGTCTTTTCTAACATTTCTCTTTTGCTAGAATACGAATCTATATCATCATATGAATCAACATTTTCATTTTCTGCTAATTGAATATTTTCTTCATCTTTAAAATCCCCCATTTTTATTTGTTCTTCTTCCATTTTTCCTCCTTTTATTTAGCATAGCAACTATATTTTTTCATTTTATCGTCTATTATCGTTTTAGAAAATCTTTCCATATACTTCCAATCAGGTTTTTCTTCTTCATCTATAGGCAATAATATTCTCATATTAGGCAAATCTGTACTTGATAATTGGTTTCCATATGAAGAATGTTGTGTATTCATTTTTATCATAACTTTTAAAAATTCTGCTATATACTTGTTCAAGTCATGCTCTTTTAATATCAATGCATGCACTTTCATATCTAATGACGCTTTATATTGATGATAAAACACACTACCTAAAAATGAAACACTAATAAAATTTTCAAATACTCTATAATTTTTATCATTAGAATTATAAAATCCATCTACTCCATTATTTGTGTCTCTAACTGTAATTCTAGGCATATTTCCTTCCATTAACTTCTTTTTTGGTACATATGCTCCTGTATGTGTTTGTAGTCCATTGCTTCCTTTAAACGTTTCAAATATCTCTTTAATCTTAAATGTCTTCCATTTTTTTTCCTCTAACCTTTCTACTTTTTCAATGTTACTTATTTTATCTTTAAAATCATATAAATATTCTTTATTTTCCATTATCATCTTAAATTCAAAAGTTAAAGCATCATTTACTGATTCTTCAAATTCCAAACTTGTTGGTATCTCTTCATTAAAATAATAGTATGAATGTAACCATTCATCATGATCTGTAATTGTTGTTTTTACACAATAATTCGTTTCCTCTTCAATTCTATCAAACCATACATCAAGTAAATGCTGTTTTTTATCTTTTGCAGCTTCTGTTTCAAGTAATCCTATATGTTTTGATACTTCATATCCATCATCTTCAAAATTTATAAACTTACAAATCTTATCAGTAGGATGAGGTTCCCCTGCTGTAAAAATTGCAATACATGGCATTGTTCCAACTCTATAGAATGTATCTTTACTTAAGGTAATAACTCCTTCTAAAGTATGATGTTTTAATATATTTTCTTTTATTGTTTGTTCTTCTTTGGTTTTTCCTGTAAAGCATGATTGAGGAACAATAACAGCACATCTTCCTCCTACCACTAAAGAATCCAATAAATGTTCTGTAAAAGATATTTCATATAATTCTGGATTATTTGTATTTCCTTGAGAATATGGAGGATTCATTAATCCAACTGTTGCTTGTTTTAATTGTAATTTGCCTGCACTTAATGCTAAAAAATCATCATTAATTAAATTGCTCTTTCCATCTCCTCTTAGAATCATATTAGTTGTAGCAATTGTAAACATATCTACTCTTTGTTCTATTCCGTGCAATTGTCTTTGTCTGATACTCCTCTTTTGATTTTCATCTTCAGTTTCATTTAGCATTTTATGCATTGCAGCTACTAAGAACCCCCCAGTACCACAACATGGATCAAATACTACATCATCAGCTTTTAAATCTACTAATTCACAAAACAATTCTGTAATATGCTTTGGAGTTAATATTATTCCTAGAGTTTGTCCACTTCCTCCTGAGTAGCTCATAAACTCTCCATAAAATCTTCCCAAATAATCTTCTGATGAATTTGTATATCTAAAACTTTTATATAATCTCTCATTTAAAAATTTAGTAAAAAATTTTAAAGGTGTCTCGCCTAATTTACTATTAACTTCATTTAATTTTGGACTTTCCTTGATAATATTGAACTGATTTTTTATTTTATCTTTTTTTACTTCTGGCGATACATTTGACCTACTTAAGTTTGCTTCAATTGCATCCATAATTTTTGCTCCATCTGTTTTTACAGTATCCCCTGTCAAATCATCTATATTAAAATTTTTGAATTCGCCTTCTCTTAGTGCCAACAATATTCCAGAAACAATCAAAGGTTTTTCTTCGTCTTTAATATTTCCATAATTTCTTAAATGCTCATGTAATTCTGCTGCATCTTTTAATATTTCAGCTGTTTCTTTTTCTTCATCAGTACTTTCTTTTAATACTTCTTTTATATAATATTCATCGATGTTCCATTCATTAAAAGATATAAACGATTCTACGTCTGACAATTCTCTATAATATTCTGTCTCATCAACATATATTGGTGTTATTTTGTGTCTTTTTTCATTTCCAGATACACCAATTATAATAGCTTTTTTATATGTTGTATTTTTTATTATATGCTTGCCATAATATAAAGCTCCATTTACAGCATAATCTTTTATATCTTTTTGAACTTCACTTATATTTCCATCTTCATCTAATTTAATATGATTACTTAAATCAGCTTTATCTTCTATTACTATTACATAATCTTTTACGACTCCGCAATATTCTGGATATCCTTCATTTCCAGTGCCGTTTTTTGACGCTGTTTTTAAAACATTATCTATTTCTATAATATCACATCCTTGTGGTGTTAAATTTATTTTTGCTTCTTTTAATAATTCATTTACCCATAAATCGGTTTTAATTTCTTTTTTTGCCATATTTTTTCCCCCATTCAATATTATATATATCACAAGAGTAGACATTTGTCCATGTGTTTAGACATTTTTCTTTATTTTTATAAAACTGGCACATCTCTGTGCCAATTTTACCTCTCGTGCCTTCTATCTTTCTTCTTGTTTAATTTTTTATCTTTTTCTTTGACCTTCTGCTTTTCTTTCTCATCTACCTCTTTTATTTGTTTTTTCATCTTTGGCACTTTATCATAAATTTCATCACACAACTTAATTTCTTTTCTAACCTTTGCTAAAACAGAAGTAACATCAATTATTTCTTTAGTAACACTATCTTTTTCACTTTCATTATCTAATTTCTGTCTTTTATAATATAATCTGTTCCTTATATTTAATATCTTTTGCATTTCTTCTTGTTTCTTTTCTTTCACATTATCAACATCACTCATCATCTCAATCTTATACTTACATAAAAATCTAATTCTTTCCGAATACTCATCCATCTTCTTTACTTCCGCTCTCATTTCAGGAGTTAATTTATACTGTATATTATTTCTAGTATATAACTTTAGCAAATATTTATAGTAGTAATATAAAGACACAATTCCCTTAGGTTTGTATTTTTTTCTTATTCTAACTCTTGTTATAAAATGTCTATGCCCCATCACCTTGTAAGGAATTATTCTTTCTTGTCTTATATAGTCATTTTCCAATATTCTTCTTTTAATATTTTCCAATGAATACTCTTCTCCAAACGCTCTTTCAACTCTTATATTTCTTTTGTATGGTTCTCTTCTTACACTTAATTTATCTGCTCTATAATAATAGTTATATCCCATTGATACTAACATCTGCTGAAATTGTTTTAGCGTGTATGAATGTTTTATTGCATAATCTATATCTTCTTTTGCAAATTTATAATAGTCTGAATCTCTCATAGATTTTTTATAAAAATTTTCAAAATTAATTCCAGATTTGCAAGTCTTTTCTTTTAAAACATTTAAACCATATTCTTCACATATTTCATCTGATGTTTTTCTTAGCAATGCTGTATTAGTCAAATTACTATAATATTTTTTTCCATCTTTAAATGAAACCGAATTGATTACAAAATGATTATGAGGATGTTGAGTATTTAAGTGAGTAGATACTACAACTTGAAATCTATCTCCCCACATTTCATTTGCAAGTTTTACTCCAATCTCATGAGCAATTTCTGGAGTAACTTCTCCTTCATTAAAAGATTGATAAGCATGAAATGCTAATATACCATTTTCTTTTCCATATATTGTTTTTACAAATTGCATTTGCTTAACTGCATCTTTCACTTCACAATTTATTCCTGTAGTATAAAATTGTTTTTCTGTTTTTTCTGGATTAGTTGCATAAGTCATTACTTGCCTGATACTATCAAACTCATCCATTCCATATTCGCTATAATTGTTTTTTTGTCTTTTCTTCATTTGTTGCGTAATTAATTACTTTATCTAATCTCTTTTGTACTTTCCATATTTTCGTTGTAGCCATTTGCTTTCTCCTCTCTTCAAAAAGGGGATTGGGGAATTTCCCCATTTAGAATTTCGAGCTGACGAAATTCATTGCTTGTTAGGACAACAATATACTCTTTTTTAGTACTAAAATTATTACTTTTTTTCTATCAAATGCACACTATATTTTGAAAAATACTTGGACTTTTTTTATAAAAATCCAAGTACTTTTCTTCTTATTTTTTATTATAAAATATTTAATTTATAATAATTTTTTCTACAAGATTTCAAACCTTCTTCATCATTTATATCTTTTTTTATTTCATGATTTTCATCTTCTAATTTAAATATTTTATTTAATTTTCTTAATAAAATTTCTTGTTTTGTATCTCTTATTAAGCATGGAACTTTGTCATATCCTAGTGCTTTTGCTACTAATAATCTTATTCCACCATCTAGAACATAGTACCCATTTTCTTTTTGAATAACTTCAAATGGTTTCTTAATTCCTTCCTTTTTTATTATCTCCATATATCTACAAACTTTTTCTAAATTTCTGCTACATATTGTGTTAGCTTTAACTCCTTTTATATCTTTTACTTCTATTTCTTTATATTCTTTATAAACTTTCATATTATCAATTCCTTTCTTTTTCTATTTACTTTTTTATATTTTTGTATTAAAATATAATTATAATCATTTAAGTTAGCATTTAGTTTGGTCGCTTGTGCTAGCTTTTTCTTTTATATTTTTTAATGTTATTCCATAACACATTTGATACAATTTTGAGATAATTGCATCTACTAATTGTTCATCTTGACTGTGACTAAATCTTTCTATTAATCCCTGCTTATTAAATCTTGTTGTAATGATTATTGGTAATCTATTTTCATTTCTGTTTTGAATTATTGTGTATAATTTTTCCAATGCCCACTGACTTATTTTTTCTGTTCCTAGATCATCAATTATAATCATATCTACATTTGAATATAGCTCTATTAATTCATTTTCTGACTTTGTATTATCTCTAAAAGTTTCCTTTATCATGTCTATTAAAGTCGTTAGTCTTCCCATTAATACAATCTTGTCATTTTCAATTAATTTGTTAGCAATTGATGCTGCTAAATGTGTTTTTCCAAGTCCTGACTCGCCTGTTATTATCAGTCCCTTAGTTTGTACTTTTGTTATGCATTTATTTGTATAATCATTAGCAACTTTAACTGCTATTTCATTGCCTGAATTAATATTAAAATTTTCAAAGTTCAGATTTTGAAATCTTCTTTCATTATAGTTCTGTTTGTATAGCTTGTTTATAACATCCCTAAAATGTTTTCTTTTCTGAATTTCATATTCTTGCTCATCTCTTCTTTTCCAATATTCTCGTGCTTTATTACAATCACATCTTTCGTATTTAATTGCATCAGGAGAAATATTAGCATATAAATAATCAAGTCCTATCGGAGCTAATTCTTTGCCACAAAATTCACATTCTTTCAATTTATTGTGTATAACTTCGCTACAATTTATATTGTCTAAAACCATTTTCGTTCTCCTCTCTTATATTTTCTTCTTTTTTATTTTCTATATCTTTTGTATTCTTTTCTTCTTCGTTATCTAACATTTTGATAACGTTACTTTCTTCGATTTCACTTTTATGCTTTTCACGATATTTTCTTTGTTTTTCTCTGTTTTGCATTTGATATTTTTCATATTTTTCAATACTTTGATACTTGTCCCAATTTTTTATTAGAAATGTTTCCCCTTCTTTTTTTAACATTTCTAATTCTAGAAACTTTTTCAAAATTTTTTCAATTTTTTTATTAGATTTTCCCATAATCTTTGAAAAATTTTGAATTGTCATTGGATTATTTGTTCCAATTTCTAATCTTCCTCTATTATTACATTCAACTGCTAATGCGATTAATTGAATCCACACTCTAAAATAAGTATCTCCTTCAGGAAGTTTTAGAATTATTTGAATTTTCCTATTTGAAAATATTGTAGTTTCTGTTTTAAACCACGGTATTTCATACATATCCTCCTTTCCTCGCTTTCTTTCAATTAATATTTAATTGATTCTTTTTCTTTTCTACTTAGATATTCGTCTAGTACTTGAATTCTAAATAGAAATTTTCCACCAACTTTTGAGCATGGTATTTGCTTTCTTCTTACTAATTGATTAATTAACCAATAAGATATTCCTAAATACTCTGCTGCTTCTTTCATTGTTAGTGTTGTTCTTTGAACTTTCTGTAGTTCCATAATCTCACCTCCTTCTTTCTTTTTATTTAGTGTTAACTTCTGTTAACAATTGAATTATACTAAATATAGTTAACCTTAACAATAATTTTATTGTAATTTTTTAAGGTTTGTTAGCAATAAAAAAATAACCGTTTTTTTGAACTGTTAACATGGAGGACTTATATGGAAAATAAATGTGATTTAAGAATTTCTTTTAATTCAAAACTATTTGTTCATACTACCACACAAATTGTTGCGCATTATTATAAAGAATTTGTTGATATAAATGAAGAATTTGAAAAAATGACGGAAGATGAATATTCTAAAATGATGATTGCTAAGGCTAATAGCTGTAAAGATAAAAAAGAAAGAGACAAAATTGCAAACGAATATGCTGAAAATATGCAAAAATATTATCCTCATATTCCTAATTATTCTGTTCTTTCATTCAATGATAATATAAGCTCATTAAATGGATATATATTATTTAAAAAAGAAGATGTTCAACAGCAATTTGATTTATCCTTGTTAGATTTTATAAGTTATAACTTTAATACTTTTAATGATTATTATCTATTCTTTATAAATTACTTTGATTATTTTTTAACAAAATTAGATAAAGAAGATTTAGATAAAATTAAACTTATTACTCTATACCCAATTAAAGATATAATTGCTCTAGCTAGGAAATACTATGAAAAAGAAATAGATAATATAATCAAGTATCAAAAATTATTTAAGAATTGCATAAATTTCTGTTATCAAATTGATGCACCTATTGATTTAAGTAAATTAACATTACAACAAAGATTTTTTATATATAATCAATTATATAAAAATCCTTTTAAGGAAATATCTAATAACTTCGAATCAATTAATCTTTTAGATTATACATATGATAATATTCCATATAATAGTGAAGTAGTTGGACCTAAAGATATTCTAATCATTTCTTCAATAATTCATACATATGATCCAGATGGCACACTATTATTAAATTCTTATCAATTAAAAACTAACAATATATTTACTGCTTTTTATATTACTTTATTCAATGTTCTTAGTATGGATGATTTTTATATTAAAATATGTGGTAATTGTAAAAAGTATTTTCTAACACCAAAGCAAAATGTAGTTTATTGTAGTAGAGAGTTGGATAGCAATACAACCTGTAAGGATATCGGAAGTAAATTATCTCAAAAGCGAAAAGAATCAGAAGATTATATTTATAAAAAATATAGAAATGAAGCAGCAAGAAAAGCTATGCTTGTTTCTAGAAATGCTGATATTCCTGAGTATAAAACTAAATATGATAAATGGAAAGAAAATGCTAGTAATTTTTGGGATAATGTAAAAAAAGGAAATAAAACACCTGAAGATTTTGAAAAATGGATAGAAAAAAACAAGTAAAAAAGTTACGCACAAATGCGTAACTTTTTTATTTATTATTATTTTCTATAAATTTATAAATTTTATTTATCATATTTATAAATCCACTCATTATCTCTTCAAAAATTTCTTTTTGTTCTTCATCCTGCATATTAGCAATTTTATTTGAAAAATATATGGCTAAATTATATTTATTAGAACTCCATAAACTATTGCAATATTTTCTATATTTCTTTATATCTTTTTTATCAATATGTTTATTAATATACTCCGCCATTTCATCAGCAATATCCATTTGAGAGTAATTATCGGTACCATACTCTTTCATAATATGATCAAAAAATGCTAGCACTATAGGTTTTATTTTTTTATCTTTAGAGTTATAATTGTCTTTAAAATATTCTTTTAAAATTCTTGGTGGTACTATGTTTTCTATTGTTTTTAATTTTTTTATAACATAGCAACTTTCTCCTAGTTTTGTCTTTAGGTTTTGTATCTTTTCATAATTAGCATTTTCTTTGTTTAAATTATCACTATCAAATATTATAAAATTATTTTTAGATAATTTTTTTATTTTCATAGTTGAGGTTTCATCATTATCAAAATCTATTTTACTTGCTATATTTATACTACCATTAAAAGCATAATTGTAATTATACCCTAAAATAAATTGTCTTTTATTTTTTAATTTTGAATATAATTTTAAAAATGTATCAATATAATAAATGTCAGTTGGTCCTTCGACCCAAATAGTACAATTTGAAAGAATAATAGATGATGGTCTTACACCTATTAAATCATATAAATTCATATCGTCATAAGCTGAATTATATGCCATCTTTTCACACTCTACTTTGTCAACACATACAATCGATGTGTTTTTGTCATATTCATCACATATATCAATCATACTAGAAGAATGTGTAGATATAAAATATTGACAATTTTTATATTCTTGTAATTTTGAAATAAGTAATCTCTGTAATCCCGGATGTAAATGTACTTCAGGTTCATCTATAAAAACTTTTAATGGTGTGTCGTTATTCATAAACAAATAATATGTAATTGTAATTAGAGTCTGTAGACCATCTCCCAACATATATATTGGATATTCATTTTCATCCTCTTCCTTTATATAAATATTCTTGTCATCATCTTTTATAAAAATACTAATTTCTTTATTATCAAAAAAATTTTTTGATATATATTCCTCATATTTCAAGAATCTCTCTCTATCTCTGTTAAGTCCTAACAATTGTTTCTTCATATCTAAATATATTTCTTGACCAGTTTTTATATTATCAAAATCTTTTAATTTAGTAAAATAATCTTTAAAAAACATATTAGATATTCCAGTATGATATTGTGGTTCTTTTTCAACATCAATATTGTCTAACTTTTTTAGACTTAAAAACGCAGGAAAATATATTGTATTTGGTCTAATATCTTGCTTTTCATCAATAATCTTGCTATATACTTCTCTAATTTTAGATTTCATATCTCTTTTACCATTATTCTGTGGAAAATTAAAATCTCTAGAAAAAGAAGAACTATTTTTTACAACTCTCTTTCCTTGTAATTTTCTATACATTGCATCATTTTCTTCATAATATAATAAATTACATATAAACATTCCTAATTTTTCTTCATCCTCTTCATTTCTATACACTTTTTCCCTAATATTTTCTTTTGACAAATAAGTTTCTTTGTACTTTTCTATAACATAATCCGACATACCTTTTAACATATTTTCTATGTTTTGTTTTAACTCAATAAAATCTTCAAAATTATCATTTATATAATAATTTTTGTTGTATTCACTTATTAATACTTGTCTCATTAACCTACTTTTACCACTATTATTCTTACCAATAAAAATATTTGTTTTTTCTAAATTAACTGTAGAATTTTCGCTATTAGTATACTCTGAATATTGTTTATCCGATAAATCTATATATTTAACATACATTTTCAATCCTCCTATAATAATTTTCTTGCTATTTCTTTAGCTATATCATTTCTTATAAAATTTTCTATCTGCCTAGCATTATCAAGTTTATCTGCTGTCTCTATATATTTTTCTTTTATCTTTGAATCATCAATTATTTGTTTTTCAGTAGGCTCTAATACTTCATATAAATTATTATAATATTTTTCAATCAACTTTATTTTGACTTCTCTAGATAATGACTCATATTTTATAAGGCAATTAATTCTAAAAAACATTGGTTCTCCTAAATGTTCCCATATTTTTTGAGGATTTTCATAATTTGAAGTACAAATTATAAGTGTATTTTTTAAATTAACATGAAAATTGTTATCTTCAAACTCTCCAACATCAAACAACTGATACAAAGCAGAATAAACAAATTTATTAGCTTTATCAAACTCATCTAAAAATATTATATTTGATGTTCTGTTTAACAAATCTTTTGCAAATGAAGGTAATTGTATTTTATCTCCATACAAATAATTTAAATGTCCTTCATTTTGAAACATAGAAAATTGGCTATAAAACATCTTCTCTCCTAATAATCTAGCTAGTAACCTACCTGTTTCGGTCTTTCCTACACCTGATGGTCCATATAACATTATCACAATCGGTTTATTTTCCTTATTTAATTTCTGTTGGATAATTAGTGATTGTATTACCTTTTCTAAAGCTAATTCCTGCCCTAATATTACAGAATTACATTCTCTTTTAAATTTTATAATTAAGTCGTTATCAATTTTTCCATAATCATGATTATATTCATAAATATCTTCACGTTCATATTGTTTCTTTAAATCATTGATAATTTCATCTGGTGGATTTTGAATAATAACTTTATTAATATTATATTTTGAAATATAATTAACAAAATTACTTGTTACTGCTTCTGTAACACCAGAATATTCATTAACAGATACTGTTAAAAGATCTATCGTTTGCTTTTCTTTTTCATTTGGCTCAACTGGTTGTCCTGGAATCTTTAACAGAAATACGTTTCTTTCTGACTCACTCAAATTAACTAATTTAGTTAAATTATAATTATTTTCTTCTTTCTTATAAAATCTGGTAATATACTCATTAAAAGCTTCAGTAGGACCTGTAAAAATTATTATTTTCTCGTTTCTATCCATTTTTAACTCCTGCAATTATTATATCATAAATTGGTAACTCTTCATTATTATCATCATTCTTTAAATCTTCTTCTGTTAATACTTTCTGTGTTTTCGTTATTTCATTTTCAAATTTTATTGCTTCTTTAGTTGTAGTTCCAACTTTAATACCATAATAACAAAGATCCATTATTAATAAATCGTTAAATTTATAATTATTTCTAAAACAATCAAAATTAAATCTTAAAACTGCAAACTCTTTTTTATCTTTATATGCTAAAAATTCAAAATATCCTTTTGTTGACAAAATAACTTCATCAATTCTATTAATATTAATTTCCTGAAGTTCATCAATTTTCTCGGGATTTTTCAGCAAACCTAAATATGGAAACATACTTTTTAAATATGTCGCCGTATCCTGATCTATGTCCAACTTAATTCCAAATAATTTTTTTATATTATCATCTGAATCTGCTAACTTAATAAATTCTGTCATTATATTAGTTGTTATAGTTGAATTAACAATTTTTTCATTTGAAGTATGACCTGATATATCCGATTTTACACCTAGAGATAATTTCAACATTTTTAGTAACGAAGTTTTTACCGCTGCTTCTCCTTCTACTTTTACTTCTGCATCACTTCCAGTAATAGCTTTATTAATCTCTTCTACAGTTATATTACCATCATTAACTATTGTTACATAATCCATTGCAGCATTTTCATCATAATAAATTACTTTTAGTATTTTCCCCTCTATCTTTTTCATTTCTTACTCCTCTCTTTCATGTCGCATTATATCATATTATCTGTAAAAAATCCAGCAATTCCTTGATATGACAAGTTTCGACAATTTTCTTAATATTATTATATTCAACTTGTCCAAGTTTATTATCAAATCCTCTTGCTTTTTGTTAACTTTTATAATATAACAATATCAGTTAACAGTTAAATAACTCCTCTCCCACCCATAGGTATGCCTGAAAGGAGGTGAAAAAGGTAATGGCTGGGAGTATTGAAAAAAGAGGAAAAAATAGTTACAGACTAGTATGTCTTGCAGGATACGACTTGCAAGGAAAACCTATAAAGAAAACAAAAACAATACACGGAACCAAAAAAGAAGCAGAAATAGAACTAGCAAAATTCGTTGCCGATGTTCAAAATGGAATGTTTGTAGAAGGAAAATCATTAAAATTCTCTGAATTCACAGAAATATGGAAAAGAGACTATGCATCAAAAGAACTAGCACCATCAACATACAAGAGATATTGTAGAATATTAGAAACAAGACTTCTACCCTACTTTGGACATTTCTATATTAACAAAATCAAACCAACAGATATCATGCATTTTTATGATTTACTTAGTAGAGATACTCAGTTAGTTAGAAAAAAAGGCAACAATGGAAAAAAAACATTAAAACCTTTATCTGGTAAAACAATATTAGAACATCACAGATTATTAAGAGCTATGCTTCATAAAGCAGTATATTGGCAACTAATTATATCTAATCCTGCTGAACGTGTTCAACCACCAAAAGCAAGAAAACCCAAAAGAAGATACTATGATGATGAGCAATGTAAAATATTATTACAAAATCTATCATCACTTGGTGAAGATCAAATAAAATATAAAGTTGCAATTATTCTTACAATATTTACTGGTGTTCGTTTAGGTGAATTAATGGGATTAGAATGGCAAGATATTGATTTAAAAACAGGAATTGTTAGTATAAATCGTTCTAGCCAATATTTAGCTGACAAAGGTGTATTTACAAAAACACCTAAAACAGAAAGTTCTATCAGAGAAGTTGCAATTCCAGATTTCGTTGTTTCTCTGCTTGAGCAATATAAGTTATGGTATGATGAACAAAAATTGTTTTATGGCGAATTATGGACTGATTCTAATAGGTTATTTGTACAAGCTGATGGCAAACCTATGCACCCTTCAACAGTAAGCAAATGGTTTGTAAAATATGTTGGTAAAATAGGACTACCTGTAATTAATTTTCACGGATTAAGACACACAAATGCTACACTTTTAATATCACAAAATATTGATGTAGCAGTTGTAGCAGCAAGACTTGGACATGCACAAATTACAACAACATTTAATTTCTATGTGCATCCTATTATTTCTCATAATAGAAATGCAGGAAATGCTTTAGAAAACTTGCTACTACCACAACAAAAATTAGTCTAAAATCTTTTTTCAGATTTCACTAAAGTCATTAAACTTTTCACGATAAAAATAAATCGTTGTCAAAATCCTTAATTTTGTTCCAACGATTATATGTTGTAACGTAAAAGACTACTATTTATAAAATTAGGTTTCCCATAGTCTTTTACTGAATTTTTATTAGAAATATAAACGTTTTGGGAGATTTTCTTCCCCAACTTTTCCCCAATTTCACATAAAATGCCTATTTTTAGTCATTATTGTTAACTAATTGAGGAATAGAAAAAATCGCTACAACCACTCAAGCTGTAACGATTAAATCAAAATTGTAAAGCAAAATCATTTCAAACTCGCCTTAGAGTTATGAGCCCGACCAGTTCTCACTAATTTTATGATTTTTAAATATTATATATTTTTACTCTTGCAACCATTTCGGAAGTATTTAATATTTCGATTTTTTATACAAATTTGTCAATGTCCCTTTAATGTCCCTTAAACTGTATTTTTCGATATAGACATTATCTGTTCCATTCCCTTTAAAAACTCTGGCACTACCTGAATATTATTTACTTGTTCTAGCTTTTCTATTTCAGCTTTGTTTGTATCTTCATCATATTCAACATAGTAATCCATAGTTGTACTAGCTAAGGCATGTCCTAAATATTGTTTTATCTGATTTACAGGTATATTTACATCTATACATCTTGTTGCAAATAAATGTCTTAATTGATATACACTTAAATGTTTAAAATTATGTCTTTTCAAAATCTTATCAAGTGTATCCCATAAATAATCACTACTTAAAGCATGTCCTAAACTATTCATAAAAATATACTCATCATCTAACTGTTCTTTTTTAGTATAGCCTCTTTGTTCCATAATATACTGCATATATGCATACATCATATTATTTAGCCATTTTTGTAATGGTATATTTCTATAACTAGATGGTGTTTTCAAGTCTTTCTCTTCAAATTTAGATTCAATTTTTTCAAAATTATCATCATAATAGGTTACTTTTCCATAATTATCTCTTACTTTTACATTAGCATCTTCATAGCTATAATGTTTCCATTTCATACCACCATTTTCTCCTGGTCTGACACCTGTATTCATTATAAAAATGTAGCATAGTCCATTTGTTTCAGAAAGTAATATTTCTATTAATTGCTGTTGCTCTAAAGGTGATATTGTAGGTTTCTTTTTCTTTCTTTGAACTTTTGGTGTACGAATAGTTGGAATAGGATTAAATTTTATTATCTTATCTATTTCAGCATCCGTAAATGCCATATTCAAAATACTTTTTATCTCTTTTATAGTTTTGGGAGAATATTTTTTTATACCTTTCTTTTCATTTCCTGTTGTTAAGTCAGAGAAATATTCTTGAAGAATTAATCTATCTAAAGACTGCATAGGATAATCACCTAAATAGGGAATGATATTTGTTTTAATTTTTTCAATGTACCCTTGTAGAGTTCTAGGTTTAACAAACGGTCTTTTATGAATACGAATCCATTTTTTTAGCCATTCTTCTAATGTTATTTTATCTTTTTCAACATATTCATTATCGTTTGCTTCTTGTTTTGCTTTTATCATTTCTTGTACTAGAATTCTTTTATCTTTATTAAATAAAGATATTTGCTTTGATTTGCCATTTACTTTTATTGTTATTCTTCCTTCATATCCACCATTTTTTTGTCTAATAGATTCCATCCCTCTGGTGTTTCGTTTTTTCTTTACTGGCCGGTTTTGTGAAGTTTTTACCATAGTTCTGCCTCCATTCAATATAGAGAACATTAAAAGTAAAAGCACAATATTTAATATTCTCTATTATAGTGCATGTTCTATGAAAAAACAATGTTAAACAAAAAATCTTCCAGAATTTTTATCAAACCAGTCTTGTAATTTATTGGCTTATGAAAACCCCGTGTTTTACGCGGGGTTCTAAAAGCTTCTAGCTATTGGTAGAAAAAATCCTCCTTTTTGATATAATAGATGTGGTCGCCAACCGCAAATAAAATTAAAAAGGAGGATTTTGTCATGAAAGACAATAATAGTTTAGCACACAGCACATGGAATTGCAAATATCATTTGGTATTTGCACCAAAGTACAGAAGAATGCAAATATATGGACAGATAAGAAAAGATATAGGAGTAATATTAAGAAGATTATGTGAGCAAAAAGGAATAGAAATAATAGAGGCAGAATTATGTCCAGACCACATACATATGCTTGTAAGTATATCACCAAAGTATAGAGTGGCAAGTATAATGGGATATTTAAAAGGGAAAAGCAGTTTGATGATATTTGATAGACATACAAATTTAAAATATAAATATGGGAATAGGCATTTTGGGTGTCAAGGCTATTATGTAGATACAGTAGGCAAAAATAAAAAAGCAATAGAAGAATATATAAAAAAACAATTACAGGAAGATATAGCAACAGATCAGATAAGTATAAAAGAATATGTAGACCCATTTGAAAAAGAAGAAAAGGAAAAAGAAAGAAAAATAAAAAAAGGATTAGGACCACTTAAGTGGCAGCCTGAGAAGGAAATGCGGTTGGCAAACCGTTCAGTAGGGCTTAAGCCCAGAAGTGCCAGTACAAAAGCCTTCTAGGCTAAGAGCAAACCACCCGTTTTACGGGCGGTTATGATTTACATTTTACTTATTTTATAATTTAAGACTTTGCAACTATCTCCTAGCAAAAACTTTCCTTCAAATAACTCATCTTTAAATAAATAAGGCGTAAATTTCTCATTTTGTTCAAATTGCTTTATATTTGGCAAATCTTCTATGTCTATCCATTCTAATTTTCCTTCTTCAGATAACTCTTTTAAATTTCCTTCGAATTTTTCAGCAGTATAAATGAATATTATTCCTTCTTTTGAGTCTTTCCAATATAATATTCCCTGTAATTTGGGTTTAATTAATGTTAAACCTGTCTCCTCATAATATTCTCTAATTATACAATCTAAAGGTGTTTCACCTGATTCAAATTTCCCTCCGGGTGGAGCATATACTTGTCCGCCATTTTTTTGAAAATTTAATCATTAATACTTTATTATCTTTTTTTTAATAACAAGCCGTTGAATTAAGATGTGCTATTCTTTCTTTTTCCATAATTCGTTACTTCCTTCTATCATCACTTATAAATATAATTATTCTACTTCAATACTTTCTTCATTCTCTAATATTTCATATTCTACATCATATTTATTAAACATTTCTTCTATAAATTTAAAATCTGGTGGAAATATTGGATTATCCATATGAATTGGTATTGTTAATGTTGCTCCTACTTCTTTTGAATATAAAGCTGCTTCAAATGCTGACATTGTTAATCCATATCCTGTTACAGGAATGCATAGAATATCTGATTTGTAATCATTTTTAAAGCAGATTGTATCACTTGTTGTATATAATCTGTTCTCTCCATCATCTATGATATATCCTACATTTTCGTTTATCTCTTTTGCACCTTTTAATAAGGGTTGATAACCATGCAACGCATGTACTACTTCTACTTTTATACTATCTAATTCTATAATATCATTTTCTTTTATAATGTTTATATTTAAAGTTTTATTTGCATCTTGAACTTCTTGTGTTGAATATATTTTTATATTATTACTTATTTTTTCTAATATTTCTGTATTACAATGGTCTGGATGTTTATGTGTTATTAATATAATATCAACATTGTTCCAAACATCAAAATATTCTTCTTTATATTTTAGTGTACCAGGATCTATTAGTATTTTCTTTCCTTTTGTTTCAACTAATAGACATGATTGTGGGTATTTTATAATTTTCATAGTTTTTCTTCTCCTTTATAAATAATTTACTATATCCTCAAAAGTGTCATATCCACTCTCACTATTGATATGTCCACCATTTGGTATTAAAACTTGTTCTGTTGCAATTGTGTCTGCAAATTCTTTTTCAACTTCATATTTTACATATGGGTCATTATCTGAATAGAAACAGATAATTTCATTTGCATATTGTTTTACATCTTGTAAGTTGTTAAAACACATTGATTTATTAACATTATCATATTCTTCATTTATTCCTAAATAATTATTGAATCCACATACAAATATTAATTTTTTTACTTTTATTTTATTTTCAGTCAAAAACTTTGAAATAAATACTGGTGCAATGCTATGTGCTATAATTGTTGTATTTTCATTTACTAAGCCTAAATCTAAATAATATTTAAGTAATTTGCTCCAATTCTCATAATTTTGATATCCTACTCCTATTGGAAATTGTGGTACATATACTTGTTTTTCATCTGACGATATAAAATCATGCAACCAACTAAACCAATTTCCAAATGGACTTCCAAAACTTCCATGTATTATAAAATAATTTTCATTCATATTTAATTTCACTCCTATCTTTATTTTAATAATGATCCACCATTTACATTTATATTTTCTCCATTTATATAGCTTGCTTTATCTGATAATAAAAACAATACTGCATTTGCTATATCAATTGTTTCTCCTAATCTTTTTAATGGATTATTTTTCTTATGTTGTTCTATTTCTTGTTCTGTCCATCCTTCTAATGCCAATGGTGTTATTGTTAAACTTGGACTAACTGTATTTACTCTAATTTTATATTTTGAAAGTTCTAATGCACTAGCCTTAGTAAAATTTATAACTCCCGCTTCTGCTGAGCAATAAGCACTTGCTTCTATACATGGTTTTGTTCCTAATCTTGATGCTATATTAACAATACTTGCACTTTCACTATTCTTTAATAATGGAATTGCATATTTGGTACATATTACTTTTCCTATTAAATTAACATCTATTACTTTTCTAAAATCTTGTATATAAAATGTTTCTATATAACTATCTATATTAGTACCTGCATTATTTATTAAGTAATCTAATTTTTCTATTTTATTAAACATTTCTATTACTTCATCTTCATTAGATATGTCTGCTTTTATGAATATAACTTTATCTTTATATTCCTCAAATTCTTTTTTAGTGTTTTCATAATTTTCTTCATTATGGCCATAATTTATAATTACTTTTGCACCATTTATTAATAATTGTTTAGCAATTTATTTTCCTATTCCTGATGTTCCTCCTGTTACTAATGCTACTCTATTATCAAATTCTTTCATAATTATTTAATCTCCTTTTAAAGTATTAATCTTCTTCAATTATCTCCATTAATATTCCATTTGGATCTTTAATAAAGAAATATGGTTTTCCAAGTCTTCCTTTATTTATAATAATTTCTGAATCATTTAATTGGTTATCTTCAACAAACTTTTTAGCTTCCATTATATTTTTTACACCTAATCCAAAATGTTTATTACCAATGGTTTTTAAATCAACACCCAAATTTTTTGAATGTTCTGGTAATTCTTCTCTTTCTTGATAATGAAATATCTCTAATACCATATCTTTTAATTTTAACATTACAATATCAACATTTTCATCGTGATATTCTTTGTGATTTTCAAATCCAAATTTTCTGTAAAATTCTAGTGTTTTTTCTAAATTTTCTGCACTTATTGTTACATGATTAAAACTAAACATATCTTTTCTCCTTACAATCAAATATTATCTTTTTTTCTTCTTTTACACAAATATCTTTCCAAAATTCTTTATCACTAAATTTTAGTCCTTTTTCACTTTCATCATACCAAAATTTATCTTCTTCAGATGACTCTCCTAAAGTATTCAAATGACTAATTTGTAAAATTCCCATTGCATTTGCAATATCAAAAAATAATGGAAATTGTTCTAATTCATAATCTGTTAATTTATTATATTTTTGATATTCTTCTAAAATCATTTTTATCTTTTTCTTTGTATTTTCTTTGTTTTCTGCATCTAAACATAAATTACAAGAACTTACAGCCAAATCTACAATTCTAGGTAGGTAGTTAGAAACTGCAAAATCTATTATCCATAATTTTCCGTTATTATCTTTCATAACATTAGTGCTTATTATATCTCCATGTGTAAAAGCATGTGGTAATCTTTTCATATCAATATTTTTAAATTGCATTAATAATTCACTTAATTTTTTATAATCTCGTTCATTTAAATATTGTTTTTTATCTTCAAACTCTTCTATAAAATTTACTATTGCCCATTTATCATATATAAACTCTGAATTTAATTGTTGTTTATGTATAATTGCCATTTGTCTTACAATTTCTTTTATCTCATTTTCATTTGGAATAATTCCTAAATCAAAAAAACTATTACCATCTATATACTCGAATACACATAATCTATATTTTATGCCATTCATTTCAATGATACATTCACTCTCATTATTTGTTTTATATAGTTTTGGGGTATTTATATCCATTTCTGATGCTAGCACAATTCTATCAATATAATTTTTACAATCTTCATCCGTTCTCTCTTTATGAAATATTTTTACACAATACTTTCCTTTTGTTGTTTCTAATATATAATTGAAATCTTCATATCCAACTGTAATAATTGTGTCTGAAATATATTCTCCTAAATCATAGTCATTGCATATTTCTTTTGAAATTGTATTCAAATCAGTATTTAGATTAATCCTATCTTTAAATTCTTGTTCCATACAAACTTCACACCTCCATATACCATTGTTTTAGAAATATACATTTATTTTCATCATTTAATTTTATTTGATAAATCATGTCATAAGATACTTGGTCTTTTAATACAAAGTTAACTATACAACATTCATCATTTTGGCATATTATATTGAATTCTATATTATCTGTGTTTTGACTTTCTATTTCTTCCCACATTTGTTTTACTTCTTGTATAGTATTTATCTTCATTGTAGGTGTTTCATAATATTCGACTTTTTCATCAAATAATTCCATAATCTGTTCTACATCTTTTAATTGCCAATTTTCTTTTAATTTCAAACACCAATTATAATAATTATCCATTTTAGTTTTTCTCCCTATAATTTATATAAATAATACTTTCATAATTGTCTCATATCTATCTTTTAATATTTCTTTTGACATTGGACTTAATTTATCAAAATCTCTTTCTAACTTCTTCTTTACATATTCTGCACCATCTTTAATATTCATATTTTTATCATAATAGACTAATGAAAATAAATCAGGAATACAATCAAAATGTGCCATAACATCCGCATCTGCTACACATTGTTCTTCAATTGACTCTCTATTAAGTTTTGTGCTACTTCTATGATTAAGTATACACTTTTTTACTAATTCTGTCTTTTCTTTAGGATAATTTAATTTTGTCAATAATTCTTCTGCTATTTTTTCTCCATAAATATGATGTTCTTCTATATCCCCATATTCTGAAGGTACAGCAATATCATGCAATAATGCTCCTAGCTCAACAATTTCTATATCTGCATTATATTTTTTAGCTAATTCTATTGCATTTTTTTACAACATATTTTATATGGTATTCATAATAATTATAGCCTGTCTTTGCTTCATAAGAATTACATCTTTTTATTAATTCTTCTTTTATTTTTTCTGTTATCTGACTCATTATTTTCCTCCAAACTATAAAAATACTTTCTTGTTCATCTACGATTATATTCATACTGAAATTATAATTATCATTTAATTATTTTCTTTATTAATTCTCTTATTTCATAAATTCTTTTCTCTAAAAACTGTGGATGATCTTTAATCCATTTTTTGTTTAATGGAGATGGATGTGGTAATACGATAGCTAATTTATTATTCCAGTAATTATTTTTAAAAACTAAATCTTCGAAATTATCATTTGGAAAAAATCTCTTTGCCGCTTTTGCTCCAATAATCACATATATTTCATTATCTAAAACTTTAAGCTCCTTTTCTACCCATTTATCAAAGCAACATTTAGGCGGTTGTTTATCGTTCCCATTTTTATCTTTACCAGGATAACAATGTGCTAAAGCTCCAATAAAGAAATTATCTGTATTATAAAATTGTTCATCTGTTACCTGATACCATTCATATTTTAATGTTTTTCCACTCATATCTGTGAAAGGTTTCATACTCTTGTGTACATTGTTTGATGGTGCTTGACTTATTTGAACAATTTTTGAATTTTGCTTTCCCCAAAATATAGGATGTGGTTCAAAGCCAAACTTTTCTTTACAATAATCACATTTCTCTATTTCACTTTTCAATTTTTCAAACACATATATCACCTTTTCAGTTACTATTTATCTGCATAAATAATATCACAAAAATTGGAATCCTTCAACTAGAAATAATTTTATAATCAACTTTATATAAAAAAATTCTTAACACATATTTGTAAAACAATTCATCATATTACTCCCAATAAATAATAAGAAATAAACCGTCTATAAATACGTCTATTTTGGCAGCTATGCGATACTTTCGTATCACATACCTACCTCCACTCGCAAAAATCGCCTTTAAAAGACTGGAAAGCATTGAGATATCAACAAATTTTAATATTTAAAAGTAGCCTTTTTTTCTTTTAAAAAAATGCTTATTTTTGGCTATTCTTTTGCACTGGACTTTTTACATTTTTTTGCAATTTTTATTGCTATTTATTATAGATTTTTTATAATAATTTAATAAATTATCAGGTCGTTTATCAATAGCTAATAAATATAAATTAACTAAATTTTCTCTTTTTACATTTTGAAGTAGAAAATAAAATCCACTATTATATAAATCATACAAAACATATATAATATTTTTTATCATATTAAGTTTATCTTGGTTTATGTATTGAAACATATATGGTTTATAATTAAATTCTAATCTTTCAATTATTGCTAAAAATTTCTCTGGAATTTTATCGCTTTTATTTATAATTAAATAAAATAAATCATCTATATTATATTTTATATTATTATCTTTAACATTTTTGTTAATACCATCTGTATTATTTTGTAAATAGGGGTATTGATTTTTTTGATAATAGGGTATATCTACAATATAAATATTTCTTGATACTATTTCTTTATTTTTATTTCTTATAATTTCTGTTTCTATATATCCAAGTTCTTGCAAATGTGAAATCCATCTGCTAACTGAAACGGCTGTTACATTATATAAATCTGCAAAGTATTTATTTTTTGCATAACAATAACCATTTTTATTTGCTAGTGCTGTTATTTCTCCATATAATAATTTTTCAGCTGATTTTAAATTATTGTCATACCTAACTGTTGCAGGTATTATTGCATAATAATTGGGTTGTTCTTTATCTCCCATAATATGCACCTCCATGTTTTCAAATTTTGCGAAGGGCAAATTTAAAAAGTATGAAAGTGATTTATAAACAATAAAAATAGAGACCTTACTATTTCTAGTAAAATCTCTGTATTAAAAATTACTCTTAAAGGGACATCCCTTTAGGTAAAAACTTCCGAATTGGTTGCGGGGGATGGACTCGAACCACCGATCTCAGGGTTATGAGCCCTGCGAGCTGCCAACTGCTCCACCCCGCGATATACAATTAAATATTGTGCTTTTTTTGTCCCTTTAATGTCCCTTTATAATTTAATTTTTAATAAGTTTTATTAAGTTTAAATAATCTTAAATGTTTTATTAAAGGTTTGAGCAAAATATATAATTTTCAATGTTTTTGAGTTTTATCAACGGTTTTGAGCTTTAGCTAATCTTCGATGCTACTCTGTTTATGAGCCCGTAAGTGTTGATATTGCTGAGTTTCGTGTAATTGTGTGATGTATTGTTAGAGTAAGCTAATCGGTGAAATTGGTGATGCTTTGTTTGTGTTAAATTGTGTTTAAAATTGTGTAATTTTGCAGGGAGTGTGACCAAGGTGTGACTAAGAAACCGCTTATTAAAGATATAAAAAATACACATATTTAAATGTGTATTCTATAACATTTTTAATTCAAGTCTCAACTTGTCAGCTATCATGGCTATAAATTCTGAATTTGTCGGCTTCACTTTTGTTCCTGATATAGTATATCCAAAAATTTCTTCTATTGTCTCTATATTTCCATGGCCCCACGAAGTTTCTATTGCATTTCTTATAGCTCTTTCTATACTTATTGATGTAGTATGAAATTTCTTAGCTATTTCTGGATATAGATTTCTTGTGATACTATTTATAATTTCAATATCGTTTACAACCATTATTATAGCTTCTCTCAAATATTGATATCCTTTTATATGTGCAGGCACTCCAAGATTGCGCAAAATATTAGTTACTATTGAATCTAATTCTATATTTTTAATTTCTTTTATCTCTACATTATCAATTTTACTTTCAAATTCTTTTTTTAATAGCTCTGGCAAATTATTATAATATTTTATTTTTAGTTTCATTTCTCTTTGTATATTTTCATGCAATTCATGTACTTTCTCTTCTTGATTAAATTGCGCAAAATCTTTAGTATTATTACTGCAAAAAACTAATTCGTCACTTTTTCCTATTTTTATCTTTTTAAAAAAGTCTATTAAGCTTTCAATAATGATACAATCTGCATTTATTAAATATTCTGTATTCCCACAATTGTTACATACCTGTCCATTATATGGTTTGTCTCCTCGCAATGCTCTTTTATAGGCTTTTAAAAATATATCATTATTTAACTCTATTAATATGGTATTTTCATTTTCTTCTATGTCTTTAATTATATTATTACTTACTCTTTTTAAATTTTCTTTTCTTTTTTCTAACAATTTATCTATATTATTCTCTATCTTGCTTTTTTCTTCTCCTAAATATTCTGGAAAAGATATATTTTGTATCTCTTTTTTCAATTTATTTATATTATTTATGACGTCATTTTCTAGTATATTATTTGCCTTTTTTTCAAATTCTAATTTTATTATCTCTGGCATAAGTAATTTTGTTTCTTTTGTATTTATTGCTTTATTTAATGCATCAATTGTCTGTGTTGTATAGTTTCCTTTTGTTATTAATGCACAATAAATATATATATTAGTATCTATAAATATGTATTTCATTTTATTTTCTCCTTTTATTTCAACTTTGCTATTATTACTCTACTTTTCTTTCCTATTAAATCAACTTTTGAATACCATTCTATAAGGTTAAGTTTAAATCTTAAAGAAGAAAATTCATTTACATCTCTACTTTTTAAAACTTTTTGATTTTGTGTAATTAGCAATAATGTAACAGTGTCAACATTTTTTATATTTAATTTATTCTTAATTTCTTCTTTATTTGTATTCCATGTTTCCATTCCTATAATTGATTGATTAATACATTCATTAAATTCTCCAGGCGCTCCTATCTTTGTATGTATCAATTCATTATTAGCATATATGTCACAGATCTCTATTCCATTAAATTGTTTTCTATCCAATAGAGTTCCATTTATTTTTTTACTTAAATTATAATTATAGACAAACTCTCTATATAACTTTTCTCTTGTATCTTCATTTAAAGTTAAATCAGGTGAATTTAAATAAGTTAACATATCTTTATAATCCTTTTGTATAGTTTCTTCATTTTCTTTTAAATCCAAATCGTATTTTGGTTCATATTCAATTCTTTTATTTATTTCTATTATTTCATTTTTAATTTTGTCTACGTAATTTTGATTAAATTTAGCCCATCTTCCATTATATAAGCAGTAAAAATTTCTATCTCCTTCTATTTCTGTTGTATAATCAAGCAACTTATATAATTTTATAATTCTATCTCTATCCATGTAATTAATTCTTAAATTAATTTTTTCTATATCAGTTATCATATACTTATTCATAAAATCTCTAATATCTTCTATTGATAGATTATCGTATTCTTGACTACATCTAGAATAATATAATTCATACTTTTCGATATCTTCTAGCAAGGTTATTTCTGAATCTAGAACTGTATATAAACATAATGATATATTAGTATTATCATCTTCCTTTAATATTTCTTTATTTACCTTCTCTTTTAATTTTTCTATCATTATGTCATCATTTTTTAAAAATACTAATTTTGGTATTGTAATTCTCTCAGGATATTTTCTATATATCATATCTATATCACTTATGATAGTCACTAAATCACTAAATTTTATTTCTTCTAGTTTTACAATTGTTTTTACACATGAAGAAAACGCTACTCTATTATTGATATAATTATTTAAATCATTTATCCTTGAGTGATTGCCAATTTCTGTTATATTAGCAGTTATTAAATCCACTGATTCTCCAACTTCAGTATTAAAAGATCCATTATTATATACTACTAAAGATTTATTTTTACTTAATGAAAAATACTTAGAAGATTGAGCATTTATGGCGTTTCTATCTAACATTTTAGATGCCATCTCTAATCCGAAATTCCAATCTATATATTTATCTAGTAAATACATTGCTCTACCAAAGGAAACCACATATTTTATATTGTCGTTATAAATTAAGAGGATGCCATATCCGGAATAAATATCTTTTGTTATATCATCTTCTATTTTAAAAATATCTTTTATTTTTTCATACCAGTCTATTTTTTTGTTTTCGTTACTTGTCATGTAGAAGAAAAAGTCAAAATTATATCTAACTCCATTTAATTCTATATCTTTGTTAAAGATTCTCTTTGTTCTTTTGTTTTTCATTTGCTCTTTTATTATCATTTCAATTTCATCAATATTATTTTCATCCTTAATTTTAAATATATTTAATTGAAGATTTTCCATATATAATCCCCCCTTTTTATTATAATATCTTATTATTGCGAAATTTGTCGAAACTTGTAAAAAATTATAAATTTCGACAAATTTTAACAACTAATACCGGAATTTTTTCGATTTTCTTCCGATATTAGAAAAATACCGGAAAACTTTTCTGCTTTTCCGGTATTAATTATCTTTTATATAAAAATGCCTTTTACTTTCTTCGTAATCTTTTGCTAATTTATAGCAATATATTTCATTAAAATTAAATTGTCTTAGGTATTCTTTTTCATTTATTAAATTCTTAAATGCTTCTTCTTGCGTATTTCCATATGCTATGCCAATTAATTGTGAATTTTCACAATCTGGTTCAATGCTCTCTGAATCTGGCTGGTATGTATACCCCTCATTTGTTAGGAATAAATAATTATTCATCTCATCACCCTTTTATTTATTTTTTAATAGATTGATTAATCTGTCATTTTTATATATTCTGTCTCTTCCTATTTTTTCAGATGAAAGAAATCCCGCTTCTTCTAATTGACTTAAATATGACATTGCCGTTTTTCTTGTAACTCCACATATATTTTCAATATAATTTATTTTTGTATAGACTTCGAAAAATAGTCCTTCTAATAGTTCCTTACTATATATCTTAGGCAATTTTTCTTTCAATTCTTCACTATATTTTTCCATTTCACCTTGAATGTCTTTAATTAATTTCATTGTTTCTTCTGCAGTTTCTTCAATTCCAATTAATATATATATAATCCATTCTTCAAAATTATTTGTTTCTCTTACTTCTTTAAATAATTTGTAATATGTTTGTTTATTGTCGTTAATGTATCTACTTAAATATAGAATTGGACTATCTAATAAATCCTTTAATACTAAATATAAAATATTTAATATTCTTCCAGTTCTTCCATTACCATCATAAAATGGATGTATTGATTCAAATTGATAGTGTATAATTGCAAGTTTTATTAGTGGATCTATCATATCATTGGTGTTTATATACTCTTCTAAATTTTTTAAATATTCTCTAACTTCTTTTTCTGTTTCTGGTGGAGTATATACAATTTCTCCTGTTTTTAAATTTTTTAAAACTGTTCCTGGAATTTTTCTAATTCCTGCATTGTTATGTTCTATTATAGATTGAACTTCTACTAAAATATTAGTAGTTATCATTTCTTTTTCTTTTACTAAATTATAACCTCTCCATATAGCACTTCTGTAATCCACTACTTCTTTAGCACTTTCGTTTTTATAATTACTTTGAGTCATTGCTTTATATATTTCATCATGTGTAGTAACTATATTTTCTATTTCACTACTGTTTTTAGCCTCATTTATTGTTATAGCATTTATTAATATATGTTGATTTGGTATTGTTCTTGCATATCCTTTTAATTCTGCAAGTGCTCTATTAGTTCTTGCTAATTGTTCTAATATTCTTACTGTTCTGAAATTTTCCTCTGGTGGTAACATTTTTAATTCATGTTTCATTTTTCATACCTCCATATGTGTATTATAATATAAAATTTACACATATTCAATAAATATGTGTAAAAAATTAAAAAAATTACGCATATTTTAAAAACATGTGTAATTTTTTTATAATTTTCTTTTAGTGGCGCTTCTCTCTCCTATTGTTAAAGAATTAAAAACTCACAAGCAAAAACAAAAAATTGAAATCCAATTAGCTGGTAAATCCTATATAAATAAAGATTTTCTATTTTGTAATCAAATTGGAGAACCTTATGATCAGAAAACTTTTTGGAAAGAGTATTCTTTAATGTTAATAGATGCTGGTTTACGAGATAAAAAGGAAAAACCAATTAGAAATAAAATTAAAAAGAATATAAAATCTAAAGCAAAATCTCATGCTGATAAAGTTCAAGTTACATTCCATACTTTAAGACATACTTTTGCAACTAGAGCAATTGAACAAGGTATGGAAATTCCTGTACTTAGTAAAATTCTAGGACATGCTGATATAAGTACCACTTTGAATAAATATTGCCATGCTATTCCAGATAGAAAACGTGAAAATATGGAAAAAATTGAGTGTTTATATGATGATAGCCTAGATGGTGGAATCTAGGCTATTTCTATAATATTTCTAATTCTTCTTCTATTTTTATTTTTTCTTTAACTTTTTCTCTAACGCAATCTTGAATTGATGCTAGTAATAGTGTAATTTCTGTTTCCACTTTTTCTAAATCTTCTTCTTTTACTTTTCCACTTTCAATAGCACTAATTCTCTTAACTGCCTTTAATGATAATTCTTTAGAATTATACTTATTCAAATCCTCTATAAAATTCTTATATTTAGGTTCTTTTATTAACTCTTCTAAATAATCTTTTTCTGCTTTTAAGAATGTATCTCTTAAAAAAGCGATTTTTCCATTTATATTATTTTCATTCATATTCTATTCCTCCAATTAATTTATTTATATGTTTTATCTTATCCACTCTTCTATTATTTCTTTTGAAATATTTAAGTTGCCTCTACCTACACCCACTTCAATGTCTGGTTTTGAACTTCCATGATAATCACTTCTACCACTGATATATAAATTATTCTTTCTAAAATTTTGATTTTCTTGCAATTATAGTAAATTCATTTGTTCCTACTAAATTTTCTCCTAGTGCTGATTCATCAAACATTTTATTGTCATATATTTTTTCTATTGTATAATTATTAGTTGTAAAATAATCACTAAAAAATTGCTTTGAATACCTATTAAAGTATGTTTTGTATTTAGGATTAAATGGCTCTGGTATAAATATTTCTTTTTCTTCATTATTACATTCCATAACATTTATAGCAATTATTCCTTTATCTTTCAATAATTCACTAAATTTATCTAATACTCTTAAACAAGTTTTATCATCTACATGAATCAAAGTAGCAAAACAAATTATTGCATCAAAGTTGTCTTTATCAAATGTAATATTTCTAATGTCCATCAATTTAAATTTAGCTTTTGGTGCATTTTTTATTGCTTTTCTCAACATATTTTCTGATGTATCAATACCTATTACATTAAAATTTTTATCACATTTTTCTGTTAAAAATTTAGGATAATCTCCAATTGCTGTTCCTGCATCTAAAATCATTGCATTCTTATTCAATTGTGAAATCAAATAATCTATTTCTTTTTGAAATTGAACATTTCCCTTTAAATCTTTTGACTTATAGTAATCTACATATTCTTCAACGATATTGTTATATGTTTCAATAGTTACTTTGATTTTATCTATCTCCATCATTATATTCTCCTAATTTTAATAATTTTTTATATTTCTTACTTCTATACTAGGAATTGTTATTTCATGTGGTAAATCAAATATAAATTTTACAGTATTAGCAACATCTTCTGGTGTTAGTCCTGTATTCATTACATTATCTGGTAATTCATTTTTTGCTCTTTTATAAAAATCAGTTTGTATTAGTCCCGGACATACATCTGTTATCTTAATATTGTTATGTGCTAAATCATTTTGAATAGCTTTTCTAAATGCATTCGCTCCAGTCTTTGATGCATTATATATAGGAAATGGTGGCTCACACATTACTCCACTTTGAGAATTAATATTAATTATTTGACCACATCCTTGTTTTTTCATAATTGGGAAAACGCTCTTTATCATTGCTACTGTTCCAAATACATTTGTATCAATAACCTTTTTTATTCTACCTAATTCATTCATTTCATCATATATTGGTTGATCTAATTTTGATACATCTCCAGAAATCCACATTCCTGCACAATTTATTAAGCAATCAATTTTTTCGTAATTCCTATTTATATCATTAATTACATTAGCTATCTGTTTATCATCTGAAATATCACAAATATAATATTTTGATTTTGTTTCTTCTGCTACTTGTTTTAAGTTATTTTCGTCAATATCAATTAATATTAATTTTTCTTCTTTTAATACATTTGCTATAGCTTTACCTACACCATTAGCAGAGCCTGTAATTATAACATTTTTCATATTCTCCTCCTTAAATTTTTTAATTTGCTGACATCTCTTTTTGAACTTTTTTAGAAAAGCTTTTTATCACCTCATCGTAAGAGTGGTCTATCATTTCAAAAATTAATTTATCATCAACTATCTTATTGATATATACTGTATTTCTATAAATTGCTTGCATAGGTGGGCAATGATAACCTCTTACTATATCGTTTGGATATTGTTTTCTATATAATTCTGCAAGAAATGCATCACACTTTAAAGTTATTTTATAATCATTATCTAATGGATATAATTCGGCAAATATTTTCTTATTAACTTTGAAACATATTGGGATATCCCCGAACGGATAATCTATATATGCTTTATTCTTATTTAAACAATATTCTATAATTTCATCTTTTAACATAATTTTTCCTTATAAAATTTATTATCCTTTGTCATTTTTTCTATTGATTCAAACTTGCAATTACAAAGTTCTTCGCATAGCTTTAATACTTCATCATTTTCAAAGTTTTTAACAACATATTTTTTTAAACCATCTTTTAAATGAAATATGAATATTATTTCATTTTCTGTAATATATTCATTCCAAAATTCTACTTTCAAGTGTTTATAAACAAAATCTTCCCATTTATTTGCCATATTCTTATTAAAAGTGATCATAAAATCATTATCATCTTTTTCTATGTATAAATCCTTCTTTTTCTAACTCATATATTTCTTCATTCATTTCCATTGCATAACTATAATACATTTATTTTTTCCTCCAGATTATTATTTTTAACTCTCCTATTTCATTATTGCTATTACTATATCACAAATTCCTTAATTATTCCATAGTTTACATTTATTTCTATTATTTTTCATCGTGGTATGGGTATTTTACTGGAGTAAAATACAAAAATAAGACTCCTTATTTTCTTGTAGTCTTACTCCTATCTATATTATATAATTTAATTTCTATTTGCTTGTTTCGGGTTATGAGGGTTGCATAACATATTTTATTAGAAAATTTTAGGATATTTTTACTAATTGTATTTGATTTTAAGTAGTAATTAAATTTATTTTTTATATGTATTTTTTTATAAAATATGTGAATAAATTAAAAATATTAATAATTTATTTTTTATTGGATCGTGTGATAAAATTCTTTCAAATATTTATTATGAAACTTTTCTAATATATAAAATGAGACACAAATTTACTACATAAATTTGTATCTCCTCTCAAATTATATTCCTATAAACATTTGAACAAAAACTTTACCATACACAGGACTATCCATTACTGCAATTCCTGTATATGTGTATTCTTTATCCAATATATTTTCCCTGTGTGCCGGCGAATTTATCCATGCCTCTACTGCTTTTTCCGGGCTTATATTTCCTGCTAAATTTTCACCTGCAACATTATAGTATATTCCTGTTTTATCCATTAACTCAAATGGTGTTCCCAATATTGGTGAATTATGTGAAAAATACCCAACTTTCACTATATCTAGTGCTTTTATTCTGGCTGTTTTTTGAAGTTTTGAGTATGTTTTCAATTCTTCTAGTCCATTTTGTTTTCTATATTCATTTATTAGTTTCAGTGTTTCTTCTTCTTCCTCACTTAACTTTGGTTCTTTTTCGTCTACTATATATGCTTTACTTTCTGTTTCTGTATTTGTTTTGTTTATGATTTCTTCTTGATTATTACTTATGGCTAATGATATTGTTTCTATTAATAAAATAGATAAAATAAAAAATAAAATACCAATTTTAAGTTTAGATATTTTCATTTTATAACACATCCCCTATTTTTATTTTTTTATTATTTTTTTCTAAGTGTTTCTTATTATTTATCTTTTCTTATTTTTAGTATTTTTATTTATTGATTGTATTTTTTCTATTTAACTTTTGTGACATGCTTATTATATCACTTTTTAATTGTTATGTCAACTTTTTATGTGCTGTTTTTGAAATATTTCCGGGATTAAGGGGCCACCACAAAAAATCCCCCTTTTTTTCTTAGAAAATTTTTCGGGATTTGGGGACGGGTCTTCAATCCCGTTTTTCTTCTTGGGAATTTTTAATATAGTAAAATATAAATAAGTAAGTCCTGTTCGCTCCTTAAGACGGTATATATTATATTTTAAAACTCTTCGAATGCAATTGGAACAATATTAGAAATTATTAATAGAATTCATGGGTAATGTTCGCGTCGAGCGAAGCGAGGACTAAGTGAAAAGGTCCCATGAATTATATTTAGAATTTCCTATATTGCGTAATGCAGCCGAGAAGAATTTTAAAATATAATATATACCGTCTTAAGGAGCAAACAAAACTTACTTATTTATAAAACGTCCATTTTCTGAAAAAAATGGGATTGAAGACCCGTCCCCCAATCCCGATAAATTTCCCAGAATACAAAAAAGGACCAAAGGTTTTATCCTTTAATCCTTATTTTTTAAAACTTGATATAGTTTGTAGGGTCTACATCATTTCCATATCCACTAGCATTCCTAATTTCAAAGTGTAAGTGATGCCCTGTTGAGTTACCTGTATTAGGGTCAGACTCCGGATCTCCTCCCTCTAGTCCAATTACTGTTCCTTGGCTTACTTTATTTCCGGCTTTAACATTTAGTTTTGATAAATGTGCGTAGAAACTATATATTGTTTCCCCATTTACAATATGTTTAATTTCTATGCAGTTACCAAATCCATTTTGTACTCCGGCAAATGTCACTTCTCCATCTGCTACTGCTAGGACTTGTGCATGATGTGTTCCAGCAATGTCTATACCTGTATGTTTCTTTACTACACCTGTTGTTGGGTGTTTTCTTGTTCCATAACTTGATGTTATTGTGTATTTGCAATTTAATGGTAATATTAAATTATCTTGTTCAAGACTTGTTGCTACAATTTGTGATTCTGGATCAACCCATTCTATTTCAGTGTCTTTCTTGTTGTAGTTTGCTTTTAGAATGTTTCTATCTAGATTATTAACTATTCCGTCTTCGTTTAAGTCATATTTTGCTTTTTCGTCTTTGTTGTTATCATCTATTGAACCATAGTTTTCTTTTAAGGCTACTACGTCGTCTATTTCAATTTCTCCGTCTTTTACTATGTCACCTGCATATATTGAAATGTCGTCTAATACAATATCTCTACCCCTTGAGACTATTATATTTGTAACTTTATATTCTAAATATGATTCTTTTGTTACTACAAAATCGTATGTGTCTGGTTCTACTTCTATTGCAAATGTTCCGTCTGGTTCTATGTTTGTTTGTTTTACAATTTCTGTAGTTCCTGCTTTATAGATTGTTATTGTTGCATTTTGTTTTGTTTGGTCTACTGCTTGTGTTATGACTTTTCCTGAAATTGATTCTTTTCCTTTTATAATCCACAATTCTTTTTCTACAGTGTCACCTGCTCCATTTTGTGCTAATATTTTTAATATTGTTGTTTTTCCGTCTAATGTAACAGTTTTTTCTGCTTTTAAAATTGTGTATTCATTATCACCAATTTTTACTTTTGTTGTTTTTGATGTTGTTTCTGCTTTTACATTTGCTTGTTTATCGTCTTTATCAACATAAATTAAGTATAATCCGTCTTCTTGTGGTTCTACTTTTTTGTTGTTTACACTTATTGTAAGTTGTAAATCTGATAGTTCTTCTACTTTATCAACTGTTGTGATGTTTAGTGTATATACTTTTTCTTTGTAGTTTGCGTCTGTTTTGTCTGTTCCATTTGATGCAGTGATTTTTATTGTGTATCCATTTGCTATGCTGTATGCTTTGTATGTACTAATTCCAAGTTCTGGGTTGTTGTCGTAAATACTTGCATATTCTTCTGTTTGATTAAATAGTATTGCTTTTATGTCTATATTGGTTTTTGTTTTTACAATATCTATTGTGTATTCTGTGTCATTTACTTTTGTTGCAATTCTGTTGTCTACATAGATTTGTTTTAGTTCTAATGGGTCTGGCTCTCTAACTATGTTTACAACATATTGTTTGATTGTTCCAGATATTGATTTAACTTTTACAAATATAGTTTTTGTTTTTTCTGTTCCAATCTCTACTATGTCTGTGTTTGTTCCAACAGTCCAATTGTTGTCATTAATACTTACTTTTGCGTATTTGTATTCTGGTACTGCCCTTAGATTTACACTTGTTGATGATTTTGGTACATAAACTGTGTATGTTCCGTCTTCTTCTTTTTCTATTTCTTTACTATCTGCAAAGATTTGTTTTAATCCTGCTTCTTCTAATGGTTCATTGTCTTTTATTAAGTATATAACATATTCTTTTTCTGTCTTTTCTCCATTTTGTACTGTTACTGTTACTTCTTCTGTTGAGTTTTGTAGACTTATGTTTTTCTCTACTGTTGGGTTTTGGTATTCTGTTTCGCTGTTTGAGTCTTTTATTTTTACTTTTGATGTTTCAGAGTTTATTCCTGCCCATACAGTAACATTGTCAGTGTTACTTGGTAATACTTTTATGTAGTGTCCGTCTTCGTCTGGTGTTATTTCTTTGTTATCAATTTTTATTGTTGCTTTTAAGTCTTTTATTATGTCTGGTTCTTCTACTTCTTTGATTATTAATTTGTAGTCTTTTTCTTGGTCTAATTCTTGTTTTCCTGCTTCTCCAAACATTGCTGTAACTTTTAATTTAATTTCTTTACTGCTTATATTGCAATTATTGTATGTGTTTTCTGCTATTGTTTTTGAATTGTCTTGTATTGATACATATTCTGTCTTTTTGCTTGCAATTCCTTGTATTGTTGCAGTTGTTGTTCCTTTCATAACGTCTATTTCGAATGTTGTCTCGTCTATTTGTGTTGCTTTTCTGTTATTTAGGTATACTTCTTTTAATCCTAAGTCATTTATTTGTTTATGGATTATTAGTTTATGTGTTGTAACAGTTCCGTCTTGTGCAGTTACTGTTATTGTTTTTATTGTATCTCCTGTTTCTGGCAGTATTATTGTTTCTTCTAGTCCGCCTACTTCTTCACTACCTCCCATTGTGACTTTTGCTAAAACGTCTTCTGTTGCTATTTTTACTTTTGCTATTTCTTCGCTTGCTTTTACTGTTGTTTCATAGTCTCCGTTTTCGTTTTCAATAATGTGTTTTCCATTTACTTCTAACCATTGTATTTTTGTGTTATCTGATAGTCTTACTAATATAATGTTATATGTTTTTGTTGTTGTTCCGTCTTGTGAAGTTATTAGTATTGGTACTGTTATTGATGAGTCACTTAGGCTTAGTTTGATATTTTTTGTTGCTATTGCTGTTTCTATTTCTTCGTCTCCAATTTTTATTGTTGCATATTTATTTTCTGTTATTGCTTTTATTTGGACATTTGATTTTTCTTTTGAAATTGACATTATGTATGTTGGAATTTCTGTGTCTCCTGTGAAGTTGTTTATTATGTCTTTTCCGTCTACATATATGTGCTCTGCATTTGCGTTATCTGACATTTTGTATATTTTTACTGTGTATTCTTGTTCTCTTCCTGTTTCAGATATTGCTGTAAATGTAACTGTTACTTCGTCTTTATCCTTTGTATTTATGTTTCCTATTGATAATAGTCCTTTTCCTTCTGATTCTCCAGATTTTATTGTTGTGTATTTACTGTTTGATTCTATTGCAAGTGTTATATCTTCAACATCTTTCTTTATATATTCTGTATATGTATGTGTTTCCGCATCATATTCTGTTATTTGTTTTTCTCCGTTTTTTACGGATTTTATTCTGTTATCATTTGATACTAGTGTAATTTCTAATTCTTTTGTTTGTGTTTGTGTGTCTGGGTCTTGTGGTTTTATATTTATGTTTAGTTTTATTACTCTTTTTCCATCTTTAAATGTTACTGTTGAGTTTGCTATGTTTTCAAACCATTCTGTTCCATCACCTATTTGTACTTTTGCTTTTTCATTATTAGAAATTACTTCTATTTCTGCTTCTTGTTCGTCATTGCCGTTGTCTGATACTTGTACCGCATATTTTCCGTCTTGTTCTTTTACTACTTTTCCATTTACTTTAATAGATGCTATTGTGTTGTCTGTTGAGTATTTTATGATGTTTACATGGTATGTTGTGCTTTCTCCACTTTCAGATTTTACAATAATGTCTACTGTTGTTTTTTCGTTTGCAGTTGATATTGTTTTTGATAATACTTGTGTTGCTGTTTCTCCTGCTATTTCTACTGTTGCACTGTCACTTGTTGTTACTACTTCTACTGATGATTCGTCTTTGTTTCTTTCTATATATTTTGTGTATGTGTTTGTGCTTGAATCATATTCGTCTGGTTTTGTGTTATTTATTGTTATTTGGCATGTTGTATCAGTTGATTTTCTTTCTATTTCTAGTATATATGATTTACTTGTTTCTCCGTCTTGCGCTGTTATTGTTATTTTTAATTTTGTCTTTTTGTCTCCGCTTAATTGTATTTCTTTTTGTATGCTTCCTGTTTCTTCTCCTATTGTTTCTATTTTTACTTTTGCATGACTTTCTGTTGCTTTGATATATACATTTGCGTTTGTTGCTGTTGTTGTGGTTGTTGCGTAATATTCATTATTCATGTTTATTGCCTCTTTGTTGTCAACTTTTATTGTTTCTAAATCCGCTTCGTGTGATTTTTCTTTTATTATTACGCTATATGTTTTTGTTCTGTTTTCGTCTTTTGGGTCTTGAACTTTTATTAATATTGTTGTTTCTTCTTTTGTTATTGGAATATTTATAATGTGTGTATTATTTGCTTCTGCTTTACTGAAGTCGTCTGTTCCAACTTTTGTACTTACTAATGCTATTGGGTTATTTGGTACTATTGTTAGTCCAACTTCGGTTACGCCTTTGTCAATATATGTAATGTATGTTCCATTTTCTTTTTCACATTCAACATCATTTGCTTTTACACTTGTTATTCCTAAGTCTGTTACTTTGTTTATTGTTATTTCGTATGTGTTTTCTTCCCCATTTTCTGCTTTTACTGTAATGTTGAATTTTTGTGTGTCTGCTTGTGTTTCTATTGTTGCTTTTGCAGTGTTTGTTGTTGAATATTCGTTTTGTCCAATTTTTACTGTTGCAAATTCATTTTGTGCTTTTGCTGTTATTTCTACGTTTTGCATTGTGTCTGGTAATTCTATTGTGTAACTGTTTTCTGCTGTTTTTAATATGTTTTCTGCTGTTAATCCTTTTGCACTTATTGATTCTAGAATATTATTTGATGAATTTCTTACAAGTGTAACTGTATAATTTTCTTGTGTTCCGTCTTGGGCTATTACTTCTATTGTTGCTGATGTTTGTTCTTCTGTTGTTACTATTGTTTTTGTTGCTTTGCCTTGTTCTTTTAGGCTTCCGTTTATTGATATTGTTGCTAATGTATCTTTTAATATTCCTGTTAAATCAACACTTTCGTTGTTACCAATTTTTACTGTTGCTTTATTGTTTTCGTCAAATGTTATTTGTTTTGTTTCAGTTTGGTTGTTGTTTACCATTGTTATGTTTGCTTCTAATTTTGTGTTATTTGATAATTTATTTACAACAACTTCGTATTGTTTTGATGTTCCATCTTCTGCTGTAATTTTTACTACAATATAGTTTATATCATCTGGTGTTGTTACATTTGATTTTTGTTTTTCAAATTCTGCTACAGAATCGTTTATGCTTACTTTTGCTAATTTATTGTTTGCTATTGCTTCTACATCTACAGATTTTGTGGCATATTTTTTGTTTACATAGAATTTTCCGTCTTTTTTGTTTGCTTCGATTACTTCATTATCAACTTTTATCATTGCTAGTTTGCAGTCATCTGATTTGTTTCCTACTGAAAGTTCATAGTGTTCAACTGTTCCGTCTTGTGCAGTTACTTTTATTTGTACTTTTACTGTTTCTGCATTTTTCATGATTGTTGCACTTGATGTTCCTACTACTTCTGGACTTTCTTCTATTTGTACTTTTGCTTTTGGGTCTTCTGGTATTACATATACTTCAAAACTTGTTTCTTCTTTGTTTATTCTTGTTTCGTATTTGTTTGTTGGAACTGCTTCTGCTTCTTTTCCGTTTACTTTTACACTTGATAATTTGATATTATCTGGTAATGCGTAAACTATTAATTTGTATTCTTTTTGTGTTCCGTCTTCTGATTCTGCTGTGATGTATGTTACTATTGATTTTCCTTGCATTTCTACATCTCTATATGTTGCGTTTTGTTCTTTTTCGTATGTGTTTATTCCAACTTTTGTTTTTTCTTCTTCTGTTATTGCTCCTATGTTTACTTTGTTTGTTAATTTATCTAGTGTGTATTCATATGTGTCTTTTTCTGTTTTACTTAGTGTTGCTTCTTTTCCGTCTACTGTTACTTTCTTTAGGTTTTTGTTTCCATTTTGACGGTTAATTTTTAGTGTGTATTCTTCTATGTCTCCATTTTGTGCTCTAACATTTATTTTTATTGTTGTTGGATTGTTGCTTACTGTTATTGTTCTTTGTGTTGTGTTTTGTTCATATTCTTCTTCGTTGGCACTTATATATGCTAATTCGTAGTTGGTTACTCCTATTACTTCTATTTCTTGATATTCCTCTGGAATACTTACTTCGTAAATATTTGTTCCTTCTACTCTTTTTGCAATTTTTGAAAATTCTGAGTTTCCTACTGTTATTGATTTTATGCTTACATCTGCGGATGGTTTTTTGATGTTTACTGTATATTCTTTTTTGTTTTCTGCATCATTTGGGTCTGTTACTATTATTTTGTATGTTGTATCTCCATCTAATTCTACTTGTGCTGTTGTTGTATGAACTTCTGATGTTTGTTCCCCAATGCTTACTAGGTCACCGTCGTTTATTGTTACTGCTGTTATTTCTGCTGTTTTTGCGTTTTTACCAATATATGCATTATATATGTTTCCTATTGGATTTATTACAGTTCCATTTACTGTTACTGCAAGTAATCCTAAGTTGTTTTCTGTTCCTTTTTTATCAATAATTAGTGTATATTCTCTTTCGTTTTCTTTTGCTGTAACATAGATTTTTACTATTGTTTGTTCTTTTAGTGTTGATATTATTTTTGTTGTAACATTTGTTTCTGTTCCTAAATTGTTTATTTGTACTTCTGCAGTTTTATATAAACTTGTTGCACATATTTCTGATGTTTCTTGGTCTGCTTCTATTATTGCTTTATATGTGTCTCTGCTTATTTTTGTTGCCTCTACTCCATCTACTTTTACATTGTCTAATTCTGTTAATGCATCTTCTTTGTATATTGTTAATGTGTATTCTACTATGTTTCCACTTTCTGCTGTTACTTCTATTGGTATTACCTTTTTATTTTTTGTTTGCATATCTACTGTTTTTGTTGTTTGTTTTATTTCTCTTGCTCCGTTGTCTATGCTTACTTTTGCATTTGAGTGTTGTGTTATTGCTGTTATTTCTGGTTTTACCGTTGAATTTGGTATTATTATTTCATATTCTTTTGCCCCTATTGATGTTGCTTCTACCCCATTTATTGTTAGATTTTTTAATCCAGCATTTTCTGAAACTACATCAATTGTTAGTATGAAATCTACTATTTTACCATTTGATGCTTTTACTCTTATTTTTACAATTTTAGGATTTGTGTCTAGTTTTACGTCTTGCATTAATGTTCCTGTTACATATGTTGCTCCTTGGTCTATGCTTATGCTGTCTGTTGCGTCTTTTGTTGTTATTTTTATTGTTCCTGTTCCATCTCTGTTTGCTACAACTGATACTCCATATTTATTTTCGCCAACTAGGTTTGCTGTTTTGCCGTTTACGTATATTGTGTCTATTCTTTGTTCGTCTAATGGTTGTACAACTCTTAAAGCGGTTGCTTTTGCTCCTGTTGTTTTGTCTGTTGCTGTAATTGTTGCTTCTCCCATGTCTTGAGCGGTTATTACTCCATTTTCTACTGTTGCTACATCTGTGTTGCTTGATGACCATTCGTAGTCTGTTAGTTTTCTCGTTTCGTTGTTGAATACATTAAATATATTTGTTTGTAATGATACTTTTTCTTCTTCTGGTTGTTTCATTGTTCTTGCTTCAGGAATTATTTTGAAGTTTCTGTCTCCTACTAATGTGAAGTTGAAACTATCGTCATATGTACTGTTTCCTAATTGTCCGTATTCATTGTTTCCTGCTGCATATACAAATCCTTGTGCATCAATTACATAATTATTTTTGTATCCCGCTCCTAAGCCTATGTATTGTTTTTCTGGTGTTGTTATTTTTTGTGTTTTTTCTGTACTTGTGTTAATTCCGATTCCGGCTTGTCCATTTTTGTTGTTTCCATATGTGTATGCATTTCCATCTTTGTCTAGTAACATTGCGCTTTCGTCTGTGCTATTTATGTCTACGATTCCTTCTGTTGCTATTTTTTCTTGTTGTTTTTCTTCTTCTTTTGCGTATTTGTATATTTTTTCTGCGCTTCCATCTGTTTTTAGTACTACTATTGCGTTTTTCATACATTCAACTTTTACTGTATTTTCTGTGTCATATACTACTTGTGGTTGTGTATAATATAGGTTTGTGGCAGGTTGTATTAATTGTCCATATTTGTCTTTGTTATATACATGTTTTGCTATTTGTTCTGATGTGTTGTCACCAAATACATATACTTTTCCGGTTGAGTCTACAATTGATGTCATATTTCCGGCTGCTGCTATTGAAATTATTTCATTTCCTACTCCATTTATTGTTTCTGGTATCGTTACTGTTTTTGTTTCCCCATTTCCTAATTGTCCTGAACTGTTTAGTCCCCATGTATATAGTTTTCCTTGGCTGTCTAGTGCAATTACATGATTTTCTCCTGCTGCAATGTCTACTATGTTTTCTAATGATTGTACTTGTATTGGTTTTTTGGCAGATGCTCTGTTTCCTTGTCCTAATACACCATATGTGTTATCTCCCCAAGCCCATACTGTTCCGTCTTCTCTTATTGCTACTGTAAATCCTTTTCCTGTATCTATTTTTTTGTATGTTGATAGTATGTTTGTTTGACTTGGTATGTTTGTTGGTATTAATTTGTCGTTTCCTAATTGTCCGTCTGAGTTATATCCAAATCCCCATGCACTTCCATCTGATTTTAGTATTGTTGCATAATTATCTCCTCCTGATATTTCTGGAGCGACTTTTTGCCCTTCTTCTATAACTCTTACTATTATTACATTTTCTTTTCCTGTTGCTTTTTCTGTTGCTTTTACCCATGTTGTTCCAACTTTTTGTCCTGTAATTGTTCCTTTTGCGTTTACTTTGGCAATTTCTTCGTTTATAGTTTCATAGCTAAAGTCGTTATACATTTCGTCTTCTTTAAATACATTAAATGTGTATTTTGGTGTTATTTCTATTTGTTTACTTGAATTTACATTTAATGTTATTTCTTTTTCGTTTGCGTATGATGAGTCGTTTCCTATTTTTACTGGTATTCTACTGTTTGTTTTTGTTTTTATGTTTTGTATTCCATGATAATAGTCTCCCCATGCATATACTTCTCCATCATATCTTATTGCTACATTATATGTGTTTCCACTTGATATGCTCATCATATTGTCTATTGTTTTTATTTGTGTAAATAATACTTTGTTTTCGTCTGTTCCTATTCCTAGTTCTCCTTGTTCATTTGAACCTGTTGAATATAGTATTTTGTTTGAACTTAGTATTATTGTTTGATTTTTTCCAGCGGATATGTCCATAATGTCTCTTATTCCTGATACTTTTGTTGGTATATTTGTGTTTTTGTTGTTTCCGTTTCCTAATTGTCCTTTTACGTTATAACCAAATGTATATATTTCTCCTTTTGTTGTTAATAGAACACTATGATTGTCACCTGCTGATATTTTTCCTATTAGTTCATTTAGTTTTATTTCTTCAAATTTGTTTGTTTTTCCTTCTGCATTTGCTGTTTGTCCATATACGTTTAGTCCTGATGCCAATACTTTTCCACTTGTTGTTAACAATAGTGTATGATTTTTTCCCATTGAGATGTCTAATATATCACTTACGTATGGTAGCATTGTTGGTTCTTGTACGTTTTGGTATGTTCTTGTTCCTAATTCTCCATTTGCGTTTAATCCCCATACATATACATAACCGTCTTTTGTTAATGCCATACTTTGATTATTGTTTGCTGCTATTTTTTTGATGTTTGTTATTCCTAATTTTACTGGTGTGCTTGATGTTGTTCCTAATGCATAGTTTGCATTTGCTCCCCATCCCCATACGTTTCCTTCTGTGTCTAGTGCTAGGTTATGTGTGTTTCCTATTGCTATTTGTTTTATTTTTGTGTTTTCTGAGAATGCTACTTGTACTGGTATGTCTGTTGATTTTGTTGTTCCATTTCCTAGTTCATAACTTGAGTTTAATCCATAACTCCATACTGTTCCATTTGCTTTTAATATTACTGTGTGTGAACCATTTGTTAGTGCCATTGGTTCTATTTCTACATTTTCTGGTAATACTGTTACTTGTGCTATGCTTGTGTAGTCTGTTCCTTCTTTGTTTACTTCTATTGTTGTTTTTCCTGTTTGTATTCCTGTTATTGTTCCATTTTGTGTGATGTTTGCTATGTTTGAATTTCCTGTTGTGTAATTCATTTGGCTATTGTCTACTACATCTTTTATTACATTAAATGTTTTGTTTGTTACAGTTAAATTATATTGTTCACCTGGATGTATTGTTATATTATTTGAACTTAGTCCAACATCTTCTCTTCCTACCAATGTTAATTCATCTGTTGTGTTATATAGTTTATTTCCTAGTGCTCCGTATTTTCCAAGTCCCCATGTGTAAACAAATCCGTCTTTGTTTATCATTGCACCATTATTTTGACCTGCATCAACAGATATTGCTTTATTTATTCTGTCGTTTTTCTTTGGTAACATTTGATTTGTGTCTTGTGTAGTTGCTAATTTATAGTTTTCGTTTGCTCCCCATACATATGTTGTTCCGTCTTTCATTAATGCTATTGAAAATTGTTTTCCGGCTTTTAGTTCTTTTATATTTTTTATTGCGTCTGTTCCGTATTCGTTTTGTATGAATACTGGTTTTGATGTATTTTTTGAGTTTCCTTGTCCTAGTTGTCCTTTTTCGTTGTTTCCAATTGCATATCCTTTTCCATCATTTCTTAGGAATAGTGTGTGATTGTATCCTTGTGATATTCTTATTACTTTTTCTGCTTCTATTTGTGTATAATCACTTATTTTGTATACTTTTCCTGTTTGGTCTGCTGCATAGTCTGCTGATATGTCTATAATGTATTCTAGTTTGCTTAGTTTTGTTGCTGTACTTTCATATCCATATCCCCATGCCCATACATTTCCTTCTGTGTCTAGTGCTATTGTTTTGTTGTTTCCACTTGTTATTTTTACTATTTTTGTTAGTGGTGTACCATTATTTTTTATTACTTGAACTGGTTTATTTCTGTTTGATCCTGTTCCATCTCCTAGTTGTCCATATCCATTGTATCCCCATGACCATACTGTTCCGTCTGCTTTTACTGCCATAGTATTTTCGTTTCCTACTGTTATATCTATTACATTTTCTAATGCTGTTACTTTTACTGGAGTTGCTTTTGCGTTGTTATCTGCTGTTCCTAGTTGTCCATATGTATTGTTTCCCCATGTCCATACTGTTCCGTCTGCTTTTAATGCTACTGTGTGTGTGTTTCCTACTTCTACTTTTGGTACAGATTGTTTTCCTTCTGGTACTACGTTTACAAATATTGTTGCTGTTTTGTTTGTTATTTTGTGTGTTACAACAATTTCTGCTTTTCCTATTTCTTTTCCTGTTATTATTCCGTCTTCATCAACTGTTGCTATGTCTGTATCTAATGACATAAATGTCATATTACCACTATCTACTTTGTCTGTTATTAAGTTGAATTTGTTGTCTAATGAAGCATTTACTTGTTTTGTTTCATTTTTTTCTACTGATATTACGTTAGAACCTACATTTACGTATGTATCTCCTATTACTGTAAATACATTTCTTGTATTTGTTGTTCCGTCTCCTAATTCTCCATATCTATTGTATCCTGTTGTGTATACAAATCCTGATGTGTCTGATGCGATAGAGTGATATGTGTTTGTGTTTGCAAGTTTTATGTCTTTTGCATTTGTTGCTTTTCTTGCAACTGGTATAGTTGATGTATATTCTCCTGTTCCTAATTGTCCGTTTGCACTGTATCCACATGAGTATATTTCACCATATTTGCTTACCATCATTATACTATTGTTTCCTGATGATATTTCTACAATGTTTTCTATTGTTTTTTGTTCTTTTGTTTCGTTTCCTTCTGAGTCTAATGTTATTTCTTCTGCTTGTACTTTTACTGGTTGGCTTGAGTTTGTTGTGTTTCCTTGTCCTAATTGTCCATATCCATTATATCCCCATGCCCATACATTTCCTTTTGTGTCTAATGCATAATAACTATTATCTGATGAAGCGACTTCTACAATATTGTTTATTCCGGCTATTCTATTTGGGTTATTTGCAAGTGTCCATACTGTTCCGTCTTCTGCTAACATTATTTTTCCTGAAGCTGATACTATTTTGTTGTATGTTTTTATTTTTGTTGGTTCTTTTGAATATTCATATCCCCATACATATACTTCACCTTTGTTGTTTATTGCTATACTTGTGTTTCCACTTATATATATTTTTTTGATGTCTTTTAGTTTTTCTATTTTTGTTGGGATGTATTCGTTTTCTGTTGTTCCATTTCCTAGTTGTCCATATCCATTATATCCCCATGCCCATACATTTCCTTCGGCATCTAGTGCTAAGTTGTAATAGTATCCTGCTGCTATGTCTTTTATGTCGTCTAATGTTTTTTGTGCTTTTGTTGTTGTTGTAACTATTGAACCGTCTGGTGATGTGCTTTGTATTACTTCTGTGTATTCTCCTTTTTCTACTTGTGTTGGTTCTGTTATATATGCACTGTTAGCTACTCCATTTCCAATTTCTCCATTTGAGTTATCACCCCATGCCCAAATAGTTCCATCTTGTTTTAGTGCTAGTGAGTGTATATTTCCTACTACAACTTTTTCTGCGGTTTTTTTGTCTTCTCCTATTACATTTACTTTTACTACTGCTTCGTCTTCTCCACTAACTGATTTTAGTGTTATGTATGCTTTTCCTTCTTTTTTAGCAGTTACTTTTCCTGTGTATTTGTCAACTGTTGCTATGTCTGTATTTGAACTTACATATTTAAATCCGTTGTTTGTTGCTTCTTCATATAATAAGTTAAATCCATATATTGTTTTTGGTTGTATTTGATATGTTGGATTTGATAGTTTTAGTGTTACTTCTCTTTCTGCTAATTCTATATATTGTGTTGATATTGATTCTAAGTAGTTTATAGAGTTTGTTGAGCCATCACCTAATTCTCCATATCCATTGTATCCTATACTCCATACTGTTCCGTCATTTTTTGCAATTTCTGTATTGTATGTTCCTCCTGATACTATCATTACGTCTGTAAAGTCTTGTCCTTCTTTGTCTTTCATATATGTTGCAAGTGTTTTTGTTGTTTTGTCTCCTGTTGCTAATTGTGCATAGTTGTTTAATCCCCAAGTTACTACTTTTTCTTCTGATGTTATTGCATATCCTGAATAGTATCCTTCGTTTATTGCAGTTATGTTTGATAGACTTCCTTCTTCTGATGTTAGTTGTTGTGGTACTGCTCCGCCTACATTTGTTAGTGCGTTGTATGTGTTGTTTCCAAATCCCCATACTGTTCCATCTAATAATAATGCAATTGTGCTATTTACTGGACTTGCTGATACATCTGCTACTTCGTCCAATATTGGATTTTGTGTAAATGTTGCTCTATTTGATGTTGTTCCATCTCCTAAGTTTCCATATCCGTTGTATCCTGCTACCCATAGTTTGTTGTTACTGTCTATTGCAAAACTTGATACATTTGAGGCTTCTATTTTTGTTATTTTTTCTAGTGCTTGCACTTTTACAGGTAATGTTCTTGTGTTTGTGTCTCCTAGTCCTAAGTTTCCATATCCATTATATCCCCATGCATATACATTTCCGTCTTTGTCTAATGCTAGAGAGTAACTATCTCCGGCAGCTACTGCTATGATGTTTTCTAATACACCTTCCCCATCTGGTGATTTTACTTGTACTTTTGTATATGATGATGTTGTTGTTCCATTTCCTAGTTGTCCATAATTGTTGTATCCCCATGTCCATACATGTCCATCTTTGTCGACTGCAACTGTATGTGCACTTCCAAGTGCAATTGATACTATATTATTTATTCCTGTGTATGTTGGTAGTATTTTGTTTGATGTGTCTCCTGTTCCTAGTTGTCCATATCCATTGTATCCATAACTCCATACTTCTCCGTTTGCTTTTAGTGTTACTGTTGAGTAGTTATAGTTTTCTATTTGTGGGAATGTTAGGTCTTCGTTTCCTAGTACATATACATCTACTGTTGATTTTTCTCCTGAGTAAACATCTGTTACTGTTGCTTGTGTTTTTCCTTTTTTAACTGATGTTACTTTTCCTGTGTTTTTACCTATTTGTGCTATGTTTGAATTTTTAATTGAAAATTCAAATTTTTGGTTATCTACAGAATTATATAATAGGTTAAATCCTGCTATCATTTTTGCTGATATGTCTTCTGTTTTTCCTATTCCTTTTATTCTTATTGGTGATTTATCAAAACTTATTCTTGATTTGCTTATACATGTGTATTCTGTTCTGTTTGTTATTGATCCATCTCCAACTTGTCCTAGGTTGTTTTTTCCTACTGTCCATACTTTTCCGTCTTTTCTTACTATTGTTGTTCCTTCATTGCTTACTGCTACATCTATTATTTCGTCTACTTTGTCTCCATCTTTATTGTATTTTAGTTCTGTTGCTAGTAATGCATTTGTTGTGTTTCCATTGCTTAGTTGTCCATATCCATTATATCCCCAAGCCACTGCAGTTCCGTCTTTTTTTATTGCTATTGTTGTTTCGTTTCCTGCTTCTATTTGTTTTACATTGCTTAGGTATGTTTGTTCTTTTGTTTCTTCTTCTATACTTTCAATTACTTTTCCGAATTTGTTTTTTCCATTTGTTGTGTTATTTCCTAAGTTTCCATATCCGTTGTATCCACTTGAGTATACTTGTCCTTTAGAGTCTAATGCTATTATTGTATTGTTTTCTACTGCTACATCTACTATGTTTTCTAATTCCATTACTTCTGTTGGTACATATAGGTTTGATGTATTTCCATTTCCTAATTGTCCATATCCATTGTATCCCCATGTGTATAATTTTCCGTCTGCAGTTACTGCAGTTGATGTTTGGTTTTTGCCTGCTATTTTTATTATTCCGTCTAATTTTATTTTTATTGGTGTTGCAGTTCCTGATGTAGTTCCATTTCCTAATTGTCCATTTCCGTTGTATCCCCATGTGTATAATTTTCCGTCTTTTGTTAGTGCCATAGAGTTGTATGTACTTGCTGCTATTTGTGATATGTTTTCTAGGCCTGGTACTTCCTCTGGTTTTGTTGTGTTTCCGCTTCTTCCTAATTGAGAGTATGAGTTTGTTCCACAAGAGTATACTTTTCCGTCTTTTGTTAGTAATAGTGTGTGACTATCTCCTGCTGCTATGTCTATTACGTTTTCTATGTCTATTTTTGTTGGTTTGTATCTGTTACTTGTGTCTCCTAGTCCTAGTTGTCCATTTGCATTATATCCCCATGCCCATACTGTTCCATCTGCTTTTAATGCTATTGTAAAGTTTTGTCCACTTACTACTTTTGGCATAGCTATGTCGTCTTTTCTTAATACTTCTACTGTAACTATTGCTTTGTTTGGTAATTTGTTTGTGCTTACTTCTATTTTTGTTGTTCCATAATTTTGTGCTGTTACCATTCCTTTGTTATCTACTGTTGCAATGTTTGTATCTAAACTCTTATATTGTAGTTGTTCCCCTTCAACTTGGTAATATAATAAGTTAAATCCTAAATCTGTTGCAGCATTTATTTGTTTTTGATTGTTGTTACTGTTTAAGTTTAATATTATTCTTTGGTCATCTACTTCAAATTTTGCTTCTGAAATATTTGTTGGGTTTATTGTCGTTGTTGTAGAGTCATCTCCCATTTCTCCATTTCCATTGTATCCTACTGTGTATACTAATCCTAGGCTATCTGCTATTGCTGATGTTTGGTATGACACATTTGTTGTGCTGGCTGTTGTTATTATGTTTTTGTCAGTTTGTGCTTTTTCTAGTTTTGTTCTTGTTGTTGTGTTTTTTGTGAATAATTGTCCATAGTTGTTGTATCCTGTAACATATATTCCTGCATCATCTGGTGTTTCGCTGTTTCTTGTTATTATACTTGAATATCCATTTGCTGATACATTTTCTACATCTGTTACTTTGTTGTTTTCTGTGTCTATCATTTGAACTGGTAAATATCTTGTATTTGTTGTTCCATCTCCTAATTGTCCATATCCATTGTATCCTACAGACATTGCTGTTCCATCTTCCATTGCTAATAATGTGTGTATTGTTCCGGCAGATACTTCTTTTACTCCATATAGTATTCCTGTGTTATTTGAGTTTTTCATTTGTTGTGCTACACCTGTTGAGCCTGTTGTTCCTGTTCCAAATTGTCCATATCCATTGTATCCTACAGACCATACACTTCCGTCTGCATCTAGCATTGCTAGGTAGTTTTCTCCTGATGATATTTGGATTATATTTGATACTTTTTGTACTTTTTGTGGTATTGTATGTGCACTATTATCTCCATATCCTTGTCCTAAATTTCCATAGTAGTTATATCCCCATGAATATACTGTTCCATCTGATTTTAATGCATATGTCATACAATTATTTGCTGCTATTTCTATTATGTCTGTTAAATATCCTTTTCCTGTTGAGTCTTTTACTTGTACAAATTCGTTTGAATTTGTTGTTGTTCCATTTCCTAATTGTCCATATCCATTATATCCTGATGCCCATACTGTTCCGTCTGATTTTAGTACTACTGTGTGATTATTTCCTGATGCTACATCTATTGCATATATTTTTTGTGTATTATCAGATGAGTCATAAATGTTTGTTTTTGTTGGTTTTAATTTTGATGTCTTGTCTGTTGTTCCTAATTGTCCATATCCATTGTAACCCCATGTCCATATTTCTCCATTTGCTTTTAGTGCTGCAAAGAAGTTTCCTCCTGCTGTTATTTTTGGATATACTTTTCCTTGTGTTCCATTTACATTTACTTTTACTGCTGCGTGTGCTCCTGTTCCTTGGTTGTATACTTTTATGTATGTTTTTCCTGTTCCTGTAGCAGTAACTATTCCGTCTTCTGATACTGTTGCTACGTTTTCGTTACTTGAAGTAAATTTACAACTTGTTTGTTCTAATTTGTCATATAATAGGTTGAATCCTGCTGTAGTCTTGCATGTTATTTTGCTTCCTGTGTCTCCTGCTTTTTGATAGTTTATTACTGATGGTGTTGCTTGTAGTTTTACTTTGCTTATACATGTTGGTGTTGTTGTGTTTTGTTTTGTTCCGTCTCCTATTTCGCCTTCTGCATTATATCCAGCGGTATATACCATACCGTCTGTGTCTACAATTGCTCCTGTGTTGTATCCATCATAGTTTCTTGTTAGTGCCATTGTTAGTATGTCTTTTTCTGTTTCTACTGGTGTTGCATATGTTTTATATGATGTGTCTTTTGTAAATAATGCTCCATAGTTGTTCATTCCGCCTACATATAGTCCTTGGTTTTCTCCGT
>ERZ827496.402-NODE-402-length-62648-cov-13.060710_pt1 | contig 62648 bp, 56 predicted proteins | sample MGYA00519769_ERZ827496 | MGnify/ENA primary metagenome ERZ827496 (study PRJEB31778, sample SAMEA3449327) | human gut metagenome | biome: human gut; feature: human-associated habitat; material: faeces | place: United Kingdom | collected 2010/2012 ...
CAGTCGCTATTGTTGTATATAAAGGTTTAATACCTGTAGTTGGCCGAATACTTACAACTATTGAGCGAATATAAGCAGAAGCGGGGACTTTTTTATGGTATCTCCCGCATCTGCATATTTGGTTCCGTAGCCCGTGGCGAACAGACCGAAGATAGTGACGTGGATGTCTGTGTGGATCTGGAAGTTCCCAGCATCTTCAGTCTGGTACACATTAAGGAAGAGTTACGGCAACTGTTCGGATGCGATGTTGACGTTGTTCGCTTTCGTCAGGACATGGATGCCCTGCTGAAACATGATATTCAGGAGGAGGGAATCTATGTATAAAAAAGAACATGTCGTGCACCTGCTGCAAAAAATAAAACAAACTTTAGAACGAATAATCGCAAATTCCAAGGAGATAGATTCTTACCAGTACTATTATCTAACTCCCGCAGGAATGGAACGTCTGGAAAGTACCTGTATGCTGCTGATTGCGGTCGGCGAAAGTATAGAATCAAACGAAAAAGGAAATCGGGTAAATCCACTCTTAAGTTCTCTGCTAAAATGTCAGCATCTGACACCGGAAACTCATTGATTGCTTATACTGCTTTTTCAAGTCATCGGACAAAAAAGAATGGTCTATAAGATTGTGGGCCAAGGATTTCTCCTCCGAAAAGCGTTTCAATTCACGTTGGGCCATCTTTTCAGGAATACCTATACGCCGTGCGAATTCCAAAAATTCCTTACTGCCCACAGAATGGGTATCGCCGGAAGGCATCCCTTCGCGGAACAGTCCTTTATCAAGGGCAAATATCCTCGGATTATACAAATGCAAAGAGGTATTTATTAAATCGTATGCAGGAGAAAGACGATATTCATTTCCTTGGTTAATCAGGGAAAAGTTTTTCAAGTGAGCATCGTCATTCAAGATAATGAAATTGAACAACACTAACCTGAAAAAACGCAGCAGGTCAATACGACTTGCCTTTACATACCTGGAAATGACTTCCGCACATTCCTCATAGCTTGCGTTACAGTATTTGTAGTCGCTTCCTCCATTGGCTTTTGTATAACCCATCAATGAAGCAAAATCTTCCTGCTGGTATTTTCCACCGGAATGTACATCAAAACGGCGCGTAAAATAGGCAGCCTCGCCATCGGAATAAAAACACAGTCCGTTGGCCGCAGTTTCTATGTTATAAACCTGCGAGGCTATCTGCATGGTAAGATGTTCGTTTGCCACGCAATAGTCCCGGTTCAGAAGCTGGTAACTGTTTGGACGTGGCTTCAAGATATAGGTTCCTTGTTCACCTTCTACAGTATAACGCATAACTGAATCGGATCCAACGACAATTGAAAACTTGGGTTGTACGCCAGACAATGATATACGACCGGCATTCTCCACGGCTTCTTTTGCTTCTTTTGTATCAGACGCAGGACTTGGCACATGAAGAATATGTGATACCTTCGCTCCATCGAACAGCATTTTCTGGGCAGACGGAGAATATGTATCGAAACCTTCGGCCAAAGTGGAAGGGCAGACAGATAACTGTATCATAACGCGGCTGGTTTTATGGTTACTGCTCCGATTGTGTCTGTTCCGGCAGTAGCAAGTAAAATTCCAAAATCATCTTCCGGAGAAATATAGTGTAACCGGGCCTGCATCTGGCGGTTCTCTCCTTCGGAAAGCATATTAAAGAAGAAGGGGAAAAGCCTATCGGAACGGTAAGGCTCATCCCTTAATGGCATGGCCAGACATACTGACGGATTAGTCTTGTCTGAAAGATATGCCCGGTCATAAGCAAAGACGTAATTATGACTGTCGATTTCTGTCAACTCTCCTGCTTTGATGCCATGCAGATAAACCTCACATTTCCTCATAAGTCCTTTCTTTAAGCTTTATTTCCACTTGTAATCCCAATGTGTCTGCTACTGCAAGCAACGTCTCCAGTTTGGGATTACCTTGCCCGCGCTCAATCGCCACAACTGTATTTATACCTACACCTGCAAGTTCTGAGAGTTCCAGCTGGTTGATATTTAAGCTTTGGCGACGCTCCTTGATAAATGTTCCAATCTCTTTAGTATTCACAGTGCAATGTGATTTTTATACAAAAATAAAGATTCAGATAGAAAGAAACAAGTCAAATCACAATTAATTGTGATTTCAGGGCTAAAACAATGCCACAGCTCTATTATATCAGCAGAAATCACACTGCAATGTGATTTTCATAAAATAACTTAAGAAAAGACGTTTCCAATCAAACCGCATGCGGCTTTCGGGTGGATAAAGCGGACTATATTTTGAAGAATATAAAAAAATAACCTTATATTTGTCAGGATATACTATTAAAGATTACGGCCATGAAAAATGACTATCAACGAGCCAGATATGTAAACCCGTACACCGACTTCGGATTCAAGAAGCTGTTCGGGACTGAAATGAACAAAGAACTGCTGATTAGCTTCATCAACTCTCTTTTCAACGGGAAGGAAGTGGTGAAAGACCTGACTTACCTGAATACCGAGCACCTGGGTGGAAGGGAACTGGACAGGAAGGCCGTGTTCGATGTGTATTGTGAGAATGAAAAGGGAGAAAAGATTCTGGTAGAGATGCAGAAGGCTGAACAGCAGTTTTTCAAGGACCGGAGTCTGTATTATGCTACCTTCCCCATCAGAGAACAGGCGGAAAGGGGGGATTGGGACTACTCGCTGAAGGCTGTTTACGTGATCGGCATCCTGAACTTCAACATCGACGACGAAAACGATTCTTATTTCCATCACGAGGTACAGCTGACGGACCAGCGCACCAAAGAGGTGTTCTATGACAAACTGACCTTCATCTACCTGGAAATGCCTAAATTCAACAAGACTGAAGAGGAACTGGACGGGATGTTCGAGAAATGGCTCTTCGTTCTACGCAACCTTTCACGCCTGCTGGAACGTCCGCAAGCGCTGCAGGAAAGGGTATTTACCAAGCTGTTTGAAGCGGCAGAAATAGCCAAATTCACCAAGACAGAATACGAAGCGTACGAAGAGAGCCTCAAAGTGTACCGCGACTGGCAAAATACCATCCGTACGGCCATCAACAAAGGACTGGAAGAAGGAAGAGAAAAAGGACTGGAAGAAGGAAGACAAAAAGGATTGGCGGAAGGAAGACAAAAAGGATTGGCGGAAGGAAGACAAAAAGGATTGGCGGAAGGATTGGAGAAAGGACGGGCGGAAGAAAAAGCTGCCATTGCACGCAACCTGAAATCATTAGGACTGACTACCGCACAAATTACACAGGCTACCGGACTTCCAGCCAAAGAAATAGACAAACTATAGACAAACCTTCAACCCTCAAAAATTATATGACAATATCTGATAATAAGGCTGAAACTGAAAACTCAACAGAGGAATTTAAAGGGTTACCTATGAGAGAGCTGATTGGGGCTCCCTTACAGGCTGCCTGTAAATCGCAGCAAAAACTGGCGGAAAGCACCCTCGAGTTCATGACTCGAATCGGATTCGAAGACGTACACAAGAATAAACAAGACGCCAGCAACTGAAATAGAACCGCACATAGTGGAATCGGTAGAAACACTGCTGGAAATAGCACGGAAAGAAACAAACAGGGGCATCCATTGTTTTTCTGTAAATTATTTGCTTTCTTTGTGGGAAAGAAACACCCAAAAAGAAATTACCCTATGGAAAGTTATATTCGGTTTGACTGGGCCATGAAGCGCCTGCTGCGCAACAAGGCTAATTACGCGGTGCTGGAAGGACTACTTACCACCCTGCTGGAGGAGAAAGTGACTATCCACAAGCTGCTGGAAAGCGAAAGCAACCAGGAGGATGAGTTTGACAAGTACAACCGCGTGGACATGCTGGCGGAGAATTCGAAGGGAGAACTGGTGCTCATCGAAGTGCAGAACAACAATGAATATGCGTATTTCCAGCGCATGCTGTTCGGCACATCCAAACTGGTGACGGAATACATTAACCGTGGTGAGGGATACGAGAAGGTGCGGAAGGTGTACAGTGTGAACATCGTGTATTTCTCATTAGGACATGGGAAGGATTTCGTGTATCACGGGAAGACGGAATTTGTGGGTATACATAACGGAGACATCCTGGAACTGAGCCCCTTCCAAAAACAGACGTTCAAGGTGGACAAGGTGAGCCAGCTCTATCCGGAGTACTACATCCTGAAAGTGAACGACTTCAACCGGGTGGCCAAGACACCCCTGGAGGAGTGGATTTATTATCTGAACACGGGAAACGTGCCGGAACATGCCACGGCACCAGGACTGGACAAGGTGAAGGAGCAGCTGAAGCTGGACCGCATGAGCCGGGAGGAACTGAAAGCGTATTACAAACATCTGGACAACATCGTGATTCTACGAGATAACATAATGACGGAACGCGCAGAAGGACGTGCGGAAGGACGTGCGGAAGGACGCGCAGAAGGACGTGCGGAAGGACGCGCGGAAGGCATAAGGGAAGGTGTAGAGAAAAGCCGGCTGGATATGGCGCGCAGCATGAAAACGGACGGTCTGCCCCTAGAGACAATTGCCAAATATACCCATCTTTCTGCTGAAGAGATAGAAAAGCTGTAACCCGTTATTAAATTGATTAAGGGTGTGAGTGTAAAATAAATATTCTATTATCATAAATGACGGACTGAGTACTATCAAAAGTCTAAAAAATAAAACGGTAAAAACGAAGGCAATCTTCGCTTTTACCGTTTTTGAACTGACATGGAGAAAATTGGATTGGTACGAACCAGGGACGGACGGAATTTCCTGGTTCCTTTTATTTTGATTACGTCGCTCTTCTTTCTGTGGGGAGTGGCACATAGCATTCTGGATGTGCTGAACAAGCATTTTCAGGATACAATGGAGATTACACGCACACGCTCGGCACTGATTCAGGCGGTGGTGTACGGAGGTTATTTTGTGATGGCTCTGCCGGCGGGACGGATTATCAGGCGCTTTGGCTACCGCACGGGGGTGCTGACGGGACTGGTGCTGTATGGCATCGGAGCTCTGCTTTTTATTCCGGGCGGGCGGATACAGTCGTTCGAGTTTTTCCTGTTGGCGCTGTTCGTCATCGGCTGTGGGCTGACGTGTCTGGAGACGGCTTCGAACCCGTATGTGACGGTGCTTGGCGAACCGGAGGGCAGCGAAAGGCGCATCAACCTGGCGCAGTCGTTCAACGGGCTGGGATGGATTTGCGGACCGTTGGCGGGAGGATTTTTCCTCTTTGCCGGAGGGGGTGACGTGACGACGCCGTATGCGGTATTGGGCACGTTGGTGCTGCTCATTGCAGTGGTCTTCTCGCGGGTGAAGCTGCCGGAAATCAGCCGGGAAGCAGAGGCTCAGGAGGGAAACAGCGGGAAATCGCTGTGGAAGACGACTTCGTTCATGGCCGGACTACTGTCGCTCTTTCTGTACGTGGCGGCACAGACGGGCATCAACAGTTTCTTCATTAATTATGCCACGGAGAATGCGGGGGTTTCGGCTCACAAGGCTTCGGTGTGGCTCTCGTTCGGAGGAATGGGACTATTCATGGCCGGACGCATGGGCGGAAGCTGGCTGATGCGCTTCGTAAAAGGAGAAAAGGTGCTGGCGGCTTGTGCGGCGGGAGCTGTGGTGTGCATGGCGGGGGTAATGCTGCTGCCGGGTGAAGTGGGATGGTATTTCCTGCTACTGTGCTTTTTATGTGAATCGATTATGTTTCCCACCATCTTCTCGCTGTCTTTGCGTCAGGCTGGTGCGAGGACCAAGCAGGCTTCTTCTTACCTGATTATGTCGATTGTGGGTGGAGCCATTGCGCCGATACTGATGGGATTCATTGCCGACCATGTATCAATGGCGGCGGGCTTCGTCGTCCCTCTGATTTGCTTTGCGGAAATCTTAGGATTTGCCGTGCGCTACAGAAAGCTGTAAACCGGCAAATTATTTTTAGCCCGGCACGCTTTTTCTCCAGATTTTTTCACTTTCTTTGTAGGAAGGAATAGTAACAAGTTTATATAAAACCAAAACGACTAGAAGATGAAACAACTAAATATCGCAGTAGCCGGAACGGGCTACGTGGGCTTATCTATCGCTACACTGTTAGCACAACATCACCGGGTAACTGCCGTAGACGTGATTCCGGAGAAGGTGGAGAAAATCAACCGCCGCATCAGTCCGATTCAGGACGAATACATCGAGAAATACTTAGCGGAAAAGGAACTGAACCTGACGGCTACACTGGACGGGGCATCGGCTTACCGGAACGCGGATTTTGTGGTGATTGCGGCTCCCACGAACTATGATTCGGTGAAGAATTATTTCGACACGTCGCACGTGGAAGAGGTAATCGACCTGGTATTGGAGGTGAATCCGGACGCGGTGATGGTGATTAAGAGTACCATCCCGGTGGGGTACTGCCGCAGCCTGTATGTGAAGTACGCGGAGAAGTTCCAGTCTACCCCTGCCCTTGCGGGTAAAAAGTTCAGCCTGCTGTTCTCGCCGGAGTTCCTGCGGGAAAGCAAGGCGCTGTACGACAACCTCTACCCCAGCCGTATCATCGTGGGCTACCCGAAGCTAATAAAGGGACGCGACGAGGAGAATGCGGCCATTCAGGCCATTGCCGGTGAGCACCTGAAGGAGAAGGCGCAGGAGTTTGCGGCACTGCTGCAGGAAGGGGCACTGAAGCCGGACGTGGATACGCTGTTCATGGGACTGAAGGAAGCGGAGGCTGTGAAGCTGTTTGCCAATACATACCTGGCGCTGCGTGTGAGTTATTTCAACGAGCTGGATACGTATGCGGAGGTAAAGGGACTGGACACGCAGGCTATCATTCAGGGCATCTGTCTGGACCCGCGCATCGGCACGCATTATAACAATCCTTCGTTCGGTTACGGGGGCTACTGTCTGCCTAAGGATACGAAGCAGCTGCTGGCCAACTACCAGGATGTGCCGGAGAACCTGATTCAGGCTATCGTGGAGAGCAACCGCACGCGCAAGGATTTCATTGCCGACCAGGTGCTGAAGAAAGCGGGGTATTATGACTATTATAACCGGGGGGATTTCAGTCCGGAAGCGGAAAAGCAGTGCATCATCGGGGTGTACCGGCTGACCATGAAGTCGAACAGTGACAACTTCCGCCAGAGCAGCATCCAGGGGGTGATGAAACGAATCAAGGCGAAGGGAGCTACGGTGATTATTTATGAGCCGACATTGGAAGACGGCACCACGTTCTTCGGTTCGAAGGTGGTGAACTGCCTGGAGGATTTCAAGCAGCAGGCGGATGCCATCATTGCCAACCGCTACGATGCCTGCCTGGACGACGTGAAAGAGAAGGTATATACACGCGATATTTTCCGGAGAGACTAAATCAATTAATAATTAACAATGAATAATGAAAAACGAGTACGGGTACCGCTATTCATTCTTCATTCTTCATTCTTCATTATTCATTATTCATTATGAAAAGATATTGCCAGACACTGGAGCTCTACGACGATAAGGAGCTGATTGAAGCCTACGTGGCGGAACATGCACACGTATGGGAGGAAGTGAAAGCAGGTATCCGCGAAGTGGGTATCACAGACATGCAGATTTACATTGACGGAAACCGCCTGTTCATGATTATGGATACCACGGATGACTTTGACATGGAACGGGATTATGCACGGCTGGCTACCCTGCCCCGTCAGGCGGAATGGGAAGCGCACATGGCGAAGTTCCAGAAAGCTGCTCCGGGAGCTACCTCGCAAGAGAAATGGAAGCTGATGAAGCGGATATTTAAGCTGTAATGAGTGAATAATGAATAATTAAAAATTAAAAACGAGTAAGCGTCATCATTCTTCATTCTTCATTCTTAATTCTTCATTTTTCATTCTTCATTCTTAATTGGATTACATGAAAAAGTTATTGTCATTGCCACCGAATCTGGTGGAGTGTTTTCACGATATTATGCACGCGGACCACAAGGAGTGGTTCTGCACATCGGACCCGGTGGGAAAGAAACTGGGTTCGGGAGGTGGTACGGCCTGGCTGCTGAATGCTTGCCGGGAGGAAGAGGATAAAGATGCCGCACTGGGCGACTGGCTGGCACGGGAGAAGCGTATCCTGCTGCATGCGGGGGGACAGAGCCGCCGTCTGCCGGGCTATGCACCGTCGGGCAAGGTACTGACGCCGATACCGGTGTTCCGCTGGGCACGCGGACAGCGCATCACACAGGACTTGCTGTCGCTGCAGTTGCCGCTGTATGAGGAAATCATGGAACGGGCACCGGAGGGACTGCGCACGCTGATTGCGAGCGGCGATGTGTACATCCGTGCCACGGAACCGCTGCAGGAGATTCCGGATGTGGACGTGGTGTGCTACGGCTTGTGGGTGGACCCGGAACTGGCGAAGAACCACGGAGTGTTCGTGTCGTCGCGGAAGGAACCGGAGAAGCTGGACTTCATGCTGCAGAAGCCGAGCGTGGAGGAAATGGGCAAGCTGATGCAGGATTACCTGTTCCTGATGGACATCGGCATCTGGCTGCTGAGCGACCGCGCCATCGAGCTGATGGTGAAACACTCTACCGACAAGGACGGGGGCGTGAAGTTCTACGACATGTACTCGGAGTTTGGACTGGCACTGGGAGCGCATCCGCGCATCGTGGATGAGGAGCTGAACAGCCTGAAGGTGGCTATCCTGCCGCTGCCGGGCGGTGAGTTCCACCACTACGGTACGAGCCGGGAGATGATTTCGTCGACACTGGCGGTACAGAACTGCGTGACGGACCAGCGGGCAATTATGCACCACAAGGTGAAACCGCATCCGGCGGTGTTCGTGCAGAATGCGGAGATGGAGTTTCCGCTGACGGCAGACAACGCGGAGGTGTGGGTGGAAAACAGCCACGTGGGAAAGAACTGGACACTGCACAGCCGGAACATCATCACGGGGGTACCGCGCAACAACTGGGCGCTGAACGTGCCGGAAGGGGTGTGCATCGACGTGGTGCCTATGGGCGAACGGGAGTTTGCCGCACGTCCGTACGGGTTTAACGATAAATTCAAGGGGAGCCTGAAGGAGGCTTCTACGGCATATTTAGGTCGTCCGGTGACGGAATGGCTGGCGGAAAGAGGGCTGACAGCGGACGAGATCCGGGGCTGTGAGGACTTGCAGTCGGCAGCGATTTTCCCGGTGACGGACTCGATAGAGGATTTGGGCACGGTGCTGCAATGGATGACAGACGGCGGACAGGGTGAAGCCGGACGGGCTATCTGGCAGAAGGCACGGAAGGTATCGGCCGACGAGATTTCGGCGTATGCAAACCTGCGACGGCTGTTTGCCCAGCGGGAGGTGTTCCGCAAAGAGAACTGGAGCCTGCTGGCCAAGAACCAGGAACGGAGCGTGTTCTATCAGGTGGACCTTCAGGAGGCAGCGGAAGCGTTTGCCAAAGGGGGCATCGCCCTGCCGGAGGAACTGCCGGAAGGGACTTCCCTGCTGAAGCGTATCAGCGATGCGATGTTCCGTGCGAAAGTACGCGAACTGGAGGGAAATCCGGAAGCGAAGGAACTGGAGGCACGGGCGTTTGGGCTGATGCGTCAGGGACTGACCAGCACGATGGATTACCGTCAGCAGCCGAAGTTGTCGGTGTATGCGGACCAGATTGTGTGGGGACGCAGCCCGGTGCGTATCGACATCGCCGGAGGATGGACGGATACCCCACCCTACAGCCTGATGGAGGGCGGAAATGTGGTGAACCTGGCCATCGAGCTGAACGGACAGCCGCCGCTGCAGGTGTACGTGAAGCCGTCGAAGGAGTACCGCATTACACTGCGCTCGATTGACCTGGGGGCCATGGAGGTGGTGTCTACCTACGAGGAGCTGCAGGATTTCAACAAGGTGGGTTCGCCTTTCTCGATTCCCAAGGCAGCACTGGTACTGGCAGGGTTCCATCCGGACTTCTCCATGGAAGGGTTTGCTTCGCTGGAAGCACAGCTGAAGGCGTTCGGCACGGGTATTGAAGTGACCTTGCTGTCGGCTATTCCGGCGGGTTCGGGACTGGGTACCAGCTCCATCCTGGCGGCTACGGTATTAGGAGCGCTGAATGATTTCTGCGGCCTGAACTGGGACAAGCAGGGTATCGGAAGCCGTACACTAGTATTGGAACAGTTGCTCACCACGGGGGGCGGCTGGCAGGATCAGTACGGAGGTGTGCTGCACGGGGTGAAGCTGCTGCAGACGCAACCGGGATGGCACCAGGAGCCGAAGGTGCGCTGGTTGCCGGACTATCTGTTCACGAGCGATGAGTACCGCAAGTGCCATCTGCTGTATTACACGGGCATTACGCGCACGGCCAAGGGTATCCTGGCGGAGATTGTGAAGGGCATGTTCTTGAACTCGAACCGTCACCTGCACCTGCTGGAACAGATGAAGGGCCACGCCATGGATATGTACGACGCCATCCTGCGAAATGATTTCGAGGAAACGGGACGGCTGATACGGAAGACGTGGAAACAGAACCAGCTACTGGATGAGGGTACGAATCCGGCGGCAGTGCAGGCCTTGACGGAGCGGATTGACGACCTCTGCCTGGGATACAAGTTACCGGGTGCCGGTGGCGGCGGTTACCTGTACATGGTGGCCAAGGATCCGGATGCGGCGGTGCGTATCCGCCGGATTCTGACAGAGGAACGTCCGAACGAACGGGCACGCTTCGTGGAGATGAGCTTATCGAACAAGGGACTGGAAATTAGCAGAAGCTAAGTTTCAGAAGGATTATTCTGACTTTTTTATGTCAGATGATACGAAGAATGAGGTAGAAACGATATTTTCTAGCGGGAAATATGGGTTTTACCTCATTCTTTTCTACCTTTGTGCAGAATTTTTTTCTGAATACATCATTAACATGAATTTATCGAAATCAATCTTACTTCTTTTTTTGGCGACTCCGGCCCTGGCGCAAGAGAGTGCGCAGGAGTTTCAATATCGGGTGGAAGCAGCGGCTACTGCCTCTTCGGGCACGTATGCCCCACTCTGGCTGACAGCCAACCGGTTTGGCATGACCAGCGAAAAACCGAACAGCGGCTACCTGAGAGCAGGTATCGACTGGCATAAACCGTTAAAGAGAGGATGGCGCATTGACGCCGGACTGGATCTGGCCGGAGGAGTGAAACAGGCATCGGACTTCTGGGTGCAGCAGGCGTATGCGGACATTTCCTGGAAGATGCTGACGCTAAGTATCGGAAGCAAGGAACGGATGGGTTTTCCGCTAGAAAAGAACAGTGAACTGACCAGCGGATGGATGGCGGAAGGACCAAACATGCGTCCGATTCCGCAAGTAAGGGCTGAAATTAAGGACTTTCTGGCAATACCGGGCACCCGGAACTGGCTGGCTTTCAAAGGCCATCTGGCATACGGAATGTTTACAGACGGAAACTGGCAGGAGGATTTTTGCGGAGTAAACCAGGCATTTGCCAAGAAAGTAATGTATCACAGCAAGTCGCTGATGTTCCGGTTGGGCAACAAAGAAAAGCTGCCCTTAGAATTTGAATTCGGTCTGTTCATGGCTACCCAGTTCGGAGGAGACCAATATAGAAAGCAGGCCGACGGAACTTCGCAGCAGACCATTGACATGCCCGACGGCCTGAAGTCTTACTGGCATGCCTTGTTCCCCACAGCTGGCGGAGAGGATACGCCGGAAGGAGAACAGGTGAACGTAGAGGGCAACATGTTGGGAAGCTGGAACTTTGCCCTGAACTATTACTTCGGCGACTGGAAGATAAGAGCCACACTGGACCATTATTTTGAGGACCACTCGCAGATGTTCTGGGAGTACGGACGGTGGAAAGACGGACAGTTGGGCATTGAGGTGTATCTGCCGAAGAACAAATGGGTGTCGGCCGTATTATGGGAAGGCATCAGCACAAAGGATGCATCGGGACCTATCTTGTACGACGGCTTCTGGGGCTCGTTCTCAGACTTGCAGATGAGCGGCGGAGATGACTACTACAACCACTATATTTACCAGGCATGGCAGCACTACGGACAAGGCATCGGCCATCCGCTGATAGCAGGACCTGCCTATAATGAGGACGGAACCATCCGCTTCAGAAGTAACCGTATGAAGGCACAGCATGTGGGCATCTCGGGCAATCCGTCGGAAGAATGGAAATGGAGAGTCATGGCATCGTATGCCCGCCACTGGGGTACGTATGCTCATCCGCTGGACAAGATGCGGAAGCAGTTCAGCAGCATGGCGGAGGTGACTTACCTGCCCCAATGGACCAAAGGATGGAGCCTGAGCGCAGCTTTGGGACTGGACAGAGGAAATTACCTGGGAAACAGCACGGGTGGCATGATTACACTTAGAAAAACAGGAGGATTTGGAAAATGAAGAAATGGATTTATACAATAATTGCCGTAATAGGAATGGCGTTGGGAACTGCCGGATGCAAGAAGGCGCCCATCAACAGTGACGTGGAAGGATTCTGGATACTGGAACGGTTTACCGTGGCAGAAACGGATGAGACCGTGGAGTGCGAAAGACTGTACTACAGCATTACACGCATGGTGACGGAGGTGGCCGAAAAGGACGGTTCAAAGGGATACGGAGCTTACATAGGACGTACGGAATACCGGAACGATGAAACGCAATTAGTGGTAAAGGATTTCAAAATACGCCAGTCTACCGGCGACAGCGGACAGGATGCTCCGGTAGAGAACCTAAAACACTTCGGCATCAACAACCAGCAGGAAACGGTGTTCGACATTGTGAAGTGTGACGGGAAAGAAATGATACTGGAATCGGACTATGCACGGTTGGAATTAAAGAAATTCTAAAACTTTTTTCAGAAATCGGGGATTAGAGTTGGAAAAAAGAAAGAAAATCCCTTAATTTACACGTTCCAACCTTAAATTATTTAAATGATATGAAAACAAAGTATGATACATACAATGATTGGGTAAGCTTATTCATTACAAGTTGCGAAACTGTACTGGCCGGGGGACTATTTTATGTACTGTTCATGCTAATTAAGGATACGGCATGGCAGCAGATTCTGAATGTACCGCATTATCAGGTGTTGCTTACGGTAATGTTATGTTACTTCATTGCCTCCATGCAAGTGGGAGTCATACTTTATAAAAGAAAGGTATATGCTTACCAGATTATGGGCAAGATTAGTAAAACGATACTGCTCTTCGGAATACTCGCCGGACTGGTTCTGGAAGTAGGAAAATTCATGGATACCTGGTCTTACTTCTACCTGACTTATCTCCTTACATTGTTTTTGTGCATCACCATTTTCCGAATTTTTCTGCGCAAGATGCTGAAGCGATACCGTTCCAAAGGTGGGAACTTACGCTTTGTGATATTGGTGGGAAGCGGGGAAAACAACCTGGAACTATATCACGAACTGACAGACCACAGCTGGGCGGGGTTCAGGGTAAACGGTTACTTTGACCATGAGCCTAATCCGAACTTCCCTCCTGAATGTCCTTACTTAGGGAAACCTACCGACGTAATAAAGTACCTGGAAAATAGTGGAAACACGCACTACCTGTTCTGCTGTCTTCATTCAAAGGATCATGAGATAATACGTCCGTTGATTGATTATTGTGAGAATCATTTAGTGCATTTCTACAGCGTACCGAACGTACGTACCTACCTGCACAAGAGAATGTATTTCAGCATGTTGGGAAGTGTGCCTTACCTGAGCCTGCGTGAGGACCCGCTGAGCCGCACCGGAAACAGGATTTTGAAGCGGACATTCGACGTTGTTTTCTCGCTGACATTCTTGTGTACGCTCTTCCCTATCATCCTGCTCATAGTGACCATCATTACCAAGCTGACCATGCCGGGACCGATATTCTTCAAGCAGAAGCGCAACGGACAAAACGATAAGGAGTTCTATTGCTACAAGTTCCGGAGCATGAAGGTGAACGCACAAGCGGATTCACTGCAGGCAACAAAGGATGACCCGCGCAAGACTCGCTGGGGAAATATCATGCGAAAAACGAGTATCGACGAGCTGCCGCAGTTTATCAATGTGCTGTTAGGCGATATGAGCGTGGTGGGTCCCCGCCCGCACATGCTGAAGCATACGGAAGAATATTCGAAACTGATTAACAAGTATATGGTAAGACATTTCGTGAAACCGGGTATCACGGGATGGAGCCAGGTGACGGGCTACCGCGGGGAAACCAAGGAGCTGAAAGATATGGAAGGACGTATCCGCGGAGATATCTGGTACATTGAGCACTGGAGCTTCGGACTGGATTTGTTCATCATCTACAAGACGGTGGCCAACGCTATACATGGAGAGAAAAACGCGTATTAAGCTACGCTGAAAGATACATACTAACTAATGAAAGAAGCTGTTTCACACACGGAACATTCCGACAGTGAAACAGCTTCTTTTATTGTATCCCTTTTCGGGGAAATTATTCTACGTAGAGCACCAGTCCCTTGAGGTATTCGCCTTCCGGATGGTAGATGTTGACCGGATGGTCGCCCGGCTGGGTGAGCTGGTGAAGGATGCGCACGCTGCGTCCGCTCTGTGCAGCGGCGGTAAACACGGCGTTACGGAAGTCCTGCTTGTTCACCACCTGCGAACAAGAGAAGGTGAAGAGAATACCGCCCGGACGTATCTTTTCGAAGGCCTTGGCATTGAGCTTGGTGTAACCGCGAAGGGCATTGCGTAGGGCATCGCGGTGCTTGGCAAAGGCCGGCGGGTCGAGGATAATCAGGTCATACTGGTCACCCATGCGGTCGAGGAACTTGAAGGCATCTTCCGCAAAGGCCTGATGACGGGTATCGCCGGGGAAGTTGAGGGATACGTTCTCGTTGGTCAGGTCGATGGCCTTGGCAGAGCTGTCTACCGAGTGAACGAGGTTGGCTCCTCCCCTCATGGCATAGAACGAGAAGCCGCCGGTGTAGCAGAACATATTGAGCACGTTACGGCCCTTGGCATAGCGTTCCAGCAGGGCACGGTTCTCACGCTGGTCGACGAAGAAACCGGTCTTCTGTCCCTTGAGCCAGTCTACGTGGAACTTCAGTCCGTTCTCCATGGCCACGTTCTCCGGACTTCCGCCTTTGAGGAAGCCGTTTTCGGTAGCCAGCAGGTCGGCCTTGAAGGGCAGTGTGGTTTCTGATTTATAATAGATGTGCTGAATGACGTCGCCCATCACTTCTTCGAGGGCTTCGGCCACCGCCATACGGTCAAGGTGCATGCCGGCAGAGTGTGCCTGCATCACGGCGGTATGGTCGTACACGTCGATAATCAGTCCGGGCAGGTTATCGCCCTCGCCGTGTACCAGACGGTAGGTATTGTTCTGAGGATTGCCCAGCACGCCCAAGGCACAGCGGAGGTCTTTGGCCACCTGCAGGCGGCGTACCCAGAACGCGTGGTCGATGGGTTCCTGACGGAAGGAAAGCACACGCACAGCGATGCTTCCAATCTGGAAATGTCCGCAGGCAATGAATTCTTTCTTGGAGGTGTAGACATCTACTACTTCACCTTCTTCCGGCTCTCCTTCCACACGGGCGATGGCTCCGGAAAAAACCCAGGGATGGAAGCGTTTGAGCGATTCTTCCTTTCCGGGTTTGAGAAATACTTTCTTATAGCTCATTTGTATGGTTTAAGTGATTAATCTTCGAGAATGTTTTCAGGAGTTTCCGTGCGTATCACGCGGTACTTGCCCGAAAGGCGAAGTTCTTCCAAGTACTGGTAGATGCGTACGCAGGCCCAGGCATCAGTAGCGGCATACAGCTGCTGCGCCTCGGTCAGGGTGTCGGCCTCCCAGTTGGAAAGGCGCTGGCTCTTGGAAATCTTTTCCTGAAAGAGGAGGGCATAGATTTTCTGCAAGCTCTTTTCTTCGATGCCGAAAGAGGCTACGTAGTCCTGCAGTTCCACCCAGTTGCCCATGCGCGGGTCTTTCTGGTTGCGACGACGCAGCATAGCGAAATCGTCTTTCAGCGACAGTCCGATTTTGAGCACGTCGTTCTGAAGGAACTCTTCCAAAAAGTCCGGCAGTCCGAGGTGGTTCAGGCGGAACAGGAAGCAGGTGTCGTAAGTAGAAACCTGCAAAAGGGCTACCTTGTTGACGGCTCCCTTCCGGAACGAAGGGCGTGTTTCGGTGTCCACCCCCACCAGTACATGGGTATTGAGGTAATCAATGGCCTTGCGGGCCTCGGCCTCGGTGTAAATCACGAAGATGCGACCGGGGAAAGAGACTTTGGGTAACTCCGCAACGATTTTCTTATCTATTTTACTCTGTAGTTCTACCATTCAGTTTACGGGTTTAGGGTTATTCGTCGTCGCCCATGTCAAGGCCTTCGTAGAGTTCTTCTTCGGTGCAGTTGTCTTCGTAGAGCGCGGAATCTTCCTCTTCCTGACTGCTGTGCGAAAGCTGGCGGTACTTCACGTCGTGAAGGGCACGCATCACGTTGACCAGACGCTGTCCCCAGAACTCGGCAAAGAGTTCACGGCAGATAGCCAAGGAGTCGTTCATGGTGTGCTCCAGGCCCAACTGGAACACGCAGATGAAATCCTTGATGGGCTGGTAAATATCGGCCAGGCTTTCGGAAATGTTCTGATGAATGGGAGTATCACTATAGGCCATGTCATCGAGGAACACCTCGAGGTAGTCATCGTATTCGCCCAAGAGAGAGGCGATGGAGCCGCGAAGCACTTCGTAATCGGTCTCGGTCACGAAGGTTTCCGGGTCGGCATCTTCCATCCGCTCGCAAGCAGGAAGCAACGAAGCCTTCAGGTATAAAAGGGGAAGGAGTTTCAGGGATTTGTCGACGAAATCCCGACAGCGCATATCGGAAACACGTTCCATAAATCCACAGAACTCGGCAGCCACTGTCACGAACTCGACTGCGTTTTTATCGAATATTACTTGAGAGTTTTTTTCTTCCATATTCATGCTAATTGACGTGCAAAGGTACAAAAAAAATTTCTCAGTTTTAGTTTTATTCGTACATTTGCATGTATGTTTAGTTAATTCGAGTCATCATGCAAACAAAAAAAACAGATACAAGCAAAAGTGAAAAAGCGGCTGCCATGGCCGAAAAAACATGGACTATCCTGAAAAGTGAGACTACCGCGTTCGTCATCGGACTGCTCTGCGTCATCTTCGGCGTGTACTTGCTGCTGGCTTTCAGCTCGTTCTTCTTTACGGGAGGAAACGACCAGAGCATTCTGTCGCATCCCAACCCGTCGGAGCTGCTGGAAACGGGCAACCGCATACAGAACTATGCTGGAGCACGGGGAGCGCAGCTGGCACAGTTCCTGATTAACGACTGTTTCGGGTTTTCGGCTTACTGTATCATTATCTTCTTAGTGGTGGCCGGCATGAAGCTGATGAAGGCGTACGAGTTCCGCATCCGTTACTGGTTCTTGGGCTGTGCCACGGTGATGGTATGGCTCTCTGTAACCTTAGGATTTGCATTCGGAGGACTGTTAGAGAATTCTTATATTTATCCGGGGGGACTGCACGGCTACAACGTGAGCCTGTGGATTCGCTCGCAAATCGGTACACCGGGATTGATTCTGGTCCTGCTGGCTACGGCCATATTGTTCGGCGTGGCATTGACCCGACAGACCATGGGCGTGGTGAGAAAGGCGCTGCATCCGCAAAAAGGCAATAACGCAGCCATGGCAGAGGAGGTAACTCCCCAGCCGGAACCGACCTACCAGAAGCCGGTAATGAACGAGCCGGAAGCAACCGTCGCAGAGGATGAATCGGATAAGGAAGATGAATCAGAGAAGAAGGAAAAGAAAGAAAGTTTCTGGAAGAGCTGGACGCACCGGAAACCCAAACAGAAGAAAGAGGAGGAAGAGACTCCGCAGGAAGAAGAGAAGGCGACTGAACCGATCAAGGAAGAACCGGAAAAGGTAGTCGTGAAAGAGGAAGAGCCAGCATCGGAGCTCGTCATCGACCTGCCCATTGATACCGAAGAAGAGAATGACAGGAAGCACCCTTTTGAGGTGAAGCCGGCCCTGGAAAATGACTTCGACAAAGAAGAAGAGGAGCCGGTATTTGAGGTCAGTAACGACACCAAGGAAGAGGATCAGGCTTACCGGGGAGACATGTCACAGCCCTATAACCCGCGTCTGGACCTGGAATTTTACCGCTTCCCTACCCTCGACTTGCTGAACACGTATCAGAACGACGAGCCGGACATTGACATGGAGGAACAGAATGCCAACAAGAACCGCATCATCAAGGTGCTGCGCAGTTTCGGCATTGAAATCAGTTCCATCAAGGCCAGTGTGGGTCCGACTATTACCTTATATGAGATTACGCCGGCAGAAGGGGTACGTATCTCGAAAATCCGTAACCTGGAGGACGACATCGCCTTGAGTCTTTCGGCACTGGGTATCCGTATCATCGCACCGATTCCGGGCAAGGGTACCATCGGTATTGAGGTGCCGAACGCGAACCCGCACATCGTGCCCATGAGTTCCATCCTGACCAGCAAGAAGTTCCAGGAAACCACGTTCGACTTGCCGGTGGCACTCGGAAAGACCATTACCAACGAAGTGTTCATGGTGGATCTGGCCAAGGCGCCCCACATGCTGGTGGCCGGTGCGACAGGTCAAGGTAAGTCTGTGGGACTGAATGCCATCGTGACTTCCCTGCTCTACAAAAAGCACCCCAGTGAACTGAAGTTCGTCATCATCGACCCAAAGAAGGTGGAATTTGCCATCTACGCGCCGATTGAGCGTCACTTCCTGGCCAAATTGCCCGACGGAGAGGATGCCATCATCACCGACGTGACGAAGGTGGTACAGACACTGAACTCACTGTGTGTGGAAATGGACAACCGTTACAAGCTCTTGCAGAACGCGGGATGCCGTAACATCAAGGAATATAACGCGAAGTTTATCAACCGCCAGCTGAATCCGGAGAACGGTCACCGCTTCCTGCCTTACATCGTCATCATCATTGATGAGTTCGGCGACCTGATTATGACAGCCGGCAAGGAGGTGGAACTGCCTATCTGCCGTATCGCCCAGTTGGCACGTGCGGTGGGTATCCACGCCATCATCGCTACCCAGCGTCCGACTACGAACATCATTACGGGTACCATCAAGGCCAACTTCCCGGCACGTGTGGCTTTCCGTGTGGCTTCCATGATGGACTCACGCACCATTCTGGACCGTCCGGGTGCACAGCAGCTCATCGGTAAGGGTGACATGCTCTACCTGCAAGGAAACGACCCCGTGCGCGTGCAGTGTGCGTTTGTCGATACGCCGGAAGTGGAACGCATCGCGGAATTCATCGGCAAGCAGCAGGGTTATCCTACGGCCTTCATGCTGCCGGAATACGTGGATGAGAATGCAGAACCCAGCAGTGCAGCCGACGTGGACATGAACCGTCTGGACCCGCTCTTTGAAGAAGCGGCTCGTCTGGTCATCTACCACCAGCAGGGTTCCACTTCGCTGATTCAACGTAAATTCTCTATCGGCTACAACCGTGCGGGACGCATCATGGACCAGCTGGAAAAGGCGGGCATCGTAGGTCCGGCCAACGGTAGCAAGGCGCGCGACGTGCTTTGTCTGGATGAAAACGATTTACAAATGAGAATGAGCAGCCTGAAGGATTAAACGGGCTGCCCTCTAACCCCTAAAAACGATTGTGACAGGTATGAAAAAGATTTTTCTTCTCGTCCTGCTGATGGGAGTCGCCCTGTGTCAGGCTGTGGCCCAACAGGACGCAAAAGCTGAAAGCATATTAAGCAAGATGGCGGACAGCTACCGGAAAGCCGGCGGCATCAGTCTGACTTTTGGAGGTACACAACAAGGAAAGCTGTTGCTGAAAGGTAATAAGTTCTGCCTGGAGAGCGGAGGTATCAAGACCTGGTTCGACGGAAAGACGCAATGGAGCTACGTGGAGCAGAATGAAGAGGTGAACGTGTCATCCCCCACCCCGGAGGAGATACAGAGCGTTAATCCGTATGCGCTGCTGACAGCCTACAAGAAGGGCTTCAACTACCGCTACGTGGGCGAAAAGACCCGTCAGGGAAAGCGGGGACATGAAATCATCCTGACCCCGAAGACCTCGCAAGACATTAAAAGCATCACACTGAACGTAAAGGAAAACAGTTCGCCCGTGTACATTGCCATCCAGCTGCAGAACGGAGAGAAACAAGAGTTTCAGATTTCGTCGTACCGCACGGGAGTGAACCTGCCCGACGCGGTGTTCCGTTTCGACAAAAGCAAGTATCCGGGAGCGGAAATCATTGACTTACGATGACATCATCCGATGTATCGAGAATAGAACTTTGAGCTAAGTAAGAGGGGGTTTCGGCATAGATATACATGACGCTGCCCCCTTTTATTGCATCTATAATGGGGCGCGACACAGAAGTGGGCAATGCCGGACATCCGAAGCTCCGTCCCAACCGTCCGCCACGACTGGCCACGGATGGGTTTGCGTATGTGGCCCCGTGCACCACAATGGCACGTTCACGGGCCCGGTCGTTAATCCCTTTCTCCAGCCCGTCGAGAATGAGCGAATACCCGTTTCGTCCCTGATAGGTGGAAGCCGTCAGGTAAAAGCCCAGTGAGCTCTTGTAGGAGCCGTATTCGTTGGAAAAAGAGGTAGCATAGTTTCCGCCGCTGTTCTTGCCGTGCGACACTACTGAGGAATACAGCATCCGGCGATGCTTCATGTCGAACACGTACAGACGCTTTTCCGTGGAAGGCTTGGAAAAGTCAATCAGGGTCAGCACATCGCGCTTGCGGTTCTTGATGCGGTTATATCCCGTCACCGCCTGCTTGAAGGCCCGCCAGTTGACCACTCCCTCCAGTTGCATGGAATGGTAGAGCGACACAACCTCATCGGCCGCCTTGACCGCTGCTACAGGGGATTCAGTAGGAACAGACTCTCCTTCCACCGTGAAATACGCACAGGGGAAAGACAGGAACATGGCAGAAAGAAAAAATTTGATGATATGATTTTGCATGACTTTTTACGACCTGAAAAATATTCGGCCGCAAAGTTACGGATTTTCTGCCCTTCTTCTTCCGTAAAGAGAGTTAATTTTATAGAAATCACTCGATTACAATCACCAGCGAACGTTCCGTCGGTGCCCAGTCGTACACAAACTTGGCATGCGAGGTAGCATTTCGCACACACATGTGCGAACGGGGCGTGGTGCCCAACGACCAGCTGTATTCAATCATCGCCGTGCGAGGCACGTTGACCGGCACCCCGTGAATGTAGGCTCCGTTGGTGAAGCGGCTGGCATACGGTGCATAGCCTCCGGTGGCCGCAGAACCGTCTTTCAGGAACACCATGCGCGACTTTTTCTGCTGCACCACAAACATGCCGAGCGGGGTTTCCTGCGCGTACGGCGGACGGTGCATGCCCGTAGTAGCTGGATTCATGCTGCGGATGGCCCAGGTACCTTCTTCCAGACGTTCCAGGGTGGCAATGTTCTGGTCGCCCCGGTCCACCACGACCACGTGGTTAAACTGCGTGCTGTCGGACAAGAGCTTGACGTAGCGGCGCGGCACCCACCATTCTCCCTCGATGGAGACCGGTGACACGCGATAGAAGCTGCCCGTCTCGCCCAGGAAAGACACCAGCGCCCCGTCGCGTCCGTAGCGTTCGGGCACCAGCGTATCCGAAGGAAGATACAGCGGCACCGACTGATAACGTTCCACTCCCAGCGTATCGGCAATGCGCCGGTACACATTCTGCGTGTATTTCCGCACCAGCGGAGCTTCACGGTTCACATTCTTGTAATTCTGGAATATCGCCCAGCGGTTGGCATCGTACTGAAGGTTCTCGATAAAGGCCAGGCATTTGCGTATGTCGTCCCATTTGAATGAACGGACGGTGTCCTTATACGGATACTCATCCTTCAAGGTGTATTTGTCAAAAAGAAGCTCCTTCACCAAGATGATGTCGGCAGCGGTCAGCGGTTTACGCTCAAACGGCAGAATCTCTTCCACCTCCATACTGTCGGGAGATGCCGTCTCCGACACGATGGGTTGCGACATCGGTTGTTCCACCCCACGGCCTGCTTCCTCCCGGCAACTGCAAAGGAGACACAAGAAGCATATAAAGCCTGTCAGTCGTTTCATAATGAAGGGTTATAAGGTTGGAACAAAGATAATAATTTTTGCTAAAAAACCGCAGGAAAATGCAAAAAATCAGCGACTTTCTGTAAAGAAAGCACGACTTCCGGCTCTTCTGCCGATTACTCATCCAGGATGCGGGCCGTCTCCACTTTTTCCAGTCGTGCACGCAGCTTTCCCATCATCGACTTGCGGATGCGCAGACGCATCAGGCAGTCCATGTCGTACGACTGTTCCAGTATCTCGGGCGACTCTTCCTTGACGATGCGCATGATGTCGTTCATGAAGGGATATTCGAACGCCACGGCCACGTCTTCGTCCACCGTCTTCTCAATGACCGGGGCTTCATCCAGTGCCAGCGAAGCCGCCATGCGGTAGGCCACAATCAGACCGCTCGTCCCCAGCTTGATACCGCCGAAATAACGCACCACGATGACCAGCACATCGGTCAGCTCGCGCGAGTTAATCTGTCCGAGGATGGGCTTTCCGGCTGTGCCCGAAGGCTCCCCGTTGTCGTTGGCCCGGAAATCCTTCCGTTCCGCACCCAACATATAGGCATAACACACGTGGCGGGCATCGTAATATTTCTTCTGGTACTCCTCCAGAAGGGACTTCACTTCGGAGAGCGTACGCACCGGCAGCGCAATGGCAATGAACTTGCTGCGCTTCTCGGTATAGATGGCTTCCGCGCTTTCCTGAATGGTCTTATAGGTATCTTCTTGCATCGTTTTTCTTCTTTCAGGTGGCAAATTTAATGATTTTTCTCGCATTTTTAAAACCGGAAAGCGTATCTTTGCTCCTGCATTAATCCCTTAAGAAACTAATGGCATGAAAAAATTACAAAAACTAACCTACTGTATGGGACTGGTTGCCGTGGCTGCACCTCATGCACAAGCTGCAACGCCCGATTCTGAAAAACCCAACATCTTGTTCATTCTCTGCGACGACATGGGATACGGCGACCTGGGATGCTACGGCCAGCCTTTCATCCAGACACCCTGCATCGACCAGATGGCACAGGAGGGCATGCGATTTACGCAGGCATACGCCGGAAGTCCCGTCAGTGCCCCGTCGCGCGCCACCATCATGACCGGACAGCACAGCGGACACGGCCACGTGAGAGGCAACAAGGAATACTGGCTCGGCGAGGTGTGGTACGGACAGAACAAGGAATATGCCGTGACCGGACAGGAACCGTATGACCCGCAGCATATCATCCTGCCGGAAATCATGAAGAAGAACGGCTATACCACCGGCATGTTCGGCAAATGGGCCGGCGGCTACGAGGGTTCGACCTCTACTCCCGACAAGCGGGGCGTGGACGAATACTTCGGCTACATGTGCCAGTTTCAGGCGCACCTCTACTACCCGAACTTCCTGAACTCCTACAGCCGTGCCGCAGGCGATACGGCCGTCAGCCGTGTGATTCTGGAAGACAACATCCGCTACCCGATGAGCGGCGAAGACTATTTCAAGCGTACGCAGTATTCGGCTGACCTGATTCACCAGAAGGCACTGGAATGGCTCGACAAGCAAGACGGCAAACAGCCTTTCTACGGCTTCCTGACGTACACCCTGCCGCATGCCGAACTGGTACAGCCCAACGACTCTATCCTGAAGAAATATAAGAAACAGTTCTTTGAAGACAAGACCTGGGGCGGACAAGCCGGTTCCCGTTACAACGAGAGCGTGCACACACATGCCCAGTTTGCCGGCATGATCAGCCGACTGGATGCCTACGTGGGCGAAATCCTGGCCAAGCTGAAAGAAAAAGGGCTCGACGAGAATACCATCGTCATCTTCAGCAGTGACAACGGTCCTCACGAAGAAGGCGGTGCCGACCCGACATTCTTCGGACGCGACGGCAAGTTGCGCGGCCTGAAACGCCAGTGCTACGAAGGAGGTATCCGCATCCCGTTCATCGTACGCTGGCCGGGAAAGGTGAAAGCCGGTGTGGTGAACGACCATCAGCTGGCCTTCTACGACATCATGCCGACCTTCTGCGAACTGGTGGGCGACAAGCGTTTCCCCAAGAAGTACCTGAACAAGAAACTGGAAGGTGACTGTTTCGACGGTATCTCTTTCGCCCCTACCCTGTTGGGAAATGACGAGGCACAGAAGGCACACGACTTCCTCTACTGGGAGTTCCACGAAACCGACCAGATTGGTCTCCGCATGGGCGACTGGAAGATGGTGGTAAAGAAGGGTGTTCCCCACCTCTACAACCTGGCAGAAGACATCCATGAGGACCACGACGTGGCTGCCCAGCATCCGGACCTCGTGAACCAGATGAAGCAGGTAATTCTGCGCGAGCACCGCCCGAATGACCTCTTCCCCGTAACCTTGCCGAAATAAGATATTTCACTGGAAAAACGCACTTACGTTTCGAACCAAACGCACTTGCGTTTCAACTCAAACGCCGAAGAGTTTTAGACAAAACGCACTTACGTTTTACATTAAACGCAAGTGCGTTTTCTTTTCAGATAGTTTTCCCTCATATCCGTTCCGCAAGTATATCCACACAAAAAAGGCCCTCCCAAATGCGACTTTGAGAAGGCCCTGTATCGTTCAGAAGAAAAGTATTATTCCAGTTTGTGAATCACCAGTCCCGAACGCAATTTCGGTTCAAACCACGTGGTTTTCGGCGGCATGATGTTGCCCGTATCGGCAATGTCCATCAGCTGCTTCATGGAAACCGGATAGAGCGCCAGCGCCATCTTCATTTCGCCGCTGTCCACCCGTTTCTTCAGTTCACCCAGTCCGCGGATACCGCCCACGAAGTCGATACGTTTGTCCGAGCGCAGGTCCTTGATGCCGAGAATCTCGTCCAGAATCAGGTTGGAAGAAATCGTGACATCCAGCACCCCAATCGGGTCGTTATCGTCGTAAGTGCCCGGTTTGGCCGTCAGACTGTACCATGTGCCCTCCAGGTAAAGCGAGAAGTTGTGCAAGGCTGCCGGCTTGTAGATGTCCGCACCCTTTTCTTCCACTACGAAGTTCTTCTTCAGCGCTTCCAGGAACGCCTGCGGAGTCAGTCCGTTCAAATCCTTCACCACACGGTTGTAGTCGATGATAGTAAGCTGCTCGGCCGGGAAACATACCGCCATGAAGTAGTTGTATTCCTCGTCGCCCCGATGGTTCGGATTCTGAGCCGCCTTTTCAGCACCCACCAGTGCTGCTGCCGCACTGCGGTGATGACCGTCGGCAATGTAAAGCGAAGGCATCTCCTTGAACGCCTCTGTCACTGCCTCAATGTCCTTGTCGTCGTCAATCACCCAGAACTGATGGCCGAAGCCGTCATCTGGTGCCACAAAGTCATACACCGGCTTCTGAGCCGTATATTTCGCCACTACGGCATCCAGCGTCTTGTTTTCCGGATAAGCAAAGAACACCGGTTCGATGTTCGCATTGTTCACCCGTACATGCTTCATGCGGTCCTCCTCCTTGTCACGGCGCGTCAGCTCATGCTTCTTGATCACCCCGTTCATGTAGTCGGGCACGTAAGCTCCTACCACCAGTCCATACTGCGTCTTGCTGTTCATGGTCTGGGCATAAATATAGTAGCACGGTTTGTCGTCCTGCACCAGCCAGCCCTTTTCCTGGAACATCCGGAAGTTTGCTACCGCCTTGTCGTACACACGCGGGTCGTGCTCATCCGTACCCTCCGGAAAGTCAATCTCCGGTTTGATGATGTGATACAAAGATTTCTCGTTGCCTTTCGCCTCTTCGCGGGCCTCAGCCGAGTTTAACACGTCGTAAGGGCGGGAAGCCACCTGCTCCACCAAGTCCTGCGGCGGACGAACACCCTTGAAAGGTTTAACTATTGCCATAATGCTTGGGGGAATCAGAAGTTATTTCTTGTTTACACGGAATTTCTCACAACCATCTTTCAGGAAGCCCACAATCTGGCAGGCCGCTGCGATGCCGGCATTGATATTTGCCTCAGCCGTCTGTGCACCCATCTTCTTCGGAGTAGAGAAATAACGTCCCGGGAAATGATCAGCAAACTCATCGTGATGAGCCGGCATGATGTCGGTCACATACTTCAAGTCCGGACGGTCATTCATCAGGCGAAGCAAATCTGCTTCGTTAATCACCTCCTTACGGGCAGTATTCACCAGCAAACCGTTTTTCGGCATACGGTTCACCAAGTCATAGTTAATGGAGTTCTTGGTTTCGGCAGTAGCCGGAATGTGCAGTGATACCACGTTGCAGGTAGCATACAGTTCTTCTGCGGAATCCACCGGTTTCACGCCGTCGGCCACCATAGCTTCCTTCGGGCAATACGCATCGTAGGCATAAATGTCCATACCGATGCCCTTTGCGATACGAGCCACATTGCGCCCTACGTTACCGTATGCATGAATACCCAATTTCTTGCCCATCAGTTCCGTACCCGATTTGCCGTCGTAGAAATTACGAACCGCCATGATCATCATACCGAAAGCCAGTTCGGCCACCGCATTCGAGTTCTGTCCCGGTGTATTCATCACGCAAACCCCGTGAGCCGTAGCTGCCTCCAGGTCCACATTGTCATATCCCGCACCGGCACGTACCACGATTTTCAGTTCCTTTGCCGCATCCAGCACTTCCTTGTCAATGATGTCACTTCGGATAATCACTGCATTCGCATCCTTCACCGCATCGAGCAACTGCTGTTTTTCTGTATATTTCTCCAGCAAAGCCAGTTCATAGCCCGCAGCTTCTATCTCTTTCCGAATACCGTCGATAGCTACTTTAGCAAACGGTTTCTCTGTCGCAACCAATACTTTCATAATACTTGATTTTAAAAAGAAAACAAGGACGTGTTATCGAAATTCCACGCCCTTATCTTCGGGTATAACAACAATTAATGCATTTTCTCAAATTCCTGCATGCAGTCAATCAGTGCCTGCACACTTTCTACCGGCATGGCATTGTAGCAAGAAGCACGGAAACCACCCACAGAACGGTGACCCTTGATGCCCACCATACCTTTTTCGGTAGCGAACTTCAGGAAGTCGGCTTCCAGGTCCTTGTATTCATCGGCCATGACGAAGCAGATGTTCATGTAAGAACGGTCTTCCTTGGCCGTTACGGTACCACGGAACAGCTTGTTGCGGTCAATTTCGGCATACAGCATGTCGGCACGCTGTTTGGCACGGCGCTGCATTTCTTCCACGCCACCCTGTGCCTTAATCCAGCGCAAAGTCTGGAGAGCCGCATAAATAGGCACTACCGGCGGAGTATTGAACATAGAACCCTTGTCCACGTGTGTCTGATAATTCAGCATGGTCGGGATGTGACGGGAAACCTTACCCAGCGCATCGTTCTTCACGATAACGAAAGTCACACCTGCAGGAGCCAAGTTCTTCTGTGCACCTCCGTAAATACAGATATATTTGGAAACGTCTACCGGACGAGAGAAAATGTCCGAAGACATATCGGCCACCATCGGCACATTGACATCCAGGTCGGCATGCAATTCCGTACCGTAGATGGTATTGTTGGTCGTGATATGGAAATAATCCACGTCGGCCGGCACTTCATAATCTTTCGGAATATAAGTGTAGCCTTCTTTTTCAGAAGAAGCCACCTCTACTGTTTCGCCGAATGCTTTCGCTTCTTTCAGCGCTTTCTTGGCCCAAGTACCCGTATTCAGGTAAGCCGCCTTCTTTTCCAGAAAATTATAGGGAACCATACAGAACTCCATGCTTGCACCTCCACCCAGGAACAATACCGAGTATCCTTCCGGAATGTTCAGCAGTTCCTTGAACAGTGCCACTGCTTCATCTACCACCGGCTGGAAGTCTTTAGCGCGGTGACTGATTTCCATCAACGAAAGTCCTGAACCATTATAATCAAGAATAGCCTGAGCTGTCTTTTCTATCACTTCGCGAGGCAAAATAGACGGTCCCGCATTAAAATTATGTTTCTTCATTGGAAGTTTGTTTTGGTTAAACAATCATTTTAGCTAACACTTGCGAATTTAGTGATTATTTTTAGACTTCCAAAAGTTTTCGTGATAATTTTACAGCCTTATTGAATTTTATCTTTCAAATTACATACACAAACGTCATTTTAGTGACATATTGACACGAGAATAGTTAGCTATGGCATGGGGATGCTCACGAGTCATAGCAAAATGCGAAACAGCCTTCACCGCCGGAAGGCTGTCATGACACAAAGTTATTATTTTGCCAGTTCTATCAAAGTTTTTATCCCCTTTATCTTTTCATTTTGTATAAGTTTTAACGTTTGTTTTGCCTTTTTCCGAGAAATTGCCGCAAACGCATAGTGGTCTTTCACGTCCACACGTCCCACATCGTCCCGGCCCAGTCCACCTTTCTTCGACAAAAAGCCCACGATGTCAATCTTGTTGATCTTGTCTTTCTTGCCCTTCCCTATATATAAGGTAACAAACTCCGGCAAGGCTGGCTGCGTCGTCGGCTCCGGCAGTTCAAACTCTTCCAGCGGACGGGGCACATAGTCGGGGATACGCTCCTCATCGTGCAGAATCAGAAAGGCATTACCCTCGGCCTCCCAGCGCGCCGTACGTCCGTTGCGGTGAATGAACCCGTCCTCGGCCACCGGCAAGTGATAATGCACCACGTGGCGGATGTCCGGAATATCCAGTCCGCGGGCTGCCAGGTCGGTCGAGATAAAGATGTGGCAGCTTCCGTTACGGAACTTATACAGCGCCCGTTCACGGTCGTCCTGCTCCATTCCACCGTGGAACGTCTCGCAATACACCTTCATGGAGTGCAAGTACTTCCCTACCCGGTCCACACTCTCGCGATGGTTGCAGAACACCAGCGTCGACTCGTTGCCCAACGTACACAGCAACTTGTAGAGCGTTTCCAGCTTGTCCTTCACCGGCGAAGTGACCCGATACACCGACAAGCGTTGTGACACCGTTTCCTCCGGATTCAGGAAATCCAGTTTCAGCGTGCGGTTCATGCCCGTAAAGCGCGGAATCTCCTCCGCATCGGTAGCCGACAGCAGGAAGCGGCGACGCAATGCCGGCAACTTCCCGATGACCTCGGCCATCTCATCCTGAAAGCCGAACTCCAGACACTTGTCGAACTCGTCGATGACCAGCGTACGCACGGTGCCCGCCTCGAAATTCTGCTTGTTCAGGTGGTCGTTCATACGTCCCGGCGTACCGATAATCACCGCCGGCGAAATGCCCTTCATGGTGCGGTGTTCCTCCATGGCCGGACGTCCGCCGTAACAGCTCATCACCGGAAAGCCCGTCGCCATGGCCTTGAACACCTGCTCAATCTGCAAAGCCAGCTCGCGCGAAGGTACCAGTACCACAGCCTGCACGCCTTCCACCCCCTTTTTCAGCGAGCTCACCAGCGGCAGCAGATAGGCCAGCGTCTTTCCGGAACCCGTGGGCGAGAGCAGAATCAAATCGCTGCCCTCCTTCCACGCATCGATGGAAGCCTCCTGCATGGCGTTCAACCGGTCAATCTTCAGGTTTGATAGTATCATTTGTATGTCCATAATTCTTAGTTTTTTGTGGGTTAGTTAGCAAAGATAAAAAAATTGTGTTATACCGGCATTTAAACCGTCATTAAAACCGCCAAAGTAAAACACAAGGCCGTTTGCCTTTAAATGTAAAGGAGTTTTTTCCATCCCCTTTTTCATATCTTCAAAGAAAGAAAAAAGAACAAAGAAAAAAACAGACAAAAATCCACCGAAAAGCATATCTTTACAATCCATATTACAATCTATTCATAAACATTTATCTCATGCAAATACAACTTGTTTCAACTGGCAAGAAACGTTTCCTCCCGCTCTTGCTTCTGGCCGATGAACAGGAATCCATGATAGACCGTTACCTGGAACGGGGCGACTTATACGTGATGTACGACGAACTGCTTACAGAACCAATTGCCGTGGCCGTCGTAACGGATGAGGGGAAAGGAATTCGTGAACTGAAAAACCTGGCCGTAGCTCCACACTGGCAACGGAAAGGATACGGACGGCAGATGGTGGAATACCTTTGCCAGCGTTACCAGAATGTGTGTCACACGCTGACGGTAGGCACAGGAGACAGCCGTATGACCTTTTCTTTTTATCAGAGCTGCGGGTTTGTCTACTCGCACACGGTGTCCGACTTTTTTACCCTCCACTATGACCATCCGATTGTAGAGGATGGAAAGGTGCTGAAACACATGTACTATTTCAGCCGCACTCTTACCCAGACAAATGAAACTGACGGATGAATCAGAATAAACCCTGCAAAAGTTTGCTCGTTCCGCAAAAAGTCGCGTCCTTTGTACAAGTAAATTCACAAAACTATGGCTGACAATTACATTGAACGACAATATGAGGCATACCAGGCACGGAAGGCGGCCTGGGAGAAAGAACGGAAGTACAAAAAGAAAAAACCGACGGCTCCGGCTGAAACTCCCCATCGCTCGGGGGCTTTCCTGCAAAATCAGGTGAAGAAGGTGGTGGCTGTGCACGACCTGTCGGGCGTGGGTCACGTGTCACTGATGGCGGTCATTCCGGTGCTTTCGTCCATGGGCTTTCAGGTGTGTCCGCTGCCCACGGCAGTCCTGTCCGCACATACGCAGTACCCCACGTACTCGTTCCTCGACCTGACCGACGAGATGAAGCGCATCATCGAGAACTGGGAGAAGATGAACGTGCACTTCGATACTTTCTACACGGGTTATCTGGGTTCGCCCCAACAGGCACAGATTGTGGAGGAGTTTATCCTGAAGTTCCGTGGGGAAAATGACATGGTGGTGGTGGACCCGGTGCTGGGCGACAACGGCCGTCTTTACAAGGGTATCACCGAGGAGATGGTGACGGAGATGAAGAAACTGATTCACCTGGCGGATGTCATCACGCCCAACCTGACGGAGCTGTATTACCTGCTGGACATGCCGTATCAGGAACACATCACGGACGCGGAACTAAAACAGGCACTGAAAACGCTTTCCGACCGGGGTCCGGCCATCGTCATTGCCACGAGCGTACCGGTGAGCGGCGACCCGCGTTCTACGTCGGTCTATGCCTACAACCGCTTTGGCGACCGTTACTGGAAGGTGACCTGCCCCTATCTGCCGGCACACTATCCGGGCACGGGCGACACGTTTACGAGTGTCATTACGGGGGCGCTGATGCAGGGCGACAGTCTGCCCATTGCGCTCGACCGCGCCACGCAGTTTATCTTGCAGGGCATACGGGCCACATTTGGCTATGAGTACAACAACCTGGAGGGTATCATGCTGGAGAAGGTGCTCCACAACCTCGACATGCCGATTCAAATCAGCAGTTACGAGCTGGTGGAATAAGCGGCCACACGAATCAGTACATACGTATCTGCCCGACGGGGAGTTCTACTTCGCCGAAGGGTATCAGGGCATTGAACAGACGGATATGCCGGTAGTTTCCGAGGGAGGCGACCGGGATGTCCGTTTCTTTTATCTGTCCGGTGTCGAGCAGGTATCGGCGCTGGGTTCCGGCCAGCAGAGGCTGTGCGGGGGTATGCCACTCGCATCCGTCCCAAAGGGCAATGTTGGCGATGGAGGTATCGGTGAGGAGTCCGTGGCGCACGATGAGCACATCGTCGGCCGTATCGCGCAGGGCAAAAGCTTCGTCGAGCACGTGGCGGTCGGCCTGCTTGTAGCGGTAGTCGATGTCGTCCTGCACCACCAGTTGCAGACTGTGTACGGGGCGGACGTGGTAAGGAAAGTATTCCACGCGAATCACGTCGCGTGCATAGGTCAGGCGGCAACGGGTACGTGCGGTGTAGGCTTCCGGACGAAGGTAGTCACACACGTGAAGGTCGGGCACGGGACCAAAGAAGGCACGGCGCGTGTCGTTCATGCGGCGGTCGTGCAGCGAGGCATGCCACACTTTCCCGTCTTCGATGCGGAGGGTTTCAATAAAGAGGCACATAGACTTTCTGTTTCATTTCTTCATATTCGTTTCGGGCATCGCTGCGGAAGGTGATGCCTCCCCCGCTCTTGAACACCTTCGTGCCGTCGGGCTGCTGTTCCAGGAAACGGATGAGAACAGCACTGTCCAGATTGCGGCCGTCAAAGTAACCGGTCACACCGGTATAAAAGCCACGGTCGTACGTCTCGGCTTCGCGGATAATCTGCACAGTGCGGGGCTTGGGAGCTCCGGTGATGGAACCTGCCGGAAGGAGACTGAAAAACAGGTCGCCCAGTTGTGAAGGATAGTCTTCGGGCAGACGGCCACGGATTTCAGAACTCATCTGGAGCAGCGGGCCACGGTGGGTGTGCAGCTCATCGAGGTAGCGGTAGCGGATCACGGTGACTTCGGTGGCGAAACGGCTCAGGTCGTTGCGGATAAGGTCGGTGATGGTAGCATGCTCTGCAGCTTCTTTCGGGTCGGCCAGCAAGCGTTCGCGGGCATCGGGCAGCGTGGCATCCATCGTACCTTTCATGGGATGGGAATAGATAAAGCCGTCGGTTATCCGGACAAAGATTTCGGGCGAGAACACCACAAAGCGGTCGTTTACCCACAGTCTGTAGGGAGCACGGGCATGGTCGAACACCTGCCGCAGGGTGAGGTCAGTATCGACGGGGGTAGCACAGGTGTAGTTCACCAGGAAGGAGTTGCCGCCATGCAAGTGACGGTGCACGATTTCAAAGCCGCGGCGGTACTCCTCAAAACTCATCGGACAAGGCTCCCAACGAAAAGAGCGGGGATGCAGAGTGGCGGACATTCCTTGCGGCACGTTCGTGGCTCCCGGAAAGGCAAACAGCAGTTCCGCAGAAGGCAGACGGTGGGGTTCTTCCACCAGGCATTTCTCGGCAGTATAATCTATCAGGAAAAAGAACGGGCGGCCTTCGCAGCCAAAGCGGTTCATGCGGGTGATGGCTTCCTCACGGCCACAAAAAGAGAGGGTATCAGTCATTTCGTTTGGTTTTGAGGGAACAGAGATAAAGGGTCACTCCCACGGCTACGGCAAGCATCATCGCTTTCAGCCAGAGGGCATCGAACATCAGGAAAATGCAATGCAGGGAGGTGAGCCACAGCAGGCTCAGGGCGAGGATCTTGGCACGCAGAGGGATGGCGCGCGACTCACGGAAATCGCGGATATAAGGTCCCAGCAGCTTGTGGTTCAGCAACCACTGGTAGGCTCTCGGCGAACTGCGGAAAAAGAGGGCGGCCGAAAGCAGCAGAAAGGGCGTGGTGGGCAGCACAGGCAGGAAAATACCGGCCACACCCAGTGCCAGCGACAGGAATCCGATGGGGAGGTAAATGTATTTCATGGCGCAAAAATACAAGGTAAACGGCACACCGCAGGCAGGAGTTTAGTTAATAACCTCAAAATTGGAAGGGCTGCACGGGGATAAGCTTGCAGAAAAAGAAAGTTTTCATCATATTTGTAATTGTTACAATCTTGTTAAACCATTCAACTATCAAAGAATCATGAAAAAACTAATCTGGACTTTATGTGTGATGGTGTGGAGCCTGGCAGGCTTTGCACAGGAAAAGAGTTACCAACTTTCCAGCCACATCCTGGACATTCAGCAAGGGCAGCCTGCGGCGGGAGTGAAAATCAGTCTGTCGCAACTTCAGCCCGACGGCAAGACTTGGGTGCTGCTGGAGGAAAAACTAACGGACGAGAACGGCCGCGTGAAGGATTTCCTGGAAGAAGGCACGACCGACCACAAGGGCATCTACCGCCTGACGTATCACGTGGCGCCCTACTTCGAGCGGCTGCAGCAGGATTCGTTCTACCCGTTCATCGAAGTGGTGTTCGAAATCAAGGACGGCAAGCACTACCATGTGCCAATCACGCTTTCGCCTTACGGATATTCTACGTATAGAGGAAACTGAAAAAGAATGGGAGCCTGTTCAAGCTCCCATTTTTCGTGCCTTGCGGGTGCAATATCGCTTGCACTGGGCACAGATGTCATAACCCAGCATGGCTCCCAATATGAAATCTTCTTCCGGAGTGAGCAGATTCAGGGGGCGTGTCACCATCATGCGGATGGCTTCAATGCATTCCGCCTTGCCGAAGAAGAGATTGATGCGCTCGTCGTCCACCGGCTGAATCACAAACTTGATGCGCTGGCTTCGCAGACGTTTCACGGCAAAGTCTTCATATCGCTTGTTCGTGGTGTACAACACCATCTGACGCACGCCTTTCTTCAGCTCATAGATGTGGTTGAGAAAGACTTTCAGTTCTACGGGATTGATTTCGGGAGTCATCATGGGCTACGGATTTAGAAGATAGAGAAATGAGGTCGGAAGGAATCAGGCCAGATCGGCTTTGAGCATCTCTGTCCAGGCCGACACGCGGGCATCAGTCTGGTCGCTTTCGTTCACGTCGTCGAGGGCCAGTCCCACGAATTTTCCGTCGGCAACGGCCACGGAAGAAGCGTAGGTGTAATCGCTGTCGGACACGGCTCCCACGAAGGTACATCCGCTGTCTTTCAGGTCTTCAAAGAGGATACCCATACCGTCGCAGAAAGTATCGGAATAGGATTCGGAATCGCCGCAGCCGAAGAGGGCGATGGTCTTGCCGGAGAGGTTGGCGTTTTTCAGCACCTTAATGCCATCGTACCAGTCGTCCTGCAACTCTCCGTCACCCCAAGTAGAGGTACCCAGAATCAGGGCTTCATAACTCTCTGCCAGGGCAGCATCCAGCTTGCTCACATCGTGTACATCTGCCGGGGATACTCCCAGCTTTTCCGCTATCAGGCGGGCCACAGACTCGGTGGTGCCTGTGGTAGAACCATAAAAAATACCAGTTTTCTTCATTTTCTACATGTTTGATTTGACATCGCAAAGAAACGGCATCCGGCGCGGATTTGAAATACCTAAAAATTGGGATTTTGCGGGATTTTTCCGGCCGCTTTCTAATAGGTGAAAGAAAGAATTCTGTATATTTGTCGCATAAAAATAAGAAACAAGTATGAAACAGACTCTCTATGCGTGGGCCAGCATCGTGGTGGGATGTACCATCCTGGCGGCCGGATTCGTATTCTTTATCAATCCCTATAATATTGTGCCCGGAGGAGTGTACGGGGCCAGCATCGTGCTCCATAACCTGTTCCCGTCTATCCAGGTGGGTACGTTCGGCTATATGTTCGACATTCCGCTGCTCATCCTGTCGGTGCTGTTGTTGGGAGCAAAGTTAGGGATACGCACCATTGTGGCAGCCCTGCTCACTCCGTTGCTGATGAACACCATGTCGCGGCTGGTCTACCCTACCCGCGAAGCACTGGAGAGTCTGGACCCGGCACAACTGCTGGGAGGCAGCATGAACATGACGGACCACCTGATGCTGACGTGCATCATCGGAGCAGTGGTCATCGGTGTGGGTACGGGCATCGTGATACGCAGTCAGGCTACCACGGGCGGAAGTGACATCGTGGGGATGCTGCTACAGAAATATGCGCACATCCGTTTCTCACGGGCCATTCTGCTGGTGGACGGGGCGGTAGTGTGCTTCGGACTGGTGGTTATCGGTTTCGGACTGGGTACGGCGAGCGACTCTACGCAACCTTCGTGGCACCTGTCATTCTATTCGCTCATTTCCATCTTTATCATCTCGCGGGTCATTGCCTACATGATTAACGGGGCGAAGAACGACAAACTGATTTTCGTCATCAGCGACCATGAGTTGCAGCCGCTTCACCAATATATTCTGAAAGATTTAGACCGCACGGCTACCTGCATCAAGAGTTCGGGACTCTACACGGGCAAGGACAAGGAGATGATTTTTCTCGTGGTGAGCTACCAAGAGGTGCAGGGTGTGAAACTGAAAATCAAGGAGGCCGACCCGCGGGCGTTTGTAGTGGTGACAGATGCGTACGACACCTTCGGCGAAGGATGGAAACAACTGCCTTCTCCACACGAGATTTATCCGGAATAATTCATTTTCCGACTTTTAAGACAGAAAATCCGACATTCCGAAAAACGCACGATTGCCATTTGTGCCGTACCTTTGCATAAACAAAAAAACTTGCTTATGCACATCCTTTTTACGCATTTCCATTGTCTCCGTTCCGGCTTCGCACAGGTGTGTTTCTGCTTGGGTATTTTGCTGCTGGGCGGATGCGACATGATTGAATATCACCCGTACGACCTCGACATTGACGGAGAAACGGACGTGAACCGCCGGAACATTGAACGGATTGAAACCGCTACTTACGGGAAAGAGGAAATCCGGTTTGCCGTAATCAGTGACACACAGCGCTGGTATGACGAGACGGAAGATGCCGTGGAAGCCCTGAACCAACGCGACGACCTGGATTTCGTGCTTCACACGGGCGATATGTCCGACTTCGGTCTGAAACTGGAATTTGAGAAACAGCGCGACATTCTCAGCGGACTGAAGGTTCCTTTCGCCTGCCTGCTGGGCAACCATGACTGTCTGGCTACGGGACTCGATGTGTTCCGCAAGATATTCGGCACGGAAGATTTCGCCTTTACTGCCGGTAACGTGCGTTTCCTGTGCCTGAACACCAATGCCCTGGAGTTCGATTACTCGTCGGCGGTACCCAACATCCAGTTTATCCGCGACGAAGGTGACCACGTGCCCGAAGGGGTGGAAAAAACCGTGGTGGCCATGCACGCAGGTCCTTTCTCCGAACAGTTCAACAACAACATCGCCGAGTATTTCCATTATTATCTGAAGGAAATGCCCGACTTGCAGTTCTGTGTCTACGGTCACGGGCACAATGTAAGCGTAGACGAGTTCTTCGACGACGGCATCAAGTATTACGAATGCAGCTGCGCCAAAGACCGTTCTTATCTGTTTTTCACCCTCAACTCAAACGGCTATACCTATGAAGTGGTCAATTTTTAAACTGCTGCTGGCAGGAGGAATGGCAGGAATGACATTCTTGCCCTTATGTGCACAAAATGACAGCATCGCTCCGGCAACGAAGGAACGTCGCTGGGACAAGCGCGAACACCTGTGCTATGAACGGTGGGAGCGTCTGAAACCCACCCACGTAAAATGGCAATATGCCGGAGGAATGGGAGTCAGCACCATGGGGATAGGCTGGGACTACGGGCGACGCTGTCAGTGGGAAACAGATGTATTGCTGGGGTATCTGCCCCGCCGCTATGCTGAGAAATTCCGTCTCACGCTCACCGTAAAGCAGAACTATATTCCTTGGAGCATCTGTTTCAAGGAGCACTGGATGGCCGAACCGTTCTACTGCGGCCTGTACATCACCACCATTGCGGGCGATGAGTTCTGGAAGAAAGAACCGGGACGCTATCCCAACAAATACTATAATTTCAGTACCAAGATACGTCCTTACATCTTTGTGGGACAGCGTTTCGGCTTCAGTCCTCGCCACGACCTGGTACGCCATGTCTCACTGTTCTACGAACTGAGTACCTGCGAGCTGTATCTCATCAGCAAGGTGACCAACAAAAGCCTCTCGATGCGCGACATTCTCCGTCTGTCATTCGGCGTGAAAGTACAGCTGTTCAGAGACGAATAAGCACTGCCTGCAAAAAAAGATAAAAAAGGAACGGCAGCCGTTCGCCGTTCCAAAGTTTTCGCTACCTTTGCCGGAAAGTAAACAAAGGGGTGCCCCACGGATGTGTCCGGGCTGAGATTATACCCTACGAACCTGATGCGGTTAATACCGACGAAGGGATTGTTGATTCTGACATCTATTTCCTTTCCCCGCCCGCGGGATGCTCTCTTTGGTTTACACGCTAAAACAGTATGCTTATGAAACTATTGGTAAACAACAAAGAGACGGAACTTACACAAGGTCATACAATTGCCGCACTGGCACAGCAGCTGGAACTTCCGAAGCAGGGAGTGGCCATCGCGCTGCATAACCGCATGGTTCCGCGTGCGGAATGGGAAAACACCGCCCTGAACGAGGGCGACAGTCTGGTCATCATCAAAGCAGCTTGTGGAGGATAAGACCATGGACATGAATCATTTCAAGCTGCAGTTCATCACACATTTCACTGACACGTATTCGTATCTCGACTCGGCCCGGATGGCTCTCGAAGGGGGATGCCGCTGGGTACAGTTGCGCATGAAGCACGCCTCGAACGAGGAGACGGAAGCGGTGGCCGTGGAGGTACAGAAACTGTGCCGCACGTACGGAGCCACTTTCCTCATCGACGACCGGGTGGAACTGGTGCGCAAGCTGAAGGCCGACGGGGTGCATCTGGGCAAGAACGACATGCCGATAGCCGAAGCACGGAAAATCCTCGGAAAGGACTTCCTCATCGGAGGTACGGCGAACACGTTTGACGACGTACGGGCACACTATGAAGCCGGAGCCGACTACATCGGTTGCGGACCGTTCCGCTTCACCACTACAAAAGAAAAGCTCAGCCCCATCCTCGGACTGGAGGGTTACCGTTCCATCGTGCAGCAGATGAAGGCGGAAGGCATTCACCTGCCCATCGTGGCCATCGGCGGCATCACGCTGGAAGACATCCCTGCCATCATGCAGACCGGCGTGACGGGCATCGCCCTGAGCGGCACCATCCTGCGGGCAGCGAATCCGGTGGAAGAGACGAAGAAAATCGTGGGTCAATTAAGAATGAAGAATGGAAAATGAAGAATTTGTGGATGTGTTCATTTTTAGACAGAAGAACAAAAGAAACATATTTTTCAAATCCTCTTATTTTCAGAATTTCATCACAAACTCCAACTCACCTTTGCTGGTAAAGAAATTCCAACTTTACCACAAAGAATAACGAGCAAAGGAACCACAAAAAGAACGAAGCAAAGACAAAAGAAGCAAAAACTCCCCACAGCGATTTCGCCAAAGGCGAAGAGCGACAGCCGGCACAAAAAATCCCGTCCTCAGTTTCGGACCGAAAAGCGGAGAAGCAAAGCACGGCGAAAAGAAGCGCAGGCTGTTTGAGCGAAGCGAGTTCCTGCGCTTCCGACGAGCGGAGCTTCGCAGCCGGTCCGAAACTGCAGACGGCGGTTTTTCTTTTTGTTACCTTTTTCTTTTTGCCGCCAAAAAGAAAAAGTAAGAGCAAGCCAAAAGAAAAAGTAAGAGAAGAGCAAACAATAAACAAAATAGATAAAACAATGGAAAAACTAATCATTGCGGGAAAAGAATTCGAATCCCGCCTATTCTTAGGAACAGGAAAATTCAACTCCAACCAACTCATGGAAGAAGCCATCCTGGCTTCCGGCACAGAAATGGTGACCGTAGCCATGAAACGTATCGAACTTGACAACAAGGAAGACGACATGCTGAAGCATATCATCCACCCCCATATCCAATTGCTCCCGAATACCTCGGGCGTGCGCACCGCAGAAGAAGCCGTGTTCGCCGCACAGATGGCCCGCGAAGCCTTCGGCACCAACTGGCTGAAACTGGAAATCCATCCCGACCCGCGCTACCTGTTGCCGGATTCTACCGAGACCCTGAAAGCTACGGAAGAACTGGTGAAACTGGGATTCGTGGTACTTCCTTACTGCCAGGCCGACCCGACCCTGTGCAAGCGTCTGGAAGAAGCCGGAGCAGCTACCGTGATGCCGCTGGCTGCCCCCATCGGTACGAACAAGGGATTGCAGACACGCGACTTCCTGCGCATCATCATCGAGCAGAGCAACGTACCGGTGGTAGTGGATGCCGGTATCGGTGCACCGAGCCATGCGGCTGAAGCCATGGAGATGGGTGCCGCTGCCTGCCTGGTAAATACTGCCATCGCCGTAGCCGGAAATCCGGTGGAAATGGCCGTAGCCTTCAAGGAAGCTGTCATTGCCGGACGCCGTGCCTACGAAGCCGGACTGGGTATTCAGGACGATAACCTCGTGGCATCTGCCTCCTCTCCCCTCACTTCTTTCTTGAATGAATAAATCCTGATTTTCTCAACCGGTAGGGACTGTTCCCTACCCGCAAACAAACCCCGATTTATATGGAAAAAGAAAAAGATCAAAAAGCATACGCCCATGCAGAGAAAGCCTACATGCAGGGCACCCTTTTCCCCTTTGTAAAGGTAGGCATGCAGAAAGTGAACCTCACCCCGACGGTGACCGTAGTAGACGGCAAGAAGGTAATGACACCTAATGCACCGGTGTACGTGTACGACACGAGTGGCCCGTTCAGCGACCCAAACATTGAAATCGACCTGAAGAAGGGACTGCCGCGCATGCGTGAGAACTGGATTACCTCACGCGGTGATGTGGAACAGTTGCCGTCCATCACTTCGGAATATGGCAAGATGCGCCGTGACGACCACTCGCTCGACCACCTGCGCTTTGAACACATCGCTCTGCCTTACCGCGCCAAGGAAGGCCACTGCTGTACGCAGATGTACTACGCCAAGCAGGGCATCGTGACACCGGAAATGGAGTACGTAGCCATCCGTGAGAACATGAACTGCAAGGAACTGGGCATCGATACCTACATCACGCCGGAATTCGTGCGCGACGAGATTGCCGCCGGACGTGCCGTACTGCCTGCCAACATCAACCACCCGGAATCGGAACCGATGATTATCGGCCGCAACTTCCTGGTGAAAATCAATACCAACATCGGTAACTCGGCCACTACTTCAAGCATCGACGAGGAAGTGGACAAGGCGGTGTGGAGCTGCAAATGGGGCGGCGACACGCTGATGGACCTGTCGACGGGTGCCAACATCCACGAAACCCGCGAATGGATTGTGCGCAACTGTCCGGTGCCGGTGGGTACCGTGCCCATCTATCAGGCACTGGAGAAGGTGAACGGCAAGGTGGAAGACCTGACCTGGGAAATCTACCGCGACACCCTCATCGAGCAGTGCGAGCAGGGAGTAGACTACTTCACCATCCATGCCGGTATCCGTCGTCACAACGTACACCTGGCCGACAAACGTCTGTGTGGTATAGTGAGCCGTGGCGGAAGTATCATGAGCAAGTGGTGCCTTATCCACGACCAGGAGTCCTTCCTCTACGAACACTTTGACGACATCTGCGACATTCTGGCTCAGTACGACGTGGCCGTATCATTGGGCGACGGATTACGTCCGGGCTGTATTGCCGATGCCAACGACGAGGCTCAGTTTGCCGAACTCGACACAATGGGCGAACTCGTACTCCGTGCCTGGGAAAAGAACGTTCAGGCCTTTATCGAAGGTCCGGGACACGTGCCCTTGCACAAGATTCGTGAGAACATGGAGCGTCAGATCAGCCACTGCCACAACGCGCCGTTCTATACCCTCGGCCCGCTGGTGACCGACATCGCTCCGGGTTACGACCACATCACTTCGGCTATCGGTGCCGCACAAATCGGCTGGCTGGGTACGGCCATGCTGTGCTACGTCACTCCGAAGGAACACCTGGGTCTGCCCAACCGCGAAGATGTACGTACAGGTGTAATCACCTACAAGATTGCCGCCCATGCAGCCGACCTGGCCAAAGGTCATCCGGGCGCACAGATTCGTGACAATGCCCTGAGCAAGGCCCGCTACGAGTTCCGCTGGCGCGACCAGTTCCACCTGAGTCTCGACCCCGACCGTGCGCTGGAATACTTCAACGAGGGACGTCACACCGACGGCGAGTACTGCACCATGTGTGGTCCGAACTTCTGTGCGATGAAACTCAGCCGCGACCTGAAAACAATTAATAATGAATAATGCATCAGGCCAGCATCTTTAACCTTTAATTTTTAACTATTAACTATAGAAATGTTTAGTGACGAATTAGAAAAAATAAGCTGGGAGGAGACGACCAAGGCCATCTACTCCAAAACCGAGGCCGACGTAATCCGGGCCCTCGGAAAATCACGGTGCGACGTAGACGACTTCATGGCACTCATCTCGCCGGCTGCCGAAAAGTTCCTTGAACCCATGGCACGCCTCAGCAAGAAATATACCGAAGAACGTTTCGGACGCACCATGTCGATGTTCATCCCGCTCTATATCACCAACTCGTGCACCAACTCGTGCGTGTACTGCGGCTTCCACATCAGCAACCCCATGGCGCGCACCATCCTGACGCCCGAAGAGATTGAAAACGAATACAAGGCCATCAAGAAGCTCGGCCCGTTCGAAAACCTGCTAATTGTGACGGGTGAGAATCCGGCCAAGGCGGGTGTACCCTACATTGCCAAGGCACTCGACCTAGCCAAGCCGTATTTCTCGAACCTGAAAATCGAGGTGATGCCGCTCAAGACGGAAGAATATGCCGAACTGGTTCACCACGGACTGAACGGTGTAATCTGTTTCCAGGAAACGTACAACAAGGCCCGCTACAACGTGTACCACCCGCGCGGCATGAAGTCGAAGTTCGAATGGCGTGTCAACGGATTCGACCGCATGGGCCAGGCCGGCGTACACTCCATCGGCATGGGTGTGCTCATCGGACTGGAGGACTGGCGTACAGACGTGACCATGATGGCTTACCACCTGCGCTACTTGCAGAAGCATTACTGGAAGACGAAGTACAGCGTGAACTTCCCGCGCATGCGTCCGGCCGAGAACGAAGGTTTCCAGCCTAACGTCATCATGAGTGACAAGGAGCTGGCACAGGTAACTTTCGCCATGCGCATCTTCGACCACGACGTGGACATCTCCTACTCTACCCGCGAACCGGCCAATATCCGCGACCACATGGCTTCACTGGGCGTGACTACCATGAGTGCCGAGAGCAAGACGGAACCGGGCGGATATTACACCTACCCGCAGGCACTGGAGCAGTTCCATGTGAGCGACGAACGTACAGCCGTAGAAATCGAGAAGGCCCTCAAGGCATTGGGACGCGAACCGGTATGGAAGGACTGGGATGCTTCGTTCGACCACGTGGCACAGTCGCACGCCACCGCCGCTGCGGCCCGCTGAAAAGCCCTCCGGAACACTCTCTGAAAAACGCCTTTACGTTTATCGGAAAACCCCGAAGCGTTTCTACAAAAACGCCCTTACGTTTTCCCTGAAACGCAAGTACGTTTTACTTCAAACACAAGTGCGTTTTGATGGAAACACAAGGACGTTTTTCCAAAACGCAAGTGCGTTTTTTCAAGACAAGTATAACCCTCTTCAGAAGGCATCCTGAGGCCATTATCCCGACTTCCGGATGCCTTTCTGTCTTTACTCACTTTATTCCCCTTTTAACCTTATGAAACTGACCGAAAAAGAAGCGTCACGCTACAACCGACAGATTCTGCTCGACGAAATCGGCGAGACAGGACAACTCCTGCTGAAACAGGCCCGCGTACTCATCGTGGGAGTGGGCGGACTGGGGTCGCCCATTGCCCTCTACCTGGCCGGAGCCGGAGTGGGCACCATCGGACTGATTGACGACGATACCGTGAGCGAGACCAACCTCCAGCGGCAGGTGCTCTACAGCGAACCTGAAATCGGACTCTCCAAGGCCGAACAGGCCAAACTGCGTCTGCAGGCCCTCAACTCTGACATCCGCGTAGAAGCCTGGAACAAACGGCTCACCCCGCAGAATGCCGAATGCCTCATTGCCAACTACGACATTGTGGTGGACGGCTGCGACAATTTCCGCACGCGCTACCTCATTAACGACACCTGCGTGCGGCTGGACAAGGTGTATGTGTACGGTGCCATCCGCGAGTTCGACGGGCAAGTCTCCGTGTTCAACTACCAGGGCGGTCCCGACTACCGCACCCTCTTCCCCGACGAAAAGGAAATGCTCGCCATGCCCCACCCCTCCAAGGCCGTGCTGGGTGTCACTCCGGGCGTAGTAGGCTGCGTGGAAGCCAGCGAGACGATGAAAGTCATCCTGGGCAGTCCGTACGTGCTGAGCGGAAAACTCTGGCACATCGACCTGCGAAGTCTGGAAAGCTACGTCATTTCGCTGGTATAGCCCCACACGGTTCGCTGAAAATCACGGTTTTCGGTGATGTACAGATCCTCAGATAGCCTTACTTTTGTATAAACGTAAATTATCCTATTATTCTTATCTTTAGTATGAACAAAAGTAAAGCAACGACAGCCCTGAAATCGCTGCTGGTTTCAGGCTGTGCCCTTTTTGTGTGGGGCATGACACCCGTATTTCTGGCCTCCACTCTCACCTCGTGCGAGAAGCTGGAAGAACTCTTAGGAGGTGGTGATGAAGATGAAGACGACGAAAACGGAGACGGAAGCAGCTCAGGTAATTTGAACGGAGTGGGTACTACCGACGGAGAGGCTCCCTATTTCAATCTGGAAACGACCCGCATCGAAGTGCCTGCCGTAAGAGACGGAGAAGGCATACAGGTGAAATGCCAGACCAACATCATAAGCATGCGCTATGTGCTGGAGAAATTCAAGAAATTCAGTGAAGGTGAACTGACCGAGCAGGAGGACTATTCGTTCATCCTGGAAAATCCGGAGTATTCATTCTACGGCGAAGAGTACCTGCAGTATTACACCAACTACTCCAGCGAGAAACAGACCGACAACCTGCTGATTTATGCCACCGACAGAGACAGTCTGCTGGCCACCATCCCCATCGAACAGGCGGCTGCCCCTCATATCAGCGTGACCAAGGCAGATGCAGGCGTCAATGAAATCACACTGACACTGGAAGGACAGAACGACGCCCGTTTCTATTCCACCTACATCTCTACCGACAGCATCCCCTTGTTCGAAGTCATTCAGGATTTGAAAAACGGAGGCTCAGGACTTCCTTTTGAATACCTCTTCGACCTTCAAAGCCAGCCTACGTGTACCTTCTCCGGACTGACAGAAGCAACCAAATACTATATCTACCTGCAAGGCGGTACGGAACCAGGTCCTCTGCATGGACTTTCACTGTATACCGTCACTACTGCCATGCGCGGCAAGGAAGATGCGCTGATTATGAAATACGCGTTGAACAACCTGAACAACCGCACAGTATATCTTCCGTTTGAAGGACGGGTGAAAGGTGTCATCGACTGGGGCGACGGAGTAACCGAAAGTGTCGACAAGGAATACCTCACCTCGGCCGATTTGTCACATGTCTATTCCCAAGGTGCCGAATCTACGGTAGAAGTAGCCTTCAGAGGTACGGTAGAAACGCTTGCAACCAACAATTCCACCAAAGGCGAAGTCCTCAAAGCTTCACTGACCGGCATTACACAATGGGGTACGCCCGAACTGAAAAAGCTCAGTCTTCAGGATGCCATCGCTCTGAAACATCTGGCTGCCGACACCAAGGGAGCCTTGTCTGCCATCACCGACTTCACCTCCTGCTTTGAAGGCTGTATGGGACTGACCAACCTCCCCGAAGATCTGTTTGCCATGGCCACCGGCGCCGAGACGTTCGACAGAGCCTTCCAGGGCTGTACGGGACTGACTTCACTTCCGCTCAATCTCTTTGCCCAGAATTCCAGTGCCCGCAACTTCAACGAAACCTTCTCCAGCTGCACAGGGCTGCTCTACCTGCCCGAGGACCTCTTTGCAAACAACAAAGACATCTATGTCATGAACGATGTGTTCAGCGGATGTGAAAACCTGAAAGAGATTCCGGCCGGACTGTTCCGTAACAATACCCGTTTAGGATACATACAATGTGCCTTCTCAGGATGCAGCTCGCTCACCAGTCTGCCCGAAGGACTGTTTGCCAACTGTCCGGGCATACAGAGTGTGTCAGAAATCAACTCCGTCATGGATGCCTACGGTCTTTTCTCGAATTGCACCTCATTGACTGAAATCCCGGAAGACTTGTTTGCCAGCATGACCAAGGTTACCAGGTTAGATGGCATATTCAAGGGATGTACCTCCCTCCGCGAGATTCCCGAAAAGCTGTTTGCAAACAACACACAGGTGATTTCCATGTGGGAAGCCTTTGCCGGCTGCAAGAGCCTGCAACGCATTCCTACCGGACTGTTCGACTCCATGCGCACCCTGCAAGCTGTCCGCCTCTTGTTCAAAAGCTGCAGTTCGCTCACCGGCGAATCGCCCTACACCCTGATAAACGGAAAAAAGGTACACTTGTATGAACGTAAGGATTACCCGAATGAATTCCTTGAAATCACCAGTCACACCAGCGCGTTCAACAACTGCACGAACCTGACCGACTATGAATCCATTCCGAGCAACTGGAGATAAACGAGTCCCGATTTTTGCATAATTATCCTTCCCCTGCCAGAGCAAGATAAAAAACAAAGGCCTGGCAGGGGATTTTTCATGCCTCAATTTCCGATTCTCTGTTTTTTATGCTAACTTTGGGAATCAAACCTTTATCAAAAAGAACTATGTTACTCAGAATTTTAGGTTATCTCTGCCAGTTGTGCTTCATTGTAGGTCTTCCCATAGAGCGTTATTCCGGCATCACCACCTCCGCACCCAGCACAAACAGCCTGGCAAGTTCCTACTCGCAGACTTCATGGTATCTGGCTACGCATTGATTATATTTATATCGCCCGTATACTATCAGGAAACACAGAATTCATTACATTTGCAGAAACCAAACCCGATATTTATGAATCGCAGACTACTATCCGTTACCGTGTTTCTGGCACTGATGCTGACTTCCCTGCTGGCCGGACGCCATAACTACCACGTGACACGAAACGAAATAACAGCCGACCTGAACCAGGCACTGGCACTGACTTTACTGGAAAAGAAGGAGCCCATTGTGACACAAGACACGATACGGGCATACAAGCAGCTCCGGCGTAATTCGGGCGGACAGGTACTGATTGCCGTGTCCGATGAACGGTTCTGCCGACACCTGAAGAACCGGCGACTGAAGGAAACCTCCTTCCTCACGTTCGATGTGGTGGACAAGGAGTATCAGGGCGGTTCGACGGATGAACAGGCCATCTACAGCGATACACTGATGATAAGAAACGGACACGCAGGCGAGACACTGGCCCTGAAAGGCTATACCCGTCTGTCGGCAGCGGCCGTATTCGGCATGTCCGACCAGCGCTTGCCTGCCGGACTGATGGCAGCAGCTATCCTCTGGGCCATCGGTTCGATGCTGTACTTACGGAAAAGAGAGAAAGAGCATCTGGTGCTGCAACCCGTAGAAGGATGCGGACAACCGGCTGAAGATGGTACACAATCTGCCGAAGATTTCGGGGGACTGACGTATTCGGATGCGGACGACCGTTTCTTCGGCGTCGACCACATGCCCATCCGCTTCACCCCCATGCAACAGCAACTGATGCGGCTGTTCTGGCAATCACCTTCGCACTCCATCTCGAAAGAGGAAATCTGTGCGGCACTCTGGCCCAAGAAAGACGATGCCAACGATACGCTCTACACCCTTATCCGCCGGCTGAAACCCATCGTAGAGGAGCATACGCGACTGAAAATAGTGGCTGACAGAGGACGCAACTATTCACTGGAAATCAACGAATTGAAAAGCTGACAGCGAATTGTCAGGCAAATGTCAGCATCGGTTTTTGACGCCTTCGTGACAGCCTCCTACTTTTGTTCCTGAAATTTACACACAGGAACAAATGAACACACTCAAATTACTTTTCCAGCAGGAGACCGAAAACCGGCTTCTGCTGACCGTCTCCCGATTTCTGGCCAGCATCTTTCTTCTTTTATTGCTGGCCTTCCCCACTCTCGCACAAGAAGTAGCCTCCACCGTGGAACTAGGCGAAGTGGAAGTCAAAGCCGACCGGATTATCCACAAGACCGACGGCCTGCTACTCTATCCCTCCGAACAGCAGAAAGCTTCTTCCCGCTCGGGCTACAGTCTGCTCCAGCAACTCACCCTCCCGAATATCCGTGTGGATGAGGTGGGCCACAGCATCTCAGCCATCGACCAGCGGGGAAGCGTACAGATTCGCATCAACGGCATCATTGCGGACAAGGCAGAGATGCTGTCGCTCGACCCGAAAAGCATCCGCAAGATTGACTTCATCGACAACCCCGGCGTGCGTTATGGCGACGGCATTGCCTACGTCATTGACATCACTACCCGACGGGCGGACAACGGATATACTTTAGGAACCTCGCTCACCCAGGCACTGACTACCCGCGACGGCGATTACACGGTGTACGGCAAATGGAACACAGGAAAGAGTGAGCTGTCGCTGAACTACAGCTTCGGCTACCGGGATTTTAAAGGAATACGGACGGAGGAAACCGCACACTATCACCTGAACGACGGCTCCATTTATACCATCCAGCGCAACGACCTCGCCTCGCGCAACCGGAGTCTGAGCAACCAGATGAAACTGACCTACAACCTGGCCGACTCTAGCCGCTACGTGTTTCAGGCTTCACTGAGCGGCGACTTCAGTCACGTGCCGGGCGATTTCAGTCAGAAACAGATTGTAGACGGGACACAGACATACACCGCCCTCGAACAGCAACAAAGCCAGAGCAGCAGTCCGGTGCTCGACCTCTACTACTTCCAGCAGTTCTCCCCCCGGCAGTCGCTTACCCTCAATGCCGTGGGCACGTACATCGGCACCCGCTCTTCCGACAGTTACGACGAAGGTTCGCCTTACCGTTACGACGTGGACGGACGCACTTACTCCCTGCTGAGCGAGGCCATATACGAAAACCGGTTGAAGCCCTTCACCCTTTCTGCCGGCCTCAACTACAGCCAGAAATACACGAACAATGAATATACGGGCGATGTTTCTTCCGTCACCTCCATGCACCACAACCGCGTGTATCTGTTCTCCGAAATCAAGGGAACGTGGGGCAAGCTCCGCTACTCGGCAGGCATCGGAGGCAGCTACCTGCACTACCGTCAGCAAGCCCATTCGTACGATTACTGGAGTTTCTGCCCGAAAGCAGCCCTGAGTTACAACTTCACTCACTCCCTGCAACTAAGTTACAATTTCCAGCTGAACGAACGCACCTCACGGGTGGCCATGATCAGCGATGCTGCCATCCGCACCAACCGCATGGAATGGACCGTAGGCAGTCCCGACCTCAAGCCCAACCGGGAGACGTCTCACACCCTCCGGCTGTCGTACAACAACACCCGCCTGCAAGTCAATCTGCAAGGCTTCTACAAGAAATGTCCTCACCCCAACATGGCGGTGTACGAACGCACGTCCGACGACCGGTTCATCTACACCCAGCGCAACCAGAAAGAGATTGACGCCCTGCACGCCATGGCCTATGCAAGCTACTGGCTGATGCCGGAAAAACTCTCCGTCACGGCCTACGGGGGACTGTTCCGCTGCTTCAACTTCGGCCACGACTACACACACTGCTACACGTCCTACTTTGCCACGGGAGCCCTCAACGCCTACTTAGGCAACCTCTCCCTCCATGCCTACGCCGACAACGGTTCCCGCTTTCTGGAAGGGGAAACCAAAGGCTACAGCGGAGGCGACATCGCCCTGAAGGCCGCCTACAGCTACAAAGACTGGCAGTTTGCCCTTATCTGGCAACAGCCCTTTCAACACAAATACAAAATGTTCGAATCGGAAGTCCTGAACCGGAACCTCCAGAAGACCACTGCCCTCTACAGTCGCGACGCCTGTAACCTTGTCAACCTGACCGTGACGTGGCGACTGACTAAAGGACGCAAGTTCCGCGCTGTCAACCGCTCCATCCAGCTGAAAGACAGTGACACGGGGATTATCCGATGAAAAAAAATAAATCCATAAAACGACTTTTTTAGAAAAATAATTGTCATGACAGACTTATTTTTCTAAACCACTCCGATAAAATCAAGGAACCTTGGCGGCACGCTCGAAAGTAACCGGAATAGCATACCTCACTTTCTCCGGTTTTCCGCTTTGCCGCCCCGGTTTCCATTTCGGCATCAGCTTTACTACTCGAAGAGCCTCTTCGTCCAATGCCGGATTCAGTCCCCGCACCACCACCGGATGAATAATATTTCCTTCTTCATTTATCACAAACTGTACGATGACCCGAGGAATTACAACCGTATCAGGCACAAGCGCCTTGTCATAGTTCAGGTTCTTCCGAATAAAATCCATCAAGGCCGACATGCCCCCGGGAAACTCCGGCATCTCCTCTACCACGTCATACGCAATGTCCATATCCTTTTCCTCTGCCACTTCCTTCAAAGGCTTTGAAGAAGGCTCCTTGTCCGCAGCATCCCGCTCTTCCACCTTGTGGCCAATCCGGAATTCCGCAGCAAAATACCAGTCGTGATAATTATCCCCAATATCCATTTCCTTCACCACACGATAGATGCCAGGCGTAAGCATACGGAGTGACGGATACAAACTGGCAGAAAAGGGATAAATCTTATTGGATGGAAGAATACGTTCTTCAAGTGTCCAAACCGTTGCTCCAGGCAAAAACAACCATTTTTCCCCTTCCTTCCGAAGCACCCAGTACGGCGACCCCATTGAGATGCTCTGTCCGCTCCGGTTCACGATTCTCACTGCCACGGATTCCGTATTTGGCGGATACACCGCCTTCTCCGTGTACATCTTGATGCCGAAAGTATCCGTACACATCGGGTGAGTGAAATAAGTAGCCACATCCTCTTTCCCGTCGTTCACCACGATTGCCGCATAATTCAGCACCTTCTGCCGGAACTCTTTCTGCAATGCCTCCGAGTTCACCATACACGACATATACAATGTGTCATTGTCCTGGAATCCCCAAGTATTCAGGTTTTCTATGACACGGTCCTTGGGATGCTTCTCTCCATACCAGTTAATTTTGTCAAGCAATTTCTGATGCTGGGCCTTTGATACGAGTTCAAACTCAGCGTATGCCGTACGTGTATTCCGGTTGAATGATTTGTAAATGCGATACCTGCCGGGACGGTTCTTGTCCGTATAAAACTGAATGGTCTGCCGGTGCGTAGGGTAATCGGGCGTAAACACCCACAATACATCGTTGATTATCGGATTGGTCGGCTGAGGTTCCCATTGCTTTAGTGCTTCGTTGTAATATACCAGACTATACCTTTCCCCACTGTCATATTTCTGATTTGCACGATTGGTAATGAAGACCTTGACCTTGGAAGTCGCTACAGGATAATAATCATATTCTGTATGCATATAAAGCGAATCCGCAGAAAGAGGACGGCCGGAAGGAATATCCCGTGCCACCGGTTCCAGCACCATCGCCACCGGTTGAGGCGGAGTGTCTGTAGAAGTTTCCGTATCCGGCTCCTCTGCTGCAAGCGTATCATCCGTTACTTCCGGACTCTGTACTGCCGGAGGAGTCTCCTTTGCCAGAACATCTACCGGTTGTGCCTTACGCTTGCCTGTACAACCAACACACATCACACAGACCACCGCCACAAACAATTGAAAAAATGCATTTGTTTTCATACGCTATTGGGATAATTAATTTGTATTCTGCACAGAAGGTTTAAACGCCACAGGAAAAACGAACTTTACGTTCCGGTTATTCCCGGCTTGTCTGCCCGGTTTCCATTTCGGCATCAGACTGACGATGCGCAAGGCTTCTTCATCCAACGCCGGATTTGTACTCCGCAACACCACAGAGTTCGTGGCATTTCCCTTCTTATCTACTACTATTTGAATGATGACACGCTCCTTCTTTTCAGCCTTGTCATGCCGCAGGTTTTTCCGGATAAACTCCATTAAGGCAGGCATACCACCGGGGAACTCCGGCATCTCCTCCACTACCTGATAAACTGTTTGCTCATCTTCCTTTCATTGTATTATCAATTTTTCCGTGAAACAATTTTCCGTTATTTATCTATCCAGAACTCGGCACTTACTGTAATTTCTTCCCTCCCGTCATGAAATGATTGAATAATCCGATATTTTCCGGGTGTAATTCTATAGCAACTGACAGGATAACTAAAACAATAATAATCAGGAGCAAAGTTTAACTGCATACCTACATCTCCAAAACCATACATTCCATTCATCTTTGCACCCATCCACGAGCCGTTTTCCCATTTCTGCAACGTCCAGTCACCACCAAAAATCAGCGACTTACGCTTAGGATTCAATAGGATTGCATACACATTCTTCGTATCAAGCGGATAATGGTTCTGTATCATATTCATCCGCACAGTAGTCCCCAGCGTATCACAGTTCAGGCATTGTGCATCGGCAGGTCCAATCTGCATAACCTGTTTTTTTGATGCCGTGCGATTGCATCCCAGTCCGCATATTGCCATCATCGCTACGAAATAAATATACCAGTTTTTCATACTCCACACATTTTTATTTAACCTCAAAACTGTCTGTCAAAAGAATGTGTTCATCACCTCTACTAAATGATTTCTGAACACGGTATTTCCCTTTTGGAATGCAATATTCATTCCATTTTAATTAAAACAATTATTCCTTTTATCTATTCCATCAGTATCGGTTTATCACATGGTGTATAGCCGATAACCAGCACATCAGTATCCGGATTAACAGTAGCAGAAGAATCCAGTTTATATTGAACTACAAGTGTATCTTTACCTGCCTTCAATAAAGTAGGGACATTCATCACCTTTTTAAAAGCATCCAATGCTGTTTTCCGAAACGACCGGTTGCTGCAAGAAATGATTTTCGGTTGCACGATATATCCGTTACTGTCCACTGCATATTCAATGCGAAGCAGACACTCTTTTCCTTTGCTCAGCAACTTTACCGGATACTTGCTTTCCTTATGTAAAGTCTTGATAAACCATTTATAGTCACGAAATTCATCTAAAGATTTATCCAGACCAAATATTCCTTTCGGAGCCTCCTTGCGCCATGAAGTGCCAAACTTCTTATCCAGATAATCAAAAACCACCTGATTATAAGCTGTCAGCAGATGATTGGGAACACCCAGATAACAGTCCAGTGTTCCATCTTTCTTCAATGGATAAAAAGCGTCATAACTCACGCCGTACTTTTTCCAGAAAAAGTGTGTGCGGATTTTTTGTTCCTGTTCTTCCGGTATTACCAGGCGCAGCTTGGGATGTCTCTTGAGGATATTTTCTTTCGACAACTCCGGCGAACAGTCATATTTCAAAATATAATCATACCATAAAGGAAGCACCATACACAGCGTGTCATTATGCTGCGAAGGGAGAGTTATTACCGTATCACAAGGAGCCAGCCCCACATATTCCGCTTTCAGATGATAAGTTCCGGCCTCCAGCCCCTTTATCCGGAAGCAGCCGGTGGAATCTGTCAGCCATCCTTGAAACGGTTGTCCAGCCATGCTCAAATTGGAGCCAACCAGCACAGCATGTACCACATCATAAGGAGGACGTTGACGGACAGACTCACCATACACCCGACCCACAATCGTGTATTTTGCAGAATCACCCTTATTATGCGTTATATCTCCCCTCAAAGTTATAGTAAGATTCCGATATTCGCTCGTGTACTTTCCGTTGATAAAGAGCACCTCCCACGGATAAATGGATTTCAGCGTTTCTTTAAAAGCGAGGCCCAGCGGATGATTCCCGTCGTTTATCATTTTCCGCGAAGAACGCAGATAAATGAAAGGTACGTCACAGTCTATAAAGTGACCGTCGGCTGTCAACTGGAAATCACTTATCGAAAAAATAATCCGTTCTCCTTGATATTCAGAAAACCTATTCCAAGGAAACCGACGCACGATTTCCCCTTGTGCCTTCATCAAATTCAGTCCGGCTCTCCGGTAATTATGGTAAGTCTGCGTTTCCAGCACTTTACCGTTCCGGACGGTCAGTACCTGCTCCGTTTCCATGTTACGGTCGAACCCGTCATGCACGTATCTCACCACATCTCCTTTCCCGGCCCGAAGTTCCCCACTGAACCAGCGGGCTTGAATCGTCTCCGCCTGACAATAGGCTGCAAAAATCGGCTGCAAGTCTTTCACTTCATACATTCGTGTATATTCTTTCTTGCTGACCTCATCGTACACATCCGCTTCTACCCGTTGCAGGCAAAGATACCCGTCACGTACCTCCCAGAAAGCGATATAGCCGCTATAATTGCTCGTAGACCGACTGACATTTTCCGGAAGAAAATCTCCCATCCGCCTGCATAGCAGGGAGTCGTATCCTATCGGCTTTGCCATCAAAACCCATTCTTCTCCTTCCAGACGAATCACATCGCCCGATTGACCTGTGGCTTTGAGCGTCAGCATCACACCGCACAGCAGAATAAGCAGCATCACTTTCTTCATACGTATCTGATTGTTAGGTAAATCTAGTTTTTAAAGATACGAAAAAGAAACGGCTTTGCAAAGTTGGGAAAGGAATTAGAAAAACGAAGCTCCGTTTTCCGAGAAATATTGGTTTTATTTTTTACGTTTCCCAACCCAGAAAAATATGTTTTCCAAGGCAGAAACGTTTGGGTTCGCACCGAAGAACATACAGTTCTCTTACGGGAAACATAGAAAACACCTTAAAGAAGTAGAGTCTTCCCCAAATCGTCTTGACATTCGGTTAAAATAAACATAGAAATGTAAATCTGTGCTGATTTTTTCATATATTTGCTTTTACACTATAAAAACAACCTTTATGACCAAAAAAATCATCACTCTGCTATCAACCGCCTTGCTGTTCTGCAATAGCCTTTTTGCCCAGTCATCCGGCACAGACACCTTTCAGTTAGAAAAAAATACGAACGGGCATTATATTTTTAAAACGAAAATCAATCATCAGCTCATGGCAACAATCTTTCTGGAATCAGGTATCCATGTAATGTTAATAGATTCTCTTTACGCTTTTGAAAACAGCCGGCACCTCAACCTGGATTTTGTCAAAACTAAAAGATATGAAAGGATGAATCTGGGAGGCAGAAAATACAAAATAACGCACAAGGCGACAGGAACCATACAACTGGGCGATAATACGGAATACAGCGGCGAAATATTTGTACTGTCAAATTATCAGTCGGGCCACAACATGGCCATTCCCATACAACGTATCAGCCACTCTAACGACGGGGCCCATATCATAAAATTAGATATGAAAAATTACAGGCTTCAGGTTTTAAACAGAAAACTATTCAGTTCGGAACCCACAAATTACAACACCATCACCATCAATTACGACACTTACCAGAACATGCCTGCCGTAAGAACAGACTTGTGTTTCAAGCAAAAGGGTAAAAGATATACTCTCTCTGGAAATTTTGTGCTGGATTTAGGGAACGCATCCTTCCTTTTCCTGATGAAACAGAATCCTGCCGTTCAGGATTTTTTAAAAAACAATACAGAACTCAAAATACAGACAGCTTATAACAAGAAAGGAGTGCCTGTTGGAGAAGCCATAGTTGCAGAGCAAGCCAATCTCTGCAAGAAGAGTTTTAAGCAACAAATCATTGCCATCACCTCTGCATTGCCTAAATTCACCACCGAAGGATGTATCGGCCTGAAATTCTTTGACGGTTCAATATCCGTGTTTGATTTTGACAAACATGAATTTCATTTTCAATGAATCACTTTAATCATGAATCAATCATGGATACCAAAAGTACAATATTACTTTCATTGGTTCTTTTATGCATACTCATCTCTCCAGCCAGCGGTCAGATACCGCACAGAGAAAACGGATGGTATCGTATAGAAAAAAGCGATACATTATCCACAATACCTATTGTGACAGTGAAAGATTTCGTTGGATTACAGCTTGAAAAAGACATGAAAGGCGCTTATGTTATTACCGGGCGGATAAGTAAACATAAACGTCACAAATGGGCAACAGAGACAGGAAGAGCCATCGGCCGGCAGTTTGCTTTCGTACTTAACGATTCCATCATTAGCACTCCACATGTTATCACTCAAATCGATGACGGAAGTTTTATAATTTCCTCCATATTTGACAAGACCTTACCTACCATCTATCCAAAGCTGGTAAAGGAAAAATCCGATTCCATTGATGCTATTTTCAGCGGATGGGAAAAAGATTCCCTGTATTACACCTGGACTCCGGCACAACAAGATTCCCTGAAAATGACCATAGATTATTGGGAAGCCAAGGCATGGATAGATTTAAGTACCCGGCCTGAAGAACACCTCTGGTACAGCATACAAGATTCCACAGAATACAAGAAACGGGAAGAAGCACTCATCAAGAAATTGGAACAGCCAGATTTCAGCAGTCATGCATCCGACTATATGAAATGCCAAGCTTATCAGGATTTCAAACAGTACATAAACAATCACCCGGAATACATTGCCCTGATGTGTCAAGGTTTTCTCTTCAAGGACATCAAAGGACTGCATGGTTACCTGATAGATGACATTATCCAGTCGATGTATCCCTCTGCCCCAAGCATCAGAACGTACGTAGATAAGACCACCAACACGGATGATGAAAAATTTGCCGTATATCAGTGGCAACGGAAAGTCTGGTTTCTGATAAATCAAAAGTACGACAGTAGTAAAAAATCCCCTGTAAAAACCATTCAGGAGTATGTGGATGATAATGATTTTATAGGCTTTACGCCTGAAGAATATAGCCGCCAGCTAGCCGATTCCTCTATGCCAGAAGAAAAACGTAGGAATCTGCAAAATCAGATGGCAGCAGCAACCTATCGTTTTTATAAAAATTGCACCCAAGACGCACAAGGACGTATTACATGCCATATAACCAGCGGTAAAGAGATAAATATTTCAGAAGAACTGTTTCAGAGAAAACTAAAGGATATGCAGGAAACCAATAAGTTTGTGGAAAAACACTTGAAAGCTGGCACGAAATATCGTGTAGGAAAACTCGATGAGCACTATTTAAATAGTCTTTTAAATTATACGGAGAAAGGAGAAAATTAAGAATCCTAAGTTGACATTTTTCAGCGAACATCCAAACAGACAAAGAATGGGAACTAAAAATTAGATGGATAATCACTCGTTCTTTGCAAGAATAATTTTTATCTTTGTATATATTCATAATATCGGCTTCGGTTCAATAACCATTCAGAAAACTGAGCAATGGAAGTACACAGAATAATAAACGCCATTTTTAAGATTCTTCTTAATCTCCTGCTCTTTATGATGGCTGGCGTAGCAATCATGAATGTATTTATGAGCAACTGCACAACAGGAGAGATCTGCTATCAGCTACTGATAGCCATTCTATGTATCGCAACGATTTTCTGCAAGAAATACAGATATATCGGACTATCCATCATCTTGGTATTGATGTTTATTGCTTATCTTGTCACTAAATAAGAACCATAATGGGAACATTAGGATGCATCCACGACATGATGCGGAGGGACAAAGAAAACAGGGAACTCCGTCGGCGCAACCGGGAGCGTATGAAGGAAACGCGCCGGCGAATGACCGAATGCCGGCACACGGAAATACCTCCTACTCTTTCCGTGGAAAAACTGGAGGAGATACAAAAACAGACACAAGAAAAAGAACAAGCCGACCAAAACCATGCCTTCAGAATCAAACTGATTGTAGGGTTAGTCATGCTTATCCTTCTTCTATTATGCGGATTCTTGCTCTGAATCTTTACACACTTTTTATTTCAGTCCGCCTTTCCGGTGCGGTATAAAATTATTCATATTGTGAAGAAGCTTATCTTTCATAGCAGCCGCATCCGAGGCCGACATCCGCCCGCTTTTCACCAAGTTATCCAAACCATCAATATCATTCTGATAGCTCATTCTATCCAGTGTAAAAAATCCTTCTTTCAACATATATTCCGGCGCATAGCGTGCCAGCAGCAAGAAACCGATAGCGCACAATATCATGAAAAGAAGCAAGGCCAGGGAAATAGAGCAAGCCACTACCGCTCCCGACACAGCCACCCAGTAAACAAGCAACTGCCCTAAGAAGAAACCCCAACGGCGATTTTTGGCCCTGCGGAAAAAAGCATATAATACCATCAGCAGATGAGGTATCTGACACAAAAAAGCAATCACTACCACCAAAGGTTCTACTCCCTCAAGAGAGGCTGTCGAATCCAGACTGACCGGCAGGATGATGAAAGCACACAACAAAAGGGCCAGAAAGACACCAAACAGCATGCTTTTCCATGAAAAATCAAACACAAAGGTTTCCTGAATATCCACGGTATACTGAAGCAGACACCAAATCTGCACCACGGTAACACCTGCCATGAGAAATACATTCAGCCAGCCCACATCGCTCGTCACCATCAAGAACCAGCCGGCATCAAGTGCTCCAAGAGAAAGCAAATACCAGAGTTCAAGTAGAGACATCAGGCACAACAAACCACCATAGAGTTTGATGTTAGTCCGAAGCTTCCTGATAAGAGAAACTACAATCAGCACACCTGCCGTAATGATTACCAGCCATACCCCATAGCGTCCGGACTTAAATCCGTTGAAGACCGTATTGCCTGGAACCTTCTCTGTAAGCGCTTTTTCTGACGCATATTCAGGAGAGTCCACACCAAACTCATCGGCTACTTCATAAAGACGCATCTTGTGGAGGAATCTTTTTTTGACATAGGCCTCGCTTCCGTCGGGCAATTTAAATGTACACCACTCTTTTGAACGATACACCACATTCTTGAGTATAGTATCTTGTGGAAGCACCCCGGGCTCCCGCCCGCCATATCCTGGTTCCCCATAGAAAAAAACAGCATCTTCAGCCACCACCCGGTATATTCCATCACGTGGTGTATAGAGTTGCATGTGCACAAGCCCCTCCGAAGAAGAGCCTTCCATTCCTGAAGGAAAATCAAGTGCCCCCGAATCCACATACCCCGTGTTGCCGTTTCGGGTCTGTACTTTCACCCAAAAATCGGGACGTTCTGGTTCCAAAATCACGACTACATCACCCGCATACAATTTCTGGAGCTTTACGGAACTCGTATTAGGCTGGTCATACAGAATGGCATCCCATGCCAGACCCGAAATTTTTTCCGCACACACCATGATGGGGAGCAAACACAAAAGAAGTCCCCACACAAACTGCTTTACATTCATACTTCATCCATTTTTTGATTAATACACAAAGAATTGTTACAAAATAAATCGTTTTGATTTTTTATTTTCTCCCCGAAAACCGTGATTTATTTTTCTGCTTCTGACTTTTTATATCTTAAATTTTCCATTTTTATTGCTGGAATAAATACAAACTTACACACAGCACACCTAAATTTTCCATCTAAAAGGACTTTTTATGTATACATACTCTTTTCAGTTACAATATAAATCACTGATTCCCAAGGTATACAAAAATAAATATACATAGGAATTAGGAATATTTCAAAGACGTTACTAACTTTGCACCACAATTTGTGTAACCGCATGAAGTTAATATTGATAACAACCCCTACTTATTTTGTAGAGGAAGACAAGATCATTACTACTCTGTTCGACGAGGGACTGGACATTCTCCATCTGCGTAAACCCGACACGGCTCCGGTTTATGCGGAGCGTTTGCTAACCCTCATTCCCGAGAAATACCACAAGCGTATTGTCGTACACGACCATTTTTATTTAAAAGAAGAATATAAGCTCAAGGGCATTCACCTGAGCCATCGCAATCCGCTCATTCCGGACAACTATACCGGACACGTAAGTGCATCCTGCCATACCTTCGACGAGGTGATGGCTGACAAGAAAATGTGCGACTACGTATTCCTCAGCCCGATATTCGACAGCATTTCCAAAGAAGGCTATGCATCAGCCTTCACATCGGAATCCATCCGTGAAGCTGCCGAGAAAGGCATTATCGACAAACGGGTCATTGCCCTGGGAGGTGTAGACGAGAACAACCTGCTTCAGGTGAAGGATTTCGGCTTCGGGGGAGCCGCTATCTTAGGAGGACTGTGGAACAAGTTTGACCCCGCTTCAGACTACAATTATCAAGAACTTATCGCTCATTTCAGAAAATTGAAGCGACTGGCCGACTGAGTCATTCGCTAAAATTCTGCCGGAAACGTTTGTCCGGCTTAAAGAAATGGCGTACTTTTGCAGAAAATAAGGCAATATTATCTATTTTTACAATGAGCGCAACATCACCTTTTAAGGTATTCTCTGGTACAAACTCGAGATACCTTGCAGAAAAAATCTGTAACAGCCTGGGCTGTGAACTTGGTAACATGAACATTACTCATTTCGCAGACGGCGAATTTGCAGTTTCCTATGAAGAATCAATCCGTGGACAGCATGTATTCCTGATACAGTCCACTTTCCCTAACTCAGACAACCTGATGGAACTCCTCCTGATGATTGACGCTGCCAAGCGTGCATCAGCCAAGAGTATCATTGCCGTAGTTCCTTACTTCGGATGGGCTCGTCAGGACCGCAAGGACAAACCGCGTGTGTCTATCGGTGCGAAACTGGTAGCCGACTTGCTGAGCGTAGCAGGCATCGACCGTCTGATTACCATGGACCTTCACGCTGACCAGATTCAGGGATTCTTTGATATTCCGGTTGACCACTTGTATGCGTCTACCATCTTCGCTCCTTACATTCAGTCACTGAACCTGGAAGACCTGGTTATCGCTACTCCTGACGTGGGTGGTTCAAAACGTGCCAGCACATACGCTAAATACCTGGATGTGCCTTTGGTATTGTGCCACAAGACACGCGAAAAAGCCAACGTAGTAGCTTCCATGCAGATTATCGGTGACGTAAAAGACAAGAACGTAATTCTGATTGACGACATGGTAGATACAGCTGGTACCATCACCAAAGCTGCCGACATCATGAAGGAAGCAGGTGCACGCTCTGTACGCGCTATCGCTTCTCACTGTGTAATGTCTGGCCCGGCTTCTGAACGTGTACAGAACTCTCAGCTGGAAGAAATTGTATTCACTGACAGTATTCCTTACTCACAGCGCTGCGCTAAGGTAAAACAGTTGTCTATCGCCGACATGTTTGCTGAAACTATCCGCCGCGTGATGTCGAACGAATCTATCAGTTCACAGTACGTAATCTAAAAAACAGTACCGGGCATTTTCCATAAAGGAAGGGTCCCGTCACCATAAAGGATTTGCAGTCCGGTTTCTCATCGGCTTGCAAATCCTTTTACTTTGTCCTATTCATTCATCACTTGATTCCCGTTTACCCATGAAAATTCTCTGGCTCGACCTGAACAGCTCGTACGCTCACGCCTCGCTGGCCCTTCCGGCCTTGCACGCACAAGTCATGCACGACCCGTCCCTGGAATGGGGAGTGGTGTCGGCCACTATCAACGAAAATCCGGGCATGACAGCCGGAGAAGTCGTACGTCAGGCACCGGATATTCTGGCAGCTACCTGCTGGCTGTTCAATCACGAAGTGCTCATGCACGTCATCAGTCGGGTGAAAGCCATGCTACCCCGTTGCGTGGTGGCACTGGGCGGTCCGGAGTTTCTGGGACACAACGAAGACTTCCTGCGCACCAACCGCTTTGTAGACTGCGTGTTCCGTGGAGAAGGTGAAGAGACTTTCCCGCAATGGCTCGCCTGCTGGCAGCAACCGGAAGAATGGACCCGTATCACGGGACTCTGCTTTCTGGATGCGGAAGGACAATACCATGACAACGGACTTTCACGTGTAATGGCTTTCGACAAGCTGGCGAATCCCGAACAAAGTCCGTTCTTCAACTGGAGCAAGCCGTTCGTGCAACTGGAAACTACCCGCGGCTGTTTCAACACCTGCGCATTCTGCGTAAGCGGAGGAGAAAAACCGGTCCGCACGCTTTCCGTCGAGGCTATCCGCGAACGTGTCCGACTGATTCACGAGAAAGGCATCCGTAACATCCGGGTACTCGACCGTACATTCAACTACCAGAGCCACCGGGCCAAAGCCCTGTTCGACCTCTTCCGCGAGTTCCCCGACATGCGTTTCCACCTGGAAATTCATCCGGCTTTACTTTCGGAAGAACTGAAAAAGGAACTGGCTTCCATACCTAAGGGAGTGCTTCACCTGGAAGCAGGCATCCAGAGCCTGCACGAAGAAGTGCTTACCGTCAGCCGGAGAGCCGGCAAACTGGCCGATGCACTGGAAGGTCTGCGTTACCTCTGCGCACTGGACAATATGGAAACGCACGCCGATTTGATTGCAGGACTGCCGCTGTATCACCTCTCACAGATTTTCGACGACGTACGCACGCTGGCCGAATACCGTGCGGGAGAAATCCAGCTGGAATCCCTGAAACTGCTGCCGGGCACGGAGATGCGGCGCCGGGCCGAGGAACTTGGCATCTGCTATTCTCCTCTTCCACCCTACGAAGTGCTCCAGACCCGTGAAATCACCCCCGACGAGTTACAGACAGCCCGCCAGCTATCGCGTCTGCTCGACGGATTCTACAACGCACCGGCCTGGCAGGAAATCACCCGCCGTCTGATTGTGGAAGAACCCGACTTTCTGACACGTTTCCTGAACCACCTGATTCAAATCGGAGTCATCGATCAGCCCATGGGACTGGAGCGACGGGGTATCCTGCTCTACCATTTCTGCAAGGAGCACTACCCTCATTTCCTGACCGCCACGAGCCGGGCATGGATTGAAGCCGGCATGTCACTCAAGAAGGAACCGGCTGAACGGGTACGCACAAAGCACGTCACTCCGCCCGAAGCGTGGACGGTGTGCACAGGTACGTACCGCGATGACCTCCGCCTGTGCAAGCTTCCTGCTCCCGAAGAAGGCCGCTGCTACTGGTACGGCTTCGAAACCGAAAGCCAGCAACTCCGCCCCGTATTTGCTGCTGTAAGTCAGGAATAAGCCTCCCGTTCCATCAAACAAGTACCATCATCTTTCATCCAGCCAGTACTGCCAAGGGAGTACTGCAATACTTTCAGGGAAGTACTCAAGTACTGCCTAAGAAGTACTGAAGTACTGACAGGGAAGTACTGGAACCTGCCCTTTCCTCCCTGAAAAGCACTCCGCAAGAGGGGGAAAATCGCTTCGGAACATTAGGAAAATTGGCGGGCAAATTATAACTTTGCCCGAATTTTCAACTA